>ERZ1026880.828-NODE-828-length-14461-cov-4.238095_pt1 | contig 14461 bp, 9 predicted proteins | sample MGYA00380170_ERZ1026880 | MGnify/ENA primary metagenome ERZ1026880 (study PRJEB33269, sample SAMEA4719806) | human gut metagenome | biome: human-associated habitat; feature: organic feature; material: feces | place: Cameroon | collected 2013-10 ...
GTTTTGGCGGCTACGGCGGGCAGCGTGCCCCGCGTCCGCAAAAGGGCAAGGACATGACCGTCACTTTGGAGGTTTCGTTCGACGAGGCGCTTAACGGCGCGCAGAAACGCGTGACGTTGCGCATCCCGGGTCAGGCTGACAAGCAAACGCTTGACGTGAAGATCCCGGCTGGCGCCGTCGACGGTGGGCGCTTGCGCTTGAAGGGCAAGGGTATGGCCGGCGCGAACGGCGGCCCTGCCGGCGACCTGCTGATCACCACGAAGATCGCCCCGCATCCGTATTTCACCCGCGACGGCGCGAACGTGAAAATCGACGTTCCCATCACCATCGCCGAGGCGGCGCTTGGTGCAAGCGTGGTCGTTCCCGCTCCTGATGGAACGAAGGTTCGCGTGAAGGTTCCCGCCGGAACGCAAAGCGGCACCGAGCTTACCATCAAGGGCAAGGGCGCGGCCCGCGTGAACGGCAGCGGAAAGGGCGACTTGCTTATCAAGTTGCAGGTGAAAGTGCCGGCGGTTTTGAATGACGAACAGCGCGAGGCGCTTGAGCGCTTCGGCGAGGCAACGACGGAGGATGTGAGGGCATGGCATTAGGAAGCGACAACGACCGCGATCGTCCGGTTTACATGATCGGCGTGGCGGCGCAGCTTGCGGGCATGCATCCGCAAACTCTCCGTTCATACGAACAGAAAGGCCTGGTCACGCCCCAGCGAACCAGCGGCAACACGCGCATGTACTCGCAGGCCGATATCGAGCGCTTGGCCTTGATCAACGAGCTTACCGACGAGGGGATCAACCTGGCCGGCGTCATTCGCATCCTCGACTTGAAGGGACGACTTGACGAGCGCGACCAAGAAATCGACGACCTTCATCGCCGTGTTCGCCGCTTGGCCGATCGCGTGCACGAGCTTGAGACGCGCGAAAGCGTTACTTCGCTGGTACAGGCATCGCCTACCGCGCTTGCCATCAGGCGAATCAACTAAGAAACCATCCGGGGTCCAACAAGGATCGAACCGGAAACAGACAAAAGGAAAGGAGTTTCTCCTATGCCGCGTTTGGATAAATTGTCAGTCAATGCACAAGAGGCGTTCCAGGCAGCAATGGGCGTCGCAGGCGATGCGCAGTCCAGCACCGTCGAGCCGCTTCACCTGCTGAAGGCCCTGCTTGACGCAGAGAACAGCAACATCGACGTCATTCTTGAGCGCATCGGCGCCAACCCCGCCGCCGTGAAGATGAACGTCGAGAAGGAAATCGAGAAGAAACCGAAGGTCACCAACTCGGCTCTTCCCATGGCTATGCCCACCAACGACTTCATGAGGGTCTTGGACAACGCCGTGAAAACCGCCGAGAAAATGGGCGACTCCTACGCTACCACTGAGCACTTGCTTATTGCCTTGGCCGAGGACAAGGGCGATGCCGGCCGCGTGTTGAACATGGAGGGCATCACGCGCAAATCGGTCGAGGAGGCTTACGAGCAGCTGCGCGGCTCAACCCGCGTAACCGACCAGTCCGGCCAAATCGAACTAGACGCTTTGAACAAGTACGGACAGAACCTTACGCAGAAGGCGCGTGAGGGCAAGGTCGACCCGGTCATCGGCCGTTCCGAGGAAATCCGCCGCACCATTCAGGTGCTGTCTCGCCGCACCAAGAACAACCCTGTTCTTATCGGCGAGCCGGGCGTTGGCAAAACCGCCATCGTCGAGGGCCTGGCCCAGCGCATCATTGCGGGCGACGTTCCCACTAGCTTGCGCGATCGCGACATCATCAGCTTGGACATCGCTTCCATGCTGGCGGGCGCTAAGTACCGTGGCGAGTTCGAGGACCGCTTGAAGGCCGTCTTGCGTGAGGTTAAGGAATCGAACGGCAAGATCATCCTGTTCATCGACGAGCTGCACACCATCGTGGGTGCTGGCTCGGGCGGCGACAGCTCCATCGATGCCGGCAACATGCTCAAGCCTGCGCTGGCCCGTGGCGAGCTTCATGCAATCGGCGCCACCACGCTTGACGAGTACCACAAGTACATCGAGAAAGATGCCGCCCTTGAACGTCGCTTCCAGCCGGTTATTGTGGGCGAGCCTACGGTTGAGGACACTATCGCCATTTTGCGTGGCCTGAAGGAGAAGTACGAGATCCATCACGGCGTGCGCATCACCGACGGCGCCATCGTCGCTGCGGCCGAGCTTTCGAACCGCTATATCGCCGACCGTTTTCTGCCCGATAAGGCCATCGACCTGATGGACGAGGCGGCAAGCCGTCTGCGCATCGACATCGATAGCATGCCCGAAGAGGTTGACCTGGCAAGCCGTAAGCTCACTCAGATGCAGATCGAGGAGCAGGCGCTGATGAAGGAAACCGACGCTGCCAGCAAGGAGCGTCTGGAGGCACTGCGCCGCGAGATCGCAAGCGCTCAAGAAAGTCTGGACGCCCGCAAGGCCGAATGGCAGAACGAGAAAGACGTCATCGAAAGCGTGCAGGGCCTGAAGGCCGAGCTTGAATCCATGCAGATGGAGGAAGAGCGCGCCACCCGCGAAGGCGACCTGTCGCATGCGTCCGAGCTGCGTTACTCCAAGATCCCCGAACTGAAAGCCCGCTTGGAACAGGCCGAGGCTGCTTTGAACGCCAAACAGCAGGACGGCGCCATTCTGAAGGAGGAGGTCGGCGAAGAAGAAATCGCCGAGGTTGTTTCTTCGTGGACGGGCATTCCGGTTCAGAAAATGATGCGCGGCGAGATGGAGAAGCTTGCCGACTTGGAAGAGCAGCTGCATAAGCGCGTTGTCGGCCAGGACAAGGCTGTCAGCGTCGTGGCGGGCGCTATTCGCCGTAACCGCGCTGGTTTGTCAGACCCCGATCGCCCCATTGGTAGTTTCTTGTTCCTGGGCCCCACGGGCGTCGGTAAGACAGAGCTTGCGAAGGCGCTGGCCGAGTACCTGTTCGACACCGAGAAAGCCATGATTCGCATCGACATGTCCGAGTACATGGAGAAGTTCAGCGTGCAGCGTTTGATCGGCGCCCCTCCGGGATACGTTGGTTATGACGAGGGCGGCCAGCTTACCGAGGCGGTTCGTCGTCGTCCGTACTGCGTCATCTTGCTGGATGAGATCGAGAAGGCTCACCCCGACGTCTTCAACATTCTGCTTCAGGTGCTTGATGATGGCCGTTTGACCGACGGTCAGGGCCGCGTGGTGAACTTCAAGAACGCCATCATCATCATGACCAGCAACGTGGGCAGTCAGTTCATTCGCGAGTTCGCTGAGAATGGCGACGCCGAGCATCGCGACAAGGCCATCGACGAGGCGTTGCGTTCGGCGTTCCGTCCCGAGTTCCTGAACCGTATCGACGACATCGTGACGTTCGACGCATTGACGCTCTCGAACATCGAGCCCATCGTCGAGCTGCAGTTGAAGGATGTGCGCAAGCGTTTGGCCGAGCGCCACGTCACGTTGGATGTCACGTCTGCTGCGCTGGAGACGCTGGCGATTGATGGCTACGACCCGGTCTTCGGTGCTCGTCCGCTGCGTCGTTTGGTGCAGCGCGAGGTTGTCGACCGTATTGCCGACCAGATCGTTCGCGGCAACTTGATGGAACGTGATCACGTGCTGATCGGCGTGGACGCTGACGGTAAGTATTTGTGCAAGATCGAGAAACCGCTTGATCTGGGCACGGCTGTTCCCGTCGAATAACGCGAGCCCGATCGCAGCGCTCTCGCCCTTGGTGGGTTGCTGCCGGGCGGCGTGCGGGTGATGTGAGCGAAATAAAGCGGCGCGATCCTAATGGACCGTGCCGCTTTTGCGTGAAAAGAAGACATCGTGCGGAAGGAGGTTAGGAGATTGCGCCAACTGCTTGCCGTTGCGAGCGGTCGGCGTTTTGGTTGTGGGCTAAAGCCGCACTATTGCATACTGATATTGACTTTGCATTCTTTCCGCCTCCTTTCGCTTTTCTGGTCTTTGTTGGTTTTGATAAGCGGCATTAAGCGGTCGTAGGCACGCTGAAAATCTGTTGCAGGAGCAAGCCGAGTTGTTGAAAGAGAAAAGTGAGCGCGTTCACGAACGATTCGAAGGCGTTGATGCTGTCGAAAAAAACGACGATTAGGAATATGAAGCCCATCGCAGCAATCAAGAAGATGGCAAGCGCTGCGATGCTTGGAAGAAGTCTGCTTTTCATGGGAGCCCTTTCATGCTGGTTTGGCTAGAGTCAGACCGTTGCTTTTGGTGCGAAATTTGCTGATTTGAAGCGGCTCGGTTTTTAATACCGGCGCACGACGGCAGCCAGTATGTAGATGATGAAGACTCCGATGATCAGCATGGAAAGGATGAATCCAAGCGCTATTGCCGCGCTGCAAAAGAAGGGGAAGGTCCAGTTAAAGAATGCATCTAAAACGGGCTTGTTCCTGAAGAGCTTGTAATCCTCTACATACTCGCGAACGGTGCGGTACAGGAGATAAATCACAACGGGCACGGCGGCTATTGCACAGATGGCTAAATTTTGGTTGTTGACCTGCTCGAGGAAGGGGAGGCACCTTATCTTCAGAGCGAAGAGGAAGACTATCGACATCATCACGCCGCCTATTCGCATTGGCCAGCGAAGTAGCGGGTTGTATATGAGCTCAGGGTTGTCGGTGGATTCCGCCGCGAGCTTTCCGGCGATCGGCAAGGCAAAGAGAAAGATAAGCACTACCCAGCTTTGGCGGAGGACGTTGCTCGCCCCCTCGCTGAATCCGATAAAGAGTTCGTCTGTTCCGCAGAAAAGGACGGATATGTAAACGAATCCAGCAAGGAGGATTGCCTGCAATGCGCAAATAGCGATCGTCTTAAATGATGGAGCTTTCAGATTGAGCGTTTTCACGATGCCTTCTTCCATGTGTAGTTGAGTTTGATTCGCTTTCAGCACTTATCTCAAATTTTTTACGGAGATAAGGACCGCTTTATCAACTGATGGCAACCATCGTAAGGGAATCGCTGAATAGCTATTAACGAAGTAACGGTCTTTGCCGTTGCTTCGTTAATAACCACTCGATTTATCACCATTGTGATGCCGAGTCCCTGCGTTTTGGGTTTTCTGTAGGGTGGGAGATTTGCGCTTCTTGGCAGGATGAGCTGGCGGAAACAAATCCGAGAGCAAGGTCAGCGCCCGCAAAAGGGTTCTGGCCGGTGTCTTAGCCGTCGTCATGCTGGTTGTGATAGGTTTCGCCACGGGAGCCATCAAGGTGGGTCCGATAACCGGCCACCTCGTTAAGGACTACGGCAATGGCTATGAGATAACCTACAACGACCTTAAGATCGACAAGGCGACCAAGAGGTTGATATTACCGGTAAAGTTAAGAACACTACGGGCGACAACGCCAACATCACAATGCTCTGGCGCCTGATGGACGCCGACGGCAATGAAGTCGGGACGGCGGTAGCTGGAGTCGATGATGTCGACCCCGGAAAAACGGCCGACTTTGACGGACTGTGCATTCCCAGTGACGGTTCGATTTGGGACGAGGACGGCAAATTCAAGTCCACTGTCAGTACTTGGCAGCTCCTTACCTGCAAAGTTGGCTGAGCCGATTCTTTGCTTACGTGACTTTAGCGGGCGGTAGTTGTACCTACCGCCGCTCTTTTCCGCCTTTGCCCAGAACAAAACACGGGAGCCCGAAAAGGACTCCCGTGTTGCATCTGAGCCTTAAAGCTCGACGATCATGTAGACGTACATTTTCGGCTCCTGTCTCGTTGTCGAACACAACCGATTTTGCTGCGCTACTTAGCCGCCCCGCACCCGCTGCATACGTACCCGGTCGTGACGGTCTCGTAATGCCCTGTTGCATCATGATGGACGGTGCCATAAGTTTCTTGAACACTATAAGAATGACCCTGTCCGAAACCTAAAGACTTATTGTGTTGGCTCCATTGAGCTTGGTTGTCAAAACGCTGCCCGCATGAACATTGAATATACGAGCCCGTTGGGCACTGTTCATCCCAAGCCGCCGAATCCTGCACCCAGCGCTGCTCGGTTTGCGCGACCCAGTTATGCACGTGCTCCGGCTGCTGAGGAGCGGTTGTCGGCTGGCTGCCGCCGCCTTGGCTGCTCCCTCCATTGTTGTTTCCGGAAGGCTGGCTCGCGGGCGCCGATGAAGCGCCGCCCCCGTTCGACCCGTTGTCGCTGTTCGATCCCGTGGGCGCGGCAGGCTGGCCGGCGTTGGTTCCAGCAGAAGGCTCGCTTGCCTTGGTTTCGGCGTCCTTCTTCGCTTCCTCGACCTTGGATTCGTCCACCTTGCCGGTGGCCTTCACCGCTTCGGCCACCTTGTCCACCACGTCTTTGCCGGCATCGCCCTTGAGCGTGTCGTCGCCCTTCTCGACCGCCTTCTTAACGGCGTCGAGCACGTTGTTCAGATCGTCCTGCGTGACGTCTTCGGCCGCCTTCTTGTTGGTTTTTGAAGTGGAGGCGAGGGCGCCGTCCTCGACGACCGCGCTCACCGCGCCGTCTTTGGCGGTGACGAGGGAACCGCCGGCTTTCAGCACCGGGAGGTACTCGACGGAGCAGCCGCCGGGTACGAGATCTACTTCCTCCTGGGCGCCGGAGACGGCGTGGTAGTAGTCAACGCTGCGGTTGCCGTTGGTGGTGCCGGTGATGTGGGCTATCACGGGGGTGTCGCCTTCAGCCGGCTCGTACCCCTCGTATCCGACCTTCACCTTCTGCGGCGCGCCTTCCTCTGCCTCGGCGACGAGCGCCTTTTCCACGGGCTCGTCCGCGGGCAGGGTGGCGGGCTGGTTCGACCACAGGCACACGCCCACGACGGCCGCGGCCAAGGCCGCGGCGCAGCCGACGCCTATGCCGATCTTGGTGTTCCTCGAGAGCGCCTTCCGGCCGCTCTTGGGCTCAGGCACGGTGTCTGCCGCTTGCTCTCCCGGGTTCTCTATGACCTGGGTCTCTTTAAGTTCCGTATCCTTGGTTTCTTCGCTCATTTCGACTCTCTTTCCGTTATGCCGCTTGCTCTCGTTCGCATGGCGCCAGTGTCTCAGCGGAGTCGTCGGGCGGCAAGGGGAAGTGAAGGTATAGAGCGTCACTTCGTGGAATTCAGTTTTGTGGCAGGGGATGGCGCCGGCGGATACGCGCGGGGCCGCAGTTGCGCGGCGCTATTCGGCAGCCCCGCAGCCGCTGCATGCGTAGCCTGTGGTCACTGTCTCATAATGGCCCTGATCTTCATAATGCCCGGCAGCATCATGATGGACGGTTTTATAATTTGGAACTACCGTATACGAGCACGAATGATTACGTGTTTGATGGGCGAACCATTCGTCGACTGAACCAAAAGTTGCACCGCAGCTCGCCTTGCCTGATTTCCGTGTCGTCCGCTGCCCTCCCTGCCTTATGGCCTGAAGCTTTGCTCGGGCGAGCTTCCGGATCCTTGTGCTCTCTTCGTTCATATTTCTTCCTTTCGGGGCATGGTGCCGTTGCCTGTCTGCATTCCCGTTCTCGGTTCGCATGGCGCCAGTATTGCGGCGGGATCGGTGAGCGGTGAGAAAAAGTGAACGCAAACAACGTCATTTCTTAACATTCGTTGTTTTGAAAAAATATCTTTAAAGTAACGGATATCCCCATCACTTTTCAGCAACCATTTTGCAAATAAGCTATCTTTTAAGCAGCTATTCAAAACCCATTTTCGCGTTCGCAGAAGTATCGGTTTGCCCATTGGGCAGTATGTTATGCGAGGTCAAATATGAAAAGCACCGGCAAAAAGAACGAAGCAACCGCCAAGCGAAAGGTGAACGTTAATCAAGAGCCGAAGGATAAGTTCAGCTACGATCTGCTTATCAACAAGATCCTTCAGGAGTGCACCGATGACGGCCACGATTTAAGCGTCAACCAGGTTAAGACCATCCTGGAAGATGCCTATGGTTGTAAAGAGATTAAATCCGAGGGTGTGCGTAGCTCGATAGACCGCGTCCGCGGTGCGTACGAAATGATGGCCGGCTTCGACGATGCGTCTGGAAGCAATAGCAAAGAGGGTCTAAAGAGGTATTTCCCAGGTGATAAAGGCGCCATTGACAATTATTTGCGCTTTTCGACTGGTACGGAAGTGAAGGAGGAAGTCAAATCGAAGTCGACGGCCCCCAATGCAAAACGCACTTACTGTATGCGCACAAGAATCATTGGCGGTGCGCAGGAGGCGCCTCTCAGCGGGGAAGACGTTTTTCATCTCGGACAGCTCTTGCGTCGCGAAGTTGCCGACAGCAAGGAAAATCGGCATATGGGCCGCGAGGACGTAGACGAGGAGAAAAACCGATGCATCGAGGATCCTCTGCTTGGCCTTCTGAACGTTTACGATAGGCAGCATGCAGCACTTTTGCTTCAAAATGGAACCTATAAAGGCTATGGCCTTTCCGACCTCTGGAAAAAAACTTATAGCCTCGACGAGGTCATTGAAAAGGGCAGATACATTTCGTTCGACTACCAGAAGAGCTTCGAGCAAGGCGCAGATGGTCGCGTGACCGAAGCCGAACCTGAACGGGTCGAGAAAGTCCATCCGCTGTTGGTCGATCGCGAAGATGGCCGTCTCTATCTTGTTGTCAAGGCGAAGCGTTCGCATAAGGCGAAGTCGGGAAAGAGGATCTATTACCGCATTTTCCGCGTTGATCGAATTTCGAACATGGAAATCGGTGACGAAGTTACCGAAGCCGCGAAAGATGCGGTCGGAGAGTACGAGCCTAGCCCTAAGGAATTCCTGCATAGCATGGTGGAGGGCATCCCCTCTGTGGATATCGTTGATGTTTTGGTGCGTTGCGTAGGAGGTAAAAAAGAAGTTGTCTACTTGCGCGAAACTTTCACTCCCAATCGCGTTTATGAGTTGAATGACCAGCAAAAGGCTAATCTTGACTTGCCGAGCGGCGATTCCGTGTGCATTATCTCAGGCGTTTCGAGCGAGGGCATGGTGCGTTGGGCACTGAAGAGGCTTTCTAGGATCGAGATATTGGGCGACATGCCCCACGAAGGTGACGCTTGCGAAGTCTTTCACGACAACCTTTGCAGCCCGCGGTTTTTCGAGGGAACGCTGCGTGTCGACGTTGTCGAGGCAATGAAGAAAAATGTTTACGGGCTTGATCTTTGCCCCCGTGAAGATGAATAGTGCGGATGGTGATTCCGGTGCAAGCGTACGAAGACGAAAGGGGCAGAATAGAAGATCTGCTGAACCTTTGGATCTTCCTGGATTTTTTAATCAGGATAAGCTTCCTTCTAAAGCCTCTGGGAAGCCCGGTGATGCGTTATGGAGCGAATTCGCATCGGGCGAGAAGCGCCGGAAGGGTTCCCAATGGTCCGAATGGCATAGTTGGGAGGGCGACCAAAGCAGGCTCGCCGATATTTTCACAGCCGTTGAGGAAAAGCTGAAAGGGGGAGCCATTGCCCAGGTTGACTTGCTTGTGGGGAAGATTTCCAGCAATGATTTAATACGCAAGGTGGCAAAAGGGCAAAAGGCTGCTTCTGACGACGAATGGGAAGCCCGCGAGGAGCGAGGGGAAGACGTTGCGGCCCTGCGACTCTCGTTTTCGGGGGAAGGCTCCCTTATAAGCGTGGAACTCTCGCCTCTCTTGTGGGTGGCGGGTAAAGCTAATGTAAGCCTTGCGGCGCCCGAAGAACTTTACAAGGGTTACGAAGAATCCTGCAAGCGAATCGAAGACGAAGATCACGGCTTCGATAGCACAGACTGCAGGCTCTGCGATGTCGCAGCAATCGTGCAAAAAGAAGCGCGCCCCCTCGTCGAGCAACTGTACGACGGTGAGAAGCAGCAGGTAAGCGCGAAAGTCTCCGAGGTCTTCGAAACTGTGCTTGCTTGCTATTATTTCAAGAGCGAGAACGGTTGGCGGCAAAATGACAAACCGCTTTGCCGACGCTACTACATCGATGATCTTCGCTCGATGAAAAAGGCTCTTGGATCAAACCGTGCTGGAGAGCTTATTCGGAATGGTGCCTTTGGCGTCGCAATAGACTACATGATGGCGGCTTTGAATGAGGATCGGCGGCCAAGCGTCTCCCTCGATCTTTTTCCCAGCGCTTGCATCGATGCTGAAAAAGAGGGAATTGCGGGTTTCTTTGAACGTACCCTTTCCTTTAAAAACATGCCTTTTGGCAAGTGGCCTAGCGAATACTCGCTTTCGCTGATGCAGCAGACGGCTGTGAATCTTTCTGTGGGCAGGGAGTGCTCTTGCGGACGGTATCCGGCAAACGACATCGTGTCGGTGAACGGGCCTCCGGGCACGGGCAAGACAACGCTTTTGAGGGACGTTGTCGCAGCGAACATCGTCGAAAAAGCAAGGATTTTGCTCGAGTGCCAAAAGCAGTCGCAGCTTATAGATGCGAAAGACCCCCTCGATGCCCTGTTCGAGGAGATTGCGCTTCCCAGTGGCAAGGGCGGCTATCTCAAAGGACATGAAAAAATATATCGCGTCGCAGACGATCGGATAGCCGACTTAGGCGTTGTCGTTAGTTCGGCAAACAACAATGCCGTTTTTAATGTTGCCAAAGAGCTTTTGCAGGGCATCGACCGTGATCTTCTCTTCGACTCCTCTGTGAATGACGGCTTTAGCGTGGAATGGAGCATCGCAAAGGGCTCGAAGGGGAAGCCGAAAGAGAAAGAAACCTTGGATGACGTTTATTTCTCGTTTCCTGCCGATATCCAGTTGAGAAAATTCGCAGGTGAGGTCGCGCTCAAGGGCAACGATCGGGAAAAGGCGAAAACCCGTCTGAAAAAGGAAATCGCCGCTGATTACAAGGCAGGCAAAACAGTCCCTGGGATGCTGTTGGCTGCATGCCTGGGAAAAGCGGATAACGAAAGTATCTTCTACGGCGATGTGTTAGAGGGCATTCTGTACATGTCGGGTAAGGATAGGGGCAAAGAGCTTCTTCGCGCAAAGAAAAATTTCGAGCACCAACTGAAAAAGGTCAACGATATTTACGGCTGCCTGGCGGCTAAGGAAGAAAATCGACGCCGGTTGGCGGAGGCTCGCGCGAAGATTATCGACGCGAAAGCGCATCATGAGGACATTGCTAAGAAGATGGGCGAGCAAACGCAAGCGGCGCGTGACTTCTTGCGTGAAAACGATGTTTCTTATAGGTCTTTGAACGTTTCGGATGCAGACGTTGTCGCTGATTTGCGTGCAACGGTTGAGCGCATCGACGAGAGGCTTGTTGAAAAAAAGAAAGCCTCTGCTGGTTTTCATGGTTTTGCTTTGTCGCTTAAGGGTCTTTTCGGCAAAGGTGCCGCTTCTGATGAAAATCCCGTCGATAAGGTTGCCGCCGATTTAGAGGAGCAGTTATCGCGCGGGACGAACTGCCTAGAAAAGCTAAATGCCTTGCGTGCCAAGGAGAGGGAGGCGAAAGACCTCCTTTCGGCTTGTCGATTCGAAGAAAGCCGCTTGAGGGAAGAGGAGAGCCGTTTGGGGATAGCCGCATCGGTGGCCGAAGGCGTGCCTTCTGGCGGTTGGGGAGAATTCGTCTTCGATTTGCTGGGAGACAACGACCAGCTGAAGGAGAGTGCTCATTTGTTCAACCCGGCAAGTGGCAGAGAGCTCCATTCCGCCCGAAACGAGCTTTTCTATTGGGCACTGCAGTATACGCGTGAAGTTCTTTTGCAAAGCCGGAAGTTCATGTCTAACCTTTGGAATTTATACGCCCTGCATGGCGGAAGGGCGACATCTGTTGATGGCGGCAAAATCAAATACGAGCCAGACGATAAGGGGGCCATAGAGCCCGTTCTTTTCCAAACATTGAATCTGCTCGTGCCTGTTGTGTCTACGACGCTCGCCTCGGCAAGTAGAGCGTTTCGGACCGAGGAGATAGGCAGGTTTGACAAGCCGCCCATTGGTCTGTTGGTGATCGATGAGGCTGGCCAGGCCGAGCCTTATTGCGCGTTGGGCGTGATGGCGCGAAGCAGGCGCGCTCTTATTGTTGGTGACCCGCTGCAACTTCGCCCCATAACGAATCCGATTTTGTCCCCACTGCGAAGCAATTGGCCTGACCGGTTTTATGGCGAAGCGGGGAACGAGCACGCATCGGTGCAATCGGTCGCAGATTCTCAAAATCCGGTTGGCCATGAAAACGAAAACGGGGTTTGGCTTGGTTGCCCGCTGGTTGTGCATCGCCGTTGCGAATCGCCCATGTTCGATGTCTGCAATGAGATTTCTTATGACGGGCTTATGGTCAATGAAACAAAGCGCCCTTTGTCGACGTATGTTTATCCCGCTTCTCGTTGGATAAACATCGAGGGCGTAGGCCACGACCGTATTGCCCCCAAGCAAATTGAAAAGGCTTTGGAGATAGTGACTCGTGCGTTCGGATCTTGCGATGCCGGCTCTCTGCCAAGCATCTTTGTTATCACGCCGTTCAGAAAGGTGTGCGGCGAGCTTAGGGCGAAGCGCCCAGAAAGCGTTGATGCGGCCGCTTGGGAGAAGTTTAAAAGGTCTAACATCGGGACGATTCACACCTTTCAGGGCAAAGAGGCCGACGAAGTGGTTTTTGTTCTTGGCGGCGGCAAAAAGAACAGCGATTTTGTTGACTCGAACATGGTTAACGTTGCTGTGAGCAGGGCGAAGCGTCGCCTGTACGTTATTGGCGACTATGATGCATGGGCAGGGAATGGCGAAGAACCCCTTGACGTTTTGCGTTGTCATCTCGATACCGCATGGGTTGACGCTTGGGCGAAGTGGCAAGAAAGCGGCTGCGACGACGACGAAAGTTTGTGTCGGGCGCGCGACTTGGTTCCGCGTGCAGATTCTATTCCCGGCATGATTGATGTATTGGCAGGCGGCTCCAAAAGCGCGGGTTCGATCAAGATCGCCGATGCGGCGGATGAAGACGAAGCCGACAGACCAAGCATGGCTGTTTGCGCTGGGACCGATGACGTGATATCTGGCGATGAAGCATTCGGCGGCGGGCAAGCTGCGAGCCAGGACGCTGCCGCGGCCATCGACGAACGTGACGACCTCGACGCCATCAAGCCCGATGTTTTCGTGCGTAATGTTCAGCAGGTCGTTGCGCGCCTACCTCAAGGCTCGATGATGTTTCTTAGTGATGAGCAATGCGAGCGTTACTTTGGTTTTCGTGACGAAGCAGAGATTGACGAGGTGTTCGCGGGTTGCGATATGGCCGCACAGTACTTGAAGCAGGGTATCGCCTTGTTTTACTTGTTCGGCCTTGACAAGGTTTGCGATGATGCTGGCCGCACGGCCGGATTATCGGAGGGTTGGTCCCCATCGGCTGATAATGCGTGCGGTGTCGCCGCTTGGGTCGGCAGAAGCCCCGATAATGCTTGCGGTAATTGCGATGCCGTCCGGATGGATTGGTCGTTCGTTCTTGTGATGTTTTACAAGGCCGCTGAAAAATATCTTGCCGAGCGGTTGTTTCCGCCTTTGAAGAGCTTGGTTGGCCAGCTGGAATGGTTCAAGGAACGGGATATTCTGAAAAGAGACCACTTGAATCTCGGTCAATATCCGATCTATTTAAAGGAAGCTGCCTATTCGATAGGGTTGAGGGTGCGCATGACGTCAAGCGAAGATGCCGTCAACGGCGACTGCGCCTTCTGTGGGCGAGGCGGTATCGATTGCCTTAATGCTTCTTGGTGGCGGAGTTTGGCGAGACGTTTGGACAAAACTTCGAAGATAAGGAACCGTGTTGGTCACGGCGCAAAGAGCGGTCTGATTGGCGAAGACGCCGTGATGGAGTCGATAAGGGGGTTGTTCGGCTGCCCCGATGAGGGAGAAACCGAGGCGCCCAATAGCTTTTGCGGCGATGCGCGGACCGAAGGGATTCTGCACCAAGACGAGGCCTTCTGGCTTTTTAAACGCGCAAGTGGAATTCCTCTCGATCCCTCTTGGGTTGCTGCTCAAACCGAAGAGCCCGGCAAAGACGGCTTAGTTGGGATGGGCGATGCGGTGTGCGACGGGCGGCTTAACGGCGATGACGTGGAAGAAGGCCTGGGACATTGGGAGTTGCATTTTCTTCGCGAAAGCGGGGCTACTTCGGACTTCAGTGCGTGTGCGATTGTCGATTTGGGTGCGACTGCCGCGGCGGAAGCAAGCCCCGATTCGAAGAGAGTGCGTATGTTCGTTGCGGTGCGCCTTCTCGAACGCGGTGGTTTTCTGAGTGTGGAGAACGGTGAGTATAAGAATTCCGTGCCGACGGAATTGGGCGCGGCGAAAGGCATAAGGTGGGCGGAGAGGTCCGGCAAAGGCCATGCGATTCTTTTTACTGAGGACGGTGCGAATTGGTTTGCCGACTGGTTTAAAGCCGCGCTTGCGAAACGCGAAAGTCTAGAATAGAAAAGCGCCCTCCAGCATTGGAAAGCGCTTGACGCTATTTTAACGCAATTCCTGATAATCCTAAAGATCTAATTAATGCTGCGATTGTTTTCAGAATGCAATTGTTTGCCGGGGTGGTCCCAAACATGGGCGCCCCGGCAAGGATGCAAGTCGGTAGCGGAGAAGCCCCGATCC
>ERZ1026880.830-NODE-830-length-14457-cov-7.416609_pt1 | contig 14457 bp, 15 predicted proteins | sample MGYA00380170_ERZ1026880 | MGnify/ENA primary metagenome ERZ1026880 (study PRJEB33269, sample SAMEA4719806) | human gut metagenome | biome: human-associated habitat; feature: organic feature; material: feces | place: Cameroon | collected 2013-10 ...
GTACAATTAGGCAATATTTGGATAAATATTTACATTTGCAGGACATCACCCATCCCTAACCCTTCCCTCACAAGGGAAGGGAAGTTTTTATTACAACCCTTCATTCACTGTAGTAAAATCTTTTCCTCCAACTGCCTTGTAGATATTTACAGTCGAAATCAAATAATTAATTTTTCCGTTAACTTCATCTTTTTCAGCAACCAAAAGTTTCTCTCTATCCTTCATTAAATCAAGGTTTGATTTAGCACCAATATCATATTTTTGGTTAGCTAATTGAAATTTTTCATTTTCAAGCTTATAACGTTTTACACTTTCCTTATAGTTCAAATCTCTTGTAATTGCACCTCCAAGAGAGTTATTAACTTCTTGAATGGATGTAAGAATTGTTTTTTCATACATTTGTTGGGCTTTTTCCAGTTCAAGTTTTTTGTATCTCAAAGTAGCCATTTTCATACCGCCAGTAAACAAATCAATTGATGGAACAAAGCCTATCAAAGATTTGAAAGTATGATTTCCAAAAATATTAGTCAAATTGTAAGCGCTAAAACCAGCTTGACCATAAAGAGTAAATTTTGGCAAAAAGTCGCGACGTGCAACTTTTACATCAATCCCGATTTTCTGCACATAATCTTCTGCTTTCAAATAATCCGGTCTATACTGAATTACTTCAGCATTAATCCCTGATGGCAACGGAATTAATGCAATATTTTCATAACTGCCTCTTTTTACTTCTGATAAATCCTTTTCTCTCAGACCTGTTAAAACACCGAGTTCTCTACCTATAATTATTCGTGTATCAATATAAGAATTTAATTCTTCTTGCAATTGAGTTAGAAGCTGCTTTTCGTTCATCAAATCCATAACTGTACACAAACCGTTTTGATATTTTTTATCTTGTAATGCAACAACTTCTGTTTGAATTTTTACCAATTCTTCTTGGTTTTTAATTAATTTATCCAACTTAACCAAATTGAAATAATTTGCAGCCAAAGAAGAAGTTAAATATATATAAGAAGCTCTTTCATTTTGCTTAATAATTTCTAATTGCTTTTTTACAGCTTTTGTTTTTAAGTAATTTTCACCCCAAATATCAGCCTCATAACTCAATGTCACAGGTAATAAAAAATTACTTTGTGAGTAATCAGGAATTGTTATCCCGCCAAATTTTATTGTTGAGGATGAAAAATCTCTGAATACATCACCTTGAAAACCTGCATGTGGCAATTGATTTGCAAAAGACATTTTTACAACTTGCTCTGCTTGTTTAACATTAAGTGTAGCAATTTTTAAGTCCTGATTATTTTGAAAAGCTATTGACATGTATTCTGTCAAGACAGGATCATTATATTTTTGCCACCAGTCAAGGTTCAAATATTCTATTCTATTATCTACATCTTTTTTATTTGTTTTTGCCTGCGCCGTAGAAATTGTGCATAGCAATAGTAACAAGGTTAAAAGTATTTTAAATTTTTTCATGCTTGCTATTTCCTTTTCTTGTGTTATCATAATAACACAAAGAAAAATCATGGACAAGAAAGATTTATTAAAAAGTAAAATTGGAATGAAACTTGTGCGTGTAGGCAAGATGGTACGTGCAATTGCAACCCAAAAATTTGTAAAAGCGGATTTTGAAATTACCCCGGAGCAGTTCACAGTGCTTGCAGCGATATTGGACCACGACGGTTTATATCAGAGGCAAATCGGTGCTCTTACGCTAAAAGACAGACCAAACATAACAAGAATTATAAATATACTGGAAGCCAAGGAGCTTGTAACCCGTACCCCTGATGTTAATAAAAGAAAGGTTTTCAAAATTAACATTACCGAAAAAGGCAAAAAAGAGTATGAAAATGCTCTTCCGACAGTGCTGGAACACTGGCAGGACTCAATTAGCGGAGTGAATGATGATGAGTTGACGACTTGTCTTAACGTTTTAAATAGAATTAAAGCGAACTTGGAAGAGAAATTACACATGCAAATATAAGAGGTGACTATGTCAGAAAATAATAACAACGAACCAAATAAAGATATAAAAAAAACTTCAAAATCTAAGAAAACAGATTTACCCCCAATAAATTCTGAAGAATTTAAGGAAGAAGCAAAAGAAAGACTTAAAACAAGGAAAGAACGTAAAAAGAAAAAACGTCCTGAGTACAAGAAAAAACGAGTCGTAGTTCCGGTTATTACCGCTTCAATTCTTGTAATAACAGGTATTGCACTTGCGATTCATTCAACATTTTTTCAGTCAACAGACGATGCGTTTGTTGAAGGCAGACTTGTTTCTATTGCTCCACGTGTTCAAGGGCCTGTCGTAAAACTTCTTGTTGATGATAACGATGTTGTTCAAAAAGGTCAATTGCTTGTGGAAATTGATCCGGCAGATTATGAAGTTAAACTTCATCAGGCAGAAGCAAAACTTGCTGAAGCTAAGGCTCAGTTGAACGTTACTAAAAAGCAAATTGATGAAGGCGGCTCAAATGTTCAACAGTCTTTTGAAGACGAAAATTCGACAAAATCAAAGCTTGATTTCGCCACAAAAGACCATAAAAGATACACTGATATGTACAAATCAGGAATTGTTTCAAAACAAGACTATGATAACAGTTCAACGCATTACACAGTAGCTCAGGCAAACCACAAAGCTGCTGCTGAAAAAACAAAAGCTATGAAGTCGGCACTTGAAGGACATCAGGCAAAAGCAGAAGCTGTTGAAGCTGAAATCAAAAGATTAGAAGCAGAAGTAGAACAAGCAAAATTAAATCTTTCTTATACAAAAATCTATGCACCTCAAAGCGGTATGGTTTCTGCAAGAAGTGTAGAAATGGGTAATTACGTTCAAACAGGTCAACCTTTGATGGAAATTGTACCTGAACAGATTTGGATTGTCGCTAATTTTAAAGAAATTCAACTTACTCACATGAAAAAAGGACAATCGGTTTCAATCAAAATTGACACTTATCCTGGAAAAAGATTTAAAGGGCATATTGACAGTATTCAACGCTCAACAGGTGCAAAATCAAGTTTATTCCCGCCTGAAAACGCAGTTGGAAGTTACGTAAAAATCGTTCAACGTGTTCCTGTAAAAATCGTTTTTGACGAAGATATTAAAGACTACAACATCGTTCCAGGAATGTCAGTTGTGCCGAAGGTTAAGGTTAAATAGTGAGTCGAGAGTGGTTCATTACAGGAATATAAAAAGCGAGCAAAAAGATGGGAAGTAGTGAAATAACAGAAACAGAAAGTACAGCAGTGGCAAAAAAGCAGGTTAGTCCGTATATACAGGCACTTGCAATTTTATTGCCATCAATCTTGGCACTTGTTGCTTCTTCTGCTACAAACGTTTGCCAACCGAACATCGCCGGATATTTTGGAGCTACTCAGTATGAAGCAAACTCCGTAATTACAAGTTACATCATCGCAAATGGGATTATGCTTCCGACAACTGGCTATCTTGCAAAACTTTTCGGTAAAAAACAGTTCTTTTTATACTGTATAATCGTGTTTTGTATAGGCGCCGGACTTTGTTTATTGGCAAAAGACTTGCACATGCTGATTATGGCGAGAATTTTTCAGGGAATAGGCGGAGGGTGTATTCTTCCACTTTGTCAGGCAATGCTTTTGGATATTTTCCCTGACAAAAAAGGTTTTGCAATGGCTCTTTATGGGGTTGCTGCTATGTTTGCACCGCTTGCAGGGCCGTTCTTTGGAGGTTATTTAACCGACAACTGGTCTTGGCAGTGGGTTTTTATTGTAAATATTCCGCTTTGTCTTATATCTATTGCTTTAATTAAATTCTTAATTCCAAAAGATGAGCCGGTCAAGGAGAAATATAATAAAAAGTTTGATATTATTGGATTTGCAGGAATTGCAATTGCGATGGGGTGTATGCAAATTGTTCTTGATAAAGGGGAACAATTCAATTGGTTTGATACTCCGTGGATTTGTTGGGTTACAGGAATTTCGATATTCTCATTCATATTTTTCTATGTTTGGGAATTGGAATATAAGTATCCGATTATTGATATCAGAGTGTTTAAGGACAAAAACTTTTTGTACGGAACTTCAATAAGCTCAATTATAAATATTCTTTTGTACAGCACATTGCTTTTGGTTCCGTTATTCTCGCAGAGTTTAATCGGTTATAGCCCGTCAGCGTCAGGTTTGTTGATGTTGCCGAGAGCTATGGTTTGTTTATTCGGCTTGTTGATTATGGGCGAAATTGCAAAAGTCGTTGAAAACAGGCTTTTGACTGCAATTGGATTTGTTATAATGGCTGTTGCTTGTTTTATGTTGTCTTGTCTGAATACGACAGCGTCAATGCACAGTATTATTACTCCAAACTTGATTTTGTGTTTTGGCGTTTCAGTTGCGTTTGTTCCGATTTCGGCGTTGTCATTTTTGACTTTGCCTGCAAGCAAAACGGCAGATGCCGCAGGACTTCACGCACTTTTCAAAAACATTGTAACAGCGATTTCAACGTCAGCGGCTTCAACATTTATTGCAAGAGGCGGACAAGTTTATCAAAACAATCTTGTAGAACATCTGGCATGGCACAATCCTATGTATAGAGTGCATTTGAATGCTTTGCAACATAAATTTATGATGATGTATCCGTCAGTTGTTGCTCAGAAAAAAGCTATGGGAACTCTCTATAAACAGTTAATTTTGCAATCAAAACTTGGTGCATTTTATGATGCGTTTTTGCTGCTTGCACTTTTGGCAATTGTTGCAATTCCGTTTTTGTTGCTTTTGAAAACCAAAACAAGGCGCGTAAAACCGAGTGTTTAGCGTATTTACAACAAAAGGAAATCTAATTATAATTCAGATATGAAACTTTGTATTTTTTCAGGTACGTTTAATCCTATACACAGAGCACATTTAAAGATGGCGGAATATGTTTTGTCGCATTACGGTTTTGACAAAATTATTTTTATTCCGGCATACAAACCGCCTCACAAGGATTACGATATAAATTTGTGTAAGCACAGGTTTGAGATGGTGAAGCTTGCAACGGCTTATAATCCGCATTTTGAGGTTTCGGATATTGAATATCAAAGCGAAGGCAAGTCGTATTCGTATTTGACGGCGTTAAAACTTTATGAAAAGTACAAGCCTGATGAAAAAATTCATTTTATTATCGGAACTGATGCATTTGAAAAAATTGAAAGTTGGTATGAAACGGATAAATTTAAGAAAATTGTTGATTTTATCGTGTTTATAAGAGAAAATGAAGAGGTTAAATTGGATTATTTGAGGCAAAAGGGCTACAATTTTGAATTTGCTCAAATGCCGTTTGTTGATATTTCCTCGACAGAGTTGAGAGAAAATATAAAACTCGGCAAGCCTATAAATAACCTTGTAACAAAGGAAGTAGAGGAGTACATTTACAAAAATGGATTATACAGAAATACTGAAATGGCTTAAAGAAAATTTGAACGAAAAAAGATATATTCATACACTTGGTACGGCTGATTGTGCGAAAGAGCTTGCACAGAAATTTGGTTTGAATAGTGAAAAAGCTTACCTTGCAGGACTTTTGCATGATTGTGCGAAATGTTTTTCTAACGAAAAACTTCTTGATATTATTCACCAACATCTTGATGTTGAAGAGTGCGAAATGTTGAATTACAAGACTTTACACGCCCCTGTTAGTGCGTATATTGCGGAAAACGAATTTAAGATTACGGATAAAGAAATTCTTTCTGCAATTCGTTGGCATACTCTCGGACGCTTGGACATGACAGATTTTGAAAAAATCGTGTTTATCGCTGATAAAATTGAACCGAACACTCGTGATAAAGAGTATTCTGATAAAATTCGAGTATTGCTTGACGAAGAAAACGGCTTGAATAAGGCTCTTTTGAAATGCTACAAAGAAACTATCAAAAGTCTTGTTAAGCGTGATTTGAAAATCTGTCTTTTGACGATTGAAATTTATAACAAACTTCAAGATTTGGTTCAAAATTAGCATGTTTATGGTAAAATTTGTTCAAAGTGAGGAATTCTGATGAGAGTACTGGAAATTAAGAATAATTTAGTAAAAATCGAATTTAATACGGAAGATAATCTTTCGCTATCCGGCTTTGTAATTATCGAGGATAAAAATACTCCTTACGTCGCTCAGGTTATGAATATTAAGGCTGATGCGATTACAAATTTTGCGATAGTAAAGCTTCTTTTTACTTTTAATGATGAAGGTGTTTTGAAAAATTATAACGGAACAATTCCGTCAACAAAAGCTGTTGTTTCTGTTCTCCCGTCAAAAGAACTTTTGGATATAATTCCTGCCGAAAATCCGCTTGTCCTAGGAAACTTGGCACAACAAGGTATTAAGTTGAATGTGGATAAATCAATTTTGGATAATAATCTTTTGGTTTGTTCGAACAATTCTGAAAATACATTTTTGTTAATCGAAAATATTACAAAACAGTTGGATAAGAATGCTGTAATCTTTGATACAGACGGGTTGTCGGATTATGATGACAAATTCGTTTTAGGACAAAATTTTAAACTTCCACTGAATTACGACACTATTAATTATATCTATGATAATGATTTGGAAGATGTTGATGCAACAAGCAAGGCGATTATTCAGGATATCTTTTTGGAAGTTCAAGAATATATAAAAACACTTCCGGAAGGCTTTTTGCCGTTTGAAACATTCTTGAATGTTGTTGATCAGCAGTACAAAGAAACTGAAATTACTCAGCTTGTTTTGCTTAAAAATAAACTCTTGAAATATAAAGAATTGAATGTTTTTGCAGAAAATCTTAAAGATATTTTGAGTTTGAGTATGTCGATTGAAAGGGCTAAAAAGACTGTTATCGACATTTCAAATGCTCCTGAAAAGCTTCAACGAGAAGTTATAATGTATGCATACAAAGTTATGAACTCAATTGGTGATGATATTTATGCTTTTGCAAAAACAAGTAACGGTTTGACAAATAAAAAGCTTTTAAAACAGCTTTTATCGAGGTCAAATGTTTCTACAATTGTTGTTTGCCCGCATGAATATAAATATATTTCTGAGGCAAAGGAAATTGCTCAAAACTTGATTTTGTTTGCTCCATTGACTCTTCAACACGATTTTGCAAGCTATAATACATTCTTAAATAAACTGAATTCCGATGAATTTATTGTTTATGGTGCTCATACTCAAAATATTCCGTTTATTGTTGAGTTAGAACCGCTGAAAGATGAAGATGTTGCAGACATTACAGACGAGGCACAAGAAGAACAAGCACAAGATGCAATAGAAATCGCTCCAAATGAATCAGAAGAGGTTAAAGAGGAAGAAGAACAGGCTCCGTCAACAATTCAGCCAAATCCGTCGAGTGTTGATGAATTAACGGCAAATGATGTTGCAACTTCTTTCCCGAATGAAGAACCGATTATTACGGAAGCTGAAACTGAGCCCGAAATAACGGAAGATGAAATTCATATTTCAGAGGATTCTCAATTTGAAAGCTTAGACTCGCAAGAGGATATTTTAGACCAACCGTTGGAAGAAGCTGAAAATATCACATTTGAACCGATTGAAGAATATTCAAACGACGATTTTGGACAAAATGAAGCAGATTATTCGCAAACTGAGTATCACGAAGATGTTCCGAATATTTTAGAAGACAATTCGCAAGATGAAGATGTTGTAGAAGTTTCTGAACCGGTGCTTGAACAGACTGAATATCCGGAATTTAATTCGCAAGACGATGTGATTATTGATGAAGCGCCTATAAATGATGGAGCGTCTGATGAAATTGAATATACTCCATTAGATGAAGACGATGTAATAGATTTTCCTGCTGGGGAACTTGAAAATTCGGAAGAGCCGGAAATTGATTATTCTTTAGATGCAACAGAAGATTCTCAAGAACCGCAAAATCATTACGGTGCAGATGATGCAATGATTGAACAGGCAGCTAAAGATGTAGATAAATTTTTATATGAAAAACTTCCGCAAGAGGACGAAGAACTTCCGGAACCACCTACAATGGAAGACTATGCGTCAGATGAATTAACGGAAGATGATTTAAATCTTATTGGCGATTTGACGCCGGAAGACAATGAAACAAGCGATTATATAACGGAAGATATTACGATAGACGAGCAACCGCCGGTTGTTCCAATCTATGAGGCTAGTGATATTACGAATTTTGAACCGCCAAAACTGGAAGCAGGCGATAGGGTTTCAACCCCAAAATATGGTGAAGGCGTAGTTGAAAAAATGGTTAAGTATGGCAACAAAATGCTTTGCTCAATTATGTTCCCAAATATCGGAAAAAGGTTGATAGACCCGGCAATGGCAGAGATTACAAAACTATCTTAATTTTGATGCGTCTTTAAGATACACAAATTTTGGAGAGAAATTGTCATCACAATTGACGACTATTAGCGTGCGTAGACAGGATTTTAGCGAATTAGGGACATCAAGTTCGTGAAAACACATCATGGCTACATCATTCCAACCAAGATTAATCCGTGCAAATTTCGCAGGGAAAGCGGCGTTTAAATCATTTGTGAGTGTAAAAATTACGTGTGAAATCTGTGAAATTTCTATATTGTTTTGCGAAATTTGTTCATTAAGCAATTCCAAAGTCGCGGATTTTATCGCATCTTCGGTGTTGCCATTAACTGTAATTGCTCCTCGAATTCCTTTTGTAGCCACTGTTTTACTCCCTATTTGATGTGTAAGCCGTTTGCCCAATCTTTCGCGAACATTTCTCCTTTGCCTTCCGGTTTGATTTTTATCAAAAGCAAGCAATCTTTGCCGCAACCGACTTCAATCCCTTCTTTGGTTACTTTTACAAACTCGCCACATACTCCATTGTCTTCTATGACACGAGTTTCAAGTACTTTTACAACTTTGTCATTGTGCATAAAATATGCTGACGGGAATTTGTAAATTCCGCGAACAAGGTTGTGAATTTCTTCTGCCGGTTTTGTCCAGTCGATTTTGGTTTCTTCTTTCGTAAGTTTATTTGCCATACAAACGCCTGTTTCACACTGTTTTTCAGGGATAATTGTTTTTTCAACAAGTCCGACAAGTGTTTTTTCAAGAAGAGCAGGCGAGATGTCACTGATTTTTTCAAACAAGTCAACGCATGTCATATCGTTTGGAATTTCGATTTTTTCTCTCATACAAACATCGCCACAATCAAGTCCGAGTTCTGTTATCATAGTGCAAATTCCGGTTTCTTTGTCACCGTTGATAATTGCACGTTGGATTGGGTTTGCTCCTCTGTAACGAGGCAAAAGCGATGCGTGAAGGTTGATTGTTTCGTATTTTGGAATGTCCAAAACATCTTGTGACAAAATTTGGCCGAATGCAAATGTTACAAAGAAGTCAGGATTTAATTTTTTTAATTCTTCTTGAATTTCAGGCTCTTTTCTTATTGATTTTGGCTGAAAAACTGGTAAATTGTGTTCAAGTGCAAACTGTTTAATAACAGACATTTGAATTTTATGTCCACGTCCTGCCGGTTTGTCGGGTTGAGTTACGACGGCTAAAACGTTGATTTTGTCTGAATTGTAAAGATATTCAAGTGATTTAAGAGCAATTGCAGGAGTTCCAAAAAATACGATATTTATCATTATTTTTCAAGCTCCTTGTCCAAAACTTCGTCTTTAATCAATAAATCCGGTTCAACAGGCGGAAGTTTGTGTTCAGCTAGAATTTTGTCTGTTTCGAAGCGATTTACGCAATGGTCGATGAATAAAATTCCGTCCAGATGGTCGTTTTCGTGTTGAATTGCACGAGCCAAAAGCTCACCATCTTTTGCTTCCAATACAAAAGGTCTGCCATGGCGATCGAGAGCTTTGACCATAACATTTGCATAGCGTTTTACGTCTGTGTAAGCCTCAGGGAAACTGATACAGCCTTCTTGTGCAATAGTAGCACCGGATTTTTTGATGATTTTAGGGTTAATGAAAACGATTGGATTTAACGGTTCATCGTTTTTAGAAACGTCAATAACGAAGACTCTTAAATTCACGCCGATTTGCGGGGCAGCCATACCCACACCGTTTTTTGCATACATTGTTTCCAACAAATCTTGAACGAGTTCTTGAATTTTCTTAGAAACCTTATGAACCTCTTTTGAAGGTTCTCTCAAACTTTTTTCACCATATTGTAAAACTCTTTTTACAGCCATCTTTATCCTCTTAAAATATATTTCTCTGTCAATATTCTATTATAAATTTTGCCAAAATACAAGTAAATTGAGCCTACCTAACGTCTAAAAACTTGTGGACTTGTGGGATAAGTCTGACGTTTGAATAATTTGCAAGAAATTTATCCAATATTTTTGCACAGAATTCTGAATTCACTGTCATAAAGTCCGGGTGTTCCAGTGTATTGTCGAAACCCATTTCAGGCTGTAAAACAAGCTCAATTCCATATTTTTTTCCGAGTTCACAACATTTTGCGATCTCTTTGTTGGTGATTTTTGAATTAAATACGATTTTGGCAAATGTTTCAACCCCTTGGCAAGCTTCAAAAAATTTGTCATGAAATTTGTACGAGTCTTTTATGCCGGTTGCGCTTTCAAGTTTTATATCAGCTGAAACGATATCCACAAAAGGTTTTATCTCTAAAAATTTTTCAGAAAGCGTTGCATTTGTTTCCAAATAAATCTTTTTGTTAACAAGTGGCAAAAATTCTTTCAAAAATTCAACCGACAAAAGTGGCTCTCCGCCTGTCAAAGAAACAGAATGAACGTCTTTATACTGATTGACTTTTTCGGCAAGTTCTGCCGGACAAAATTCTTCAAAATTTTCGGCTCCGGAAAACTCTGTGTCGCAATAATTACATTTTAAATTACAGTTGCAAAAACGTATAAACAATTGTTTGTAACCTACATACGGACCTTCGCCCTGTATTGATGCAAACATTTCTTTAATTTTAACTTTATTCATTTAACAAATTCTCTCTGATGTTTTGTGATGACAATTTTTTCAACTTTTCGTAAAGCCTAATTTCATCATCTGACAAAGAATGAGGAATTTCAATATGCACGTTGATAATCATGTCGCCAATTTTTCCGTTTTGTCTTAGCCCTTGACCTGCAAGACGGAATTTTTGACCATTGTGAGTTTTTGGCGGAAGTTTAAGACTCAAATTGCCATCAAGTGACGGGAGTGCAATTTTTCCCCCTAAAACAGCTTCAAAAGGGGTTATTGGGATTGTGCACAAAATATTATTCCCGTCAAAAGTGACTTTTGAATTCGGTTCGATTTTTATTTTTATATACAAATCCCCGTTTTTGCCACCGTTGGAGCCATAGTCGCCTTCGCCTGAAATTCGGAGTTTTGTTCCGTTTTTTACTCTTTTGGGAATTTTGACAGTGATTTTGCGGTGTTCTGTTTTTTCGCCGGTACCGTTGCAACGAGGACATTCTGCTCCGTTTATAAACTTTCTTCCCTTGCAGTGCGGACACTCTGCTGAATGTACAACGTTTACAACTCGCTCTGCACCTTGCATTGCGTCTTTTATGGTTATTGAGATTTCTTCATAAATATCGGTGCCTTTTTGGGGAATTGGTTTTTCTTTTTTAGGTTTTGCAAATTCTTCAAAAATCTCGTTTATTTTTCTTGAAAAATCTTCTTTTTGGCTTTTGGTGTATGGTTTAGTGCCTTCATCGTTGGCAGAAGTTTGTTTTTTATATTCGCTTTGAGCTTGTTTCGAAGATGTGTGTTGCTTTTCTTGTTTTGGCTGAGTTTTGAAAAATCCATTCAATGTATCATATTGAAGTTTCTTTTTTGCATCAGACAGAACCTCATATGCTTCTGAAATTTCTTTAAATTTCGTTGTGCCATAAGGGTTTATGTCAGGGTGAAATTTACGTGCAAGACGTCTGTATGCCGCTTTTATCTCGGCATCGGTGCTGTCAGGTGTAACTCCAAGAATTGCATAATAGTTCTTCATATATTTATATATAATGAAGTTTTAAAATTTTTCAACCTGCTCGCAGATATCTGTTCGGTATTTTTTGCCTTTGAAAGAAATTAATTCTACATCTTCGTAAAGGTGTTTTCTTGCTCTGGAAAGCGTCTTTGCAGTTTTTGTAAGAACAAGAGTTTTGCCTTCAATCGTTTCATATTCGAGGTATTTATTTTTTGTTGTGGCAAAATGTGTTACATCTGACTCGATTAAGTCCATGCCGCCAATAATTTCACCTTTTTTGCGAGAAGAAATTACACAAGAAACAGACGAGTCGTCAGAAACGGCTATATTCTCGTAATCATCAGCGAAAGAGCCGATTACACAAGCCTCAAAAAGCGTGTATAAATTTTCTTCTATAAGGTTCAAAACAGCCTCAGCGTCGTGGTCTGATAGGAATGGTTTGAAATCCAAAACGGCATAACGTCCATCTTCAACCAAAACGCAGTCAATACCTAAAATTCCGAGGTACGGCGTTTCTTTGCGTTGTAATGTTTGAAGTGATTTTTCAACAATATCTTCCATAACGGAATATTCAATATCCTTAGAAACCTTGTAATCTGGTGTGAAAGCACCAATGCCGGACGTCAAAATGCCACCGTCACCGTCTTCCATAAACTTGTAATTTGCAACAGTTGCCAAATGAAGTGCGCTGTAACCGTCTGTTACTACATAAATTGTGAATTCATGCCCGTAAACATAATCTTCCAAAACCACTCTTGGTTCGTTTTTAGCAAACAAATCTTCCACAAATGTTTTGGCAGAGGCAAAAGTAGTGCAAACAAGGCGATCAGCGGAATTTGAATTCTCGTCCGTTCTGATAACTTGTGGCATAGAGGCAGTTTTTAAATAATCGATAGCAAGCGGCAATTTGTCAAAAATCCCAAATCTCGGGGTCGAAATTCTTTGTTTATACAAAAAACGCTTTCCGGCAGAGCGACTTAATGCAAATTGAGCGCTTTGCGCTGTTGGACAAAAAATCGGTTGATTATTTGCTTGAAAAAGGCTTGCAATATCGTTTTTTATTGCGATTTCAGATGAAACGATTGTTAAATCAATCGCGTTTTCTAAGACGTATTCAAGGATTTCTTGAACGTTTTCTTCTCTGATATCAACGCATTCCGCGATTTCTTTTATTGCAGAGTTCCCTGGGAGAACAACAACTTCGCAGTCGCAATTCTTCATTTTTTTCGCAAGTGCGTATTCTTTTGCCGAATTTCCGATTATTAAAACTTTTTTCTTTTCCATAGCGACATTATATAACAAATAAGAAAATCGCAACACTTGCTCAATTAAAAAAACTATGCTATAATCTCATCGGAGGGTTTTATGACAGCAACATTTGATTATAAAGGTTTTGCAAAGGATTTAACAAAACAGGCTGCTAAGGTAATGCCAACAGATATCGCATCTGAGCATAAAAAAGAGTTTTTAGACAGAATTTATGATTTTACATATATTGCAGGCGAGGCTTTTTCAAACGACGACACGATAGATAGCTCTGATACAGCAAAAGCCTTGACACAAGTGATTTCGGAGTGGACTTTCCATAAATATGTTGACTTGTTGCGTTCGGATATTCCAAAACTATATCACGAAAGCATTTTGCAAAAAGTAGCTTATGTGGCTTTTGAAATGGGTAAAGAGTCAGAATTCAGCAAACTTTCACAAGATCAAATGTTGACTTTGGTTGAAATACAGACTAAAAAAGCTTATCAAAAGGCTTGTGAAAAGTTGTTGGAAAACGGACAAATTACACAAGCTGCCTATGATAGAGCAATGAATTTGTCGAATGTTGATGAGTATTCAAAAAATCTTTGTCATAACGTGAAAATCGTAAGACGAACTCCAAAAAACACAAGACCATATTCCCTTGCAGTTCTTGGAATTGGTTTAATTGTTCTTGCCTTGAATTATGCTTATTCCGGAGCTCCAATCTTGCAGATAGTGAATTTGGCAGCAATGATTTTATTATCAATGTATGTAGGATTTTACATTGGGGCACAAGTGTTTAATAAATAGGATTTAGGTTCTCAATAATAAAACCTGATTTAAGAATATTAAATCAGGTTTTGTATTGTGTTAATAATTTAATTTTTTATGACATTGTGTCAATAAGAACTGTAACTTTTGATTTTGGAGAAGTTGTTGTTGAACGAATTTTTCCATTCACAATGTCTCTCAAGATTGTTGCGAAACCTTTCTTTTTACCGTTATCTAAAATTGAGTACGATTTTAGTGGCTGCCCCTTAGCAGAAACTTTTACAAAGCCTGATTCGCCGCATTTAGGGTGTGAATATTTCTCAGCACCAGCTATAACCTTATCTCCTTTTACATAAACATAAGTAGCACCTGTCGGTTGAATATGTTTATAAACTTCTTCCCCCTTTTTGGTTAAGCCGCTAAGCTTTTGATATCCGCAACTTAGTAAATGTTTTGGGGTGCGGTAAGTTGTAATCCAATTGTTTTGCATTATATTTGACCTCCTAAAAATTTTAATGTCACGTATTTACTAATAC
>ERZ1026880.834-NODE-834-length-14418-cov-8.735849_pt1 | contig 14418 bp, 10 predicted proteins | sample MGYA00380170_ERZ1026880 | MGnify/ENA primary metagenome ERZ1026880 (study PRJEB33269, sample SAMEA4719806) | human gut metagenome | biome: human-associated habitat; feature: organic feature; material: feces | place: Cameroon | collected 2013-10 ...
CGCGGTGCGCACGTCCTCCGACATGGGCGAGATCGCCGGCATGCGCGCCGGCGCGATCACGCCGGCCGGCGATGCGCTGTTGGCCGCCGTCACCGATGGCCGTTTCGACGGCACCTACACGGTGGAGATGCTCATGGGCGAGCTGACCGCGGCCCTGACCACCGCCGACGATGCCGACCTTATCCTGCCGCAGGCCGAGGCCGTCCAGCGTCTGCTAGAGCTTCTGGCCATCATCGGCGGTTCGGACAAGGCCCCTTCGGCGTTGTCGCTGGTCTACCGCGAGGAGGATGCATGCGCGAAGGAGGGTCTGGACTGGACCCGCGCCGAGCAGACGTACGGCGATCATGATCACGACCATGACGATGAAGCCGACTGGGACGACGATTTCGGCGATGCCGGCATCATGGACGACGACGGCATGACGGGCGCCTATCCCGGTTTTAATTAGGCGTCTTGCCCGTAAAGGGCGATCGAATGACGCATGAGGGCCCGCAAGGCGGTGGCCCGGCTGCTTGGAAGGGCGCAATTGCCGACGCATGCTGCCCGTTGCGTGCCGGGTTGCGCATTGCGGGTCCTTTTTGATGGTGTGGACGATTGCGCATTTGCTTGATCTGAGCGATGCCGCAGCCGTGCGCCGCAGAGCCGGGTTGCGCGATGCGGGTCCGTTTCGTCGGCTGGGCGGCTGGGCCGTCGATTGGCGGGGCGAGCGCTACGTCGCAGCAGGCAGTGGCGCGTGCGGGCGGTTTTCGACGCGCAATCGCGTAGAGAAGCGGGGAAGGGTCTGCTATGGAGTTCGAAGAATCGTTGGCTTGCTGCCAGCTGTGCCCGCGGGCGTGCGGCGTCGATCGCGCTGCCGGCGAGCGCGGCGCGTGCGGGGCCCAAGGGGAGCTGGTGGTTGCCCGCGCGGCATTGCACATGTGGGAGGAGCCGCCTATCAGCGGCTCTCGCGGCAGCGGCACCGTGTTCTTCTCGAACTGCCCGCTGCGATGCGTGTACTGCCAGAACCAGGTGATCGCCGATGGGCGCGCTGGCGTGCCCGTTACGGTGGATGACGTGGCGGATATGTGCCTTGACCTGCAGCAGCAGGGGGCGTTGAACGTCAATTTCGTCACGCCGACGCACTATTCGCCCCATATCCGTGCCGCCGTAGCCCGTGCCCGTGCGCGTGGTTTGGCGCTGCCCGTGGTGTGGAACACCTCGGGGTACGAGACGGTGCAGGCCGTGCGGGACAACGTCGGCACGGTGGACGTGTACCTGACCGATTTCAAGTATTGCTCGAGCAGCCTTGCCCGCCGTTACTCCGCGGCACCCGATTATCCCGAGGTGGCCATGGCGGCGCTTGAGGAGATGGTGCGTTGCGTGGGCGCTCCCGAAGGCGACGAGGTGGACGGGCAGCCGCGCCTTACGCGCGGGGTGGTGGTGCGCCACCTGATGCTGCCCGGCGCCTTGGAGGATTCCAAGCGCGTGGTGCGCACGATATGGGAGCGTTTCGGAAACGATGTGCTGCTGTCGCTGATGAACCAGTACACGCCGGTGCTCGCCGATGCGGCGCAAGCTGGGGATGCGTGGGCGCAGCGCCAGCTTCAGCGCTGCCCTGAACTGGGCGGACGCGTATCTGATGGCGAATACGAGGAGTTGCTGGACTATGCCGATTCGTTAGGCATCGAGGACTATTTCTGGCAGCAAGGGGGTGCGGCGAAGGACAGTTTCATTCCCGCGTTCGATTTGACCGGGGTGCCGCGGTAATATCGCACAAACGTTCTTGACCACGAACAAGCGTACGAGTATAGTATGTGCCTACTACACGTACGGATGTTTGTGGAAAGGACTGGCCATGGATGTGCAGGAGAAGCTGGAGATCCTCGCCGATGCGGCGAAGTACGATGTCGCCTGCACGTCGTCGGGGTTGCAGCGCGGTTCGAAGGCCGGCTATGTCGGCAACGCGCTCGGCGCCGGATGCTGCCACAGCTTCACGCCCGATGGGCGGTGCATTTCGTTGCTCAAGGTTCTCATGACCAACGTATGCGTATACGACTGCGCGTATTGCGTTAACCGTTGCAGCAACGAGGTGCCACGTGCAGCGTTCACGCCCGAAGAACTGGCCGATCTCACCATGGCGTTTTACCGCCGTAACTATATCGAAGGGCTGTTCCTCAGTTCGGGCGTCATCGGGTCGCCCGACCACACCACCGAGCTTATGATCCGCACGCTTCAGCTGCTACGCGAACATCACCGGTTTCGCGGGTATATCCACGCGAAGGCCGTGCCGGGTACCTCGCCGGAGCTCATCGATAGGCTTGGCCATCTTGCAGATCGCATGAGCGTGAACCTCGAGCTGCCCAGTCAGACAAGCTTGAGCTTGCTATGTCCTCAGAAAACAAAGCAGCGAATCATAGCCCCTATGCGTCAAATCCGAGACAACATGGCGCAGGACCGCGAGTCTCGCGGGATATCGCGTCGAAGCACAACGTATCTGCCTTCCACCCGTCCGAAGGAGCGGGGGCGTGCGTTCGTGCCGGCAGGGCAGTCCACGCAGATGATCATAGGAGCCACGCCTGAAACCGATTTCCAGATTCTCAACCTGTCGCAGGCGCTCTATAAAACCCTGCAGCTCAAGCGTGTGTTCTTCAGCGCCTATCTGCCGGTAAGCTCCGATGAGCGCCTGCCGCAGAACGTTGGGGTGCAGCTGAACCGTGAGCACAGGCTGTATCAGGCCGATTGGCTGCTGCGCCATTACAAATTCGATGTATCGGAAATCGTCAGCGCCAGTGCCCCGAACCTGGAGATGGATGTGGATCCGAAAGCTGCATGGGCGGTAAACCATCTGGATTTGTTTCCGGTGGAGGTGAACACGGCGCCGTTGGAAGTGTTGCTGCGTGTGCCGGGGATAGGGCCACGTGGGGCCCGTTTGATCTTGCGAGCACGACGCACAACCTGTTTGCGGGAAGGGGAGCTTCGAAAGCTGGGGATCGCGTTCAAACGAGCACGCTATTTCATCACCTGCAACGGGAAGTATCAAGGAAACGGGGTGGAGTTTTGCCCCGATGCTTTGCGGGCGCAGCTGGCAAGCCCCATCGAAGGCGGCCGTCATGGCGCTCGTTCCGGCAAGGTACTGCCCGGTCAGCTCAGCTTGTTCGGGTCCGAGGTCGGGCGCGCTGCCATAGGCGCGGGGGATAAGGCCACCATGCCGGCAGGTGGCGCGATCGGGGCGCGGCAGCTGCAGGGGCCGTCGGCTGCCGAAGTCGCTGAGGTAGCCGACGGGGTCTTCGGCTGGCAGCACGCGTTGCAGGGCCGGCAGAAGGTGCCCGCATGAGCGCGGATGCCATGTTGGAGCCGCTCGGCAATGTCGCGTATGTGCATGACGGCACCACAGAAGGGCTGCTTTCGGCTATTTTTCAGGCGTATGCGCTTCATGAGCAGCCCGAGGACTTTTCGAGCAAAGCAGGGTTGCAGCCTCGGTTGGGGCAAAGCGTGCGATATATCGAAACCGATGCGGCGCTGGCATCGCGCGTTAAGGCGGGAATCGTGCGAAAGGCAGGGCGGGATGCTTGGGATGCGGTGTTGCACGCATCGCTGTCAGATGATCCTTCGGCTGGTGTTGCGGTATACCGGTTCGTTCGGCATGTCATGGCGCGGCCTCCCGCTGCGAATGCCGGTTTGATTCGCAATATGGCTCACCCTATCGCCGGTCCCGTTGCCCGACTTAACCGTTCGGTGATGAATGAGCGGCACCTCATGCTGCAGTTCCTGCGTTTCGAGCACTTTGAAAACGGCATATGGTTCGCAAAATGCAACCCCAAGGCCAATGTGGTGCCGTTGCTCATGGGCTGGTTTGCGGGTCGGTTCAACACCGAGCGGTTCGTCATATACGACGAGGTGCATCAGGTTGCGGGCATCTACGATGGTGCAAATTGGTATATTGCGCAAACCGATGAGGTGCATCTGCCGCAGCATTCCGATGAAGAGGCCGCAATGCAGGCGGCGTGGAAAGGTTTTTACGATGCTATGGCCATCTCGGCTCGTTACCACCCGGAGCTTCGAAGGCAGTTCATACCGAAACGGCTGTGGCGAAATATCGCGGAGCTGCATGATGAGGTGGCGGATGGAAATGCGAAAAGCGCATTGCCTGCTGTTGCAATACCTTCGGGAAGACGGCTGTAAACCGCGATCGCATACGTGAACGATTGTCCTTCTGCTGTCGTAACGCCTCTGGGTAGGCGCGCGGGAAAGGCGCTCGGTTGGAGAGGGGCGTTGCTTTCGAGATGCCGCCGATGCCGGTCTCGGGCATCGGCGGCAAGACTCTCGCTACAGCGTACGTGCCGCGTTGTCCGGGTCGATCGACATGCTCTGGAAACGGTCCTCCATATACTGATTGTCGAAGTGATCGTCAATGAAGCGGGAGATGGCGTTATCGGGAGCGACGCCGGCCTCGCGCTGATACCAGCGATCGAGCGACATCAAGGTCATGCCGCAGTCCACTATCATCAATGCGGCGCATACGGTGGTCAGCGTATACCGCCAGTTCCAAGGGATGCGGTTGACCAGCCTCAGCATCCAGGGAAGGCATAGCTTCACCCAGAACAATCCCAACACGCCCCACATGGCCATGAACATGCCGTTGGTGCGGCCGTCGATGGAAAGGAACGTTCCGGTGTAGTCCCAGGCAACGATGCCGAAGGCGAATTGCATGAACCAGCTGACCGCATATTCAAACGCCCCGCCGATCACGGCGCTCACCAGGAAGATCACGGGGAAAGGCGCTTTGTGGAAGCGGTTGAGCGCCATAGTCATCAGCATCGCGCCTACGCCGTAGATGGGGCTAAAAGGCCCGAACAGCAATCCGGCACGGTCCTCGTAAACGCCAGGGTCCACTACCAGCACGTGATACACGGTTTCGATGACAAGACCGAGCACGCTGCACACCACGAATATCCAGAACAGGTTGAAGAAGTTCAGGGTGATGTAACCGCGTCCGGTGGGATCAAGGCCGAGCGTGCCGTCCTCTGCTTGCTCCCTGGTCTCCATGTCGCGCAGCTTGCGGCGCAGCTCGCGCTCGCCGGCGAGCGCCGGGTCGAGGTAGGACTGCATGACGATCAAGAACACCGCCACCACGGCATGGGGGATGACGTTGGCTCCCAGGCCGTTGAGCATGATGGAGCAGATGATGATGGCGGCCAAAATGAATATCATGGCCTCGGTGCCATGGGCGGCGTGCTTGCGTTTGTTCCGCAGCAAGCGGATGCCGAAGATGGCGAACATGGTGGCTAGCGCCGTGTACAGCACCGTTTCCACCACAAAGATGACCACGGTTGCGGTGGAGGCTTCGACATCAAGGCTGCCGGACGTGAATGCCAGCACCATGGTTACGATGGTGATCGTCAAAAGCACCGCGGTGGCTCCGCCTGCAGCAAGGCACAGCACGCCGAACACCTTCACCGCCAAGGGGAGGCGTTTGCGATCGATGGCGTCTCGGTCGGCTCGGTAGCGCTTTTTCACCATGGGGGAGGGCGTTGCGTTAGGGGAAGTTTTTTGTTCGTCGTTAGTCATGAAACTCCAAAAGGGATATCGTGTTCGCAGGATGGCGGGTTCTTGCCGCGAACCAGTATAACCAGATACCAGCGATAGTTTGACAAGAGCGGTTAACAGTTCGGTTGCGATGCGAATTTAAGACCATCTGTGCTTTTGCTCGCATGAGCAATGACGGACATGGAACGATGGTTCAGCGAAAGGTGCAAGAACCGACGGAAGGGGGGTCTTCCATCCTCTTTTCCTCACATGCGGGCGCGTAACGTGTCTGGCTATATCTTGGCGATGATGGTTGTACCTTTTATGGGATAGGCTTTGAGAATCCGGGTTGTTGTCGTACAATGGCCCGACACGCATTTTCGTGTGCCGGCATGACGCAATGGTAGCGTAGCAGTTTTGTAAACTGCCTGTTGCAGGTTCGAGTCCTGTTGCCGGCTCCATCGTTACGTCAAGGCCATCGCTTTCCTGCGGTGGCCTTTTTTGCTACACGTTGTTCGGGTGTTGATTCGCGATGACCCGGCGCTGGTTGGAGGGAAGTGGAATGAACGAGGCGGCTGGGATAGAGGCTTCGCTCGGTCTCACATCCGAGGCTTATAGGACAAAATGCGTGTCCGCATTAGAGGCATCGGCGCAGGCCGATGCCTCTTTTTCGCCTGCTTAAATTCATGCGCTCTATTTAAACACTCGGACAAAATGTGTGCCGGGCAACCGTCGTCGCGCCAGGTGGATAGCCTTTTTCCGACACGTTAAAACGCTCATCGGAAGAGGTGGCGCCATGAAGGCGGTCAAATGCCCTTACTGCGGCGGTCCGGCGAAGAGGAACGGCAGAACCTCCTCGGGGGCGCAGAGATGGAGATGCACCGCCTGCGGCGCATCGACCACCGTGCGCTACGACGACACCGCCGCCCGCTTCGACGAGTTCCTGTCGTGGCTTCTGTCGAAGGACACGCAGTTCGAGATGCCCGGCGCTGGCCGGACCTTCAGGCGCAGGACCGCGGAGTTCTGGGAGGTCTGGCCCATACCGTCGCCATGACAGGCGACGGCGTTAACGATACGCTGGCGCTTAAGGCCGCCGATTGCAGTGTGGCCATGGCGGTAGGCTCGGATGCCGTGCGCAACGTGGCGCAGCTGGTGCTCGTCGACAACGACTTCGCCAGCATGCCGAAGGTGGTGGCCGAGGGACGGCGTTCCACGTGCTTTACCTGAAGCTCGACGCGCAACATGCTGCGCGTATCCGCAAGTCGGAATAGGGGATTCCCGGCTGGGGCGTGGACCGTGATGCGCATCGAGCGCGGCGGCTCCTTGCCTGCGGACCATGGAAGCCGCTTTGGTCGAAGCAAGGCGGCGGCATAGGCTTGGCGGCCTGATTTTATGAAGGGCGTGTGCGGACCCTGTGTGCAAATGGGGCGATTCGGCCTGTTAGCGGTCGTATATCGGTGTAAACGCCGCTGTTCGCGCGACAAACGAGCTGCATGCCGCTATACTTCTTTAGGTTTGAAACGTTCCGCTTACAACGAACCTACAACTACAGCACATGCGCGCGGGACGTTGCCTGATGCCGTACGGGCATCTGGGGGCGCCGAAGGCGGCGTCTAAGGTCGGCCGCGAAGCGAGTGCGGCCCGTAAAAGGAGCAAAGGTGCTAGATCAGTTCTTCTCGCATATCTCGTTCGTGGACATATTCAACTTCTGCGTCTTCTTGGCGTTCACCATCTGCTATACGTATCAGCTTTACTACGTGTTCGTGGTGCTCACCCGCAAGCCCAAGCAGCTTGTCGCGAAGAAGAACCACAAGTTCGCCGCCGTCATCAGCGCGCGCAACGAAAGCGCGGTCATCGGCCAGCTCATTCACTCGATCAAGGTGCAGAACTACCCGAGCGAGCTTATCGACGTGTTCGTCATCGCCGACAACTGCACCGATAACACTGCCGAGGTCGCTCGCGAGGCCGGCGCCATCGTGTTCCCGCGTTTCAATACCGAGCAGGTGGGCAAGGGTTACGCGCTCGATTACGGCTTCAACGTCATCCGCAGCCAATATGCCGATCGCGGCTATGAGGCGTATTTCGTCTTCGACGCCGACAACGTGCTCGACGTGAACTACTTCCGCGAGATGAACAAGACCTTCGACAACGGCGCCGTCGCATCCACCAGCTACCGTAACTCCAAGAACTACGACAGCAACTGGATCTCCGCCGGTTACGCCGTGTGGTTCCTGCGTGAGGCGAAGTTCCTCAACCAGGCTCGCCTGACGCTCAACACCAGCTGCGCCGTTTCCGGCACGGGCTTCTTCGTGTCCGCGAAGATCATCGAGCGCAACGGCGGCTGGAAGTGGCACCTGCTCACCGAGGACATCGAGTTCTCCGCCAACTCCATTCTGGAGGGCGAGCGCATCAGCTACACGCCCACGGCCGTGCTCTACGACGAGCAGCCTGTCACGTTCCGCGATTCCTGGAACCAGCGTTTCCGTTGGGCGAAGGGCTTCTACCAGGTGTTCTGGCACTATGGAGCACGACTGGCCAAGGGCATCGCCACCAACCCCAAGGGCAGCCGCTTCGCCTGCTACGATATGCTCATGACCATCGCCCCGGGCATGCTGCTCACCATCATCAGCGTGACGTTCAACGCCATCATCATCGCCCTGGCGGCGGCTGGCCTTATGTCCACGGGTGTCATGGTGGCATCCTCGGTGTCCTCGATCTGCTTTTGCCTCATGAACTACATGGTGTTCATGTTCATGTTCGGCGTGCTGACCACCTTCGTGGAATGGGATTCCATCCACTCCACCACGGGCAAGAAGATCCGCTACATGTTCACGTTCCCGTTCTTCATGCTCACGTACGTGCCCATCGCGTTGGTGGCGCTGGTGAAGAAGTGCAACTGGAAGCCCATCAAGCACTCCATCAACGTGGACGTGCAGGAGTTCGCCGAAAGCGAATCCCGCCGCGAGCGCGCCTAGCGCGCAGCGACGAAATAGCGTACGAAATGGGAAGGCGACCTTGGGGTCGCCTTCGTTGCGTGGCGGGCGGGATTCAACATGCGCGGGCGCATGCGTGCCTAGGCCGTTTGGTGTTTGGGCCTGCTGGGCGTGACCTGGGTTTGCCCAACTGCTCCAGGTGGCGATTCCCTAGATTGCCTTAGTTTGCGTCGCATACAAGACCGCTTCTGCAGATCGGGGAAATAGCTCTGGTGCCTTTCTCAAGATGGGCTGTTGGCTGTCGGCCCTTGTCATGGGCGCGTTCGCTAGACACGGGCGAACACCAGGCAGTGCAGCTCCACCGCACCCGCCGCGCGCAGGGCGTCGCAGGCCGCGTTCATGGTGGAGCCCGTGGTGCAGACATCGTCTATGAGCAGGATGCGGTCGGGCACCGTGGCGCCCGGCAGCGTCTGGAAGCGCCCCTGCAGGTTGTGAATGCGCCCGCGCCGTCCGAGCGCGCGCTGGTCGAAGGTGCGGGGCCGCGCCAGCGCCTCGACCATGGGGATCCCCGCCATGCCGGCAACGGCGCAGGCGAGCTCGCGGCCGTGGTCGAAGCCGCGCCGGCGGCGTGCGGCGGCGCTCGCGGGTATGGGCGTTGCCGTTGCGCCGGCAAGCCATGCAGGGGGCACCTGGGGAAGCATGAGCCGCGCCATCTCGGATGCCAGCCGTCTTTCCCCGGCGTCTTTCCAGGTGCGCACGATGCGCGCTGCGCCTTCCTCGAACGACACCGCTGCCGCCATGCCGTCGAACGCCGGCCGCGTGCGTCCTTGCGCCGCGAGCATCACCTCGTTGCACTCGCAGCACTGCAAGCGCCCGAACGGTGCACCGCAGCGGGGGCAGGCGCGCCACCAGTCCACGTACGCGAGCGCCATTCGGCAGGAATCGCACAGAACATGTCCAGGCGCGTCGCAGATCGCGCATCGCGTCGGCCATACGGTCTCGGCCAACGCCTCCGCGGCTTCGGCGGCTATCGGGGCGCAGGCCCCTGCTATGTTCGACAGCATTCCCATGCTTTGAAGCGTAAGCGCGCCGTCTTGCGAAACCCTTGCGGAAAACGCGCCGCGAAACCCTCCGCTCCTTGCGTATCTGATACACTACTAAGGCTTCTTTCGAGTCTGTAGTTGCGGGCTTTCCACGAAGGCCCTAGTCCATGGCAGATGCGGTCGAAAGGATCCACGTAAGTCCCGCGGCACGTCCGCGAAGGCGAGCACGGCGTATCCTAGAGGTAAGACGCACCCTCCGTTTATACGAGCGGCATACCGTCGCGACGGGGGAGAGGGTGGCGCGAAAGCCAAGCCCCGGTGCGCGAGTGTGGGGTCGAAAACTAGGTCAGTCGGAAGAAGCTTGTTTTCTTATGCACGAGATGGAGGAAGTCGGAATATGAAGCATCTCAAGCGCTTTGCCGCATGCTGCGCCGCGGCCGTCTGCTGCGCCGCCATGCTGCTGCTTGCCACCGGTTGCCAACAGCAGCAGGAATCGTATACGCCGCCCGAGGCCACGCCTTCGGTCAGCAAGCCCGTCATCGCCCAGGAAGGCGTCCTGCGCGTCGGCGTCAACGCAAACAACGCTCCTTTGGCCGGTCAGCCCTCCTCTTCCACGAAGATCGTCGGCATCGACGTCGACATGGCAGCCGCCTTGGCCGATCAGCTCGGCCTGAAGCTCGAGGTCGTGGACGTTTCCACCGACGCCGCCGGTGCGCTCACCTCCGGCAAGGTCGACGTGGTCATGGGCGTGAACAAGTCCGATTCCCCTAGCTTTTGGACTTCCGACACGTACCTGCCCACCGCCGTGGCGCTGTTCGCCCAGTCCTCCAACTCCACGGTGCCTGCGAACTCCGCTTCCACCAAGATCGCTGCGCAGGTGTCCTCCAACAGCGCCTGGGCCGTCACCAACGAGTTCGACAACTCCACCATCACCACCACCGAGGACCTCAAGAGCGCCTTCTCCGCGCTTGAGTCCGGCAAGGTGCAGTATGTGGCCGCGGACGCCGTCGTGGGCTCCTACGTCTCCAACAACGCCGGCATGGACGTTCACATGGTCGCGCTCATGCAGCAGGCAAGCGGTTACTGCGTAGGCGTGCTCGACGGCAACACCCAGCTCAAGCAGGCCGTTTCCAACGCGCTTTCCGCTATGAACTCCAACGGCGTATCCTCGGTCATCCAGAAGAAGTGGCTCGGCACCACCATGGACCTTTCCGACATCAAGCTGACCGCCGGCGCCTCCGATGACAAGGACGACATGAGCGAGGTGCTCAACTCCGCCAACGCGGCCATCGGTACGCTCACGGGCAACACCGGTTCCAGCGCCAACAAGGCCGACTCCGATAGCAAGACCAGCAGCGCCGATTCCGCTAGCAGCTCCGCTAATTCCAGCAGCACTGGCGACTCCAGCGCTTCGAACGGCGCCGCAAGCACCGCCTCGAACTAATCGGCAACACATCGCATCTGGCTTCATCTTCAATCTAGGCCCTCGCAATCGCGGGGGCCTTGCTGTAGAGGGCGACGTTTTGCCACGCGCCTATGGCGAAAGCGTGCAGCCTTCCGATGGCGCTTGACCTGAAGTTAGCTTCTAGTGCTTCAATGGTTGGGAATCAACGACGGTCCGCGTTTAGCGGGTGGGAAAGGAGCGGGCTTATGGAACCGCAGCAGGTCCTGCACATGCTCGAGCAGGTGGCGTCGGGCTCGGTAAGCCCGGTCGACGCCCAGCGAAGCCTTGCCGACCAGGGCTATTCCGACCTGGGCTTCGCGAAGGTCGACACCGATCGCGCGCGGCGCACGGGCGCTGGCGAGGTGGTCTACGGAGCCGGCAAGACTGCAGATCAGATCGCCGGTATCTGCTTGGCCCTTCGCGGTGCCGGTCAGGTGTGCGTGCTCGTCACCAGGCTTGAAGCGCAGAAGGCGGAAGCGGTGCGGGCTGCGCTGCTCGCTCGCGACCCGCAGGCTGCGGCGGCGTTCGAGTATCGACCCGTTCCTCAGCTGGGATTGCTCGGTGCGCCGGCAAAGCCGACGCACGATAGCTACATCGCGGTGGCGTGCGCGGGTACCAGCGACCTGTACTGCGCCGAGGAGGCGGCCGTTACCGCCGAGGTGCTCGGATCGCGCGTGGTGCGTCTGTATGATGTGGGGGTTGCGGGCATCCATCGCCTCCTGGCGCATCGGGGGGACATCGCAGGCGCCAGCTGCGTAGTGGCCGTGGCGGGCATGGAGGGGGCGCTTGCCAGCGTGGTCGGCGGGATGGTCGCATGCCCCGTGATCGCCGTTCCCACGTCGGTGGGTTACGGCGCCAGCTTCGGCGGCGTGGCGGCGCTTCTGGCTATGCTCAATTCGTGCGCGTCGGGCGTTTCCGTGGTCAACATCGACAACGGGTTCGGCGCGGGATATCAGGCCCATATGATCGAGCGTGCGGGCAGCCAGCATGGAGAAGGAGAACCTGACATGAAAACCCTTAGATGGAACCTTGCCGAGAACGCCACGCGCAACCAGCTTTTGGGCGATACCCTGCTGCAGCTGCCGCCCGATTCTCGCCAGCGTCTTGAGGCGGCGGCCGATGCCGCAGGCGTCCCCGATCGCCATCATCACGATATCGGGGAGGTTCTTGCCACCATCGACGGCTTGGCGGTTTCGCCGGCGGTGCGCGACCATATGCGCGCCATCTACACCATCTTGGCCGAAGCCGAGGCTGCCGCGCACGGCTGCGCGGTCGAGCAAACCCACTTCCATGAAGTCGGCGACGGCTCCCGCATCCGCAACACGCTGCTCGTCTGCCTGGCGGTGGAAGCCACGGGCGCCAAGCGCATCGTGGCCACGGTCGCGCAAACAGGGAAGGGCGAAGTGGAATGCGCCCATGGGACGCTTTCCATCCCGGCTCCGGCAACGTCGGCCATCATCGCCCGCGGCATCCCCGTGAGCGAGCGCACGTTGCCCGGCGAGCGCATGACCCCCACGAGCGCGGCCATGATCTTGCATTTCGTGGACGAGTTCGAATAATCGTCGGCTTTGGACAGAGGCGGCTCGGATAAGCGTTCCCGGGCCGCCACGCGTTCAGCGCAAACAAAAATCGCCGCAGGCACGGTCCCACATCTTGCGCGGGCCTTGCCTGCGGCGATTCGCCGTTTTCAGGGCCTTCGAGCGTTGCCGCGGCTTGCGGCGCTAGCCGTTGAGCAGGTCGATCACGTCCAGATCGGCTTTCGCGCCCTCAAGGATGGCCTTGTTGCCGAACACGCAGACGGCTTCCTTGCCAAGTGCCCCTTCGATGACGCATGCAAGCTCGCGAAGCTTCTCGGGCGTGGCCCCGATCATCTCCGCTCGCGTCTGCGCGCGCGCCTCGGGCGTGCGCCCGCTCAGGAAGTCGCCGTCCTGGCGGCGGATCTGCATGCGCTCCTTGAGGGGAGCATCGAAGCCGGCGACCGTGCTGACCACGTAGCCGTCCATCTCCTCGGGCGCGGGATCGAACGCGGCAAGCCATGCGGGCGTGCCGTTGAACCGCTCCAACGTCTCGTCCAGATGCGGGTCGCGATACGAATAGAAGCGCACAGTGCCGCTGCGCGCCGCTTGGAAGCCCGCCCCGTAGGCGCCGCCTTTCACGCGCACCTCGTTCCACAGGTAATCATAGGAAAGCACGCGCGCCGCGATCTGCCATACGCCGGTGTAAGGCGCGCCGAGCGAGCGGCGGTCGAAGCCCGTGGAGGCGTAGCACACGTCGGTGGGCACGATGAACGCCTCGTTGCGCACCTTCGGCTTCGGGATCTTCAGCGCGGCAGGGGACTTGCCCGTGCCAGCCGTGATGCCGGCGCATTGCCAGAAGCGCATGACGCACTCGTCGCTGCCGGCGATCGACACCAGCAAGTTCGACCCGTCGAACAGCCTATGAGCCACCTCATTCAGGCGTTTCGCCAGCTCATCGGCGCGATCGTCGAAGTTATCCAGCAGCTCTACCAGGAAGCGGTGGAAGTCCACGCCGCCGAGCTGCTGGCGCACCACGCCGGCAGGTAGGAAGTACGACGTCAGGCGTGCCATGGCCGCTGCATGCCCGGCGTTGGCGAAGCTCTGCTCCATGCCGATGCGGCGCTGCTGCAGCGCGTCGCGGATCTTGCCGGTGTCGGCGAAGTCGGTCCGCGCCAGGATCTCGCTCGGCAGCTCGGCCAGCCATTCGACGTTTTCGGCCAAAGCCGATGCGCTTGCCACGAACGTGGGCGTTACGGCATCGGGGTCGTGCTCGTCCTCGTACACCTCGCAGAAAAACGAGCAGTTGCCCAGCTTGCCGTTGGCGAGCGTGTCGATCTCGGCCGCCGAATGCGCATCGGTGCCCAATTTTCCCAGCACGATGCCGAGAACCGCCGCATAGGGCAGGTCCTCGAAATCAAGGCAGCTCATATCGAAGTAGCGGTAGGCGAAGACCAGGCCGCGCGTGGGCAGGTGATGGCGGATGCAGGGAACGGGCGTGCCCTCGGCCAGACCGTAGGCGGGCTCGACGGGTGCCGGTCCGATGTCGGCGACCGTCAGCTGAGGCAGCTTCGCCACATCCTCGGGCGCATCCGGCGCCTCTTGCATGCGGCGGAGCAGCACGACCTCGTCCTCGATGCGCTGGAAGTCGTCGTCGGCGAAGCCGGCGGCAAGTTCGGTCAGGCGTCGCTGCCCGGGGTCGTCCTGCTTCTCGACGGGGACCACCTCCACCTCGGCCATATGGGCGCTGTCCAGGAACACCTCGCGGATAAGGTCTTCGAAATAGCCCTCGTCAAGCGCGCGGCGCAGGTAGGCGAAGTCGTCCTCGTAGCGCAGATAGGCTGTGGCAAGATCGTCGTCGTAGAGCCAGCCGCACAGCGAGGTCATGGCAAGCGCCACGCCGTCGGCCATGCCGAAGTCGCGTTCGCGCATGACGAACTCGGCGCGGGAGATGGACGCCTCCACGAGCGCATGGTCCA
>ERZ1026880.838-NODE-838-length-14341-cov-9.165057_pt1 | contig 14341 bp, 13 predicted proteins | sample MGYA00380170_ERZ1026880 | MGnify/ENA primary metagenome ERZ1026880 (study PRJEB33269, sample SAMEA4719806) | human gut metagenome | biome: human-associated habitat; feature: organic feature; material: feces | place: Cameroon | collected 2013-10 ...
TGAACGCATCATCGGTATAGTCGGGATGCGCGAACGCCTCTTGGTAACGCGACCCAGAGCGCAACACGTTGTAGCCGTCCACCAGCAGGATCTTCTTACGCTGCTTTGCCATCACGCATCCCTCCTTTCACGTATTGCGCATTACAGGTTCACTAAAAGTCAGCGAGGGGCGCTCTCGTGCCCCGAATTCGGCTGAAGCAAACGGGCATAGGCCTTTGGGCCATGCCCATGCAGCTGAAGTCGAAGGCGGAGTGCGAGAGCGCCCCGCAACGTCGAGCGGTCCGGCTGCCGTTAAGCGGTGTGGATGTTCTGGCGCAGCCACTCGTACATGACGGCGGTGGCGGCCTGCGCCACGTTCAGGCTGGCCACTTCGCCTTCCAGCGGAAGCTTGGCGTACATGTCGCAATGTTCGAGCACCAGGCGGGACACGCCGTCGTGCTCGTTGCCCAAGACGATGGCGATCTTGCCCTTCAGGTTCGCATTCCACACCAGGTCGTCGGTGTGCTCGGTTGCGGCGCACACCCAGAAGCCCTCCTCCTGCAAGCGGTGGATGCTCTGCACGATGTTGGACACCTGCGCCACGGGCACGTGCGTGATGGCGCCCGCGGAGCTTTTGTACGTGGAAGCCTCGACGCGTGCGCTGCGCTTGTTGGGGATGATCAGGCCCGATGCGCCCACGGCCTCGCAGGAGCGGCTGATGGCGCCCAGGTTGCCCGCGTCGGTGAGGTGGTCGCACAGGACCACGAGCGCGCGGCCGTCATGCTCTTCGGCGTAGCTGTTGGCGGCGTCGACCACCTGGCCGATGCCCACATAGTTGAACGGCGCAGCCTCGGCCATGACGCCCTGATGGCTACCGCGAGCAGACTTCTGGTCAAGCTCGTCGCGAGGCACCTGGATGACCTTCACGCCGTTGCGCTTGGCCTTGCGCATGATGTCCTCGATCATGGGATCGCGCTTCATGTAATCGCCCATAAGGATACGGCGCATGGGCACGCCAGTACGGAACGCCTCGATGACGGGGCGCTTGCCTTCAATGTAATCAGCCATGTGATGGGGCCTTTCGGTTCTGCAAGATAACGTAGATCGATTGCGCTATTGTACCAGCCGCCGCGCGCGCGGGCTCCCCGCAGCGTCAATCGCCGCAAGACCCCCATGCAAAGCCTGGGACGGCCAACGCGATCCCAGGCCTGAGCAGACCATCGCACCAAAACAGCAAGCGGAGCAGGCGCCGCCCCTATCGGCGCACCTGCTCCGCTTGTCACCATCTATCGGGCTCGCAAAGCGAACCCCTGCCTAGCCCTCGCGAACGACCACGCTCAGCAATGCGGCGGCCACGCCTAACAAGCCGGCGTAATAACCATCGGGCACCGCCTCCGCCGCCGCAGAACGCAACCCTTCCACCCAAGCAGCGGGATGATCGGCCGCGAACGCGGAGGCTTCCGCGGCGGCAAGCCCATCGTTCGCGGCCGCACGGCGGCAAAGCTCGGACAGAAGCAGCAGCTCGATCCCCATATGGTCCTCGTACTGCCGATTCTCGTTGCATAGCTGCAAACCGGCGTTACGCAGAAGCTCGCGCATCTCGAAGGTTGCCCGGCCGAATCCCACCGTCGAATCAGCGCCATCCGCCGCCGCGCGATGCGCGGTCTCCCACGGCGCAACCGCCGGACGCGGCGGCCCCACGAACAGCCGGGTGTACTCGACCGCGCAACGCTCAACGGCATCCTGCCCCGCCGCGTCGCAGCGACGTTCGCACTCGGCCGCCCAAGCTGCGCAATCCTGCACGGCGTCCGCAACACCCTCATCATCAAACAGGGGAAACGCTTCCCAAAACGCGGGATCGAGACCGACCGCCGTGCGCTGGGTCATCGGCACCAGCAACGAGTTTCCGCAAAACGCCAACGCATCCGCCAACTGCCCGTAGTCCATTCGCTTGCCTTTCCCTATGCTTGCTTACGACCGGCAAGCAACATGCGGGACATCACGATGAACGCCAACGCGCCCAGCGAGACCACCCCGACAGCCACCGCGATCTCCACCCACGTGGGAGCATACGTGCCCAACATGGCGAACACATCCACGCCGGAAGCGCCGCGAGCCGCGCTGGAGCCCGAGATCACGCCCGGGGCGCCGGCGATGTTGAACTCGTAAAAGGAGGTGAACAGCAGCCAGATACGCTTGCAGAACACACCCAACACCACCAGCACGCACGCCACGCTCACCAGCTTCATGTTCGCGCGGTTCTTCGCGAACACCATGAGCAGGAACGGGACAAGCAGGCCGCCGATGATCTCGATCCAGAAGAACGGCGCGGTGATGCCGCTTGCCATGACCGTCAACGCCTCGGCGCCCTTCGCGCCCGGGTACGCCATGGTCAAGCATTCGCAGCCGATGAAGAACGCATCCACCGCGATGCAGACGGCCAACATGCCCGCCAAGCTGGAGATCAGCTTGTTCTCAACCTTGAACACGCCGGACTTGTTCAGCCCCATAAGAGCCAGCAGCAAAAGCGCAAGACCGGAATCCATGGCCGACGCCACGAAGATCGGCGCCATGATGGCCGTATACCACTCTTTCGCAACCTGCAGGCCGAAGATCCACGCCGTCACGCTATGCACCAGGATGGCGATAGGCAGCGCGAACCGGGAGACGATGGAGACCCTATCCGCCGCACCAGGTTTCTTCGAGCACATGAACACCAGGTACACGATGTTGATGATCAGGTAGCAGGAGATAACGCACACGTCCCACACAAGAGGGCTTGTGGGGTTCGGCCCGACCAAGATGCGCCACACGCGCTGGATGCCGCCCATATCGATGAGCACGAACATGCCGGCGCAGCAGATGCACACCGTGGAGCAGATGATGGCCGGGAGCGCCACCTTCTTATACTCGGCGATATGGAACACGCTAGCCGAGCTGGCCACGATCAAGCCGCCGGCAGACAAGCCGACGAAGAACATGAAGCACGCGATATAAAGACCCCACGACACGCCGTTGCTCATGCCGGTGACGCCCAAGCCGTTTGCCAGCTGGTAAATCCACGCGGCGACGCCGGCGACAACCAGGGCGCCGAGGACGCCGTAGGTTGCCTTCAATTTATTCGACATTTTGCAACCTCCTAGTTGAAGTAATGGACCTTGGGCTGGGTGCCCTGCTCTTCCAGCAGCACATACGCATGGTTATCGCGGATGACCTTCGAGATCTCCGAGTCCGGGTCGTCCAGGTCGCCGAAAATGCGGGCACGGGCGGGGCAGCACGCAACGCACATGGGCTTGTCGCCGTCGTCGGTGCGCTCCTTGCACAGCGTGCACTTCTCGGCCACGCCCTTCGGACGCACCGGCACGCGGCCGTCGCCCCAGTTCGCACCCGTGGAACGCTCAGGCTTCGACCAGTTGAACACGCGAGCGTTGTAGGGACAGGCGGCCATGCACATACGGCAACCGATGCACTTGTCGTAGTCGATCTCCACGCGGCCCTTCTCGTCTTTGTAGGTCGCGCCCGTCGGGCACACGCGCTGGCATGCGGCATTGTCGCAATGCTGGCACGCCATCGGCAGATATGTGCGCGTCAGGTGCGGGTAGGTTCCCTGAGCCCCGTCGATGACGTCGCTGCCTTCGGTGAGGACGCGATTCCACAGCATGCCGTCCGGAACATTGTTCTGCATCTTACAGGCGTTCGCGCAGGTGTGGCAGCCAACGCAACGGCCTTGATTGATAGCTATAGCCAATCGAGTCATGATCTGCCCCTCCTTATGCCTTGCGGACCTCGACGAGCGTGTCGGAGAACGGAATGACCGGTCCCTGCAAAAGCCCGTAGCCGCGTTCGTTCATAGCATCATTGGTAACGGATTGCATATTGCCGCGCGCCATGTAATCGGCGGTGGACCCTTCGGCCAACCGTATCGAACCGGGGCGGATCGACTCGTTAGACACCGCCCTGACCTGGAACGATCCTCGATCGTTGAACACTTCGACGATGTCACCGTCCGCAATTCCGCGCTTCTGCGCCTCGGAGGGGCTCAGCTCCACCGTAGGCTCGAAATACTGCTGTATCCACTTCGCGTCGTTGAACTGGTTGTGAATGCGGAAACGGGAGCGCACATTCGCCAATTGCAAGGGGTACTTCTCGCGAAGAGGGTTGTCCGCGGCGATTTCGTTGCAGGGCTCCCAAACCGGAAGCGCCTGCCCGAAGGAGGCCAAGGAATCGTAATACACGTCCATGCGACCCGAAACGGTATCGAATTCGTAATCGGTGTACTCGCGACGAACCTCCCGTGCGTTCTCAAGCGGCCACACGCCGCCCGCCTGCTCGAGCTTCTCGACCGTCAACGAGGAGATATACGGGTCCTCGGCAGTGGAAAGGACGGTTTTGGACAGCTCGACGCCATCCTTGGGCAGCACATCCTCGGCGATCCCCATGCGTCGCGCAATCTCGCGCTCGACCCACAGGTCGGTCTTCGCCTCGAACAACGGATCAATCACCTTCTGCTGCATGACGATCTGGTTGTATCCTACCTTGACGTTGCCGCAGTCGGAGTCGTTCTCGAAACGGGTGGTGAGAGGCAAGACGTAGTCCGACCACTTCGCACCTTCGGTGAAATACGGGTCCATGGAAATCACCAGGTCAAGGCCGCGAACCCATTGCTCGGTAACCCCCATGTTGGCGAAATGCTGCGCCACGATGTCGCCGCAGCAGATGAGCGCACGGACGTTCTCTGGATTACGGCGCAGATCGTATGCTGCGGTTTTCGCCTCGGCGGGGGCGAGTTCCTCAGGAAGCTCCCATGCGCCGAGCGCAGCCGTCTGGCCGCTCCAGGTGCCGCCGACGTACACGCCCACGCCCGCACCGGGCTTGCCGATATTGCCGGTGATCGCCACGAGCAGGGCCGCCGCGTGGCCGGCAACGTCGGCATTGCCCATCTTGTCGTTGCCGCCCCAACCGAGGGCAAGCGACGAAGGCCCCTTCGCATACAGACGGGCAAGCTCGACGATCTTGTCCACCGCGATGCCGGTCAGCTCCGAAGCGCGCTCGACGGTGAAAGCCGACTGCGACTTACGCATAAGGTCGTATACCGTGGTCGCCTGCACGCCATCGACCTCGACGATGCCGGAAAGCGCCGGTGCCGCAACCTCCCCGTAACGCGCAGGTGCGCCGGTGGACGGGTCGATGACGAAGAAGGGGTTCTGCGCGCCCGTTTCAGGCTCCTCCGCCGAAGGGTCTTCCACATGATCGCGAAGCAGCTTGCCCGTTGCCGTATCCACAAGGAAGGGCATGGAAGTATGCTTGCTCATGAAATCATCGTCCGCCAGCCCCTCGTCGAGGATGACGCTGATCATACCGAGGAACAACGCGGCGTCCGTGCCGGGGACGATGGGCACCCACTCATCGGATTTGCCGGCGGTCGTGGAGAAATGAGGGTCGACGGTGACCATCCTCGCGCCAGCTTCCTTGGCCTCGAAGAACAGCCGCACCTGCGGCAGCGTGGACTCGCAGAAGTTGCTGCCCACGGTAAGCACAAGGCGGGATTCCACCCAATCGCGGGGATCGGCCGTGGAAGTGGCGAAGCCCCCGCCATACCCGATCGCCGGGTCCAGGCCGTTGCCGAAGCCCACGTCGATGCCGGCGAAGCCGCCAGAACGGGCCTGCAGGACCGAGGTCAAGAAGCTCGAGTTCGTCTCCGAACCGCTCATGACCATAACGGCGTCCTTGCCATGCGAGGCTTGGATGTCTTTCAGCGAAGCGCAAATCTCATCGAGCGCCTCATCCCAGCTGATCTGGACGAACTCGTTGGAACCACGGTCGCCAACGCGTTTGAGCGGTGCCTGCACACGCTTGTCGCTATAGATATGCTGCACCTCGGAAATGCCCTTCAGGCAGATGGTCTTATATCGATCGTCCGTGCTCGCATCGTTGGGCTGCACCAGCACCATGCGGCCATCCCGCACCGTGCACTTCAAGGGGCACATGCCGCCGCAATGCGCCTGATGGAACGTGCAAGCCGTATACTCTTCCGCAACCTGGGCAGCATCCGCCTGAGCCGGAGCCAGCCATGCTTGAGCCGATGTCATACCGACGACGCCCGCCGCGCTGAGCGCAGCCGCCCCGCCGACGCCTTTGAGAAAGCTTCTGCGCGTGAACCCAAGTTTGGGCGCGTTCGCTTCTGCCATTTCTCCTCCTCATGGTTCGTGATTTCGGGATATGCCGCAATCACGCAAACGCCGCATCATCTTGACGTTGCACGACCTCGTTTCAGCATCCCCCCAATGCGCACCCGGAGCGGGTGCGACTCTCCTTACGGGAAACCGGCCAGATTCCGTTACCTGCACTATATGAAATTGTCATAGGACAATCAAGATTATCCTATGACAATTTTTCGTGTCTTATTATTCTATTTTGAGGATATTTCAAGCACGGGTTTTCGTGATGACCTGGCAGCCGAACGACCGGGGAGCCCTGCAGCCATCCTAATCGCGAAGCACATGGACTCGCCAGGGAATTCCCCTTGCCGCGCCTACTCCACGGTGCGTTGACCTGCGCGGATCTCAGCAGCCTACAGCCCCGCACCCTTCCCGCGCAATGCTTCTTTCGCCGAATCGCCCAACACATCGCCGAACCCTTCGCTGAAGCTCGAAGGCACCACCACGGTGCCGCCCGTTTCGCGAACGCTCTCATAGAGCAAGTGCATGGCGCGCAGGCGCAACGCGGCTTCGTTTCCGGCATACGCCTCGCCCATCTCGGTCATCATGTCGCAAATGTCCTGCTCCGCTTCCGCAAGGATGATGCGCGCCTTCTTTCGCTGCTCGGCCTGCGCCTCGAGCGACATGGTATCCTGCAGCTCTTTCGGCAGCAGGATATCGCGGATCTCGACGGACAGCACGGCAACGCCCCACTGCGAACATTTCTCCTCGAGCGCGGCCTTCAGCTCGCGATCCAACTGCTGACGGCGAATGGCCACTTCCGCAGCCGTGCCTCGGCCTATGGCATCGCGCAACGCCGTTTGAGCCGACAGCTCGACCGCACGGGTGAAGTCGCCGACCTCCGTGCAAGCCGCCTCGGCATCGTAGACCATCCAGAACAGGACGGCGTTCACGTTCAGCGGCACCAGGTCGCTGGTCAGGGTCTCCTCGGCGCCGAATGCGGTCACGCGCGTGCGCCCATCGATGCGCATGGTGTTCTGCTCGATCACGGGAATCGTCCAGAACAAGCCCGGTCCCGAAACGCGATTCAGCCTTCCGAAGCGCAAAACCACCACTCTTTCCCATTGCTGCGCGATATGCACGGACATGCACGCGAGAACCGATACGAGCGCGGCGACGACCAATGCGATTGCCCCGATGCGGCCGCTTACGGCGAACCATATGCACGCGACGACGCAAAACACGGCTGCGAACACCGCGCAGGAGAACAGGAGCACGCCGGCGTTCGAGGCCACCTCGCCTATTACTTCGGTATGCGCCTGCGGAACCACGGCGAAACGGTTTAAGGAACGCCGCTCATCAGCATCTTCCCATCGACGGTGACGAGAATCCCCTTTTTGCCTTGATGCCGAAAAAGCCATGGCTACCCCCTTTACGCTCCGGTCTGCGCGCTTGCGGCGCCCTGATGCACATCCACGCGCACGATACGCGCGCCCTCGCCGCAGCTTTCGCCGCCTGCCTGCGCCTTCTGCAGCTGAAGGATGCGGCGGGTCATGTGCTGCTGGATATCCTCCAGCGAAAGCCCCAAATCACGACAAGCGGAAATGCAATCGTCCAGAATGCCTTCCACCTCTTGCGCGTGCTCGACGCCCTCTTCGGCAACGACATCGCGCACGAACACGCCGCGACCGCGAGCCGACTCCAAAATGCCATCGGACACCAGGCTCAGATACGCCTTGTTGACCGTGTTGTAGTTGATCGACACTTCCTGTGCCAAGCCGCGGACGGTGGGCAGTTTGTCCCCGGGCTTAAAATATCCCGTGCTTATGAGATGCATGATGCGCTGACGCAGCTGCACCCATAGGGGCACGTCGCTTGATTCGTCGACGACGAAGGGAAACGCGTCTTGCTGTTTCTGCCGCATGGCAACCTTCCTTTATGACAGACCTGCAGATTGCAAAATGGGATGCATCCCAGCAGCCGTGATGCTCCATCGCATGGCGAATGCACCCGCAAGCGCGCAAGCGGCCTGGGCAAACGGGATAAGAGGCGAGGGCTTGAGGCAGATGCTGGCAAGCGCCATGGCCAACGGGGCCGCAAGGCCCACGCAACCGAACACGCCCCAGAACGCCCATGCGTCCGCACCGGCGAGCAGCGCTTGAAGCGATGTCCCCAGCGCCAACAGCGTGCCCGAATCGCCCGATCGCGCACGCGCAATCTGCATAGCCAGAAAACCCGCGACGCAAGCAACCTCCGCGAGCAGAACCACGACATCGACGCGCTCCCATCGGCGCGCAACCGCCTCGAACCGATCCCCCACGCCCGACAGCTTCACCACCACGATCATAAGCGCCACGCCGCACGAAAGCGACGACAACACGAACAGGCACGGTAGCAGCGGCGTTTCCCAAAGCGGCACCGCCGAAAGCGATTGCAGGAGCAAGCCCGTATACGTGGCAACCGCAAGCCCCAGCAACACCGCCGCAGCGGGCAAAACACGCCCGTGTCTACGCTGGCGGCTTCGACTTCCCGCCCATGACGCTAAGAGCGCGACGTCCACCAGCACGGCAGCGGAAAGCAGCCACGCGCCCGCCGAGATGAATGTAAGCCGCGGGCTGAAGAACAATAGCACCGCGCGATCGGTTGCACCCAGATCAAGGGCAAGGCATAAGATGCCCACGACAAGGAGCACGGCGACGATGGCGCAAGCGGGGACGAACAATCGCGCCAAGCACCGGTATATGCCGTCAACGCCGTGGACGTCGCCTGCGATGCCATGCGAGATCATACGGTCCCGAGACGGCACGAACAGCATCGTCACGCCGACGACCAGCAGCAAGCCGGCGCCGCTTCCGCCAAGAAACAAATACCAGACAGGCATTTCGCCCAGCATCGGCGTCTCCCTCCAGCAAGCGCGTCCAACTTACGGCTCCTATAGTCATAGGACAATATAGCATGACCGGCGACGATATATTGGCGCAACACGCCGGCGCCCAACGTTTGAATTCGACGCCACGCCGAAACTGAACGCGATAGCCGACGGAAATGACGACGTCGAGATGAAAGACTTTCGTTCGATATCGCTTTCCATCGCTGGCAGTTGTCAAGGATTCCTTTACAACTGATTCCTTATCGGTTGACCTTCTTCAAAAAAGTTATTCGCGTGCAAGCTGACGTTCCGCTTTGTCGTCACGGACGCAACGACGAATCCACCCCGGCTAGCGCATGTTGGCAGGCCAGTCGCTGTTCGCGGAATCATTGCCGTCCGAAGCACCCTTGTGCGCTTCGTCATCACAGTTCGCGCCGCGTGCGATGCGCGCGCCGGCGTGGCGCTGATGCCGCTCGGAATCGCCGCCGTGCAGGAAAACCCCCGACAACACATCGCCGGCACGATGCAGACCGCGGGCGATACGCGGCGTCAGGTCGGCCTCGGAGGTGGTGCGCCAATCGAAGTACACGCTCCAATAGCGCAACGCCACCACGGCGAACACGCACGCGATGCCCGCAAGCGCCAAGGGGCAACCGAAGCGTGCAAACACCACATACACCGCCGCGCCGCCCAATCCGGCAACGGCGTAATAGTTGCTGCGTTGAAACACTCCAGGCACTTCACCGACGCAAATGTCGCGGATAGCGCCGCCACCGACAGCGGTGATGCCGCCCATGATGACCGAAAGCACCATGCCTTGCTCGAAGGCCACCGCTTTCGAAGCGCCGGCCAGCGCGAACAAGCCGACCGACAACGCATCGGCCAGAAAGACCGTTGCCTCGAGGTGCTTGAAAATGCCGCGGAAGTAGAACACGAACGCGCAGATGAGGATGCAGGTAACGATAAGGTCAGGATGCGCGGTGAAATACACGCCCGTCCCTTGCATAAGCGTGTCGCGCAGCACGCCGCCGCCGTAGCCCGTGATCAGGCCGCACACCACCGTGCCGATGATATCGAGCTTCCGGTCGCACGCGAACAGCGCGCCGGTGAGCACGCCGGCGATGACGCTGAAATAGTCGATGCTCCACGGCACCGTGAGCACCGGCGTGTCGGCGAAGATCCCCTGCAGCCAAGCTTCCATGTGAACCCCTTTTCAGCCGCCGGTGGCGAAAGCGGGCTGCGCAGCCGCCAACGATGCGCGCGTCAGGGGCGCGCACATCGGCAGGCCGCTCCGCGGGAGCCCGACACCCTCGGCCTTGCGCGCCGAGATGAACCCCGGAGCGTGCGAGACCTCGACCTCGCACCCCGCGAAGCACCCATGACGCGAGCGCCTGCCACGCGCATGCGGCCTTTCGCCCGACCGCATGCCCGCAACGCCGACGCAGCGCCGATCGCCACCTTATTCCCCCGTCCGGCGCAGACGCCCTCATTTCGCCCCGCCGAACGTGAAAGCGGGCGCGCCAAAGGGGCGCGCCCGCTTCGCTTTCTAGCGATTATGAAACCACATCAGAAGCCAAATTACCAGGGATGACATGCCGCAACGAGCTCGTTCTGAAGCAACCGCCTCGAAGTTCTCGCCGCCGCGTTCCTAAGAGCCTGAAAATATGGCAACGCAGAAGGAGACGTCCCCGCAATAGCATCAGCGTCCTCGCATCATCTCGACTCGAATCGCCCCAGGGGATGCATCAAACGCGACGTCGAGCATAGGGTGGCTCCGGATTTATTCCTCGCCCGCACCCTTGACGTTCACCGTTCCCGCCAGAACGGCGCGGTAGTCGGCCAGATTCTTCTGTAAAAGCTGGGGGACGTCCAGCTCGTAGGGGCAGCGGGCGGTGCAGGCGTAGCACTCGGTGCAATCCTCGATGGCGTTCATGCGCTGCTGCCACTCTTCACCGAGCCACCCCCTCGAAGGCGCGCGACGGATCATGAGCGACATGCGGGCGCACTGGTTGATGACGATGTCCTGCGGGCACGGCATGCAGTAGCCGCAACCGCGGCAGAAATCGCCGGCAAGCTCGACGCGCTCAGAGGCGATGAACGCGCGCATCTCGTCATCAAGCTGCGGCGTGTCGGCCATGAACGCAAGCCATTCGTCAAGCTCCTCCTCGCGCTGCACGCCCCAGATGGGCAGCACGCCCGGGAACTGCGTCATGAACGCCATGCAGGCGCGAGCGTTGTTGAGCAGGCCGCCTGCCAGGCCTTTCATGGCGATGAAACCGACGTTGCGCTGCTCGCACAGGGCGACGAGCTCCAGCTCGCGGTCCGAAGCCAGATAGCTGAGCGGGTACTGCAGCGTTTCGTACAGGCCGCTTTCAACGCACTCGAAGGCGACCTCGAGCTTGTGCGCGGTCACGCCGATATGGGCGATTTTGCCCTGCTCCTTCGCCTTGAGCATGCACTCGTACATGCCGGTGCCGTCGCCGGGCTTGTAGCACTGATCGACGCAGTGGAACTGGTACAGATCGACATGGTCGGTGCGCAAAAGCCGCAGCGACGTTTCCAAATCCTCCCAAAACGCCTCGGGAGTACGCGCCTGGGTTTTAGTGGCGATGGCAACCTTATCGCGCATGCCCTCGAACGCAAGGCCGACGCGCTCCTCGCTGTTGGAGTACGCGCGCGCTGTGTCGAAGAAGGTCATGCCGCCCTCGCACGCACGGCGAAGCAACGCGACGGCATCCTGCTCGGAAACGCGCTGAATCGGCAGCGCCCCAAACGCATTCTGCGGCGTGACGATACCGGTAGACCCCAACGTAATGGTGCGCATGCTCATCCCCCTGTCGAAAAAAAGCCTGCCCTCCATTGGGAGGGCAGGCCGAAAAACCTGTGTAATATTCTATTCCTTCGTCGGCTATTCCGTTCGCAACATATGCCCGAATTTGTACACTGCTTCGGAAAACGCCTCGTAGTGTTCGACGCAGTGGGCATCGCTGGCGATGTAGGTGTACAAACCGGCTTCGAACAAACGCTGGGCGGGTTTGCGCTCCTTGCCCATACGCCCACCGCGAATGAAGTCGGACGAAGCCTGCAGCACGCACCCACAGCTGACCAGGCGCTCCGCGATGGAGGTGTCCTCCTGGATAGCCTTGTAGCGCTCGGGATGGGCGATGATCACGTCGAGCCCCATACCCTGCAGCTCGTAGATTTCGCGTTCATACTCCTCGAAATCGCGCTTGGTCGCATGCGTGGAAAGCTCGAGCAGCAGCGTCTTGGAATCCTGGAAGCACAGGTACGGCGCCCAATCCATGCCCAGTTCGCGGAGCTTGCGGATGTTCACCTCGAAGCCCATGCGCATGGGGATGGGCGAGCGCGGCGCCAGCTGGTTGAACGCATCCCACATGGCATCGAAATCGAAGTACGGGTCGCGGCAATGCGGCGTGCACACGATCTCGGTGATGCCGGCCTTGTACGCGGCATGGATCATGCGCACGCTCTCGCCGAGGCAGCTTGCCCCGTCGTCAACGCCGGGAAGGATATGGCAATGCAGGTCAAGCACGTCGACTACCCTCTGCGAGCACCGTTGTTCTGACGTCCGTAGTTAGCGGGGTTCGCGGCACCGCCATGCTTACCGCCGCCGCGCGGGACGTTGGGACCGAGGTTGCGGGAATCGACCTTCACCGCGGAAGAGGAGCCCTTCTCGCGCTTGCCCTGCTGGTTGTAGTAAGCGTAGTAGTACTCGGACTTCTCAACGTTGCAGTAGTTCATGACGACGCCCACCACGTTGCCGCCGGCCTTCTTCAACTGGTCGTAGGCCTGCAGCACGGCCTGGCGCTTCGTGAAGTTCTCGCGCACCACCAGCACGGCGGCGTCGACGATGGTGGAGACCACGGCGGCATCGACGAACATGCCGACAGGCGGCGTGTCGAAGATGACGTAATCGAACATCTGCTCAAGCTTATGCGCCAGTGCGGCGAAGCGCTTGGAGGCAAGGATGTCGGCGGGATTGGGGATGTGCGGCTCGGCATCGAGCAGGAACATGTTCTCGGTGTTGGTGGAGACGATGGCCTGCTGGATGGGCATGGTATCGGAGAGCACCGAGTACAGACCGCCCGTGGAGCGCACGCCGAGCATGCCGGCCAGCGTGCGGTTGCGCATGTCGCACTCGACCAGGCACACGCGCATGCCCGAGGACGCGATGGCGCGGGCGACGTTGCACGTGACCGTGGACTTGCCTTCGTTGGGGATGGAGCTAGTGAACACCAGGGAACGGATGGGGTTATCGACGCTCATGAAGCGGATATTGGCCATCAGGGTCTTCGCGGCGTTCTGCATCTCCATATCGTCGCCGCCTTTAGGTTTGCGAGCCATAGCTTATTTACCTCCCTTGAGAGCAGGCATGCGGCCGATGACGGGCAGGCCCAGCAGGTCTTCGATCTCGTCGGCGTTGCGCACCTTCGTGTTGAGCATATCGGACACCACGACGATGGCGATGGCGACGAACAAGCCGGCGAGCAGCGCGACGGCGATGTACATGGGGCGATTGGGGCCGGAGGGCGCCGTGGGAGCCGTGGCCTGATCGATAACGTTGACCGACTGGACGTCCATGACCTGCTGCGCGACCTTGGAGACGTTACTTGCCATGTCGTTGGCGATGGTGGCGGCGATATCAGGGTCGGTGCCGGTGACGGACAGAGTGATGACGCGAGAAGTGGTTTCGCTAGTGACCTTGGTGGAGTACCCCTTCAGAGACTCGAGGTGCAGGTCCTTTGCGGTGTCGGCCTCGATGCGGTCGCTCTTGAGCAGCGTGGACACGTCGTTAGCCATCATCTGGCTAGCGTTGAGGTTGGAGTAGTTCGCAGCATTGTCGGAGTTCGCCGAAGACTGCTTCGCAAGCACGTACATGCTGGTGGAAGCGGTATACGTGTTGGGCAGCGCGACGAAGCAGACCACGGCGGTCGCAAGCGCGCACACGATAGGCAGGACGATCATGAGCTTCAGATGCTTGCGCATAAGCTGAAGCAGCTCGAGCAATGTCATGAATAAACCTCTCAAGTCTTGGGACAATAGCCTTACCATTATACCCCGCAATGGAGGGGCGGGTACAAAGATGCTCCAGTTCAGCAGAAAAGGCCGAAAGCCATGGAGATTCGTGCACAATCGCGGTCTTTTCGGGCTCAAGCGCTTCCCTTTTGTGAAAACACCATCATAATAAGCGGGTTGCTTCTCACGAAATTCTTTCTAATCTTCTTTTCGCGCGCTCTTCCACGCACCGCGCAAGGCATGTAGAAAGCGGCTCGCGTCAAGCGCAAGCACGCCGCCTGGGGCGGGTGCGATGAAT
>ERZ1026880.839-NODE-839-length-14337-cov-61.962330_pt1 | contig 14337 bp, 9 predicted proteins | sample MGYA00380170_ERZ1026880 | MGnify/ENA primary metagenome ERZ1026880 (study PRJEB33269, sample SAMEA4719806) | human gut metagenome | biome: human-associated habitat; feature: organic feature; material: feces | place: Cameroon | collected 2013-10 ...
ATACAGACCCAGGTGTGTACCTTCAGCGCCGAAACCATCGCCGAGGCCATTGGCTTCGAGATGAGTCGCGGCGGACAGGTGCTCTTCATCACTCCGCGCATCAGCCAGCTGCCCGACCTCGAGGCCATGCTGCACCGCTGCGTGCCCGATGCACGGGTGGCTGTGGGACACGGACGAATGCCGAGCGATGCCCTGGAGAAGGTGATGCTCGACTTTGCCAACTACGATTATGATGTGCTCCTCTCTACCACTATCGTGGAGAGCGGACTGGATATCCCCAATGCCAACACTATCATCATCAATGGTGCCCAGTGCTTCGGCCTGAGCGACCTGCACCAGATGCGCGGGCGTGTGGGCCGCTCCTCACGCAAGGCCTTCTGCTATCTGTTGGCCCCCCCATTGGGGCTGTTGCCCACCGATGCGCGCCGTCGCCTGCAGGCCATAGAGAATTTCTCGGCCTTGGGCAGCGGCATACAGATAGCCATGCAGGACCTCGACATCCGTGGTGCCGGCAATCTGCTGGGCGCAGAGCAGAGCGGTTTCATTGCCGACCTCGGCTACGAGGCTTATCAGAAGATACTGGCTCAGGCGGTGAGCGAAATCAAGCGCGAGGAGCTGGACGAAACGCCTGCTCAGGAGCAGAAGCGCCCCACGCAGGTGGCCGACGGCAGCCTCTTTGTGGATGAGTGCGTGCTTGACAGCGACCTGCCCATGAGTTTCAGCGAGACCTATGTACCCACTTCGGCCGAGCGCATGCTGCTCTACCGCGAACTGGACTCCCTGCAGAGTGACCGCGAGGTGGAGGCTTTCTGCCAGCGCATGCGCGACCGCTTTGGCCCTATACCGCCCGAGGGCGAGGAGCTTATCCGCGTTGTGGCGCTCAGACGACTGGGCTGCTACTTCGGTGCCGAGCGCATCGTGCTCAAAAAGGGGCGCATGAGACTCTATTTCCTCAATGATGCCGACAGCCCCTTCTTCCGCAGTCGTGCCTTCGACCAAATCATCTCCTTCGCCACCACCAATGTGCACCGTTGCCGTCTGCAGGAGGTGGAGGGCCGCCGCAGTCTGCTTGTCTCCGATGTGACCACGGTGCAGCAGGCCGTGCAGATACTCACCCAGATAAGCCAGTGTAGCTGAAGCGTGGCTCTTCCCATCGTGCTTTCCTCTTTTCTTCCGAGCGGAAAGTACCTGTTCACAGCCGTCTCCCGTTTCCGGGTGGCGGCTTTCTTTTTAGTGTCTTGCGGCAGTAGGGCGCTTCATCCTCCTTTCTGCCCCTTTGAGCCCACTGTGGTGCGATGACCGATGCAGCGCGGTGCGAAGGCTGATGCGGCGTGCTGCGTTGGCCGATACAGTGCGCTGCGTTTTTCCAGGCATTAGCCTGCCGGATATCCCCCATGGCGGTTGGCGCTCTGCCTCATTCCTGTCCTTTTGGCAGGACATCATGCTGTCAATTGTCCTTCGTCTTGTTGCCTGGAGCATGGGTATGGCGTATGCTCATCTTTACATTGCTGTCTTTTGTGTTTTGTAGAACTTTCAAATAGAAAGCAGAATACGGTAAAATGCTTTCATAATGAAAGTAAAAGAGGCTGTATGGTGGCGTAAGTCTAACAAAGCAGCATATTAGCTTACAAAAAGTAATGCATTATGTCTGTTTTAATAGCAAATTGCAATACCTTTGCAGTGACAATGATACAAAAAGAAAGCAATAATGAGAAATGGCTATCAAAGTGGACTATTGAAAGGTTTAGTGTTATAAACAGTATAAAGCAAGAGAGAAGATGAAGAAGATTGAAGCAATCATCCGCAAGACGAAGTTCGAGGATGTGAAGGAGGCACTGCTTGCGGCCGACATCGAATGGTTCTCCTATTACGATGTGAGAGGCGAGGGCAAGATGCGACAGGCGCGTATTTATCGCGGCGTGATGTACGACACCAGCAGCATTGAGCGTGTTCTGCTCAATATAGTGGTGCGTGACAAGAATGTGGAGAAGACCATACAGGCTGTGCAGAAGGCTGCTCGCACGGGCGAGATAGGCGATGGGCGCATCTTCGTCATTCCCGTGGAGGATACGGTGAGAATACGCACCGGCGAGCGTGGCGATATAGCGCTCTACAATGCCGAGCAGGAGAAATGAATCCGTCGGAGCCTTTCCCCCTCGCGCGCGTATTATATATAATGTATAACAGGGGCGCAGATGACGGGGCGAGACAACGGGAAACAGCGGTGCTCCCATAGGGTATCATGCCCGCATGGAGGAGTGCAGCGGGGTACTGGTAATAAAATGTAAAACCAGAAGCATCTGTATGAATTGCAAGATGCTTCGCCATTAAATTGTTCAGGATTATGAGTGTTCAGGAAATAGGATTGTCGCTTGACACTGTGTGGATGCTGCTTGCAGCCATGCTTGTATTCTTTATGCAGCCTGGGTTTGCGCTTTGCGAGGCTGGATTTACGCGAAGCAAGAACACGGCCAACATACTTTTCAAGAACTTTGTTGACTTTATGATAGGCTCCGTGCTGTTCTGGTTCGTGGGTTTCGGACTGATGTTCGGCAGCGATGGAGCGGGCTTTGTGGGTATGCCCAACTTCGGTGACCTGTCCTTCTACCACAGCGATTTGCCCACCGAGGGCTTTCTGATGTTCGAGACGGTGTTCTGTGCCACCAGTGCCACCATCGTGTCGGGTGCCATGGCAGAGCGCACCAAGTTTTCGATGTATTGCGTGTATTCGTTCTTCATCTCCCTTCTCATCTATCCCATAGAGGGCCACTGGACCTGGGGCGGCGGCTGGCTGTGCAATAGCGAGGCCGGTTCGTTCATGTCCGAAACCTTTGGCGCAGCATTCCATGACTTCGCCGGATCGGCCATCGTACACTCGGTGGGTGGTGTGCTCGCGCTGGTGGGAGCCATCTGTCTGGGGCCTCGCCTGGGTAAGTATCGCGGTGGGAAGAGCACTGCCATACCCGGTCACAATCTGATGGCAGCCGCCTTGGGCGTGTTCATCTTGTGGTTCGGATGGTTCGGCTTCAACCCTGGCTCGCAGCTTGCAGCGTCGGGCGAGGTCAACCGCATTGCCATTAGCCATGTATTCCTCACCACCAATCTGGCTGCTGTGTGCGGCGGTCTGGGCACCATGCTGACCTCCTGGATCAAGTATGGCAAGCCATCGTTCTCGCTCACGCTCAACGGCATACTGGCCGGCCTGGTGGCCATCACGGCCGGTTGTGACCTGGTGAGTCCTCTGGGCGCAGCCATCATCGGACTGCTGGCAGGCATCCTGCTGGTGTTCAGCATCGAGTTCATCGACACCAAGCTCCACATTGACGACCCAGTGGGAGCCAGCAGCGTGCACGGCGTATGCGGCATCTTCGGCACGCTCATGACGGGTCTCTTTGCCCTCGACGGCGGTGTCTTCTACGGAGGAGGCTTTAGCTTCTTCGCCGCTCAGGCATTTGGTATCCTGGTAATCGACGCTTGGGCTGCCGTGACAGGCATCATCCTCTTCTGGGGCATCAAGAAGATAGCAGGCCTGAGAGTGGATAAGCGCATCGAGGAAGAGGGCCTCGACATATACGAGCACGGCGAGAGCTGCTACAACTGACTGTTATCTATCACGTAAGTCACTAAGACTACAACATCAGGCGAGGCGGAAGGGCCGGCGTGGTCAGGCTTTCATACGGGCCGGCCCTCTCCGCCAAACCATCCCATTACATGCTATTCACCCCAACTGAACTTAACTATGAAAAGACTAATGAAAATGAATGAGAGGACAGCAAGAGGCTGTAGGATGTGTGCCCTTGCACTGATGATGCCGGCAGTGGCCGGTGGTGTGAGGGCCGAGGAAAAGGTGGATGTCACGCTGGCCACCGACTTTGTGAGCAGTTACTACTGGCGTGGACAGGACTTGGGCGACATTGTGGTGCAGCCCACTTTGGGCATTGGCTGGAAAGGATTGTCGCTCACAGCGTGGGGCAGCGTAGGGCTCTCTGACCATACCGACACCAAGGAGTTTGACCTCACTGCGGCCTACCAGGTGCAGGGGTTCCATGTGGGTGTGACTGATTACTGGTTCAATTCGCCCCGTGAGAAGTACTTCGCCTATCGCAACAACAATACTTCGCACGTCTTTGAGGGCAATGTGGGCTATGACTTCGGCTTCCTGTCGGTCAATTGGTACACCAATTTCGCGGGCAACGATGGGCAGAACAAGGACGGAAAGAGGGCATACTCCTCCTATGTGGAACTGGCTGCTCCCTTCCGCTTGGGTGGCTGCGACTGGACGGCCAGCGTGGGTGCGGTGCCTTATGCCACCACTTTCTATGCCAAGGCCGACGGCTTCTCTGTGACCAATGTGGCCGTCAGGGCGAGCCGTGATGTGAAGTTGACCGAGCGGTTCAGCATTCCCCTCTTTGCCCAGGTATCGGCCAATCCGAGCTCGGGAAAGGCGTATTTCCTGGCTGGGTTCACGCTGAAGGCATTCTGACCACAGGTTGCCAGACATTCCCAAGCGCAGAGTCTGGATCGTGTGAGCAAGGCGGAATTTATATCAAGATGGCTTCCGGGCCGGATTGAAGTCGGTTTCGCCCCAATAACGAGGGCGGCTCTTGACGGGCAGAAAAGGCTTTCCGGCAAATGACGAAGCATTCCTGTCCCGAGGATAAGGGCGGCTCTTGGACAAGAGCAGGAGCATAGGCCGGACTTGTCAGTCATCTGATGGATGCAGGCGGGCGAGCCTGACATCCTCAAGCATGCCAATCCGGCGGATGCGGCACCAGGGTCGTGGGACAAACGCACTGCGCTGCGAAGCACAATGCACTGCGCTGCGATGACCGATGCACCGCGCTGCAGCAAATGGACGTAGATACTGCCATAGGGCGGGCAGCACCCCGGTAGGCTTCGTACAGCCGCTTTCCCGTCTTTGTAGTATGCTTCCCGTTTGTCCGTCCGATGCAGCCGGCATCTCATCTTTTGCCTCTCAGAATGTTTTCCGGTGCGTAAAGGCTTGGTGGGCGATGGCTCTTGAACGTACAGAAGAAAGGGGAGCGGCGGGGAGCCTTGTGCAGACTTTCCCTCTCCGTTCCCCTTTGATGATATCCCATGTGTGCCGTGAGGCACTGTTCAGACGCCCCTCAGGGGGTCGTACTGTTGTTTATTGGTTGTGATGGGCACTCGCTTTGTCTGGCTTGGGACAGTCGGACGGGGACGGGTGCCCTGTTTTGTGTATCAGAACTCAATGTTGAAGCCTACACCCACCACGCGGTTCTTGCGCCAGTAGTGGTCGCTCTTGAGGCCGGCTGCAGTCTGTGTGTGCACGTCACGTGTCTCGTAGAAGCTATGCATGTAACCGAAGTCCATGTTGAAATGCTCGGTGCACTTGAGGCGGATGCCAAAGCCTATGCTGTTGTTCGAATTGGTGAAGCTCAGGTCGTTCATGAAGGCGTCACCCTGGCGGTAGCAGGTCTTCTGCCAGCTCACACTGGCGGTCAGGCGGTCGATGATGTCCCATTCGGCACCGGCGTTGAACTCCATGGTGTTCTTGTCCAGCAGGTCCTGCTTGTTGCCGTAGCGCTTTGCCTGCTTGTCGAAATAGTAGTGCCAGCCGGCCTGCAGGCGCACTTCCTTGACGGGGCTGTACTGTGCACCCATGTTGATGATGGCGGGATGGTCCTCACGCACGTGCTTGCCGTCGGCAAACTGGCCCAGAGTGGCGTTCTGCTCAGCCACCTGCTTGGTGTAGTCGTTCATCTCGGTCTTGTTGCCCAGCCACAGTACGGTGGGAGCCTCGGCACGCATGGCCAGGTTCCAGTGCTCGTTGACCTTCCAGTCGATACCGATGATGGGAGCGGCGCCAAAGGCGGTCTGGTCACAGTTGAGGTCCAGAGAAGCACGTGAGAGAGCGGCCTCCACCTGCTCGTCCACCTTGCCCTTCACGCTGTTGAGCACTGCCTGCTGGGTGGGATTAAGGCCGGCCATGGTGGGAGTGACGGTAATGGCATGCACGTCGCTTACCCATCCGTTGTAGTTGTTATTGGCAAAGATACCCTTCAGTCCCAGTGCTATGGCCACGTTGTCAGTCACCTTGTAGGTGGTTCCCAGCGTGAGACCGAAACCGTACTGACGGCCCTTCATGTAGGCATCCATCTTGTAGCCACCGAAGGCGAGGTCGCGTCCGGCCTGCAGTCCCAGTGCACCGGGCACTTGGTTCATTGCCTGTACGATGCCTGCGTTGACCTGCTGGTATATCTGTGCAGAATAGAGTGCCTCGAAGGTGCCAAGGCCGTTCTTGAACTCACACTTGCCGCCGCCGCCTGCCAGGGCAAAGGCTGCGTTGAAGCTCCAGCGCTCCCAGTTGTAGCTCAGCTGGAAGCTGGGAACCACGGGTGCCTTGGCTTCGCCCTCAAATCTGTGCGACTGCTCTCCGGGAGCGGCTGTATTGTAGGCAAAGAGCGGGAAGGCTGTGGTGATGTTTCTGCTCTGCTTGGCGTTCTGTGCATTGAGCGTGATGTGGAAACCGGGAGCCAGAAAGGCAGTACCTGCAGGGTTGAGATAGAGTCCTGTGATGTCGATGACAGCGTCCTGTGACATCTGTCGCAGGAATGCCGCATTCTGATTCGTGTTGGTGAGCAGTCCTCCTGCGAAGGCCATGCTTGAGAGCCCGAAGGCCAGCACAGCGTTAAACAATCTTTTCATCTTTTAGTCTTCTTTTGTTTTCAAAACGGCTGCAAAGGTAACACTAATATGGTGTGTGTGCAAGAAAATAACCGAGAAATGCGCAAAAGACAGCATTTGTGTGCAATGGTTGCCGTGCTCCAAGGGAATTGTTAAACGCGCGTGCGTGTACATTATATTATAGTTCAATCTCTGCCCGTGGGTTTTGAATGCACATCTGCGACCTTCTCACGGCCCTTCGGCAGTGGCGTGGCGGTGTGTGTGTCAACGGCCTGCAGACACGGGGGAAATTCCCTACAGACCTGGGAAAAATTCCCTTATAAGACAATTTAAATTGTCTTATAAGACATTTCAAATTGTCCTATAAGACAATTTTTACGGGGTTAGGGGCGGGTTTTTTGTGGGCTGTGGCGGGCCGTGGTGCAGGATAGGGAAGGCGGGTTGTTGTCTTGGGTATAGAGGAGGGGAGTGGTGGGTATGTAAAACGACAATTCCGGGTTGGGAGTCTGACGCTGGCGGGTGGTGATGAGGGAGGGCTTTGCGCGGAAGGAGAAGGGTGGTGGGGACTATCGGGAAGTGAGAGAGGAATGGACTTGAAATGGGATAGGTGGAGCGGAGGAAGAGTCTGAAATGGTTTGGAAACTTGGTGGCAGGGGGCGGCAGGCTTGTTGCGCAGTCTCTGGATAGCGGGTGCGGTGAGTATGGCAGACGGCCGGTGTGCCGGGTGCAGTGCGCTGCAAGTGCTGATGCAGCGCGCTGCGATGGCTGATGCAGTGCGCTGCGATGGCACTTGCACCGCACTGCGATATTTCACTGGGAATACTGTCTTGTGAAGAGCACCGCCCTTATCCCCGCTCTTCTCTCCCTCTCCAATCCTCGATGAGCATGCGTGCGATGGAGCATTCGTCGGGCAGGATGGGCAGGTGGTCGCGGGTGAACCAGCCGCCGGAGTTGAGTTCTTCGTTCTGCAGATGCAGTTCGCCGCTCTCATACTGTGCGGTGAAGCCCACCATGAGGCCGTTTGGATAGGGCCAGGGTTGGCTGGCGAAGTAGCGTATGTGGCTGATGGTGAGGCCGGTCTCCTCCATTACCTCGCGCCGAACACACTCCTCCAGGGTCTCTCCCGTCTCTACGAATCCCGCCACCAGACCATAGTGACGGTCGCGGAAGTTGCGTGCGTGTACCATGAGGATGCTGTCTCCGCGCTCTATGCGCACGATGATGGCGGTGGCCAGACTGGGCCATAGTTCCTTGCGGCATCCGGTGCATTGCTTGCTGATGTCTGTCTGCCACTTCATGGGAGCGCCGCAGCAACCGCAGAAGCGGCTGTTCTGGTCGAAGTAGCACAGCTCTGCACCCTTGCCTGCCAACTGGTAGTCGTCCTTCGGGAGCATACTGAAGCTTTGCCGGAGCGGTACCATGCGGTAGCCGGTGAGCCCGCTGGCAGGGGTGTCCAGGCGGATGATGTGGCAGCGGCAACCGCCGTGTGTGATGGCTGTGATGCGGTTCCAGGGGTTGATGTGCAGCCCCTCGGGAAAGGCCAAGGGGATATACCCCTCATCGGTGAGAAGTATATCCCCTTGGCAGTAAATCAGATGCTTGTCCATGCTGAGGGCGTCAGGGTCAGATGCCCAGCGACTTCTTCACCTCCTCCACCTTGGCCATGGCGCGGTCGAGGCAGGCTGCGTAGTCGGCAGCACTCTGCATGTTGCCCTTTATCTCGATGTAGAACTTGATCTTGGGCTCGGTTCCGCTGGGTCGCACACTCACCTTGGTGCCGTCCTCGCAGAAGTACTGCAGCACGTTGCTCTTGGCTGGCATGTCGATGGCAGTCTCGTGGCCCTCTCCGTCGCGCTGGGTGAGCGACTGGAAGTCCTTGGCTGTGATGACCTTGCTACCGGCTATGCAGGTGATGGGGTTCGTGCGGAAGTTCTCCATCATGGCCTTTATCTCGTCGGCTCCAGTCTTGCCCGGCTTCACCACATTGATGGTGTGCTCGTAGCTGAAGCCGTATTCCAGATAGAGTTGCATGAGCAGGTCGTAGAGGGTCATGCCGTTGTCCTTGGCCCATGCAGCTATCTCGCAGATGAGGCAGATGGCGGCTGGAGCGTCCTTGTCGCGCACTTTGTCGTAGGGCAGGAAGCCGAAGCTCTCCTCTCCTCCGCCTATGAACTTCTGCTTGCCCTCGCTTATGGCTATCTCGCGAGCAATCCACTTGAAGCCGGTATAGCAGTCGCGCAGCTCCACGTGGTTCTTTTCGGCCATCTTGGCAACGAGCTCTGTGGTCACGATGGTCTTCACCAGGAAGTCGGTGGGCTGCAGTTGGTTGAGCGCCTTCTTGTTGCGGATGATGTAGTAGCAGAACATTGCGCAGGTCTGGTTACCGTTGATGATCATCCATTCTCCCTTGTTGTCGCGGCACACGATGGCCAGTCGGTCGGCGTCGGGGTCGGTTGCCACCACCAGGTCAGCGTTGAGTCTGGTGCCCATCTTCATACCCAGTGTCATAGCCTCAGCGTTCTCTGGGTTGGGGCTCACCACAGTGGGGAAGTTGCCGTCAATGACCATCTGCTCGGGTACCACGTGTATGTTCTGGAATCCCCATGAGCGCAGGCAGAGGGGGACGATTACCCGTCCGGCTCCGTGCATGGCGCTATACACGATGTTGAGGTCTTTCTGTCGCAGGATCACATTCTGGTCTATCATGGCTTCGTGCACGGCCTGCATGTAGTCGTAATCCACTTCACCGCCTATGATCTCTATCAGCTCAGGCACTGCCTGCAGCTTTACATCCTCCATCTTTACCTTGTTCACCTCGTCGATGATGCCCTTGTCGTGTGGTGCCAGCACCTGTGCGCCGTCTTCCCAATAAGCCTTGTAGCCGTTGTACTCCTTGGGATTGTGGCTGGCGGTGACGTTTACGCCGGCCTGAGCATGCAGGTGACGGATGGCGAATGAAACCTCTGGTGTGGGTCTCAGGCTCTCAAAGAGATACACCTTGATGCCGTTGGCGCTGAAGATGGCAGCCACTGTCTCGGCAAAGAGACGGCCGTTGTTGCGGCAGTCATGGCCTACCACTACGCTCAGCTGCTTGCCTTCGGGGAAGGCTTTGAGCAGGTAGTTGGCAAATCCCTGTGTGGCCATACCCACGATGTATTTGTTCATGCGGTTGGTGCCAGCGCCCATGATGCCGCGCAGTCCGCCAGTACCGAACTCCAGGTTCTGGTAGAAAGCGTCTATCAGAGCGGTCTTGTCCTCATTCTGCATCATCTCGCGGATTTCTGCCTTCGTCTCTTCGTCGTAGTAGGGAGAGGAGAGCCAGGCCTGTGCCTTTGCTTCACACTCCTTGATCAACTGTAAGTCCATAGTTATTGTATCTTTTTGTGTTTGTATTCTTATCGCATTTTCTTATTTATCTGCAAATGTAGCCATTTCTCCTGTAAGGAGCATACTAAATGGGGCGAAAGTGCTTGTTCGGTGTCGAAAAAGGCATAATTTTGCACACCGAAAACAGAATAAGCAGTTAATCAAAGCAATTATGAGAAAGAGTCAGCAGAACCGTGTGTGGGCCCTTGTGGGCATCTTTGCCGTCCTGGGCGCCTATTATTATGCCGCTCACCGCAAACCGGAGGCTGATACAGGCCTGCAGCGCATAGAGACCGACAGCACTATTGTGGAGAACAACGTGGTTGTGAGCCGCGACAGTGCCGGCAACAAGGTGTATGAGAACACGCGTCGGGTAATATATAAGAACGAGCGCGCGAAGGGGATAGAGATTCCCGCCTACCTTACCGACCGCGATGAGGAGATAGTGCAGCACGATGGCTTCACGCTGTCATACAACAAGAAGCACCGTCTGCCCAACTGGGTGGCATGGCTCCTTACCCGTGAGCGGACCCAAGGAACGGAGAAGCGGGCCGACAACTTCCAGCCTGATGCCAGCGTGAAGCAGGGTCCTGTGGCCGAAGATGCCGATTATCGCCGCAGCGGATACGACCGTGGGCACATGTGTCCGGCCGCTGACTGCAAGCACAGTCGCCAGTCGATGAACGACTGCTTCCTGCTTACCAATATCTGTCCGCAGACTCATTCGCTCAACGCAGGCGACTGGAAGGAACTGGAGACTGCCACGCGACGCTGGGCCCAGCGCTATGACAGCATCTATGTGGTGTGTGGTCCTGTGATTGAGAAAGGCTTCGAGTACGGGCATATCGGTGTCAACAAGGTGACTGTGCCTGCCCGGTTCTACAAGGTATTGCTGCGCTTCACGGCTCCTGGCGAGGCACAGGCCATCGGCTTCATCTATGACAATCTGGAGGAAGTCAACCGCCCCATGCAGTCCTACGCGGTGACCGTGGATAGCGTGGAGGCTCTCACGGGCATCAACTTCTTCTCCAAGCTCGACAAGAACGTGGAGCGCAAGGCCGAGAGCCGGTTTGACTGGAAGTATTGGAAGTGATGACGCTTGCATCCGGGCTGGCTTGCTTGGATTCCGGTCTCTGCTTGGGCGTTGTTTGCAAAGCATGAGCGGGCGGTTGTTGCCCTAAAAGGATTCCTCTTTCATCGGCTTGGCAGATATTTTGAGCCGCCCCGACCGACTGGCGCAGTGCGCTGCATCGGCCATCGCAGCGCACTGCATAGCCTGTTGCAGCGTGCTGCGTTGGGCTTCGCAGCGCACTGCGTTTGTTTGCTGTCCCTTTTGGAGCTTTCTCTGCACCCGCTTTCTGTGGGATTGTCGGCTTCATCCGGCTGCTCCCTTGGTGCTGTCACTCGCCTTTTCTATTGTGGTAGAGCCTTGCCAGCAGTCAGTTTTCTGGCCTCTATCATACAGGAAAAGAGCGGACGATGCTGCGTGGCGGTGTGTGGACAAAGGCAGTTGCCTGTGCCTGTGACCGTTTTTTTGCTTCATGCGAAAAAAGTGTTCGCTGACTTGTGAAACACGCAAAAAGTTGTATCTTTGCAAAATGATAAATGTGGCTTAGGGAGGCTTTCTTCGTGAGGGCATGGATTGGACCGAGGGTTGGACCTTGCCGGTCGGGCCTGAGGAAGTAAATGTAAAGCGTCACCCGTCTTGCCACGATTGACAAACTATACCTACGTACAGTATCTTATACTTATGCAACATATTAGGAACTTCTGCATCATTGCCCACATCGACCACGGCAAGAGCACTCTGGCTGACCGTTTGCTGGAATACACCAACACCATCAAAGTGACCGAGGGGCAGATGCTCGACAACATGGATCTGGAGCGCGAGCGCGGTATCACCATCAAGAGTCATGCCATACAGATGGATTACAAGCGTGCCGATGGGCAATATACGCTCAATCTCATCGATACTCCGGGACATGTGGACTTCAGTTACGAGGTGAGCCGAAGCATTGCCGCTTGCGAAGGCGCTCTGCTGGTGGTGGATGCCACACAGGGTGTGCAGGCTCAGACTATCAGCAACCTCTATATGGCCATCGAACATGATCTGGAAATCATCCCCGTGGTGAACAAGTGCGACATGCCTAACGCGATGCCCGAAGAGGTCAAGGATGAGATAGTGGAACTGCTTGGCTGCAAGCACGAGGACATTATCCTGGCCAGCGGAAAGACAGGCCTGGGAGTGCAGGAGATACTTGATGCAGTGGTCGATCGTGTTCCTAGTCCCAAGGGAGACGAGCAGGCTCCTCTGCAGGCGCTCATCTTCGACTCGGTGTTCAATTCTTTCCGGGGAATCATTGCCTACTTCAAGATAGTCAACGGCTGCATGCACAGCGGCGACCAGGTGCAGTTCATCAATACCGGACGAGAGTACAAGGCCGATGAGATAGGTGTGCTCAAGATGGATATGGTGCCTCGCCAGGTGTTGCATTGCGGTGACGTGGGCTACATAGTGAGCGGCATCAAGACAGCCACCGAGGTGAAGGTGGGCGATACCATCACTGCGACCGACAATCCATGCAAGGAGGCCATCGCAGGCTTCGAGGAGGTAAAGCCCATGGTGTTTGCTGGAGTCTATCCCATAGAGACGGAGGACTTTGAGAACCTGCGTGCCAGCCTCGAGAAGTTGCAGCTCAACGATGCCAGCCTCACCTTCACTCCCGAGAGCTCCGTGGCGCTTGGCTTCGGTTTCCGATGCGGCTTCCTGGGACTTCTTCATATGGAGATAGTGCAGGAGAGGCTCGATCGTGAGTTCAACATGGACGTCATCACCACCGTCCCCAACGTGTCTTATCTCGTCTATGACAAGCAAGGAGAGGTCAAGGAGGTGCACAACCCCTCGGGTATGCCCGACGCTACCCTCATCGACCATATAGAGGAACCTTACATCCGAGCCACTGTCATCACCAATGCAGCCTACATCGGCCCCATCATGACGCTGTGCTTGGGCAAGAGAGGCGAACTGCTCAAGCAGGAGTACATCAGCGGTAATCGTGTGGAGATACAGTATGCCATGCCTCTGGGTGAGATAGTGATTGACTTCTACGACAAGCTCAAGAGCATCAGCAAGGGCTATGCATCCTTCGATTATCACCAGGACGGCTACCGCCCCAGCCGCCTTGTCAAGATGGACATACTGCTCAATGGCGAACCGGTGGATGCGCTGAGCACCCTCACGCATGCCGACAACGCCGAGGGCTTTGGCCGCCGCATGTGCGAGAAACTCAAGGAGCTGCTGCCCCGACAGCAGTTCGACATCGCCATCCAGGCTGCCATCGGTGCCAAGATCATTGCACGTGAAACGGTCAAGCAGGTGCGTAAGGATGTGCTGGCCAAGTGCTATGGCGGTGACGTGAGCCGTAAGCGCAAGCTCCTCGAGAAGCAGAAGAAGGGCAAGAAACGCATGAAGCAGATAGGCAACGTGCAGGTGCCTCAGAAGGCTTTCCTGGCTGTCCTCAAGTTGGATTGAGGCCAGACCGGGAGCAGGATGCGCATCCTGCTGCCAAGCATGTGTTCCAGAGGCTCTGCCCCTTGGCGGATGAGGCTCTCGCGGAGCAGATTGTCAGGCTTTTCGTGGCAGCATACTTCTGCCTGATTACCCTATTCCCACGGCTTCTGCCGGGGGCTACAGAGGGGAGCGTGAGCTTCCTCATACATCATTCCACTTCCCTCTGTCCGTAGAGGGAGGCGGCATCTAACTTAAACTCAATACCCTAAAACAAGAGACAATGTACAGACGTAGAGATGTGGCAAGAGAGATTGCCCGTATTTATTGCACGCTCACTCCGCAAGGCGTTGATGCTTTGGGGAGCATTCTTGTACCCATGAAGTTCCAAAAGGGCGAAACGATACTGTCGGCCGGCCAGGTGTGCCGAGCCATGTATTTCGTTGACAAGGGTATGGTTCGCCAGTATTATTATAAGAACAAGCGCGATGTGACGGAGCACTTCTCCTATGAGGGTCGCATAGTCTTCTGCATTGAGAGCTTCCTCAAACAGGAGCCCAGCCGCCTTATCGTCGAGGCGCTCGAGAACAGCAGCCTCTATGCCATCCCCTATGATGACCTTCACAACCTCATGGTTCGCAACCAGGAAATGGAGATGCTCTACCGTAAGATACTTGAGCATGTGGCTATCAGCAGCCAGGAACACGCCGACAGTCAGCGCTTCGAGAATGCTGCCGAGCGCTACGAACGCCTCCTCAGGGAGAAACCCGAGATAGTGCTCCGTGCTCCCATGG
>ERZ1026880.841-NODE-841-length-14335-cov-3.745238_pt1 | contig 14335 bp, 12 predicted proteins | sample MGYA00380170_ERZ1026880 | MGnify/ENA primary metagenome ERZ1026880 (study PRJEB33269, sample SAMEA4719806) | human gut metagenome | biome: human-associated habitat; feature: organic feature; material: feces | place: Cameroon | collected 2013-10 ...
GGTAAATTCTGTTCAGAATGCGGTGCGAAGAAACCTGAGGGCGCGCCACTTTATAAATGCGACAAGTGTGGATGGGAGCCGGAAGATCCGACGAATCCTCCGAAATTCTGTCCGGAGTGCGGTGATGTTTTTGATGAAAATGATGTGAAATAGGAGGAATTGGCCATGGGACTTTTTGATAAAAAATTCTGCGATGTATGCGGAGAAAAAATCGGTATGCTGGGAAACCGAAAACTGGAGGACGGCAATCTCTGCAAGGACTGTGCGAAGAAGCTTTCTCCTTGGTTTGACGACAGAAGACACAGTACGCTGGAAGAGATAAAAAGCCAGCTTCAGATGCGTGAGGAAAATCGCAGTCTGGTAAGTTCTTTCCATCCTGGCAGAGTCATCAGATCAGACAGATACAACCTGTACATAGATGAAAGACAGCAGCTGTTTGCCGCTTCAGTAAACCTTGACAGGGAAGATAATCCGGATATTATTTCCCTGAGCCAGATCACAGGATGTAATCTGGATGTGAATGAAATGCGTACGGAGGAGTACCGTACAGATCGTGACGGAGAGAGAGAAAGCTACAATCCGCCGCGATACAGTTATTCGTATGATTACTATTTTTATATCTACCTGAATCATCCTTATATAAATGAGATGAAGCTGAAACTCAACTCTATGGATATTTCCGAGGATGACCGCAACCGTCGCCATGATGTAGAGCGGGCAGGACAGGAGATGATGAGTTATCTGCAGAATGTGACTGGATGCACGGTCGGTGGAATGGGCATGAACCAAGGCATGGGCATGCAGTCTGGAATGGGCATGAACCAGGGCATGGGAATGCAGCCTGGAATGGGTATGAACCAGGGCATGGGAATGCAGCCTGGAATGGGCATGAACAGCCAGGGCATGGGAATGCAGCCTGGAATGGGTATGAACAGCCAGGGCATGGGAATGCAGCCTGGAATGGGTATGAACAACCAGGGCATGGGCATGCAGCCTGGAATGGGCATGAATAACCAGGGCATGGGAATGCAGCCTGGAATGGGCATGAACAACCAGGGCATGGGCATGCAGCCGGCAGCAGGTATGAACCAGGGCATGTCACAGAACGTGAATCCACAGGGCGGTATGGGAACTGCGGCAGGAGGAATGGGAGCTGCAGCAGGAGCCGCTGCGGGAGCAGCCTTTGCAGGAAATGCTGCCGAAGGCCCATGGGTATGTCAGTCATGCGGAGCAACCAATGCCGGCAGATTTTGTGAAAGCTGTGGTAGTCCGAGAAAATAGAAGCGAGAACTGACGAAAGTGAAAAAGGAGGTTCTTATGAAAAGAAAGATACTGGCAGCCGTTCTCGTGCTTGCAATGTGTTTTGCATTTGCAGGATGCGGTGGAGATAGCGGCGATAAAGACAAAGCCAAAGAAAAGCCAAAAGTGACATCCATTACAGGCAGCTGGGAGTGTGAGGACATCGAAGTTACTGATAATGGCAAGAAGGTCAGTGAAGATACGATCAAAACTATGTTCGGCAAGGATTTTTCCAGTGTTCTTAAGCTCACTGCCTATGGTGACGGCTCAGCGGATATCAATATGATGGGCGATGAGGGAGTCATTTCCTGGAGCGAAACGGAAGATAGTGGGTACAAACTTTCTTATACCGGTTCAGAGGCGGAAGGTGCTGGGGAGATGAATGCGAAGCTGGACGGCGACAAACTGATCGTAACTATGAAGGAAACGTATTTGTCGGACGGCAAGGAACAGGGCATGGAGATGAAATTCACGATGAAATATCTCGGGAAGAAATCCAAGCTTATCGAAGGATGGGACGTAACGCTTGATGATGATGAAATCTACGCCATGAGCAATGCCATGGTAGGAGGTGCATGTGTTGAAGCGGACGGAATGCTGTACGGAGATTACGGCGGCAAGGAATGGGGCAAAGGAGCCTTTACAGCGGCCAAGATCAAGGACGGCAAGCTGAAAGATAAGACCGTCATCGCCAAGGATACCAAAGCCAGTTGTCTGTCCGTATATGACGGAGATGTTTACGGCATTCTCGACAAGGAGAAGATCGTAAAAGTAAAAGCCGGGAAAACCAAGGCTGAAACTCTTTATACGGGAGCCTGCGACTATATGCAGGTGACGAAAAACGGCATTTATTTTACCGATGAAAACGATAAATACTGCAAAATGGGTCTTGATGGGAAAAACAAGGAAACTGTGCTGGATAAGGGAGTGTTTTATCCATATCAGGTCAGCTCAAAATTCCTGATCTATCAGGATGATGCCGACGGGGAAACTCTTCATGTGTACAACATGGAAGATGGCAGCGACACGAAGATCTCGAATTTCGTTTCCTATGAACCGATGCTTCGTGGGGACTACCTCTACTTCTATACGCCTGGAAACGGAGAAAATATGCAGTTCATGTGCCGCGTAGACATGTATTCGGGCAAAGTGGATAAAGCCGAGGGAGCAGCTATCGTGTATGACTATTATGTGACGCCGAAATATATCGCGGCCGCAAAGGGTGGATTCGTCAAAATCAAATTCAGCGAATGGGATACTTTTTCCAATACAAGCAGTGCAGGAACCAAAGCCTATCCGGTCTACAGTAACGGAAAGATCTGGATCGCAAAAGCCTACGGTGAAACGTATATGGATACGAAAATATTTAGCACAGAGGAAGGAAAGAGCATAGGATTTACGTACGTGAAGGAGGAATAGGAGGCTTTTATGTCAAATCAAATGGAGTATAAATGTCCGGCATGCGGTGGAGCGCTTGCTTTTGATTCAGCGAGCCAGAAGCTGAAATGTCCGTTCTGCGACAGTGTTTACAATCTGGACCAGTTTGAACAGCAGCAGCCCGATCCTGCACAGCAGGGGCAGGCTCAGCAGGGAGAACAGCCTGCACCTGGAGGCATGAACTGGAATGTGGAGCCGGGCAGTGAATGGGCTGCAGGCGAAACAGATGATATAAGTGTTCTCTCCTGCAACTCGTGTGGTGGAGAAATCGTATGCGAAGATACGACCGCTTCGGCAACCTGTCCTTACTGCGGCAATCCGGTAGTGCTCAAAGGAAAGCTTTCCGGTATGTTAAAGCCGGACTGCATCATACCGTTCAAGCTTGATAAAAACCAGGCAAAGGAAGCGTTAAAGCGTCATGTTGCCCGTAAAAAGCTTGTGCCTGCTCTTTTCAAAGATAAAAATCATATCGAAGAGATCAAGGGTGTGTACGTTCCTTTCTGGCTGTTTGATGCACAGGTAGCAGCAAACATCAGCTACAAGGGAGAGCGGACCCGCACATGGAGCGATGCGAAGTACAAGTATATCGAACACAATTATTACAGGATCTATCGAGCGGGATATGTGGCATTCGATCAGGTCCCGGTAGATGGCTCTAAAAAGATGGCGGATGATCTGATGGAATCCATCGAACCGTTTGATTTCTCACAGGCGGTGGATTTCAAAACGGCTTATCTGGCCGGATTCATGGCAGATAAATACGATGTGGATGCGGAAACAAGCATCAATACTGCTAATGCACGGATCCGATGGAGTACGGAGGATGCTTTTCAGAGCACGGTGCAGGGATTTACAGGCGTGACTGCGGAAGAATCCTACATAAATCTGCAAAATGGTGTTGCCAGATATGCTCTTTATCCGGTATGGCTGCTCAACACAAGATGGAACGGGAAGGACTACATCTTCGCCATGAACGGGCAAACCGGTAAGTTTGTTGGCGATCTTCCGCTGGATAAAAAAGCTTACCAGAGGAATTTCGCTATCCTGGGAGGTATATTCAGTATAGTTGCAAGTGTTCTGGCCTTTTTGGCAGACTACATGTTTTTCTAGGAGGTGGCAGAGATGAGAAATAAAGCAATCACGATCATAATGGCTCTGCTGCTGACACTGGGGTTAGCTGCGGGTTCAAGTTTTGCGGCAGAGAAAACGTCATATTTTATAGACGATGCATCTATCGTCTCTTCGGAAACCCAAAAGGAGATCGATTCGCGTCTTGCCGACATCTCAAAGGCACAGAAGTCCGGCGTATATCTTATGACCACCGATGATTTTCAGGGAATGACGCCGCAGGAATTCGCAGATTTCGTATATGAAGAAAACGGCATGGGATATGGATCTTCTCACGACGGTATTATTCTGGTCGTGAATTACGATTCAGGCGACTGGGCTATCAGCACGACGGGAAGCGGGATCTCTACCTATACGGATGCAGGACAGGAATATCTTATGGAAAATGTCACAAAAGATCTTCGAGAGGATCCTCCTGCAGCGTTTTCAGTCTATGCCGACCTGTGTGAAGATTTCCTGATACAGGCGGCAAAGGGAAAGCCGTACGATGTTGGAAACATGCCAAAAGACTTTAATCTGTTAATCGATATCGCTATCGGTATCGTAATCGGGCTTCTGATCGCGTATGCCATAGTAAAAAGACAGAAAGATGCTTTAAGAAGTGTGCGTCGCAGGGTAGCGGCCAAGGAATACATGAGACCGGGAAGCCTTAAGCTGACAGCTCAAAATGAGCAGTATCTGTACAATACAGTAGATCGTATTGAAAAAGAAACTTCGTCCGGTGGCGGCAGCAGCAGCGGCGGCAGTACGACACACACAAGTTCGTCAGGAACGACCCATGGCGGCTCTTCCGGAAAGTTTTAGAGGTATCGCATATGACAGATGTTAAAAAAGTGATCGCTTTGAACCGTCTTCGTGCACAGATGCTGGATGAAGAGGTTTCTCCGGCACAGAAACAATACTATCTGGAACTGGCGCAGTGGCTTGAAAATCAGAATATACAGACTGCAGAGGAGGCAACGGAATCCATTAAAAACACCCCCTATTACGACGGGGCGGCTCTGGCAAAGGAGCTGGATGGGATCCACCTCAGGATACGTGCGGCACGCGAACTGGGGTACGAAGACGTGGAGAAGATTCATTTGCAGCGACGTGAAAAGCTTCTTTCAAAGGGACTGCAGGCATATGCTTTTTCACAGGAATGGATCGATGATTATAACAGGGCGCAGGAGGCATCGGTCCGGTATATGGAGCGAAAGGAAGTCTTCGGACGTATCTTCCGGGCTTACATCCGCATCTGTGGAAGCCCGCAGCGGGAACATCGTCTGGAAGCAGTCAAGGATATGAAGGCAGCGCTTTCTGAACTGGAACAGATGGGCGTCTCGTTTGAAGAGCTGGCACAGCAGAAAGCATACAGACAGCTGACCATGACCACCGAAGAAGGAATGGCACGGTTTATCGCTTTTGTCGAAGAGTTCAAGAAAACGGGAACGGCCGCAGGCGCAGTGGATCTGAACCATTTAAAGAAAGAGCAGGAGAGGATCGGGCGCTGGGCCAAGGAGCATGCTGCACAGCTGATCGCTGCCGGAGCACAGGAACAGTGGAACCGAGCCAGCTGTATCGCTGTGCCGTCTGATGATCCTATGGGATATGATTTTATCGCCATGAAGGAGGTGAAGGTCTGATGGATATGATTTGGCAGGCTACTCTGGATGGGTATGTAAAACTGCTCTATGACAATGATCCCCAGGGACCTTTGCTGGAAAGCATCCGTGATTTCGAAAAACGATTTTGTCAGGTTGCAGAGGAAAACCGCGGCAATCCGGATGTGGCAGGGGTGCTGAGCCGTGCAGGGCTTCAGGATGAATATAACCGGCTGTACATGGCGTCGATCAACAGAAACAATGACTACAGTGCCGTTTCAGCGGAGGATCAGCCGCAGGTATTCGATTATCAGAAAGAACAGCGACTTCCTACCGTTCATCAGTTTTTAAACAGCTACAGGCTGGTGTATGAGGAAATAAGGCCTAATGCCAGAGAAGCGACAAACAGGGCTTATGAAAAACTGTTTGAAGTGGAGAAACGAACGGACGATCTGATCGAAGCACAGATGATCATAGAGCGGGAGAAGCTGATCCTGAATACGGTGATCGCAGATTACAAGGAACTGGCTGAGGATTTTCTCAAGGCAGCCGATCCGAATTACGAGATCACATCTTCCGTTGTAAAGCTGTCGGCAGGGACTTACGCTTCAGCAAGCAGTCTGGACGAGATCACTTATATGGGTGAGATCGCCCGAGGGAAAGCCGATGATCTGGCGGTACAGAATCTTGTAAAAATAGAGCTGATGGTGCAGTTCATGTCGCTGATCTACGCCTGGGAGCATACGAAGCGAAAGGTCCGGGAAGGAGGTCCCCGCATCGGGGAATATGCACAGGCCATGGTAGTGACTCGTGAGAAAACACGATCCTGTTACAGGTTTATGAGCCGTGATATGGGAATCGACTTCGATAAAATGGAAAGTACGCCATTTTATCGTATCATGCTTTTGAACCCGAAAGGGCTTGATGAACTGTGGCGTATCAAAAAGGTGATGCATCCGGATAATATCAAGGCGTCCAGGTACGTTTTATTTGAAGAGATCCTGCCGGACCGGAGCCTGGAGGATATCCTGCTCTCACCGCAGAAGGAGCCATATTACGAACCGGTCGATACGATCCACGATGATCCGGGACTGGATGATGAGTATCTAGCTATTGCTGCGGAGCTCAACAAGGATATCCCATATTTTCGCAGAAACAGGACCGATGCCGAGCTTCGCGAGCAGCGAAAGGCTGCAAAGAATGGCTTTTCGTCAGAAAAGCTTTTGCAGAACATGAAGCAGCTGAATCAAAAGCTTTCTCAAGGAGCAGGTGGTGTGGCTGCAGGAGCTGCAGGGGCGGCCGGAGGTTTTACAGGTGGTCTTAGAAATATGAGTCCGGATATGAAAAAGACACTAGGAAAGAGTGCTGCAAAAGGCGCAGCGGCTACGGCTGCAAAAGAAGTGGGGCGCGGTCTTTTGCGGGGGCTTTTCCGAAAATAAAAGTCTTTGTCATAGTTCTGATGCGAAGGGGATGGTGATCATATGAATAAGAGATTTCTTGCTTTGCTGACCGCTTTGATTTTGTGCCTGGGACTTATGGCATGCGGCAGCGGTGAAAAGAAGGAAGCGGAGAAATCCACTAAGGAAACTGAGATGACCGCCAGGAAGCAGTGGGATTTTACGGATAAGACGGGAATGATCCATGGGGATTTTGCAGAGAAATCATTCTACAAAGGAATGGAGTACCAGGAAGACAGGACAACGTGTCTGGCGATTTGCGGCGATAGTTCAACGCCTGGCCAGGAGATCCGGATCGTCATTACGGTAAGGTGGGAGTCCGATCTTTCAGTGTCTGAAGAGCAGATGAAAAATGCGGCAAAATCTTATGAGCCAGCCAGGATGCTTACCGAAGAAACGCTTAAAAAATACGGTGCGGAAGGCTGCAGGATCTCATATCAGCTGGGCAATGATGATATGGGAAGCTGGTCATGGAATGATGTCCTGACAAAACAGCCGCACGGTGCAGAATCTTCGGAAGGATGTATTGTCTGGATCGAGTCTCATTTTTATCCGGGAGAAGAAGAGTTAGTGACATATCAGCTGGACCAGATCGGTTTCAACTGGGATGTATATCAATCGTTAAAGAAATAAGAGAACAAGAGGTGATGAAATGAAAAAGAAATTACTGATGATCGTTATGGCAATGGTTCTGTGCTTCGCACTGGCAGCCTGCGGAGGCGGCGGCGACAAGGAAAAGGACGACGGCATCGATCCGAATGCAACGGTTACCAAGGAGCAGTATGATAAGCTGAGTGACAGCAAGTGGTACGAGATGTCTCCAGAAGAAATGGAACAGTTCCTGGGCGTAAAATATGTGGAAGATGAAGAATCCACCAAGGACTGGGGCGATGGATACCTGGTAGTCGACTTCCCGGGACCGGATGATGATTCCCGTGTTCATGTGCTGTTTAAAGACAAAGAAGGAGACGGTAACATGACTGCGACCAGCCTGAGCCCGACGGGTCAGCTGATAGGCGACTAATGAATAGGAAGCGGAGCTGTATAAATGATATGGCTCCGCTTTTTCGCTTTTTTAAAAGGAAAAGGAGGGACATATGAGAAGTAAATTCAGGATGGTGACCATTATGGTCACGACGATTGTAATGATATTTGTGTTTGCCGGATGCGGCAATTCTGCCAAATCTGTCAAGGGAGAAACTTTTGACGGTGGAAACATAGAAGTTTTCGTTCCGGAGGGCTGGAAAGCCTTTCACGGTGCAGATGTTTTCGGTGATTATGAGGAAGGGTATGATCCTAATACGGTAAGTATCGGCAAAGGAGCGGAAAGCGAGCTTGATTTGTTCAACAAGCCGATGGTGCATATTACGTATTCTGGAAAGGATCGAACTTTAAGCATGCCGTCTAAAGAACTGTACAAAGATGGAAAAGATATCGAGGATATCAAGACAAGCGATCATACATGGAAAGGATACACTGCAACGAGCGTAGGATATCCGATCGCAGTGCTGTTTACAGAAGATGGTGATGAGCAGATCCAGGTGGCTGTCACACTGGAAAACGGTGATGAGAAAATAAGCCTGGAAGATGCGGATGTGCTGGCGATCCTGGAAGGGATCAAGGTGAAAAAATAGAACCGGGGGATACACTGTAGAGCCCCCGGAATCTTCACGCTATTTCTTTAGTTTCAGACCTTCCTGGAAGGCTTCGCCGACGCGTTCGGTCACTTTATAGTAGCCGTGAGTGTAGGTATCAAAGGCGATGGCATTGACCAGGGACATATCCAGCTGACCGTTTACCAGTACGCTATCGTCAGCCGTCACGTTTACGACTTTGCCGATGACGCCGCAGCTGCGGGAGCCTAAGGTGATCACCGCTTCCAAGGAATTCTGCGACTGCGAGTTCTCCTGGTATTCTGCAAAGGACGGGGCTCACGGCGCCAGCATCGGCAAGACGCTTCCGGCCATCCCGGAGGAAGCATCTCACCAGTACCCAAGAGAGGATTTCACCGTGGAAAATGTCGCAAAGATCCCGTGCAGACAGGTGCTGGGGTCGTATATCGTGCGGTTTGAGAGATAGGAGAATGAATTAGGGAATTAGTGGATTTTGAAGAGACTCTGGGTGGGAGTTTCTGTAATACAGAATACCCCGTTTCCTTCTGCAAAGTCCCCGCCGGAGATTTTCTGGATGCGGGCGTTTCGGTGGTTCGGGAAAAATAACCTGATTAGGCGCGGGATGATGCGGTCAGGTTATTTTTTCTGTAAAGAAAAGGATTTTCGTCTGAGAAATGCTCTGTGTGAAGCTATGTAGGGTGCATTTTTTGTGAGAAAATAACCGGGAGGGACCATAGATCTTAAATTGTGGTATTTCTGGCACACTGCATGGGAATATTTTCCTTTGAAATAACCTTTACATCATCATAAATTCATATAGTGGTATTTTTACCGTGCGGGGATAACTTAATTGAAAATTTCAGGACAATCAGGATATTCTGTCCGCTGCGGCAAGATACGGCATTCAGGATCGGTGCAGCTTTGCCATTATAGCTCTGCAAACAGGGCGTGAAAGTCTTTCTTGTGCTCGGCTTTACAGACCAGGTAGTAGGTGACGGTGGCGTCCGCGTCGGAGACGGGGACGAAGACCCGGCCGGGTGGGGTTTTCTGGTAATGTTCCCCAAGTTCCGTGGCGAAGAACGGCAGTGATGAGGCTCGGATCAGTTCGTTGAAGCTGAAACGATCGCTCTGGGTGAGAAAGCGGGAGTCTGGCATCCGGTCTTTGACGAAATTCCAGAATCCGATGTCCGGCATGAGCAGCATGTTTTCCCCGTTCATTTCTGAGAAGGAAAGGCTTTCCCATTGGGCATACTTATGGTCTTTCGGGAGGCCGAACAGCAGGGACTCCGTGCCGTATTCTTTGCAGAAAAACTGGCTGCCCGAAGGGCTTTCGTGGGTGACGACTAATTGATAGACGTTGTTTTTGAGATCTTTTATCAGCCGGTCTTCCCGTTCCATTTCCGTTTGCAAAGACATCCCGGGGAACAGGTTGGCGATCATCGGAGCCAGGGTCCACACGGGAGCTGGAGCGCAGATCCCAAGGGTGATGGTGCGGCTTTTGCGGTCGAAATCCCGGACTCTGGTGATGAAGGAATCCGCATCGTCCAGTAGCTTTCTGGCCAGCTCCAGCGCGTACTCGCCATTCTTGTTTAATTCCAGTTTGTTTTTACTTCGTTCAAAGAGAGAGATACCTAGGTCTTCCTCTAATTTTTTCATGTTTCTGCTGAGGGCTGGCTGTGACAGGTGAAGCACTTCAGCGGCTTCCGACAGCGTTCCCGCTTCTGCAAAGGCCGCAAGCTGGCGCAGTTCATACAATTCGATCATAGCAGTCTCCTTTAGTATAAATAATATTTATAGCAGTATAAAAGGCTGGCATTGTACATTTCTTATAAAATGCAGTAAAATACAGCTGACAAGAGAAAAATATCATTTCGATCTATTACATTGAATTATAGCATAAAAGGGACAAGGAGGGAATAACATGGAATATATTACATTAAATACAGGAGCGAAAATGCCGCAGGAAGGGTTCGGCGTGTTTCAGATCCCGGATCAGAAGCAGTGCGAGCAGGTGGTGTACGACGCCATCAAAACGGGCTATCGCCTGATCGATACGGCGAGAGCGTATTACAATGAGGAGGCTGTCGGCAAAGCTGTTGCACGTGCCATTGCAGACGGTCTGACGACGAGGGAGGATCTGTTCATCACGACCAAGGTCTGGGTCAGCGATATGGGCTCGGAAGAAGAGGCGTATGAGGCGGTGAAGGCGTCTCTGGCGAGACTGAATATGGAATATGCGGATCTGATCCTGCTGCACCAACCGATGAACGATTATTTCGCAGCGTATCGCGGCATCACGAAGGCGTATAAAGAAGGGTTGACCAAGGCCATCGGCGTGGCTAATTTCTACCCGGCGATCCTGGTAAATCTTTGCGAGGCGGCGGAGGTGATTCCGGCAGTCAACCAGGTAGAACTGCACCCGTTCTTCGTGCAGAGCAACGCCCTGGAAAACATGAAAGCATACGGTGTCGTTCCACAGGCATGGGGCCCGCTGGCAGAAGGAAATCATGGCATCTTTACAGATCCGGAGCTGGTTGCTATCGGTGAAAAATACGGTAAAACAGCGGCGCAGGTGGTTCTGAGATGGAACGTGCAGCGCGACGTTTCCATCATCCCGAAATCGGTTCACGTGGAGAGGATGGAACAGAACATCGACATCTGGGATTTCGAGCTGACGGAGGAAGAGATGGGTCAGATCTCCGCAAAGGATCTGGGTCACAGCGGGATCGTGGATCACAGCGATCCGGCGTTCGTCAAGTTCATCTGGCAGTATCATGCAGAATAATAATTACAGGGATACGATCAGGATTTAGAAGACTTAGAGGGTGTATTGAGATCATGTCGCCAGGGCAGGCAGGAAACTGTTTGTTCTGGCGGCTTTTTATGTTGAGATATTTTATCTGCTTTGATTTTTTTTCGAAATAGCTGCGACCGGTTTCAGTCAGTATTACCTTTCGGAAGTGCATGGACTGACTGAAATCTGTGGCGGGGAAGTAAGCGTTTGACGTTGTCTTTGCAGAATGCCTGATTATCCTTGGGCAATGCCTTTGCAGAATGAGCGGCCCTTGGGAAATGCTTTTGCAGAATATCCTGTTTTCTCCTGCAAAGAGCCTGCGGGGGATTTTTTGCAGCGTCGGGCGTTGGGCTAGATGTCTGGTTATGCTATAATACCGCGATTTAAGGGAAATGCCCTGGAAAAAGATAGTCGATTATCGCAGAATAAATGGAAATCATCAGTTAGGGTAATCGGCGATGATCGGACCTGTGATTATTATCCTAACATGGGCGAGCCTGTGTGATTGGGATAGTTTAGGGCGGGCAGACAGCGAGCGTCGAGCAGAAAATAACTTTTCAAGTATAATAATTCGTCAGCGGGGTATTTTGCGTGATCGGAGAAGAGCCGAGAAGCGGGAAACTATCCTTTATAGCAGGGTGGGGAGGGATTGGTGGTATTTTTATGATATTTCAATCCCCTGAATAAAGAATAGACAAGGTTTTCGGATATTCGGCAGGTTTCGTTTTTTCTCGGCAAATTGTCTGACTTTTTTCTTGACAAGGCTCTGTTCGACAACGGATAATAGAGAAGTTGAAACATTTATATAGCGATTATAGTGATCGAAACAGCGGAGCCAGAGATGGCCTCGTTTTTATATTGGAGATTTTTAATGGATGCAACTCGTGCCGGGTTTGTGGCTGAAATCATTTCAGTCAGTTTTGATGGTCGAAGGTGGGCAGACTGACTGAAGCATGAAGCAGGAAAGAGCGCCAGTCGTTTGTGAGAGGGCATCAGGAATCTGTTTTCCGTCAGTTTGAAGGATAAGCGGGCCTAATACTGACTGAAAATGGGTGTGGCAAAGAACCTCGTCAGCCTGGGCAGGGAGGATTGGCGATACTTTTCAGTCAGTCTTGAGTATAGGACAGCCTTGAACTGACTGAAAAGTGAAATTGGAAAGCTAGCAGGGCATCGGTGAGAAAAAGCTTGGGTATGTTTTCCGTCAGTCGTGAATGAGATAGGGGAGAAAACTGACTGAAAACACACGGCGGAAGTTCGAGGCAAGGGATGGCAAGAGCAGGCTCACTGTCACCTTTTGCTGAAAATATGCTATACTTATGGCATAGACAAGAATCTGATACAGGAGTGAGACTATGATCGACAACATACTGGTTCGCGGTGCGAAAGTACATAATTTGAAGAACATTGACGTGGACATCCCCCTTCACAAGATCGTGGGGATCGCAGGCGTGTCCGGATCGGGGAAATCCTCTCTGGCGCTGGGCATTTTGTATGCGGAGGGTTCGCGGCGATATCTGGAGGCGCTGTCCACCTACACAAGGCGGCGGATGACCCAGGCGTCGGAGGCGGCGGTGGATGAAGTGCTGTACGTTCCGGCGGCACTGGCGCTAAGGCAGAGGCCGGGCGTTCCGGGAATCCGGAGTACGTTCGGCACGGGAACGGAGCTGCTCAACAGTTTGCGGCTCATGTATTCGCGTCTGGCGAGTCATCGGTGTCCTAACGGTCATTATGCAAAGCCCTCTCTAGCGGTAGCGGCTGGAAAAGCGCTGGTCTGTCCGGAGTGTGGCGTATCTTTTTATGCTCCGGCGGCAGAAGAACTGGCTTTTAATTCTCAGGGAGCATGCCCCGAGTGCAGCGGCACGGGAATGGTTCGGACTGTAGATATGAATACGCTGGTACCGGACGATTCCCTGACTATCGACGAGGGTGCGGTCGCCCCGTGGAACAGTCTCATGTGGTCTCTTATGACTGATGTGTGCCGGGAAATGGGCGTTCGAACAGATATTCCGTTTCGCGATCTAACGGAAAAGGAAAAAGAAATCGTCTACCACGGCCCTGCAGAAAAGAAGCATATCCTGTATCAGGCGAAGAAATCTAATCAGGCTGGAGAGTTGGATTTTACGTATTATAATGCAGTGTACACGGTGAAAAACGCGCTGGCCAAGGTCAAAGATGAGAAGGGCATGAAGCGGGTGGAAAAATTCCTGAAAGAAGACGTCTGCCCTGTGTGTCACGGGACGCGGCTTTCCCAGAAGGCCCGGTATCCGAAGCTGCGGGGGATCACCCTGGATGAGGCGTGCACCATGGCACTCTCCGATCTTGTGGAGTGGGTACAGGGCGTGCCGGAGTCTTTGCAGGAAGAAATGCGGCCTATGGCGGAAAGCATCTGCAGTGCCTTTACCAATACAGCGAAACGGCTGCTGGAGCTGGCCCGCGCCGTTCGCAACCGGACCACGGGCGTTCTTTACGTGATGGACGAGCCGTCCATCGGCCTCCATCCTTCCAATATCAAAGGCTTGACCGGCGTCATGAACGATCTGGTGGCCGACGGTAATTCCATTATTTTAGTAGATCACGATACCCAGATCCTGAAAGAGTCTGACTGGATCGTGGAGATGGGCCCGCAGGCGGGGGCAGAAGGCGGATACGTGATCGCACAGGGCACGACGGATTCTGTTATGAGAGATCCGGGTTCCCAGATCGGCCCGTTCCTGTCGGGTGAAGCGGAGAGCAGGATCCGCTATGTGGTCGATCCTGCCGCTATGTTCGAGGAAGGATCCATTTATCTTTCAACGGGAGCCATCCATACGGTTAAGCCTCTTGAAATCCAGATCCCCAAAAGCCGTCTGACGGCCGTTTGCGGTGTGTCTGGTTCCGGGAAAACCACCATGATCCTGGAAAGTCTGGTGTCGGGGCTGCAGGCGCAGCTTGTGGAGAAGCCTTTGCCGGATCATGTAAAGACACTTCGCGCAGACGGCATCCGGCATGTCAAGCTGATCGATGCGACTCCTATCGGTATCAACG
>ERZ1026880.843-NODE-843-length-14313-cov-9.097138_pt1 | contig 14313 bp, 6 predicted proteins | sample MGYA00380170_ERZ1026880 | MGnify/ENA primary metagenome ERZ1026880 (study PRJEB33269, sample SAMEA4719806) | human gut metagenome | biome: human-associated habitat; feature: organic feature; material: feces | place: Cameroon | collected 2013-10 ...
CGAGATCTAGTACGGTCTCGTGGGCTCGGAGATGTGTATAAGAGACAGGATATAGCTTGTTTAAGTTTTAAAGTGACTGCTTGTAACTTGGGGAGTTTTAGAGATGTTAGAGTAGGTGCGGAGTAATCCGTTGTTATTAATTAAAACAACAAATCATGTTGCTTTCGTATTACTCATAGAAGTAATTACGGGTAAAGAAAATATGTTCTCTTGGTGGTCTTTCTTCAAAATATAAATATTTCCTTAAAAATATTACATATTTTCCTTGTCTATGTTAGTATAAAAATACGATTACCAGACGGAGAGGAAATTTTTATAATGTTAAGTTTTTTATTAAAGATGTTGGGCGATCCTAACGAAAAAAAAGTTAAAAGTATTATGGGGATAATTGATCACATTAATGCGCTTGAACCACAGTTTGAAAAATTGACTGATGATGAGTTGAGGGCAAAAACTGACGAGTTTAAGGCGATTTTGGCAAAACGTCCTACATCAAATGATTTCAAAACAGATAGAAAACTTGAAAAAGAAGCTTTGGATAAAATCCTTCCGGAAGCTTTTGCAACCGTTAGAGAAGCCGGAAAACGTGTTTTGAACATGCGTCACTTTGATGTTCAGCTAATCGGGGGCTATTTCTTGCATAACGGTCATATTGCAGAGATGAGAACCGGTGAAGGTAAAACTCTTGTTGCAACTTTGCCTGCATATTTGAATGCGTTGACAGGTAAAGGCGTTCACGTAATTACCGTAAACGATTACCTTGCAAAACGTGACAGTGATTGGATGGGCAAAATTTACAAGTTCTTAGGGTTGACCGTTGGTGTAATCTTGTCAGGCGGAAGAACTGCTGAGGATTTTGCGGCTAAAAAAGCAGCTTATGACTGCGATATTACTTATGGTACAAATAATGAGTTCGGGTTTGATTATCTTCGTGACAATATGGCGTCAAGCCTTGAAATGCTTGTTCAAAGACCTTACAACTATGCGATTATCGATGAAGTCGACAGTATTTTGATTGATGAGGCAAGAACACCGCTTATCATTAGCGGTCGCCTTGAAAAATCAGCTGAAACTTATCAATTGATGGCAAAAATTGCTCCTCAATTGGAAAAAATTAAAGATTACGAAGTTGATGAAAAAAATAAAAACATCATTTTGACAGAAGACGGTATCGACCATGCACAAGAGCTTATCGGTGTTAAGGATTTGTTTGATATCAATACTCAATATGCTCATCACCTTTTGCAAGCCTTGAAAGCGAAAGAATTGTTTGTCAAGGATACTGATTATGTTGTTCGTAATGGCGAAGTTATGATTGTTGATGAGTTTACAGGTCGTTTGATGGAAGGTCGTCGTTGGTCTGATGGCTTGCACCAAGCAATTGAGGCAAAAGAAGGTGTTCAAATTCAAGATGAAACCCAAACTCTTGCAAGTATTACTTTCCAGAATTTATTCAGACTTTATCCGAAATTGTCAGGTATGACAGGTACTGCAATGACGGAAGAGGCTGAATTTGGAAAGATTTATAACCTTGAAGTTACGACTATTCCGACAAATAAGCCTGATATCAGAATTAATTATCCAGATGTTATTTATAAAACTGAGCAAGCAAAGTTTAATGCTGTGGTTCAAGATATTATAAAAATGCACCAAATCGGCAGACCGGTTTTGGTTGGTACAATTAGTATCGAAAAATCTGAATATGTTTCTCATTTGTTGCAGCAAGTTGGAATTCCGCATCACGTATTGAATGCAAAACATCACGAAAAAGAAGCTTATATTATTGCTCAGGCAGGTCGAGTCGGCGCTGTTACGATTGCAACAAATATGGCAGGTCGTGGTACTGATATTCTGTTAGGTGGTAACGCTGAATTTTTAGCAAAAGAAATGCTTGATAATAAAGGAATTACCCCTGAAAGTGAAAATTACGAAACAGAAAAAGAAATTGCATTGAAAGAAGCACGTGCGATTACGGAAGCTGAGCACGAAAAAGTTGTTGCGGTTGGCGGTTTGCACGTAATCGGTACCGAACGACACGAATCACGTCGTATAGATAACCAGTTGAGAGGTCGTGCGGCTCGTCAGGGAGACCCTGGGTCTACAAGATTTTTCTTGTCTTTGCAAGATAATTTGATGCGAATTTTTGGTGGTGACAAGATTACGGCATTAATGAATGCGATGAATGTTGATGAAAACATTGCAATTGAAAACGTTCTTATTACAAGGCAAATTCAGTCTGCTCAGAAAAAGGTTGAAACTTACCACTTTGATATAAGAAAATCTGTTCTTGAATATGATGATGTAATGAATATTCAGCGTGAAAAATTCTATGCGCAACGTCGAAAAGTTCTTGCAGGAAAGAATTTGTCCGAAGATATTTATTATATGATTGAAAAAGAAATCGACAGATTGTTGAGAAGTTACATTGCGCCTGATTTACACCCGGAAGAGTATGTGTATGAGGACTTGCAGACGATGATTAAGGAATTGCACTCGATTATTCCTCAATTGTCAGGAATTCAAGTTTCAGATGTTCAAAATCTTCGATTTGAGCCGATTTTTGATAAATTGAAAACTTTGGCAATAAATTCTTATAGGCAGCACGAAGAAGAGGTTGTAAACTTCTACAACCAAGTTATTTCACAATATGATCCGGAAGCTCCTTTGCAAGAAGCATTTAGCGAAAATAATGTTATAAGAAATCTTGAAAAAGATATTTTGTTGAGAGTCGTTGACAGCAAATGGATTGACCATCTTCACAATATTGATATGTTGAGAGATAGTATTGGTTTGCGTGCTTACGGACAAAAAGATCCGTTGATTGAGTATAAACGTGAAGCGTATGACTTGTTTAATAAAATGATGTACGAAATCCAAGGCGATACAGTTAAGCACTTGTTCAGAACGAAGTTTGGAATTCAGGTAATCGGTCCTGATCCGCAAGCAGAACCTGAAATGCATAACCCTGACGACAGCGAAATGGCATAAGTGGATTGGTGGAGCCGAGGCAATTCAGTTTGATAAGTTTTAATAATGCAAATTTGACATTTTTCAAAAAATCATTAATTCAGTTGATATACAAACCGATTCATCGGTGTAAAATATAATTGAAAGATTAGGTAGTCAAATTTTTACCAGAGAAGGAAACAATGTTCTCACAATTTATTCAAAATTTATTGAATTCAGGCGGACAAGCTCAGGCGATGGAACGTTATGCACAGATTAATAATCGGGTGAATAACGCGAATAGAGCTGTGCAATCACCTCAAAACCCGCTTGATGTAATTTATCCGAATAATCAAAATGTGAAAGCCGAATCTTTTGAAAATGTATTAAAGGCTTCTACAAAAACGAATTTTGGGTCATTATTGCTTGATCCGCAGTTGAAACGAGTTAATGCTGATATTGTTAGACAAACTCCGCAAACGAGTTTTTCAAGCGCTTTGCAAGAGGCTAATGCTGTTCAGGCAAATACAACTCAGCCTGCAAGTAAGGCACAGATTTTGAATGTTGTTTCTCAAATCTCTAAAAAACATGGGGTTGATGAAAAGCTTGTTCAAGCTCTTATTAAGCAGGAATCAGGTTTTAATCCTAAGGCAAAGTCAAAAGCCGGTGCGATGGGACTTATGCAGTTGATGCCTTCTACTGCAAAGAATTTAGGAGTTCAAGATCCTTACAACATGGTTCAAAATGTTGAAGGTGGCGTAAAATATTTAAAATCAATGCTTAACAAGTATAACGGAAATGTTATTTTGGCGCTTGCAGCATACAATGCAGGGCCTAATGCGGTTGATAAATATTCAGGAATCCCTCCATATAAAGAAACCCAAAATTATGTAAGAAATATTCTGGCAAATTATTTGTAATAAATGTTCTTTTTTACTCAAAAGTCTTTAAATTGTCACAAATTTTGTAAAGAATTTGTTGTTTTCTTATGTTTGTGATATGATGTATGCAAGGGATAGTAATAATTAAGGGGAGACTTAAATGGCTGATACAGAAGTTACGAACGAACAACAAAAGCAATCTCAAGCTGTTGTGGAAGAAAAAATTGAAGTGAACGAAATTCCTGATAACGATGAGGTTATTGAAACAAAGACTTCGCAAGAGTATGATGCAAGTAATATTCGTGTGTTAGAAGGTTTGGAAGCTGTTCGTATGAGACCGGGCATGTACATTGGTTCGACTTCTCAAAGAGGCTTACACCACTGTATTTATGAGATTGTCGATAACTCTATTGATGAATCTTTGGCTGGCTTCTGTACAGATATTTTTGTAACTATTAATAAAGATAACAGTGTTACTGTTGAAGATAACGGACGTGGTATTCCGGTTGATATTAAGCCGGGGACTAACAAATCAGCTTTGGAAATCGTTCACACAGTTCTTCACGCAGGCGGAAAATTTGGTGATGGCGGTTATAAAGTTTCAGGTGGTCTACACGGCGTAGGTGCTTCTGTTGTAAACGCTCTTTCTGAAAAATATATTGTAGAAGTTTCTCGTCAAGGCTTTGTATGGCGCCAAGAATATATGAGAGGCGAACCAGTTGCTCCTGTTGAAAAAGTTCAAGAAACTAGCAAAACAGGTACAAAAACAACTTTCTGGCCTGATCCTGAAATCTTTACAGAAACTACTGTAATCGACGCTGATGTTGTTTCTAACAGACTTCGTGAAATGGCATTTTTGAACAAAGGTTTGAAAATTGTTTTCAGAGATTTAAGAACTGAACAAAATGAAATTTTCCACTATGTTGGCGGTATTGCAAGCTATGTAGAATTTTTGAATCAAAATAGAAATGTTTTGCATGAAAAACCGATTTACATTGACAAAGTTGTTGACGGTATGCAAATTGAAGTTGCTATGCAATATACAGATGCATACAGTGAAAGCGTTTTGTCGTTTGCAAACAACATTAACACGCATTCAGGCGGAACTCATTTGACAGGGTTTAGAAACTCTCTAACTCGTGTATTTAACGATTACGCAAGAAAAAATAATATCTTGAAAGATTCTGATCAAAATCTATCCGGAGAAGATGTAAGAGAAGGTTTAACAGCAATTGTAAGTGTTAAAATTCCTAACCCAGAATTCGAAGGTCAGACAAAAGAAAAATTGGGTAACGCAGAAGCTATGGGCGCAACTCAAGATGCTGTTCGTGACAAATTACAAGAATGGTTAGAATTTAACCCTAAAATTGCAAAAATTATTATTGAAAAAACTTTGCAAGCTCAAAGAGCCCGTGAAGCTGCCAGAAAAGCAAGAGAATTGACAAGAAGAAAATCAGTTCTTGAAAATTCAACACTTCCTGGTAAACTTGCTGACTGCTCAAACAGAGAACCTGAAAAATGCGAAATCTACATCGTTGAGGGTGATTCAGCGGGCGGATCTGCTAAACAAGGCAGAAACAGAATGTTCCAAGCTATTTTGCCATTAAGAGGTAAAATCTTGAACGTTGAAAAAGCAAGATTAGACAAGATTTATGGCAACAACGAAATTCAGTCTATGGTTCAAGCTTTCGGAATCAACATTAGCAGAAACCCTGATGAAGTTGATATCGAAAAACTTCGTTACCACAAAATCATTATCATGACCGATGCCGATGTTGATGGTGCGCACATTAGAACATTGTTGTTGACGTTCTTCTTCCGTTATGCAAGACCGTTGATTGAAAATGGCTATGTTTATATCGCTCAACCTCCGCTATTTAAGGTTACACAGGGCAAAACATCTGAATACATGTATGACGAACACGCACTTGATAAGATGTTAAAAGAACGTGGTATCAAAAATTTGAGCTTGTCTGACAAAACTAAATCAAGAACAAAAACAGGCGAAGAACTTTTGGAATTGGTTAAAAATATGTCAGCATTCTACAATTCATACAATAACCCGATTTTGAACTTGTATCCGGCGGTTGTTTTGAGAGGTTTGGTTCGTTCAGAAATCACTCCTGAATGCTTTGAAGATCAGGAAAGAATGAACAAGATTATTGAATACTTGAACCACTACTTACAAGATCACGCTAAGAATTACAATATTTCAGAAGCAGCAAATTACGTATGTTCATTGAAGTACAATCCAGAAAATTCAAAATATGCAATTCAATTGAACTTCAACGAAGAAGAACATGTAATTATCAACCAAAATATCATTAAAAGTTCTGAGTACAAGAGATTGAAAGCATCTTATCCGCTAATCAGAGATTATTTGATTGAAGAAGAAGACAATTTGATTTTGGAAACAGATACTGAACAATATGAAATCAATTCGTTTGAAAAACTTCAAAAATTGATTGATGATAGAGGTTCAAAAGGTTTGCAAATTCAACGTTTCAAAGGTTTGGGTGAAATGATGCCTCAACAGCTTTGGGAAACAACAATGGATCCTGCAACAAGAACATTATTGAAGGTAAATGTTGAAGATGCAATGCTTTGCGATCAGTTGTTTGATATTTTGATGGGTGATAAAGTTGATCCTCGTAGAAACTTCATCGAAACTCATGCTGTATACGCAACAAACATTGACACCTAGGGGAAGCGTGCCGCTTCACCCGCCCATCTGGTGTTGGAGAAGTTTTAGACGGTTATTGACTCCGTAGAAGCGTGCCGTTCCACCCACCCATTGAGCATTGGTGTGATTTTCAATATGAATGACTTCGTAGGAGCGTGCCGCTCCACCCGTCCATCTGATGTTGGAGAAGTTTTAGACGGTTATTGACTCCGTAGAAGCGTAGCCGCTCCCCCCACTAACTTGATGTTGGAAAGGTTTTAGATGTCAATGACTCCGTAGAAGCTCAGTCGTATTGCTCAATCGCAATTTTAATATAGTTGGAGGTATCATGAAGAAAGCATTTACATTGGCGGAAGTATTAATTGTATTAGGGATTACAGGCGTTGTTGCTGCTCTTACAATTCCAACTTTAATTCAAAAAACTGGATACTAAGACTGAGTGATGAATACGCTTCTATTGCTGAAAAAGGCGGGAAATTGCCGAGAACAATCCTTTTGAATGAAAAAGAAAATAATACAAATTTTAAAACCTATGGGAAATGGTAAAATAAATTAACATTCAATTTAATTTTTATATTATGTTGTGATAGAATTTATTTATGGACGAAAATACTCAATTTGTCCCCCTACACTTACACAGTGAATTCTCTCTGTTAGACGGGGCTATAAAGCTTAAAGACCTATGTAATTTTGCAAAAGAAAACAACATGCCGGCTGTTGCTATTACAGACCATGGTGTAATGTATGGTGCGTTGGATTTATACTTAGAGGCAAAAGCTGCCGGAATTAAGCCGATTATAGGTTGTGAATTTTATGTCCATTCAGGGCCGCTTGATGAGCGTGATGCACACAACAACCCGAGATATCACCTTATTCTTTTAGCTAAGAATAATACCGGCTATATGAATATGGTAAAACTTGCATCTGATGCGGCTTGCAAAGGTTTTTATATGAAACCTCGTATCAATTTTGAGTTGCTTAAAGAGCGTCATGAAGGTTTGATTTGTTGCTCGGCTTGTTTGGGTGGCGAAGTTTTGCAACATCTTATTAAAGGAGATTATGAGGGTGCTAAGGCGGTTGCAAAACGTTATAAAGATTTGTTTGGAGATGATTATTATATCGAGCTTCAAGATCATGGTTTGGAAGAACAAAAACGCACAAACCCTGATTTAATCAAGATTGCAAAAGAACTTGATATCAAAATGATTATCACAAACGACTCTCACTATTTGAAAAAAGAGGACGCTGACTGGCATGATACTCTTCTTTGTATGCAGACTCAGTCAATGAAAGATGAAGAAAATCGTTTTCATTTCCCGAATAATGAGTTTTATGTAAAAACAGTTTCTGAGATGCGTGATGCGTTCAAGTGGCTGGATTCTGAAACATTCGATCAGTGTGTGAAAAACACTGTTGATATTGCGGAACAGTGCCATGTTACAATCAAGTGGGAAGCACCGTTACCTGATTTTAAAGTTCCGCCAAACCATACGACAGATTCTTATTTGGAAGAACTTGTTATGCAAGGTTTGAAACGAAAGTATGGCGAAGAAAATATTAATGACGAGCTCAAAGAACGTGTAAAATATGAGCTTGGAATTATCGAAAAGATGGGCTTTTCGGCATATTTCTTGATTACTTGGGACTTTATCCACTTTGCCAAAACCCATGATATTCCGGTTGGGCCGGGTAGAGGATCGGCTGCGGGTTCGGTTGTAGCTTATGCACTTGATATTACAGACCTTGACCCTATTCGCCACCATCTGTTGTTCGAAAGATTTTTGAATCCGGAACGTTTCAGTATGCCCGATATTGATACCGACTTTTGTATTGAAAAACGTGGTGAGGTAATCGATTACGTAGTAGACAAATACGGTGCCGACAAGGTTTGTCAGATTATTACGTTCAGTACGCTTGCCGCAAGAAACGCTTTCAAAAGTGTTGCGCGTGTTTTTGGCATGGAGTATGCAAAGAGTAATAAAACAGCTTCGTTGATTGAAGATACGATTTCAGGCTCAATGATTGAGGGCTCTGAGCTTAAAAAACTTTATGATGAAGATCCTGAGATTAAGCGAGTAATTGACACAGCCAAATGCGTTGAGGGCATAAAATGCGGTATTGGTATGCACGCAGCAGGGGTTATCATCTCATATAAGCCGTTAGACCAAATTGTTCCGGTTCAGCCTTCCAAAGATGGAATTATTATTACGCAGTACCACAGAGAAATCTTGGAAAAGATGAAACTTTTGAAGATGGACTTTTTGGGCTTGCGTAACTTGACGATGATACATAAGACGGTAAAACTGATTAAAAAATGTCAGGGAATTGATGTTGATATCAACCATATTCCGCTAGATGACAAACCGACTTACGATATGCTTGTTCGAGGTGAAACTGTTGGAGTATTCCAGCTTGAATCTTCCGGCATGACAAGTTTGGTTAAGAAATTGCAGCCCGACGTTTTTGAAGATTTGGGTGCCTTGGTTGCCTTGTTCCGTCCGGGACCTTTGGGATCAGGCATGGTTGACGATTTCGTAGAAAGAAAACATGGTCGTCAGGCAATTACTTATGCTCACCCGAGGTTGGAACCAATCCTTAAAGATACTTACGGGACAATGGTTTATCAGGAACAGATTATGCAGATCTTCCAAGTTATGGCGGATTATTCGCTTGGTCAAGCCGATCAGGTTCGTCGTATGATGGGGCACAAAGATCCGGAAGCGATGGCAGCTCAGGAAGGCAAACTTATTGAAGGTTCTGCAAAATACGGTATGAAAGCCGAAGATGCGAAAAAATTGTTTAACCAAATCCAAAACTTCGCTGCATACTGTTTCAACAGAGCTCACTCATCAGCTTATGCGTTTGTATCTTACCAGACAGCTTATTTGAAATGCCATTATCCTGTGGAATACTTGTCAGCGTTGCTATCCAGTGTTGCGGGAGATCAGGAAAAAACTCAGGCTTATATTGAAGAAGCTTTGAAATATGGTATTAAGGTTCTTCCGCCTGATATTAATAAATCGTTCTTGGAATATGCACCTGATGGCAAAAACATTCGTTTTGGCTTAGCATCTATTAAGCAAGTCGGTGAGGCGATTATTGAGGAAATTATCAAAGAACGCGAAGCAAATGGCGATTATAAATCGATTTACGATTATATTAAGCGTCTTGATACAAAATGTTCAAATAAAAAGACTCTTGAAGGTTTGATTAAAGCCGGTGCCTTTGCAACTATTGAAAAAAGCCGTAAACAGCTTTGGGATAATATCGAATATATTACGTCAACTGCTACAAAAGAGTCTAAGGCAAAAGAATCCGGGCAGGGCAGCTTGTTTGACATGCTCGGTGACACATCAGCGATTGAGGAAGCAAAATTCCAACTTTCAGGATCTGATGAGGAGTATGATGCAAGAACTATACAGAATTTTGAGAAAGAATTTTTGGGATTTTATGTAACAAGTCACCCGTTGTCGACAATTAGGAGTAAATTGCCGTTCTTGATGACGCATAAGATTACGGAAATCCCAGAACAGCCGAATGACAAAATCGTTACTATTTGCGGGCTTATTACGGCTGTAAAACAAATTCCGACAAAGAAAGATCCTACAAAATTTATCAGATTTGTTTCGGTAGAGGACTTGTCCGGAAAAATCGAGGTTATCGCGTTTAATAGAACAATTCAGGAATATGGCGATTATTTGCAAAATGAGCAAAGGGTAATTATTTCAGGAAAGGTAAGCAGACGTTCTGACGACGAGCCGCCGACACTTTTGGTGGAAAGCGTTAAGACTGTGGATAATTCAAATATCTTTACGATTACATTGTTGGACGATTTCAAGTTTGAAGAAATTGTCTTTATGAAAAATATTTTGTGTAAATTTCCTGGCTCAGATCCTGTTACATTCAAGATGAAAGACATGTCGGGTGACGTGAAAGTTCTTGTTTCATCAATGTTTTGGGTATCTAGTTCAAATGAGTTGGTAAATATTTTGAACAAGCAGTTTGAAGGACGATTGAAGATAGATATTCGCTCTTTGGATAGCAACGAGAAAGAAGAACAGGCTGCGTAAAGGCTTGTTTCGCCTCTTGTGGCAAGACTAGAATAAAAAGTTTTGACAAAATTAAAAAAAAGACTTGCAAAAAAAAATCTTTCATGTAATAATAAGAAAGTACCCGATGCGGGGGTAATTCAGTGGTAGAATGCTTCCTTGCCAAGGAAGATGTCGCGAGTTCGAGCCTCGTCTCCCGCTCCATTTTAAAAGAGCCGAAAAGGCTCTTTTTTTATGCCAATTTATACATCTGTTGCTGTGTTACAACAATTTTGGGCAAAATAATTCTGAATGAAACAAATTTTTAAGAATGATATTAAAATAAATATAAAACACTTGAAATTTTGGGAAAATTGTTTATAATAAAAGAAGTCATGACAAATACAATGAGGGAATAAAAGTATGGAATTGTTAAGAAATATTAAGAATATCGGGGGGGGGGCAAATTCCAGCTTAACCCTTGTTTGACACGTTTTAGAGGTGTTTTGGAGTCTGATAGAAAAAATAAATTATCATTTTTTTCGGCGTTCACATTGGCTGAAATGATGGTTGTAATGTTGATATTGAGTATAGTTTTGGCGGCGATGGCGCCTGTAATGACAACGCGTAACAAGCCCAATAATTCAACTCCTTGGAAATATGATAGAAGTGTCAATACCAGTGCACTAAACGATATTTGGTTTGGCACAGGAACCAGACAACATGTTATGATTGGTCAAGAGCGATTTTTGGCAACTGATCCTGATGCGAAGTTATTGATAAATGTAAATAATGGAACAAGTCGTTTTTTAGGTTTTAAACGAAATGGTCAAGAGATTGGCGGTTTGTATTTAAATAATGATGGCGGAATAATGCTTGGTTCTATTAATGGAATTTTAGCTACTAATTCAAATGCCATAGGGCGTAAAGTTGAAGCGAGCCAATCAAATGCAACAGCTTATGGTTCAGAGGCAAAAGCGAACGGCACAAAATCAGTTGCTGTAGGAACAAGTGTAACAGCAAGTGGGGCAAATTCATTAGCAATTGGTAACACTGCAACTGGAAGTGGTGGAACTTCAATTGCAGTTGGGTCAACTGTAACAGCTAGTGGGTCAGATTCATTGGCAATTGGATCTTCAAGTTCAGCAACTGATGATTCTTCTATTGCTTTGGGATCAAATGTAACAGCTAGTGATGTGAAGGCAATTGCTGTTGGACATCATGCTTTGGCAAGAAGTGTTGGAAGTATAGCAATAGGGGGAAGCGATGATGATATGCCAACGCTTGCAGATTATGTTGATGATGTTGTTATTGGCGCAAATTCTTCTACAAAGAGAACAAGTGATTCTGCATTAGCCGGTAGTTCTATTGCAATAGGTGGCGAGGCAACTACTTATGATGCTACTTCAATTGCAATTGGCCCAAGAACAACTTCTTATTCAAAGTCAATAGCTATTGGAGATAGTGCGACTATTAGTCAAGGTGCTTTAAGTAACGGTTATAAATATTCGTCCGGTTCAATAGCAATTGGTCAATCAAGTAGTGCAAAAACAGAATATAGTGCTGTTCAGGTACATAATCAACAGTATCATTGGTTATTTTGTCATAAAGAGGCTAATTCTATCGCATTAGGTAGTAAAGCCGTTGCAAATCAAGGTGGAATTGCGATTGGTTCTCCTTCTATTATGTATATATCTGCTACATCGGCTGAAAATTGGAAAAATCCACTATCAGGAGGAATTTCTCCTACAAAGGCAGAAGGAGGTATTGCATTAGGCAACGGAGCTGTTTCAAAATTAAATGCAGTCGCAATTGGCCCTTCAACAGAGTCTGCAAGTAATGCTATTTCGATCGGAAATGAAGCAAAGGCTCTTAACGAAAATACTATTTCGATCGGAAAAGGTGCAAAGGCTTCTGCTAATAATAATATTGCCATAGGAGCAAATGCTTGTAGCAATGCAACAGGAGGAAATAAAATTTGTATAGGTGCTGATTCGGGGCCTGTGGAAGATTCTAAAGAAGCTACAAGCAATGACGAAATGATTTTTTTAGGTTCTGAGCCTAAGTGGAAAACACCTTTGAAGAGCGCTGGTGATTGGGCAAGGAGTGCGGTCATGGTTATTCATAATGTAGAACCTGTGCGCTATGAGCATGAGAATAGAAAGGGAAATCCATATGGACCGACAGTATATATTAATGGTAACCTTATTGTTAGAGGGTATATATCTGGTATAGGGCGAGGAGATGATCGTAAAGAAGGTGAACCATTTGGTATTTTGGGTAATAAAAATGGGCAACTTAATGGGGATACTGTAAAATGGTATGGTGAAGATAAAGTTGATACCCCTTATTGGGCATATTATAGTCGTTATTCTGACCGACGTTTGAAATATGTTGGCAAGGAAAATACGTCTGGGCTTGATAAAATTCGCCAATTGAAGGTGTTTAATTATACATTCAAAAAAGATGCCAAAAAAGAACCGCATGTCGGTGTAATCGCACAGGATTTGCAAAAAATCTTCCCGAATGCCGTAAAAAAAGGTGCAGACGGATTTTTGACAATTCGTATGGAAGATATGTTCTATGCAGTGATTAATGCGATAAAAGAACTTGACGCGAAGTATCAGGCACAAGAAAAACGCATCAATGAGCTTGAAAAACGAATAGAAAAATTGGAAGCGAAGGTGAAGTAGTTTATCCCCCTCACCCGCACTCCTAAGTTCGCTAATCGCTCAGAATGACGTGAATAGTAGCTACGTTAGCAATGTAGGTTGACTCAATACCTAAAAACAAAAAATTCATACCGAAAGCTGTCAAAAGACAGTTTTCAATTCCTATATCTCCCGCCCTACTCAGACGGGAGTTTTTTTGTATGTGTTGCAAATTTATACGAAAACAGCAATTCCGTCCGTCGTCATTCTGAAAGCTTAGAATATTAATGCGAGTAACGAGCATATAATATTCTTGCTATTCAGAATCTAATACCTAACAAAATAGACTGCGGATTGTAGTCCGGAGTGACAGTTACGCCTAGCTGCCTCGCTTCCTATCTGCTTAGCTGCCTTATTCCCTGGATTCTTTCGGTTCAGTAGAACCTCAGAATGACGAGAATTGCTTCTGTAACGAACTTATCGTCCTATCGTATCGTCTTTCCCAAACCTAGCCGCCTCGCTTCCTAGCTGCTTAGCTGCCTTATCTATTAGTGTTTTCTTCTCATAAAAAAGATGCAAGAAAAGCTTCTTGCACCTATTAATGAAAAGGGGTAATATATATTTATAAATTATGGTTTTGCTGTTTTTTTACGTTTAAACAATCTGGTAAACCAGTTACCCTGTTTATTAGGGGTTCCTTTGACAAAGTTTTTTAAAGAAGTCCAACAATTCTTTGCATATTTCTTAAATCCGCCGGCTTTTTTAATACTGTTTCTTAAAACAGGAATGCTGCCAAGAGCTAGCGCTCCGCCAATTACCCAAAGAGCTATTTTAAGTGTTGATTTATCTTGTTTCTCTTTTTGGTTCATTATTTCTATTTTGTCATTGTCAAGCTGGCGTCGCATCTTAGTTCCTCCAAGAAGTGAACGGCCATAACCTCCCGTTATATAACCATTTGTCATTGGTACACCTACGGTATACGGTATTGGACCCATTGTACTATTTGCTAAGTCCTGATACATTATAGGTGTATTAAAGTCGTCGCCTATCATAGCAAATTTCTCCAAAATTTTAACTAACCTTACATATATATAAAGTATTTTTGTGTTGAAAAATTTACTTTT
>ERZ1026880.844-NODE-844-length-14277-cov-41.535157_pt1 | contig 14277 bp, 13 predicted proteins | sample MGYA00380170_ERZ1026880 | MGnify/ENA primary metagenome ERZ1026880 (study PRJEB33269, sample SAMEA4719806) | human gut metagenome | biome: human-associated habitat; feature: organic feature; material: feces | place: Cameroon | collected 2013-10 ...
CCAACAGCGATCCGCGCATTGCCTTTGACCGGCTGTATGACCTTATCGACGAAGCAGCAGGGCATGGATTCCTTGTACGCGGCACATCTTTTGACCATTGCAGCGGCAACACCTTGAAAGACCGCATTGGTCTGCGCTCTATGTTGGACGCAGTAGAGAACGGTCGGATTGAAGCCGTGATGGTGCGCGATTTGGAGCAAATCAGCCGCAACAGCTACATACTGGTGGGAGTTATTGAAATTCTGCGTCAGAATGATGTCTACCTTATTACCACCGAATGTGACCTGAACGCCGAGCTCATCAACAGCGGGCTGGAGCGTTTTGTTGGTGACCGTTTCACGCGGGCATCGTTCGGCAAGCCACGCTTTGATGTTCGGCTTCCGTTGATGGATCAATTCTGAGGTGCACCCATGAAAGAATACAAAATTTGGGCGTTCGCCCGCAGTGCAGCACCGAACCTGCCGGCACTGGAAGAACAGCTTGCAGAAGTCATGCGCGAAGCCGACCAGCGCGGCTACATCATTGTCAACTCCTGCATGGAGCAGAAGTGCGGTACCGAGTTCTGGCGACCGGGTCTGTTTGCCATGCTCACCGCCGTGCAGCAGGGGCGCGTCAATGCCGTCATGGTGCAGAGCCTTGACCGGTTGAGCCACGACATTACAATCTTGTACCGTATCCTGCGATTTCTGCAGAATTACGGTGCAGTGCTGATTACGACCAAAACCAATCTACAATATGAACTCTATCTGACAGGGTTGGAGAATCGAATCCTTGCTCGTACCGCGCGAACCGGAAAAAGAGTGCCGTGGGAGGTGGCTGTAGATGCAGATTGAACCGTTTCCCGTAAGGCTGGAACAGGAGCTGAAATACGCACTGGCCTATGCCGCGCTGGTATCCGCTGCCGCCAACGGAAGATTGCCTAGGGACATCTGCCAGCGCACAAATGTTGGTTATGCCCGGAAATGCGGCGTTTTGCGCCGAGAAGTTTAGTGGTTCTCGTGAATAGCTTTTGACCTGCCTTTCGGGTATGTTGTATGTGATAAAAAGAATGTCACAGCGTCAAACTCGGAGGGAATAATATGCCACAAGTCCAAGTTATCCAGCCAATACAGCAACAGCCGAAGCGTCTGCGTGTGGCAGCCTATGCCCGTGTCAGCAGTGATTCGACCGACCAGCTAAATTCACTGTCCGTGCAGGTGGATTATTATACCCATCTGATACAGGAAAATCCAAACTGGGATTTCGCCGGAATCTACACCGATGAAGGCATTACCGGCACCAGCACCAAACACCGTGAGCAGTTCAACCGCCTGATGGACGACTGCCGCGCAGGACTGATTGACCGTGTGCTGGTCAAATCGGCATCCCGCTTCGCCCGCAACACGGCGGATGCGCTGGCATCGGTGCGTGAAATGAAAAGCCTTGGCGTAACGGTTGTTTTTGAAAAAGAAGGCTTTGACACCGAGACATCCAACGGCGAAATGATTCTCAGTATGATCTGCTCCGTTGCGCAGGAAGAGTCACTCTCCATCTCCAAGAACATGAAATGGGGTATACGCAAACGAATGCAGAGCGGAACCTATGTAACTGCATCCACACCGTTTGGCTATCGACAAGAAAACCGCAAATTGATTCCCTATGAACCTGAAGCTCTTGTTGTTCGCTTTATTTATGCGCAGTATTTGGCAGGGGAGAGTGTAGCAGGAATCACAAAATTGCTGAATAGTCAATATCCCAAAGAAGCCGGAGCATGGAATCCTCCCGCAGTACAGAGTATTCTTACCAATGAAAAGTACCGTGGAGATACCTGCTGCCAAAAACGCTATACACCGGATATATTACCCCTGCAAAAGAAACGCAATAAGAGTCAACTCCCAAAATATTATATTCAAGAAAGCCATCCTGCCATTATTATGCCGACAGATTTTGAGAAAGTACAAGCACTGCTTTCACAAAAGCGCACACATCGTTCACAGATGCACAGCTATCCGCTTACAAAAATGGCTGTCTGCCAATTTTGTGGAAAAATGCTTTCGCCCAAGACCCGTGCAAATGGTGTTCGGGTCTGGAACTGCAAGACGCATATCGTGGATTCAACCCAATGCCCCATAAAGCCTGTTTACGAAACGGAGCTTTATGGGGCATTTTTGTCAATGTACAACAAACTTTTCGAAAATCGAGCGACACTGTTTCTCCCAATCTTTAACGACTTGCAGCGAATACAGGACATCAAGAGTATGCAAAATGAAGCAAGTAACGCGGTGCATACAGAAATATTACAGATATCAAAGCAACTGCACAACCTGACACGTATCCATGCACAGGGTTATATAGAGGAAACAGTCTACCAAGAACGCCGCATCCGAATAGAACAACAGCTTGCGGAAAAGAAAAAGTGCCTAACCTGCCAGAAACAGAATGGAACTGCAGAAAAGGCGCTCTATCAAACAAAACAAATAGACCGTTATATGCAAAACCATACGGCATTGACGGAGTTTGATGAAGAGGCTATGAGGACAATTGTAAAGAAAATTGTTGTCAGTAACGAAGCCTTTGTATTCGAACTGCCGAACGGTTTACATCTGAAGGAGAAGCGACAATGAAAAAACGATACCTTCCGTTTGGCTACGCGGTTCAAGACGGCAACATTGTGGTAGACACAGAGCCGGGGACAATAGTGCAAAACATTTTCACAGCGTACCTTGCAGGAAATACGTTCCAGCAAATCGCTAAGTCTATGATCTCCAAAGGCATAGAGTACCACCAGAATGATGCAGAATGGAATAAAAATACTATAAGCCGCATTTTGGGAAACGAAACTTACTGTGGGACAGACAGGTATCCGCCAATTATCACGAAAGAAATATTCCGGCGAGCGGCACAAGTTCGGTCTGCCAAGGCATCGGCGTACTCTGCAGCACTTGCGCCATTTCGCAAGGATATACAATGTGGCTGCTGTGGCGAAAGGCTGTATTGGCATGGAAAAACAAATCAGTGGCATTGCCGACAGTGCAGAATGTGGAGCGCACCGATAGAAGAAGCGGTGTTATCCGAAGAAATCATTCAAAGGTTAAAATGGCTACAGGAAAATAGCCTTCGGATTCGAGCACCTGATACCCACTCTGTTGTTAGATCCATGGATTCTGCTCGCCTTGACCGAGAAATTCAACGAAAAATCGCAACAGATAAGTTTGACGAAGATGACCTTGTAGCTGCAATCCTGCACCGGGCGGAACTGGAATACGAATTCTGCTCGGCAGGGGATGCCGACCCGGCAACCTTGCTGATACAAAAGGCGTGTGCTGAGTATGCGCCAACAGAGGAATTTCCGGAAACCTTTTATAAAGAGGTCGTCAGCAAGGTCACCCTGTACCGTGACACCCATATTGAATTCAAACTGCGGAACGGACAAATTGTGTAAGGGGAAAAGCCATGAGCAACATGAGAATCATCGAGATTCCCGCTTCTATGAGGGAAAACGCCGGACGGAAAAACACGGTGCGCAAGCTGCGGGTGGCGGCCTACTGCCGTGTCAGCACCGAGGAAGAAGAACAGCAGGGCAGTTTTGAAATCCAGAAACTGTACTACACCGAAAAAATCAATTCCACTCCGGAGTGGGAAGTCGCGGGCATCTACGCGGATGACGGTATCTCCGGCGTACATACCAAGAAGCGTGACGGTTTTAACCAGATGATTCAAGACTGCAAGAAGCGAAAAATCGACCTTATATTGACAAAATCCATTTCCCGCTTCGCCCGCAACACACTGGACAGTATTCAATACGTCCGAATGTTGAAACAGATGGGAATCGCAGTGGTATTTGAAAAGGAGAACATCAACACCGCCACCATGAACTCTGAGATGATCCTTACCGTACTCAGTGCCTTTGCACAGGCCGAGAGCGAATCTATCTCCCAAAATGTTGCCCGCGGCAAACGCATGGGATACAAGCATGGCAAATTTGCCTTCCCTTACGGTAGGATCATCGGCTACCGGAAAGGAGCAGACGGCAAGCCGGAGATCATCCCGGACCAGGCTGAAATCATTCGGCTGATTTTCAACCGCTACCTGCAAGGCGACAGTCTGCAAAGCATCAAGGCAAAGCTGGAAACCGCGGGTGCGCTCACAGCCCGCGGCAACACCGCATGGTCAGCGCAAAGCATCCAACGCATCCTGCAAAATGAAAAATACTGTGGTGACGTATTACTGCAAAAGACCTTTACCGAGGATGTGCTGACGGGTGTACATAAGAAAAACACCGGGCAGCTCCCGCAATATTACATTGAAAATTACCACGAGGGCATTGTCAGTAAACAGATGTTCCGAGAGGTACAAGCTGAGATTGCCCGCCGAAACAGCAAGTCAGCCGCCAACCAGCGCAAGCGCCGCCGTGGCCGCTACAACAGCAAGTATGCCTTGTCCGAACGGCTGTTCTGCGGTGACTGCGGCAGCCCTTACAAGCGGGTGACTTGGAATATTCACGGCAGAAAACAAATCGTCTGGCGGTGCGTGAATCGCATTGAGTACGGAACAAAATTTTGCGGTAACTCGCCGTCAATCCCGGAAGAAGAATTGCACCGCGCCATTTTGAAAGCGGTACAGGGTTTGGCGGCAAACTTCACCGATGAAGTCGCTGCCCAAATCAATGGCATCCTACATGACATCCAGACCGGCGAAAGCATAAAGCCTAATTTGCAGGAGCAACTGGAGCAGACCCAACAGGAATTTGACCGTCTGCTGGAAATGTCCTTGGACTTCGATGAGGATACTCCGTTTCTGGATAACAGGTTGAAAAAGCTGAATAATAAAATTAAGAGCCTGAAAAAAGCCATCGAGGACAGCGCCGCCCGACAGGAAAAAGCCAGACAGCCGGAAATGCTGCTGTCAGCCAAAGACCTGCAAATCCTAGAATATGACGATGCGCTGACTGCGAGGATTATTGAGAAAATTACGGTGAGGTCTCGTAATGAAATTGAAATACGGTTCATCGGCGGCTATGAAAAAGTAATACCATTGGTATGAAAAGGAAAGATAATATGGAACTGGGAAAGAAAATCAAGTTAATACGTGTTCACAGGAATCTAACACAGCAGGAGTTGGGAGAACGACTGAACTTAGGTGATGCGGGCGGCAACCGAATTGCTCAATATGAGTCAGGATTCCGGACGCCGAAAGAAAGTCGAGCCAAGGAAATAGCTAAAGCATTGAATGTTCGTGAGGAAAATTTCTTTGTAAAAGCAGAGACGCCAGAGGACATTATCCGCTTGTTGATTTGGTTCGATTGGGAACATGGATGCGATGGAAGTGTTCTGGTATGTATGATACTGCTATTCGATGAATTTGAGAAAGTAAGCAAATATTTAAAGGAATGGTATGAGCTCAAAAAGAAACTGGAAACTGGGCAAAGTACACAGGCAGAATATCTTGAATGGATGCTGCAATGGCCAACGACAAAGAATAGATGTGATTGGACAGAATAAGCAACATCAATAAAAGGAAGTCTCCCATACTGAGGTTTGGGCTGCTTTGCCTTATCGGCAGCGACCTTGCCATCCTTGGGTAGTCGGCCTCTGCCGGGTTTGGCGGGCTTGTCCTTTTCCGTGGGAGGCTTCTGCTTGACCGCCTCCGCGTCAGTCGGCACAGGATTAGGAGCAAGCGGCTCCGGCACAGCGGCAACTTCTGCCGTGGGAGAGGATGCCTCAGTAGGTGGGGCTACATCGGGAGTATTTTTCTTATCATCTGCCATTTGCAAACCTCCTTTTTGTGGCATGAAAAAAGCCAGTCCACAGACTGGCTGGGTGGAAGTGACCTCCCTTCGTGGTGTTATATATGAAAACGCTGCCCATTGTCCTGTTGGGCGGAATTTACAGTTTGCTATTTTCTTTTTCAACCTATTGTGATATAATTACATCGTCAGTACGAGCGGTCAGATTAGACTTCGTTTGGCTCGTGATCAAAACGCGGGCGGCATCATACCTATGGGTAAGGATGCATTTTTTTCCGGCAGAAGTGCCATCAGCACCTCGTCACCCCGACTCAGTGACACACGAACATGGTAACACTGTGACTGCAATTGTAGTCAGTATGTATGTGTGTTTCGTTGTGACCGTGTCAAGTGATTTGGTGTTGGACCGAGCAGAACAAACTGTTTGGGAAGTCGGATTTGTGCTGGTGCGAATTTAGGATATAAGGCTGCAATATCTCCTTGTTGTTGGCGGACGGGAAGTCCCCTCGTCTTGAGGGCCAATAATAACAAGGAGGTGAATTCCGTGAAAAAAGCGGACAAGCCCAGTATTGTCATCAATATCAATGTTTACGGTGACAATAACAAGGTTTCCACGAATGAGACTCGCTCTCATGTCCCTGCTGCTGTGATTGTCATTGTACTGATTGCAGTAGCCGTACTGGCTGTATCCTTTTGCTGCCCTGAACTACTTCCCGATTTTGTCCGTTGGATAATCGGTATAGTAGTCAACAGCTAACACCAGCACATTTTAAGAATTGAGGTGTAATGCCTTTTGAAATATACGGATTGCCCACTATACGGAATTCAATCTAAAAAAATGCTAAAATATGTTCTACATATAAAAAATGGGAATTTGTTAAAACAAGACTATGTTGTTTCGATGATTAGTCCCTATATAGATAGGTCTAAAAAGCCTCGGCTAATTGAGCCTCCACAGACCGAGTTGAAAACTGTACAAAAGCGCATAAAAACATTATTGGGAAAAATTGAGGTACCCGATAATGTTTTTTCCGGTATTAAGGGAAAATCATACTCCGATAATGCTCGCCAGCATTTGGGCGAGGGCACTCGGAATCTATATAAGATTGATTTGACTGCATTTTTCCCTTCAATCAGCAGAGAAACAGTTTATCGCTTTTTCTTTGAAGATTTGTGCTGTTCTCCTGATGTTGCCGAGGTGCTGACAAATTTAACAACAATCGATCTTAAAAAGCTCGATCAAAAGTGCCTTTCGGAAGTTTACGATTTTCTTGCAGCTAAAGGAGTTAAATGCTGTAATCATCTGATCTCTGGAGCTCCAACAAGTCAAGCTCTTTCATATCTGGTTAATCACAAAATGTTTGATGAATTGCAGGCATTGTCAGATGATAACGATGTAATAATGACCGTCTATGTAGATGATGTGGTATTTTCGAGCGAACATAAAATATCCTCGGAATTTAGAAAAACGGTATTGTCACTTATCCGAAAATATAATTACCAAGTTTCCCGAAAAAAAGTGAAAGGGTATTCCAGAACATACCCTAAATTGGTGACAGGTGTTATTATCAATAGTGCGGGCAAAGCCACCGTCAAGAACTCACTTAGGAAAAAGATTATGTTTGAGCATAAGTATCTTCGCAATAATCCCACTGATAAAAAAAGTCGTCAGCGTCTACGTGGCCTTGTTACTGCTGCCAGACAGGTTGACAAGTCAGCTTACCCTAATATACGTAAATTTGCTTTTGAAAAGTTTGTATAGCCAAAAGGAAAAATTAAGAACGAGGAAAATTACAGGAGCAGAGTATCTGGAATGGATGCTGCAGTGGCCCTTCAGCGAAAGAAAACAATAAAAATTCTCAGCACCGTTGATTTTTCACTTTCAAAACAGGGTATCTTTTTTGTCACACTCAGACAAAAGAGTCGTGGCAAGTATATTGCCGCGACTTTTTCTTTATTTCAGCACTGTAAAATGCAACCGCGCCAGCTGCATTTTACAGTGCTGCCCCGACAGGGTTTTATTCCCTTGCGCACTTGCAATTTGCGGTGGAAGCGGGTATAATAGCCTTGTCATAGCACCTTTGAATGACACCCAAAAAACTGAATATCAGTCTCAGTAGCTCAGCTGGATAGAGCACACGCCTCCTAAGCGTGGGGCCGGAGGTTCAAATCCTCTCTGGGACGCCAGAAAGCAGCGCTGCAAGCCTTTTTTCAGGGTTTGCAGCGTTTTTTGCTTCTCCTTCTCCCGGTGATTTCCACTTTCGTTACCGGGAAATTTTTATGCGCCGATACCAGAGCGGCAATTCAGGAAACCCGGAATGAATACAGTTGCCGCAGAGAACTTGCGGCGGGGGCGTTTGTAGTGTAAAATATAGATAATGATATTTGCGGAAACGCGCAAATATACAAAATGGCGTGCTTTTGGGGGAATGCGGCGCCCCCGAAGGCACCGTGCCAAAAACAACTCTCTGTTGAAAGGCGGGCGTAGAATTGAATGTAAAACTGAAAGAAAAAATCAGAGAGTCGCTCTCTGCCGTGCTTCCGATCACCGGGATCGTCCTGATGCTCAGCATCTTTGTGATCCCGATGGAGCTGGGAAGCGTAGTCATGTTTCTGACGGGAGCCCTGATGCTGATCGTTGGCATGGGCTTTTTCCAGCTTGGCGCAGAGATGGCGATGACGCCGCTCGGCGAAGGCGTTGGCGTGCAGATCTCCAAAATGAAAAAACTGCTTACAGTCCTGCTGACAGGGTTTCTCATGGGCGTCATCATTACCGTGTCGGAGCCGGATCTGCAGGTTCTTGCGGGGCAGGTGCCGTCTGTGCCGAACATGGTGTTGATCATGACGGTGGCTGTCGGCGTGGGGCTGTTTCTGGCGCTGGCCATCGTGCGTATCCGCTATAAGATCAGCCTGTCGATGCTGCTGATCGTTTGCTATCTGGCACTCATTCTGGTGTCTGCTTTTGTGCCCAAGGAGTTTTTGGCAGTGGCCTTTGACTCCGGCGGCGTCACCACCGGCCCGATGACCGTACCTTTTATTATGGCCATGGGTGTCGGGCTGGCCTCGGTGCGCAGCGATAAAAATGCGGCAAATGACAGCTTTGGTCTGGTGGCGCTTTCCAGCGTGGGGCCGATTCTGGCGGTGCTGATCCTCGGCTGTTTCTTTAAGCCGACCGAGGCGGCCTACACCCTTACCGATGTTGCCACCGTTGTCACCACGCAAGATGTTGCCCGGGTGTTTGCGCAGGGGCTGCCGCTCTACGCCAGGGAGGTGCTTCTTTCACTGGTGCCGATCCTCTGGGTGTTTTTGATTTTCCAATGGCTGACCCACCGCTACCATGGGATGCAAATCAAGCGAATCATCGTCGGCTTTGGGTATACCTATATTGGGCTGGTGCTGTTTTTGTGCGGTGCCAATGTCGGGTTTGCACCCGTTGGCGCCTACCTTGGCAAGGAACTGGCAGGGCTGTCGTTGCGCTGGATTCTGGTTCCCATCGGTGCGCTGATCGGCTACTACATTGTCAAAGCAGAGCCTGCCATTCAGGTGCTGAACCATCAGGTGGAGGCCGTCACAAACGGCGCCATCTCGGTCAAAATGATGAACCGCTGTATGCAGATCGGTGTGGCAGCCAGTGTCGGTCTGGCCATGCTGCGCGTGCTGACCGGCATATCCATCCAGTGGTTTGTCATCCCCGGGTACATCATTGCGCTGGTGCTGTCCCGTCTGGTGCCGGATATTTTTATCGGCATTGCGTTTGACTCCGGCGGCGTTGCCAGCGGCCCGATGACCTCGACCTTTTTGCTGCCGCTCAGCATCGGCGTATGTGAGGCACTGGGCGGCAACCTGATGACCGATGCGTTCGGTGTTGTTGCGCTGGTTGCCCTGACGCCGCTGATCGCCATCCAGCTTATGGGGCTGGTATACAAGCTGAAAACCGCCAAGCGGACGCAGACCGTACCGGCTGCAATCGCCGATGACTGCGACATGATCGTTGATCTTGAGGAGGGCGACTAAAATGGAGCATGCGAAGAAAGTGTCATTTCAGCTGTTGGTGCTGATCACAACGCCGAAGCTGGCGGAGCACGCAGCCGAGATGTTCAAAAAAGGGGCGCTGCCGCTGCAATACCGCTTCAATGCCGAGGGGACGGCCTCCAGCGAGATCATGGATATGCTCGGCCTTGGCAGCATTGACAAAAGCGTTCTCGTCAGCATGGTCCCGAAGCATTTGTCCCAGATTTTGATGGAAAAGCTCTACACGGAATTGCAGCTGCACAAAGCCAACACCGGCATTGCTTTTACGATCCCTTTGAACGGTGCAAACAACATGATCTTGCGTATTCTGGACCACGATGCAGGCAAGGATGTTCTGAATACCAGCGGAAAGGAAGGAAACAGTATGTCTGAAACGAAACACTCTCTGGTTGCAGCGATCGTGAACAGCGGCTTCAGCGATGATGTGATGAAGGCGGTTCGTGCGGCGGGTGCCACCGGCGGCACCGTCATTCGCAGCCGACGCATCGGCAATGAGGAGGCAACCGGCTTTTGGGGGCTGAGCGTGCAGGATGAAAAGGAGATCGTTCTGGTATTGACGGAATCCGCCAACAAGGTCGCCCTTATGCAATCCTTGGGTGAAAGCTGCGGTATGCACAGTGCGGCGCAGGGCATCTTTATGTCGATGCCGATCGACTCGGTTGCCGGCCTGTAAGTGCGGCTGACGGCCGGATTGTTTACAATTTATGGTGGATTATCCGGCCCCCGGCGTGCTACACTAACCGTATCAGGAAATAGGAAAGGGGCATTTGCCATGTGTACCGCAGCAACCTATAAGACAGCAGACTTCTATTTCGGACGCAATCTTGACTATGAATTCTCCTATGGGGATGAAGTCACGGTCACGCCGCGCAGCTATCCGTTTGCCCTGCGCTGCATGGGGGATTTCCGCACAAGGTATGCCATGATCGGCATGGCCTATGTGGCAGGGGAGTACCCGCTGTACTATGACGCCATCAATGAAAAGGGCCTCGGCGTTGCCGGGCTGAACTTTGTGGGCAACGCCGTCTACCACCCGGCGGCAGACGGTAAAAACAACATCACCCAATTTGAACTGATCCCCTGGCTGCTGGGCAGCTGTGCAACGCTGGCAGAGGCCCGCGCCCTGCTGGAGAAGGCCAACATTGTAAATATCCCGTTCAGTGACCAGCTGCCGCTGGCCCAGCTGCACTGGCTTGTGGCCGACAAGACCGGCAGCATTACGGTGGAATCCACCGCCGATGGGCTGCATATCTACGACAACCCCGTGGGCGTGCTGACAAACAACCCGCCCTTCCCGCAGCAGCTTTTTGCGCTGAACAACTACCGCGCGCTCTCACCGGCTACGCCCGCCAACACCTTTGCGGGCGGCCTTGACCTGCCTGCCTACAGCCGCGGGCTGGGCGGGCTGGGTCTGCCGGGGGACCTGTCCAGCCAGTCCCGCTTTGTGCGGGCGGCATTTGTCAAGATGAACTCAAAATCCGGTGACAGCGAGACCGAGAGTGTGGGGCAGTTCTTCCACATCCTGCACGCGGTCGAACAGCAGCGCGGCTGCTGCGAGCTGGACGGCGGCAAGTATGAGATCACGCTGTATACAAGCTGCTGCAACGCCGACAGGGGAATTTACTACTACACGACCTACGGCAACCACCAGATCACGGCAGTGGATATGCACCGTGAGGATCTGGACGGCATCCGGCTGGTGCGTTATCCGCTGGTGCAGGGGGAGAAAATTGCCTTTCAGAACTGAATTGCTTTAAAAACGCGAAAAAAGCGCTTGCAACGCACAGAAAACTATGCTATACTGTACGGTGCATGAGACTTTTCGCGCCATGGCGGCGTGGATAGAAATAGAAGGAGTGCTAAGCAATGAACTGGTATGAGATCGCTCTCGGCGTCGTCCTCGTCGTCGTGTCCCTGTTGATCATCGTCTTTACCCTCGCACAGGAGCAGAAGGGTCAGGGCCTGTCCGGCGCTATCATGGGCGAAAGCTCTGCTACGATGGCTGCCGGCCGTGAGCGCGGCGTGGACGCCAAGCTGGCTAAGCTGACCAAGGTTTGCGGCGTTGTTTTCTTCGTCGTTACGCTGGTCGTCTGCGTCCTGAGCGCACGCCTGTGATGCTCGCAGGGTAAGCAAAGAAACAAAATGGGTCCGCCAAGCGCGTCAGCTTTGCAAGCAGCGCCCCGGCGGGCCGTTTTTTGTGGGAGTATATCGGAAGGGCACCGCCGGACGGCGGTGCGGCGTAAATTAAAGGAGTACACATGACACCGTTACAGAAAAGTATTTTAAACGCAGTCAAGCGCCGCCCTATGACGCTGCGTGAGCTGCAGAATAACCTGCAGGTGGACAATTCCCGCCTGCGCACCAGCGTATCGGCTATGGTCGCCACCGGCGAACTGTCGATGCGCAACGGAACCTATGTGCCGGGCTTTGCCACCTATGAGAACACAAACGCCCCGGCGGCCATTCCCTGCACGCTGGTCAAGCTGGCAGCCCGCTTCGGCTTTGCCAGCCGCGATGACGGCGAGGGTGACATCTTTATCCCGGGACGCGCCCTGCACGGCGCGATGCCCAACGACAAGATCAATGTCAAGCTGTTCGACCATCCCCGTGTGGAGGGCTCCTCTGAGGGTGAGGTCGTGGAGGTCACTGTCCCCAACAACCGCTTTGCGGGGACGGTCTGCCTGTCTGAGGACGGCCGCATGGCGGTTGAGCCGGACGGCTGCCGCGATGTGAAGTTCCTGCTGGCCAAGCAGGGGAGCGAGGGTGTACATCTAGGTGATAAGGTCGGCTTCCTTATTACCCACCGCGGCAACCGCCACAGCGACCACCGTGCCGCCGTGGTCGAAAAGTTCGGCTCCTCCGACTACGCCTCCGAGTGTGCCAAGGCGATCCTCTACGGCCGCAACGTCCGGCAGGAATTCCCGCCGGAGGTGCTGGAGGAGGCGCATGCATACGATAATGCCGTCATCGACCCGACCGAGGCGGCCAAGCGTTTGGATCTGCGCGGTATTCCCATCTTTACGATCGACTCTGCCGAGACGAAGGATATTGATGATGCCATCAGCCTGCAGAAGCTTGAGGACGGCTATGAGCTGGGTGTTCACATCGCGGATGTCAGCCACTATGTCCGCCCCGGCTCTGCGCTGGACGCGGAGGCCTACGAGCGTGCGACCAGCATCTACTACGCCGACAAGGTCATTCCGATGCTGCCGACCCAGCTGTCCAACGGTATCTGCTCGCTGAACGAGGGCGAGGATCGCCTGGCATTCTCCTGCCTGATGCGTCTGGACGAGAACGGCGAGATCCGCAGCTACAAGTTCGTCAAGAGCGTCATCTGCAGCCGCGTCAAAGGTGTGTATAAAGAAATCAACGCCCTGCTGGAGCCTGCCGAGGACGCCGACCTGACTGACCTCAGGACCAAGTACGCCGCCGTGCTGGACCAGCTGCCCGCCATGGACGAGCTGTACCGCAAGCGTCTTGTGCTGCGCAAGGCCCGCGGCGGCATGGACATTGAGTCCAACGAGGCAAAGCTTGTCATGGACGAGAACGGCCGCTGCGTGGACATCGTCAAGCGCGACCGCGGCACCTCCGAGTGCATGATCGAGGAGTTCATGCTGCTGGCCAACCAGTGCGCCGCCAACGCGGGCCGCACCAACAAGGTGCCCTTTGTCTACCGTGTGCATGAGGCCCCCGATGCCGAAAAGATGGAAAAGCTGTCCGCCACGCTGCTGGCCTGCGGGCTGAACGCCAAGTTCAAGAACCCCATCCCGACACAGCTGGAGCTGGCCGCCCTGCTCGATGAGACCCGCGACCAGCCCATCCAGATCCCGGTCCACACCGGCATCCTGCGCAGTATGCAGAAGGCCCGTTACGCACCGCAGCCCCTTGGTCACTACGGTCTGGTGCTGGCAGACTATGCCCACTTTACCAGCCCCATCCGCCGCTATCCCGACCTTGCCATCCATCGCATTTTGAGCGAGATGCTGCTTGGTGCGTCCGCCAGCCAGCTGCAGAAGGACTTCAACGAGTTTGCCCAGCAGGCCAGTGAGAAGTCCAGCAAGCAGGAGGTTGCAGCCGTCCGCATCGAGCGCGATGTCGAGGATCTGTATAAGGCCGAGTATATGCACAACCATCTGGGCGAGGTCTATACCGGCACGGTCGCAGGCATTACGCCGCGCGGCGTCTTTGTCGAGCTGGAGAACACGGTCGAGGGCTTTGTGCCCGCCGCGCAGCTCTGCAAGGGCGAGCCGCAGGTCATTGACGGGGTGAGTATGCTCGACCCGCTGACCGGCAAGAGCTGGATGCTCGGCTCCTCGATGAAGATTCAGGTGGCCGCTGCCGATGTGGCGCTGGGCCGTATCGACTTTGAGTATATGGTCGAGTGACTGCCTGAAAAATCTGACCCATAAAAAACCTCCCCCGCCCGTAGTATGCACTGCGCATACCACGGGCGGGGGAGGCTTGTTTTTTATATGACCTTATGCTCCATCCACTTGCCGCTGATAAAGCGGGCGATAAAG
>ERZ1026880.847-NODE-847-length-14262-cov-4.751953_pt1 | contig 14262 bp, 22 predicted proteins | sample MGYA00380170_ERZ1026880 | MGnify/ENA primary metagenome ERZ1026880 (study PRJEB33269, sample SAMEA4719806) | human gut metagenome | biome: human-associated habitat; feature: organic feature; material: feces | place: Cameroon | collected 2013-10 ...
AATTCAGTGTTGCCATTTTTCACCTACTTTTCCGCATTTCTCAGTTCTTTTTCCCGTTTCCGCGATTCTCTCATCCACTTCTGGACAAAGGCGATTACAGCAGCCTTCTCGTTGATATCAAGATCATCGAATTGTCCCGGAAGTATCCCCAGTCTCCGAAAACAGAAATATGCATATGTGGCCATCGTATCTGCGTCAGGCCCCTCGATCAGTTTTTTACCTGATCCACCTTATCCTGCAGACCGACATCGAACCCGCACAGCTTGTTCACGAACTGCAGAAGATCGAAGTACTCGCCCGGCAGATTAACCATCTCCGGAATCAGCTCCTCCGGACTGGCCACTCCATACGATCTCAAAAGCTCATCATTCTGAAGATCCGGCTCTACGGTACATCTGGCAATGAGGATATTGTTCAGAAGATCTGTGTCCATATCCTGTCTGAACTGGTTCTTCCCTGGGATCTGTACCATCTTCGTGCAGCGCTTGCGGATCTGATTAAACTCCTCCGAGCTGATTGCCCGGAACTTCCACGGAATCGGCTCTCCTTTTTCATCTACAAAAGCCTTTGATACCACATAAAGCTCTTCTTTTTCTCCTGCTTTCTTGTTCTGCTTCAAAAACGCATGTAAATCCATGTTGTCCTCCTTATTTTCCTCCAAATACAGGGCAGAAAAGTGAGGAGGAAGCACTCTTTCAGCATATGGCCTATCTGCCCTTATTGATTACATTCCTGCAAGTTCCTTGAACACTTCAGGAATTTCCACATCGTCAAAAGTAAAATCGAAATCTTCGTCGATAATGTCGGAATCTGCATCGAACTTGGTGATGATCAGCGAATCCATGTTGCAGTTTTTCAAAATGACCGTCTGCCGTCCTGCCTTTGAGGTCGGATCTTCATTTGAGATCTGCATGTCAAAATAGAAGTCCTTCCCATTCTTCACGTAGTCCAGCATGGCCATACGGAATTCAGAGGAGCAGTAATGCATCTTTCCGGATCCGGTTCCCTTCCATCCGGTTCCCTTGTTCGCCTTTCCTGTCTTACCAAGGATCGGCACCTCCTTCTTGATTTTCGTAACCTTTGCTTCGACACTGACAAACTGCATTCCGTTGTACCGGCGTCCATTCAGTGTGTAATAGCACTCTGCAAGGGATCCCGAAATGGTATCCCCGCCTTCCATGATCGTATTGATATTGCTCATCTTGATCTCCTTATGCGACTCTGACTGTCATGTACAGCTGCTCCATTGTCCCTGTTACCGTGATCGCATCTGTAATAACAACTGCATTTTTGCTTTCTCCCTGCGCTACAGAAATGTTCTCCGAGCTGAAGTTCTCAATAGCGCGGAGTCGTTCCAGGCTATTGTGCAGGTCTACCACATCATTCCAAAGGGACACACGCCCAGCATCATCATTCGGGATTTTCCCCATGTACTTCGTGTTGAACAGCGCAGCAATGTCATTTCCGATCTGGTCGCAGACACGCACCGTCTTATTGTCCTGGAAGATCTCGCCCTTATCATCCGCAAATGTCACAAGAGAGTTAATGTCACGAAGAACTCTGACATCCCCTGCCACGTTATGGAAGATCAGCTTTCCTGCGTCCAGTGCTGCCTTTAATCCGGACTGAGTATATGCAACGTCAACGGTATACTCGCCGTTATACAGGCTGTTCATCAGGGAATCTTCAACTGCACATCCTGCCTCTGCTCCGGTTACCCAGTACACGAGGGAACCTTCCTCCGCTCCATCATCCTTTACCTTGTTCTCTACATTGATAATTCCCTCGTAATCACCTTCGTAGTGGTACATCACGGTCTGGAACTTCACTCCAACATCATCACGCATTCTCTTCGTGAAGCTTGCGACCATCTTCTTGGTGGTTTCGTCTGTTGCCGCGATGCCCATGGCATTAAAGGAATAGCTCTCAATGGCGTCCAGATAGGCCTGATAGCTGTCTCCTGTTACCTCAGCATTTGTTCCGCCGGCAAGAGTCTTTCCGGCAGTTTCCTCAAGCGCTACGCCCGTCTTCCATGTCACGTAATCGTTGTCCTTCAGCTCCTCTGCCTTCGCAACCGTCTGCATATCCACCTTCACTGTTCCCAGATACAGCGTAACGTCGAACATTGAGGTGTTATCCGGATTGATGGCAATCACATACTTCAGGTCATTTCCGCGAAGGCCGGAATACCTTGCCGTGGCATTATCTGATGTTGCCTTTCCTCCGCCGCCCTGCAGGTTATATCCGTACAGGGTCGTGATGTGAAGGAATAACTCCCTCAGATTTTTCAGCTTCTCTGACGTATAGTCATATCCGAAGATCTGACGGGAATTCTTCAGAAACTCGTCCTGCGTTACCTTGAACACACCTTCCGGTCCCCAATCGAGAAAAAGCGGCATAGTCGCCACCCCGCGGCCGGAAAGGCTGTTTCCTGCTGCCTTTACCGAAACAAAATTTATGTATGTGCCCGGAAGCGGCTTATTCTGCGCTGTAAACGTACCTCCGCCTAATGCCATATCATTTCACCTTACCTTTCCTGTATTCCTGCAGGGCCTGTTCCGCTTCCTGCAGGGTGTATTTTTTCTTTCTGTCCAGCACTGCCGCTGCAATATCCCGATGCTCTTCAAACCGCTTGGAATCAATCAGCTGAGCGCCGGAAAAATACTGTAATGACTCTGCATCTGTCTTTCTTTTCTTTGCAGTCATCTGGTTACCTCCACCTCAGTTTCATGCGTTTCCATCATCACCGTCGGATCAGATCGTATTTCGTCCGATTGAATATGAAACGACATAACAAGAACCCCATCTGAAACGGCCGTCTGCTTTCCCAGACTCCTTACCATCCTGCCTCCGGCCGGAAACATCTCCAGACAATCAAAGAGCCTTTCTGCTGCATCATTCATTTCAGCATTGGGCTCCGTTATCTCACTTATTTCTGTTTCATTCGGAAAAAAGCAGACATTGCACAGCCACGTTCTTCGGTATCTCTTCCAGAAATAGAGATTCTTTGTCGGTGTTACACAGCGCACATAAAAACACGGTCCATGAAATCCCTGCTCGTTATTCTCCGTCCGGATGGGGTATTCCTCACCGAATTCCTCATAAATGGCATTTACCATGCCGTCTATCAACTGTTCTGTCGTCATCCGATATGCCTCTTCAGAAACTGTTCAATCTTCTTCTCCAGAAGGGCCGGCGCTTTGTTCTGTGTCTCAAGCTCTGCCTCCTGAAGCATCATGCGACCTTCAACCCACCTTCCGTTAACCGCTCGATGTCCATGTTCCACGTACGGACCATAGAAGGTCGGATTTGTGATCTCAATCACATAGACGCTGCCTTCCTTCCGCACATGCAGCTTGTTTGCATAAGCCGCAATGTTTTTGACTTCTTTCCCTCCGGTCCAGCCGCGGACGAGAGTTCCTCCGGTTTTTGGTGACTTGGGCGGATATACTCCTTTTGGTGTCCGCGGAATCACCTGCGTCAGAAGAAGCGCCGCAACGTCCTTTGCACACTGCTCATAAAACCGCTCAAGCTCCATTCCCTGCCCGTCGGTCAGCTCACGCAGCTGTTTCTGCAGACGTTTCAGATCTCCTGCATCACTATTTCCAAGGCTCATGCGTAATTCTCCAACGGTTCCAGCATATACTCACAGTGCGTTTGATAGGATGCAGGAATCCCTGAGTTCTTCCAGTTGCTCACAGCTCCTGTTGCACGCACGACATGGATCCTGCTCCCCGGCCGGATCATAATATCCGGTGCTGTAAAAAGCTTCACAGACTGCATGACGGTATTGTTTCCTTCACCCGTTTGCGCTGGCGCAATACTGGAAAAAGAAAGACGGCAAGGGATATCCGCATAGGTCTCCCTCTCCGTCTTCCTGCTTCTGTGTGTGTGTTCATCCACCGTCTCTGTCTGCTCATATACCGTGCAGACATCTTCAAACAAGCTTCCTACAGCCTTCTGACTTCTTACCAACATACTTTTCGGTATCGTAACAGCTCATCCTTTCTTCCGCTCAGCAGCTCGCTGATCATTGCAGCTACTCTGACAGACGGGCTGCTGGCATCTCCTGCGTTATAGCTGACCTGTGTGTCACCAATCTTCAAAGAAGCCACTTCGGATTCTATTCCAAAGAGCTCATCCAGTTTCCCGGTGTTATACAGATCCCGCAGGAAATGCCCGCATGCCATGTCCACCATTACATATCGCAAACCATCCGGTACGTCCTGTACATGGCAGAAATTGCGGATATACTGATCTGCCCGAAGAAGCGCATCTTCCAGCGCCTCCTGCGTCTCTTCGCTGTCATCGACCGGAAAGCCTTTTTGCTTCAGGGTTCGCTTCATGAGGCGGAGCATTTCATACATATCCACAGCAGCCTCCCATCTTATCCTCTGGAAATGATACGGGCAATCGGAATTGCCTTGTGCGAAATCGTGTTCGTTCCATCATTGACCAGAGACCAGTTTGCGCCCGTCTTCAACTCGGCATCGGTCGGGCTGTTTGTCGCCTGAGAAGCCTTTGTGTAGGAAATTCCAGCTACACTGACCGCGTTTCTCTTTCGGCTGATCAGCGTGTCCTCGCCTCCCGCCGTCTTGGCATCGCGCACCATCTCATAGGGCACCTTTGCGCCCAGATCCTCGAAGCCGATTGCGCCGTCTCCCAGAATGTAGGAGGTATATGCCGTTCCTGCTGCCAGAGACAGAACATATTCGCCTGCTGCAATGTCCTTGATGCTCTTTGCTACCGTCGCCTTCAGGACCTGCGCACCGGTCGGTGTGCCATCCTCAATGACTTCCAGCGCTCCCTCTGCAGATCTGACCGTCCGCACATAGGTCGCCGGAGCGTCTACGGTCGGCATGCTGTCATCGACAACAACAAGCTTCCCATTCCAAGTGCCAAGGGAAAGATCCCTCTCAATTCCCTGCGGATCCGTATACTTCAGATACGTCAGGAGCTTTAAGTTCTCCAGATTGGTGGATACCGTGGAATGCATAAACACAAGGCTGAACCTCTGCTTGTTATCTCCGCAGGCCTTCTGCACCGCCTTGTTCAGTGTGGTTGCCTCCACCACATTGTGGTCCGTTGCGGATACGTCCAGCGTATGCTTGTCCACGAAATCCGCGTTCGCCTTCTTGATCTCACCAGTTCCCGTTGCGCCCATTGCAAAGACGCCATCCAGAATTGCAAGAATCGTATTCTGGTCTACGGTGTTCCAGTATTCCATCAGCTGTGCCCGGACATTGGCCATGAAATCCACACCGCCGGTCACATCATAGGAAAAGTCTGCCTCTGTCCACCCGTGCATGCGTCCGTAGGTGAAAACTCCCTGCTCAAAGGTCTTCGTCCGGTCAGTCTTCACATCCGTCTGTCCATCATAGTTCTGCGCCTCACCTCCAAGAAGACCAAAGTAAGGCAGAATCGCATATACAGTTCCCGTCTGGGAATTGTCCTTGAACGTTTCCCGCAGCCTTGCATCTCCGGTAATCGCACGGGATCCACGAAGCTTGTTCAGTCTTGTGTTGGGAACTGCAGTCATGTACTTCCCGAACGCCTTTTCATTAAAACTCTTTGCATCAAATTTAGGCATATCTCATTCCTTTCTTTTTACCCTTCCGGGTTTTCCTTTGCCTGAGCAACAAAATCCTCATAAGACATCTTTGCCGGATCCGTCTCTCTTCCATCCGGATCAATATCTCCTGCTTCTCCCGGATTTGCTCCTCTGATTGTTACCTTTTTCTCGCTGAACAGGAATTTGGAATCCTCCGCTCCCTTCAAGGTCTTCAACTGCGCGTCCAGTCCCTTTATCGTCCCGTCCTCCGCAAGCTCTGCCTTATCAAGATCAAGAAGAGCACGGACCGCCTTCGTGTTTCTCGCACCGGATGCCGTCAGCGCCTTCTCCACGGCATTGTCGATCCGGAGCTGCTTCATCTCCGCCTTGTGCGCCTCTGTGGCTGCCTTGTTGTCCTCCTGCAGCTTGGTGATCTGGTCCTGAAGTTCCTTCTGGTCCTTTGCCTCTTTCTTCAGACCATCCAACTGCTTATCACGCTCCTGGATCTGATCCTTGTACCCATCGCGTTCTTTCGTCAGCTCTTCAATCTGTGTGTTCAGGCTCTCTTTGGCATGTTCGATGTTCTCACCGTTCTCCTTCATGATCGCATCGACCTGCTCCTTGGTGAGTCCCATGTCTTCCAGCATTTTTCTGTTCATGCTTCCATCCTCTCTACGCTTTTAACGAGTGCGCTCTCCTGTGTTGGTTGGTTGTGCCCGCTTTACGCCCGGACCGGCAAAGCCGTCAGCAGGAATTGCACCTGCGCCCGACACCCTTTCGGGTTCTGCTCTCCTTCTGAGCTATAACGGCATAAGAAAACCGCCCGAGTTTCTCCCGGACGGTTTGTATATAAACGGATTGATTTATTCTCGATATGGTTTCTACATACTCAGCATCTTCTGAATCAGAAGCTGGTCCGGAATTTCAAATTCCACTTCTCCTGTCACCGGATCCGAATCCACATATCTGAGACCCGAGAAAACAAACTGCTGGCTTTCCCGTTCACCTTCCACTGCTCCCTCGGCTTCATAAACAGCTGCTTCTGTAAACGGCTGGTCCGTCCAGTATTCCATCTCTTCACCCACGATGAAGGATGCATAAATCCGCTTTTCCTGCCGATACCGTTTCCCGAGAATAGCCACATAGGAGATTCTTTCCTTGATTTCTACTCTTCCGCTGAAATCCGCAATTCGGAATCTTCTTCCCGCTGCAATTGCACTCAGCTTTCCGCTTCTGATTCTCAATTCTTTCAGGATCATTGTTGTTTTCCCCTTCCGCTTATTGCATAAAAAATCCACCGGTCATTTCTGACTGGTGGTCTTTCTCAAAGTCCCGGACAGATCTCTTTCAAGGTTTTCAGGAACGTCTTTGCTTTTTCAATTGTGGAATTATTCTGCAGATATTCAATGCCAGACGGCGTAATCTCCAGATTCTCCGTGAGCTTCACGCTCTTCGCCGCGCCCGCAATGCTGACGATCGCCACACCGTCAACATATCCACTGAGCTGCAGGTTCTTCATGATATAGGTCCAATATTTCTGATTGACCGGGAAGGCATCCGTCCCGTATGTCAGATATTCGTGTGACGGCTCCTCGCCTCTTTTCAGGCACTCATACAGGTAGGCAAGCACTCTGCAGATAATGACAAAATAATCATCCTTGGACATTCGTTATTCCTCAACGGTTTCATTTCACTTCTTCCTCAATGATGCTTTATCTTATCTTCGATCCGTTCTTATATGCCCGCCTGGCTTCATTGAGGCTCATGATATTGGCTCCGCCTCTCATGTCAGGATGTTCTTCCTGAATAGGATCATTTTCCCATGAACAGATGGAACAGATATCATATTCTCTTACTTTCTCTTTTCCGCAACAGGGGCATAATTTACTTATTTCGTTCGTGCTCATATTCCCAGTATTTTTCTCCATCCGCTGGTTTAAAATATGTTCTGATCGTTCCATCCTTATTGATTACCAGAAACTCATTGGTATCTTTATTATACTTTGAAATACTTCCATCGGAACGTTCTATTTTTTCAATTTTATCTGACAAAGAAGCTTGTCTAAGTTTCTTCGCTCGTGCAACATATTCTTTCTTCGATATTCCATCGAATTCACCAAGATGCTTTTTTAGATGTTTCTGCAGCGCTTCCTCAGATTCAAACCCACGCGGATCTTGCTCATTTTCTACAAGCGACGCCTTCCACTCCTTATAGCTCATATTCCGGACCGTGATCGTCTTTCCGGTTTCCGGATCTCTGGCCGCACGTACCGATGCGCGGAACTCTTCTCCCAGATAGGGACATGTGCAGCCTCGGCATCTTGGATGAAAAGGCGGAGCTGTCACGCCGATCTCGAATTGCTCCATCGGATAATGCTTGCTATCCATATCTCCGCAGAAATCACAGGTAAGGACATCCAATGTTTCCACGATCTCGTATTCTTCAACCCCCAGCTCCTCGAAGCTTTTCTTCTGCGCAATGTTTCCGATCGCAGCCGATTCCGTCATAACAAGTGTGCCGGCTTTCATCTTCGCGTTCTTCACGCTGCTGTCCACATATTTCTCCATGGCTTTGATGGCGCGGTCCGGAGAATCGCCGGTTGCAATCTGCCTGGTCAGCTCCCGGTGAAGCTCTCCCACCATCTTCGTCTTGTTCTCCCAGATCCGGTCAGAGAAGTTCTTGCCGTCCGGGGCCCACGGATTTCTTACTGCCATGTCCAGGGCTTTCTGATTCACACCCCCGACCTGCCAGCCGACGCCAACGCCCTTCTGCACTTCATAGGCGGTATGGTAGTAGCTGTCCTCGTAGATCTTCGTGAGTGCCTTTCCGGTTGCCGCCAGCTCCACGCCGTAGGCCTCTTCGACAAAATTCCGTAGCTGCAGCTTCATCGCGTCCAATCTGGTGATATGCGCCCGGGCGGATGCGTTCTCCAGCTCATGATCCCATTCTCCGGTGTTTGCGTTCTCCCGCCCCTTTTCAATGTACTGCTGCACATCCCAGCGGAATTCGTCCAACTCACCTTTCCGCAGCATCTGTCTGGCTTTCTCGTAGCTGACCCCATTCTCATCTGCAATCCGGTTCAGCCATTTTTCGATCTGCTTGTTCAGCTCCCGCTGCGCATCGGAAAAGGCTGCTTCTGCTTCTTTATAGGCTTCCTCCCCGGTTTTATGGCTGGCTGCCTCAATCTGACGCATCCGCTTTTTCCAATAGCTACTGTTTTCCATCCTTTACGCCGGATTTATCCTCTTTCCCCGGCCTGCTGCCATCTCTGCCTTCCGGATCGTCCTCCGGATCCCCACCTGCTGCCCTCTGATGCAGATCGTCATAAAATCCGTACTGCTCCATGTTTTCCTGCTTCTGTTTCTCCAGCCGTTTCATTTCCGCCTGCGGATCTGTTACCCACGGATGCTGTGCAATCAGTGTTTCATCTGACAGAACACCCTCCGAATTCCTGATGTTATTGATTACATCCGTTTCATTCATCATCATGTCGCGGTTAAAGATCACTTCTACTTCTTCGCCGGTATAGTCGCCTGCTCCGATGTTCGAGAGATGCGCGTTGACAAACCACAGGAGTTGTTCGAAGGATGCTTGAAACTCTGTTTCCATGTTGTTGGCATCCAGATCAATGTCGTTGTACATCGACTGGATATTCATCTGGTTCGGTGATCCACCCAGCCGGTCATCCTTCGCATCGTATCCCATGCAGTTTTCAATCATGGCTTTTTTCAAAACCTCTATGATTGATTTATAGTTTTCTGAATTCACCTCCACGTTCAGCGTTCGAACATCGCCGCTTCCGCTTGAGTCGCTGGTTACTTTCACTGCTCCATATGTCGCAAGATTCTGGCGAAACTCTCCGAGATTCTGCCCATCGTAGTTCACAAGAACCAGAATCGTATTTCGCGGATCTTCCTGCATGTTGTCGCTGAAGTTGGACAGGATCGTATTAATGGCATCCTGCAGGCTCTTTGCCGCTTTTATCAGAGGTAATTCATCATCGTTATATTTGAACGGGACCAGCGGAATTCTCGACCAGTTATAGCCCGTATCATTGCCATCCTCATCCGATATCGTCAGATAATCCTGATGGTACGGCTCACACGGTGTCAGATTGATCCCTGCTGTTGGTGATTCGAAATAATCGATTCCGTTTTCTGTATAGACTTCTATCTTCCACAGAATCCGTTCCTGATTCTTCCCTTCATATAGCCTGATCGGGTATATCCGGTATGCATATTCCAGCTCGCTGTGTTCTGCATCTTTCCACCCTGGACACACCTCATATCCGGGAAACACACGGAATTTCAGCTTTCCGTTTTCTCCATATGTCGGATAAATCCAGCAGATTCCTTCATTCAGGCTGTGTTTAGCCACCGTCTTTATTTTCTTTGCAAAAGCTTTATTGAATACCTTTTTCAGCGCTTTCGCATAAGCATCATCGTCGCTTCGGAATGTGATCGGCTTTCCAACCAGATAGTTCGTTTTCTGAATGACCATTTTCCGATACTGATTGTCTTCCAGGCGACTGTTGGGAATGTTATGAATAGCAACGGGCTTTCCATCCTCACCAATTGCAGTCCTCTGCTTGCGAAGAATATCCTGCTCTCCCTTGAAATATCTGCAGCCATCGATCATCAGCCGGCGCTCCGGGGACCCAAGGAAAAAGCTGATTTCCTTCTCCATGAATTCCAGTTCGGTCATCCGGTCTCGTGCTCCTTCCCGGATGATTCTGTTTATATTGTCAATCAAGCTGAAATCAAACATTGTTCCCTCAGTCTTTCCCTCCGATCGGCTGTCCGATCCATCTGCTTTCCCGTTTAATCAAAAGAAAATGTCTTTCTTCCAAGTCGTCTCACCAATGACGCAGCTGAGTCCGGTGCGTCATCATGATCGGCATTCTCTGTATAATCAAGGATCTGGTCTATATAATCCGGATCCGTTTCCGGTATCCATTCGATACTTTTCCAGTTTGCTCGCAGATACGTACTTATTTTCAGGTACTTGTTCATATGCTCCGAGTACATATCAACGCGCCAGCCAAGAGATTTCATCTCCTTGGCCAGATATCCCTTGTCTCCATTTGTTTCACATGCAATTGATCCCGCCTGCATCCTCTGATGCAGTGCCTTCATCTCTTCAAGGCAGCTATCTACATGCTTCGACCACAACCGCCCATATCCAATTATTCTTCCGTCATCCAGCTGGTGCATGACGGTATAGGCTGTATAATCTCCTCCGCCATAGGCTGCGTCCACATGCGCCTGCCCTCCGTGAATCAAAGTCTCATCCTGACAATAATGGGGCTCCGAAAACAGTGCATCTGCATCCGCGATGTGCCGCAGCTCATAGTTCGCAGCATACAAAGAAGGACTCATACTCTCCCGAAGCTTTCTCAGCTCTTCCGGAGATATAAGTCCCGTGTGATAACAATCGTATTTCTTGATGTTTGGCATCAAAGAAAAAGCATCTTCTTTATGCCATGGTGTCCCAGTATTGATGAACCGCCCACCTCTGTTTTTGATGTTCTGAAGCTCCTGATATGCGAGCTTTGTGCGTTCGCGCTCAGCCTGACTGACTCTGTCTTTTACATTTACAATATCGTCCGTGATTACAATATCTGCATGCTTACCGGTGATACTGGTCCCGATACCCAAGCCGATCAGCTGCGAAACACCTCTGGGCGATGTCGTCAGATTTGTTGTAATCTCACTCTTCGTATCCGTCTGAAGTACCAGATTGCAGCCGTACAGGTCATTGACCATGATCTGGAACACCGGCCCCCGCAGAATCTTGGATGTCTGTGTGATTACCTCTCCCACATCTGTATCCGTTTTTCGGAAGAAGAGGATATTGTCGTTCGGCTGCCACACAATGAGCAGTGCTTCCGTGAGCGACAGCGTCGTGGTCTTATATGATCCACGGTGTCCCTGAAGCGTTTGATCATCCCGCTCGAACAGCATGTTCTTCATCCACTCGCTGTGCAGCGGCGTCAGATCTTTAAACCCTATCAGGTGCCCGATTCTGTGCGGCTCTGTATGTATCAGATTGGCCCATTGCTCTCTTGTGTACATTCCTCATCATCGTTTCTCTCCGCGGTCATACCGTGAAAAAGTTCATCCAGCTTCTGAATGGCCTCTTCACGATTCCCAACGTTCACATCCACCTTATCGTTCCACATGCCAAGATGGCGTCCCAGAAGCTCCAGTGCTTTTGTTTTGTCATAGGTCTTTATTTCTATTCCGTATTTTCCGTCTTTGATCTCTGCCAGTGCCCGCTGCTGATCTTCTGTCAGCTGATCCGTAGGAATACATTCCACTGACACACGCAACACCATCTGACCGTTTTCGTCTACAACCGGAATCAGATCTCCATCCGGCCCTCTCTTCATATCCGGCTTCTGTATCACACGGGCATAGTCCGTCACGTTGGAGAATGCAATGTCCGCGAGTTCCCGCAGCACTCTGTCCTGTGTGATTTCTGTGCGCTTTTCACGATCCTTCAGCCGCTTCTGCAAGTATTTTTCAATCTGAGCATTTCTGAGCAATTTAAGGCCTGAAGCGGCCGCTGAATTGTCAGACTTACAATGCGGATACGCCTTCCGGTATGCTCTCGTTGCGTTCAGGTCAATCAGATACTCATCAACGAAAATCCGCTGTTTTTCGGTCAATGAGCATCACCTCCCTGCTTATGACCCTTATACAAAAAGCGGCGCCCTTTTCGGGAACGCCGCAGCGGTGTTTTTTCTGTGCTTTGCGCCTGCACAATCACATGGGGAAAACTGGCAGCAAAAAAGGACGAAGATTTCTCTCCGTCCTTTCGCTCTTTATCATAATAACACGGTTTCTTGTCCCCTGAGTGCGGTCATTCGTTTTTATTTTTCCAGCTAGTGCTCGTTTCTTTCAAAAAAGTGCCTATTATCGTTGCGATTCCGGCCAAATCCAGAAATCCTCCAATCCACGCTGCTGCCGGATTCTTTGCCAAAATCGCAATCAAAGTTCCTGCAACCAGAATCCCAAGCCCCATAAACAATGCTGACAAGATCCCAAGCATACTGTCTCTCGACTCTGTATTTACTTCTGCTTTCTCAATTTCCTGCCGATGTTTTGCCTGCTCTTCCGCCATCTTAATGATTCTGTCCACAGTTCCCGGCATTGCTTCTTCGTACTTTTTCAGTGTCTCCGGATCCGGCAACGGCCCGCTGAAATAACTCGCTCGTGCGGTCACCCGTACCATATGCCGTAACTGCTCCGCGTTCAACTCCTCAAGCTTTGCCGATTCAGGATTTTCCAGTATCTCGTTTACAGTTTCCTGGCTCAATTCCTGGTTCGTATCACTTCGTTCCACAGATTCTTCTTTCGGCATTTCTTATGTCTTCTCCTACTTTTATCCAGTCTTTTCTTAACGCTTCTGCATCTCTCCTTGCGTAATCATCCATACCCGGCCATTCTCTCGATGGATTCAGCCGGAAAGCCTTGATAAATCCTTTTTTTGCGCTCTCACTGATCTTCATGGTTGGCCTCCTGTATTTTGTTTTAGTATTGTACATTATTTTTCTTCCCCTTGCTCGTCACTTTTTGCCAACTTTTGTAAAAAAGAGTGCCCCACGACAGGCACTCCCAACAAGGAAAAACAGCTCTAATAGATCCAAGTATGCTGCATTCCGATCCGCTTTTCAACCTCTCAGATCTTTTGCGCCAGCAAGTAATAGAATTTATGTCGCCTGTCATAATACATATCCTTTTCGCACGGCATCCCCTTCGCCTGAAGCTGCCAGAATGTCCAGCCATACGCCACGCCGAGAATCAGATAATCATAGATCTCCGGAGCAACCTCCCGCGCAGTGTCTTCCACAAGCTTCTTTTTCTTCTCCAGTGTATAGCGACGCATGGCAGTCTCAGAGCATGCATCATATCCTCCAGACGTCTGCACCTTCTCCCCATCGTAGGTAATGGCCTTGCTGGTGTCCGGCTCCGTGCGAAGCTCCTGCACCCAGTTCGGATATTGAAGAGCAAAGTGCAGCACTGTCAGAAACTCCTCTTTCGGCAGATAGAATTCATTTTTCTCACTCAAGACTCTGTTTTTCACTTCCATTCTCTCCCCGTCGCTCTGTCCTTCAGATGGATCCGCCCCACTACTTCAAACCCTGCAAACTCCGCAATGCTCTTCATCATGTTTATGACCTTTATTACATGATCCGGTGTCCGCATGGCACTCTTTATGGCATGATCCGCTGTCGGATCGGTGTACTTCTCTCCGTTCATCTCTGTCTCCCATCACGCACAAAGTCCCTGAGAGTTCAAAGCCTCTCAGGGCAAATCTTCCTGTCATGCACCAATCATTTGCATGCTTCTCCTGCATTTTTATCACCTATTACATATTTTTCTCCCAATGCACAAAACACCTTATCTGCACTGTCCACTGTCATTTTTTCTTTCCGTTTTCCCAATAAGTAATTGAGCGAATCGTAACACCTGCTTTCTCTGCCAACACTGCCTGTGTCAGCCCCTTTTTTATACGCGTTTCTTTTAAAATTTTTCCTAATTCCATTTAACTTTTCCTTTTAGTTAAATGGCAGCTCCTCGTCGATCCCGTCCGGAATGTTCAGGAAGCCCTCCATCGCACTCTGCTCCCATGATCCCAGCTGCTCGGCTCCGTCCTGCTGCCCTCCCTGGCTTCTCTGTCGATCCGACCCGGCATACATCGCAGC
>ERZ1026880.848-NODE-848-length-14244-cov-8.160054_pt1 | contig 14244 bp, 10 predicted proteins | sample MGYA00380170_ERZ1026880 | MGnify/ENA primary metagenome ERZ1026880 (study PRJEB33269, sample SAMEA4719806) | human gut metagenome | biome: human-associated habitat; feature: organic feature; material: feces | place: Cameroon | collected 2013-10 ...
ATCCAAATATGGATAATTATGAAGATTTTATTTCTACCGTAAGTCACGAATTGAGGACGCCTCTGACATCAATAAGAGGGTTTTCTCAGACTATGCTTGCGTCTTGGGACAAACTCGATGATGAAAGCAAAAAGAAATTTTTAAACATAATCGTTGAACAATCAAACAGGTTGATTAATTTGGTCGAAAATATGCTCTCGGTTACAAAATTGCACAATGCAAAAGAGAATTTGATTTTAAAAGAATTTTCGATAAAGCAACCGATTGAAACCGTTGCGTCGATTGTGAAAAACCAATACAAAGACAAAAATTTTGAAATTATAATCGATAAATCGACTCCGGCAATTTTAGCGGACACCGACAAATTCCAACAAGTTATGACAAATTTGATTGAAAATGCAGCAAAATACGGACTTGAAAATTCGACAATAACCATAAAAGCAGGACTTTTGGGAAGTGGCGTAATGAATCAACATTCCGCTCCCGACAACGAAAATGTTTCAATTAAAATAATTAACTTTGGGGGCGAAATTCCATCTGAGGATTACGAAAAAATCTTTACGAAATTTGCAAGAATTGATAATCCGCTAACCAGAAAAGTTCAAGGAAGCGGACTGGGATTATACATTACAAAGAATTTGGTCGAAAAAATGGGTGGAAAGATTTCTGTCAACAGCACGTTGAAAAGTGGCTCAAAAGACGTTTATATAAACACTTTTGAAGTAATTTTACCGGCTGCAAATATTGAAAAACAAGCGAGGGAAAAATGCAGTCAGTAACTCTAATTATCGACAAAAGGCGCGAACTTTCTACAAAGTACAAAAAGCTCCTAGAAAACAATCATAGCAAGGTTTTTATAACAAAAAATCTGCTTTCGGCAATGAAACTTATTCAGGACAAAGAGCCTGATTTGATAGTAATTTCGGACAGTGTCGACGGAAATTTGTCCGATTATTGCAAGAAAATTCGAGCTTTGACATACAATATGCGACCAATTATTATTGCGACTTCAAAATCTGCCGAGTTGCAAGACAAGCTTGACGTGCTTGAAAACGGCGCTGATGACTTTATTTCTGAGCCTGTGAATTCGGAAGAATTTTTGATGCGTGTGAAAGCCCATTTGCGGAGAGAATTTGAGTCTAATATGGATTTAAAACATCTTCTCCCTGGGAAAAATTACTCGATGCGAGCTCTAAAACGTATCGTAAGCGAGGAAAAACCTTGGGCTGCAATGCTTGTGAGTATCGAAAATTTTGAAAACTACAAGGAAACTTATACAGAACTTGCCTCAGATAAACTTGTTCAAACCTATTGCGCAATCATAACTTCTGCCCTTTCAGAAGGTGATTTTTTAGGTTCGATTGCCGAAAACAAGTTTATCATAATTACGGACAGCATAAAATCTGAACAAGTCGCAAATTATCTGACTTTTGCATTCGATTCAGTTGCCTCAAAATTTTATTCGCAAATGGACAATCGACGCGGGTTTATGATTATGCACGGAGATGAGCTCGCCGGAAGACGTTCCAACTTTGTACACACAACAATTGGGGTTGTGACAAATGAATTCGTTCAGTACAAAGAATCAGGACAGTTGCTGAATGCACTTTTGAGAATTCACAAACTTGCGGACGTGCCGACAAAATCAAACTTTTTGACCGAAAGACCTTTGATTAGTGGTGAAAATTCGATTGATAATGAGATAAATAATCGAGTTTTGATAATCGAAGAGGACGAAGCTATGACAATACTTTTGACGACTATACTCGACCTTCAAGGCTATGAAGTGGGCGTTTCGACGGATTATGAAGTTCCAAGTAGTGAAAATCCGCCTGCTTTAATAATTCTTGATGCCGGAAAAATTGACGAATTGAAAGGCTTAAAATTATGTCAAAAACTTCGTGAAAATTCTATTTTTGACAAGACAAAAATCGTTGTAACTTCGATTTTGCACGACAAAGAACTTGTTTTGACATCAGGTGCGGATTTGTATATTCCAAAACCTTATGAAATTTCAAATCTTATAAAATGGGTCGAAAAGCTTTTGGATAGGTAGTTAGTTTAGACGCTAGGACGCTAAGACCGTATTAAAAGTAAGTTACTAGGTTATTAAGGCACTAGGGCACTAAGGTAGTATCAAGAATAACTGCCATCTGTCGTCATTCTGAAAGCTTAGAAAAATAATGCGAGTAACGAGCATTAATTTTTCTTGCTATTCAGAATCTATTACTGCAACAAATAGACTCCGGATCGGAGTCCGGAGTGACAGTTACGCTTAGCTGCTTCGCTTCCTAGCTGCTTAGCTGCCCCAAATGCCGTCTTAGCCTCTAAACTAGCATCTCCGAGGTTGCCCCCCCCCTCTTAAAGTAGTTTCTGTAAAACCCCAATAGAAAAGAAATTTTCCTTGCAATAATTATATTATGCGGTAACATGGTGTTGCCGAATTTTTGTAGAGGTGTTTAACTATGACTAAATGTATATTTATAACGGCAACCGGAACAGATGTTGGGAAAACATATATTTCTGCCCTTTTAGTAAAAAAACTTCGAGAATTAGGCTATAATTGCGGGTATTTCAAGCCGGCCCTTAGCGGTGCAGAGGTTAGGAATGGAAAATTAATCCCCGGAGATTGTGATTATGTTTTAAAAACAGCAGGAATAGATGCAAATCCTATGGATTATGTTTCGTATGTTTTCAAGCTTGCGGTGTCACCTCACCTTGCTTCGGAAATTGAAAAAAATCCTATCAAAATAGAAAAAATTAAAGCTGATTTTGAAAGGATTAAAAGAAATTACGATTATTTGGTTGTTGAAGGAGCAGGTGGAATTGTTTGCCCTTTCAATTTAAGTGAGAACAAGTTGATGTTGCCTGATGTTATAAAAGCTCTGGATCTGGATATTTTGGTTGTGGCATCAGCATCATTGGGAACCATCAATTCTACGGTCTTAACAACAGAATATGCAAATCAACAAGGCATAAAGATAAAAGGTATAATTTTGAATAATTACAATGAAAATGATTTTATGCAACGTGACAATAAAAAACAGGTTGAAAATTTAACAGGAGTTGAAGTAGTTGCAACGGTAGAGCAAAATGCTACAACAATTAGCGATTTATCGAGATTGTTTAAAGAGGTATAGAGATGAATACAAGCAAAAATAACAATAAAACATGTTGTTCTGAGGATAACAAAAATTTTACCCACCAAAATTTCAGCGAACAAAAATCCTTAGCAGAAAAAGATTTGAAATATATTTGGCACCCTTGCTCTCAGATGAAGGATTATGAGGAGTTGAAGCCAATTGTTGTTGATAGAGGCGAAGGGGTATATCTTTATGACATCGACGGAAACCGTTATGTTGACGTGATTAGTTCCTGGTGGTGTAATCTTCTTGGGCATTGCAACCCTCATATATCAAACGAAATAAAAAAACAAGTTGACACCCTAGAACACGTTATTTTCGCGAATTTCACTCACAAGCAAGCTATCAGACTTTGCGAAAGATTATCAAAAATTTTGCCAAAAGGCTTGTGCAAGTTTAATTTTACAGATAACGGCTCATCTGCAATAGAAGCAGCAATGAAAGTCAGTTTTCAATATCATGAACAAACCGGAAACCCACAAAAAACAAAATTCATGGCTCTTTCAGAAGCATATCACGGAGAAACAATAGGAGCGTTATCGGTTGGGGATTGTGATTTATATACAAAATTGTATAAGCCTATTTTAATGGATATTGTGCGAGTTCAAGGCCCTGATTGTTACAGATGCCCTTATGGCAAAGATAGAGATAACTGTCAATGTGAATGTTTTGAACATGCTGAAAAAACTTTTGAAAAATACGGAAACGAAACTGCTGCAATGCTTGTAGAACCATTGTTACAAGGTTCTGCCGGAATGAAAATTTATCCGCCTTTGTATTTAAAAAAGCTGAGAACGCTTTGTGATAAGTATAATGTTCATCTTCTCGCTGATGAAATTGCAACAGGTTATGGTAGAACAGGGAAGATGTTTGCATTTGAGCATGCCGGAGTTTCTCCTGACATCATGTGTTTATCCAAAGGTTTGACCGGTGGCTATATGCCAATGGCTATTTTTGCAACAACACAAAAGATTTATGATGCTTTCTATGATGATTACAGCAGTGGTAAAGCTTTCATGCACAGTCATACTTATAGCGGAAACCCTCTTGCTTGCTCGGCAGCAAATGCTGTTTTGGACTTGATGGAAGATGGAAATATCTTAAAAACAGCTCAGGAAAATGCAATTTTCTTCAATAATTTATTGAAAGAAAAATTTCTTTCACATAAAAATGTCGGAGAAATTCGTCATATCGGGCTGATAAACGCAATTGAACTTGTAAAAAACAAGGAAACCAAAGAACCATTTGACAGCAAACTTCGAACAGGTTATCAAATTTATAAAAAGGCATTAAAACGAGGTGTTATTTTAAGACCACTCGGAGATGTAATATACTTTAATCCGCCATTAATTATAGAACGTAAGGATTTAGAATTTGCAGCAAATGTAGCCTTCGATTGCATGATAGAAGTAATCGGAGAATAAAAACCTAATTCTTTTCATAAAGGATTTTAAATAACAGATTTTAATTATTGGATAATTAAGTTTGCAAATTAAAATTTTCACAATAATAATGCACCTCTACTAATAAAAGTAAAGGTGCATTAATTATATATTATTGCTATTTTACAACGATGTTTACGAGTTTTTTCGGAACCACAATTGTTTTTACAATTGTTTTGCCTTCCGTAAGCTCTTTAATCTTAGCACTTGATAGTGCAAGTTCTTTCAATTCGTCTTGTGACAAAGCTTCATCAGCTTCTATTTTGTCCTTAACTTTTCCGTTAATTTGAACAATCAACGTGATTGAGCTTGCTTTTGCCAAGTCATCATTCCATTTTGGCCATTCTTGTGCGTGGATAGAGCCTTCACCGCCTAAGTCATTCCAAGCTTCTTCACATAAGTGAACCGCAACAGGTGACATCAATTTGATTAGAGTTACGATTGCAAAGCTCAAAATTGATTTGTCCTCATCGTCAAGATTAGACTTTTTGCCACGCCAATCGTAGATTGCGTTTACAAGTTCTCTGTACTTAGAAATTACGGTATTAAATTGGAAGTCGTTAGAAATATCATTAGAAATCCCTTTAATAGCCATGTGAACAAGTCTTAGCAAATCGTCGTTTTCTTTCTTTTTCAATGATCCTTTGCCAAGTTCTGCCAGATTAAGGTTAATATCCTCAGCGTTTGCGGAAATCAATCTCCAAACTCTGTTCAAGAACTTGTAACAGCCTTCAACACCGGCATCTGACCAGTCAAAATCTCTAGCCGGAGGTGAATCTGATAAGATAAACAATCTTGCAGTATCTGCTCCGTAGTTTTCAAATATTTCGTCAGGATCAACCGTATTACCCTTAGATTTAGACATTTTTGAGCCGTCTTTAAGTACCATACCTTGTGTTAGAAGGTTTTTGAACGGTTCATCAAAATCCAAAAGTCCTAAATCTCTTAATGCTTTTGTGAAAAATCTTGAATACAACAAGTGTAAAATTGCGTGTTCAATACCGCCAACGTACTGATCAACAGGCAACCATTTGTTTACTTTGTCTTTCGCAAACGGCATTTTATCGTTTTTCGCGTCTGAATATCTCAAATAATACCAGCTTGAACAAACGAATGTGTCCATTGTGTCTGTTTCACGTCTTGCAGGCCCGCCACAGCAAGGACAAGTTGTAGTTGCAAAAGTTTTAGATGTTGTAATCGGGGATTTGCCGACAACACTAAAATCAACGTCTTTCGGCAACATTACAGGAAGTTGATCTTCCGGTACAGGTTGAATTCCGCACTTGTCGCAATAAACGACAGGAATTGGAGCTCCCCAATATCTTTGTCTTGAAATCAACCAGTCACGAAGTCTGTATTGGGTTTTGAATTCGCCAAATCCTTCGTCAACAGCTTTTTGAGTAATCGCTTTTTTAGCTTTTTCATTGCTCATTCCGTCAAATTCGTTAGAGTTTACCAAAACACCTTCTTCTGTATAAGCATCTGTAAGTTCATCTGCCACAATAGTTTTGTCTTTTGGTGAAATTACAACTTTCAACGGTAATTTATATTTTTTAGCAAATGCAAAATCTCTTGTATCGTGCGTCGGAACTGCCATTACAGCACCTGTTCCGTATTCTGCCAAGGCATAATCTGCTGTCCAAAGCGGGAATTCTTCTCCTGTAAATGGGTTTATGCAGTGCGTACCAAGTGGAACACCGGTTTTTTCACGTTCTGTCGAAAGTCTTTCGATTTCTGTCATTTTGCGAGCATTTGCTCTGTATTCTTCAACTGCTGCTTTGTTTTCAGGAGTTGTTAATTTTTCTATGTCTTTGTATTCAGGAGCTACAACAAGGTACGTAATCCCATGAACTGTGTCAGGTCTTGTTGTGTAAACAGGAATTTCCATTCCTTCGATTTCTTTGACCTTAAATCTGAAAATTGCACCTTGCGATTTGCCAATCCAGTTAGCTTGCATTGTTTTTACGTTGTCGCCCCAACCTGTCAATTTGTCAAGGTCTTCAAGCAAAACTTCTGCGTAATCTGTGATTTTCAAAAACCATTGTGACAAATATTTTTTCTCAACAACGTGGTCGCATCTCCAGCATTTGCCATCGATTACCTGCTCGTTTGCAAGTACTGTACCACATTCTTCACACCAGTTTACGGCAGCTTCTTTTTTGTAAGCTAAGCCTTTTTTATAAAGTTGTAAGAAAAGCCATTGAGTCCATTTGTAATAATCAGGTTTGCAAGTTGTAACTTCTCTATCCCAGTCATACGAAAGCCCAAGCATTTTCAACTGTTTTGTCATATAAGCAATATTTTCAACAGTCCATTTTTCAGGATCAACTCCATGTTTCATTGCTGCGTTTTCAGCCGGAAGTCCGAAACTATCCCAACCCATTGGGTGAAGAACGTTGAAACCGTTCATTTTTTTGAAACGTGCAATTACGTCGGTAATTGTATAGTTTCTAACGTGTCCCATGTGAAGTTTCCCTGACGGATAAGGAAACATTGACAATGCAAAATATTTCGGTTTGTCACTGTCATCAAGGGTTTGGAATGCTTTATCTTCTTCCCATTTTTTTTGCCATTTTTTTTCTATTTCCTGTGGAAAATATGCGTCTTTCATCTTTTTCTCACCTCATATAATCTACTGTGATTATAGTAGCACAAAAAAATCTTTTTATGTATAATTGATGGCATGAAAAAGTTATCCGTTTTAATAATTTTAACATTACTACTTGCAAATATTTGTCCGGCAGAAGCTGGAATTATTTCTATTCACAAATCGAGAGCTGAACAAAACCGGCTTTATAAATCGGCTTATAACGATGTAAAACATGTCATAGACCAACAAACAGTTTATACCAACAAGTATGACTTAGACGGTCTTTCAAGTCTTTATGCGAAGGAATTTGTAAACTCTGACGGGTTTAATAAAGAGGTTTATTTCAAGTTAATTAAGGAAACTTGGGAAACTTATCCTGATATTTCTTACAAAACTCAGATTAATAAAATAGAAGTTGGAGAAAACTATGCAACTGTTTATGTTGATGAAGTTGCAGTTGCGACATCTAAGGAAACCGTTGAAGATTTGACCGTAATCGGAGAACTTTATTCAACGTCAAAATGCGTTTATTATCTTGAAAAACAGGGTTCAAAGTGGCTAATCAGTTCCGAAAAAGTCCTTGATGAAACTTCAACTCTAAAATATGGTGATGCAAGATATGCTGATATTAAATTAAATGTCCCGAAACAAATCGGTGCAGGCAAAGAATATACGGCAAGTTTAAATGTCGTAACTCCTGTTGATAGCGTAATTATCGCCTCTATCAGCAAGGAAAACATCGTTTATCCGCAAACAAAATCGGAAGATGCATTCAGAAAATTAACCGACAACAGCGTTTTAGAACGAGTTTTTACCTCTAATAAAAGCAATGTAAACGAATATGCAGTCGCGTCTGTCGGAGTAACCCGAGCTGAGAGTGTTTCAGATACTCAGGCAAGAATTTATATGGGCGGATTAGCATTTATAATGACAAGGATTAACGTAATTCCTGAAAACAAATTTATCCAAACAGAAAGTGAAAAATAATGAGCAAAGAATTGGAAAAAACAAGTAAATTTATATATTTTGTAGTATGCTATGCATTTTTTATTTTTGCAGATCTTTATATGTCAAGCATTCTTGTTGACAAAATTACGCACGGATTTAGAATGTCAAACCCTATTTTTTCACTAAATTATGTCAAAAACACAGGCGCTGCATTTAGTATTTTGCAAAATTCACGAGAATTATTGATAATCCTTTCGATGATTGCATTGGTATTATTAGCTTTACACGTAATCCATCATTTGAAATCAATTTCATTAAAAACTTGTTTTTTCATAGCACTTTTATCAGCAGGAATTGCCGGAAACTTGCATGAAAGAATAGTTTTTGGATATGTAAGAGATTTTTTCCAATTGAATTTTGTAAACTTTCCGGTCTTCAATATCTCAGACATATTCATCAATATCGGTGTAATCGCTTTAATCATAATGATTTTAATTAAAAGAAAATAACCCTCCACACACACAACACAAATAAAATATACACTGCACAGTTACTGCAACTTACAGAATTAGTTATCTAATATCAATATACATATTCAGAAATAAAAAAAAGAGCCTCTTTTATTGAGGCTCATTGGAATTAAGAATAGCTGGAAGTATGTAAAAGATTAATTATATTTAATAGAATAAGTGTTGTTTTTACAATTACCCAAGTGGCGAATATACAAAATCCACTTCGATAATATAAAATAAGACAATAATTAGCATGCTAACAGATACTAAAACAAACAAAAATCAATCCAGAATATAATAAGTGTATCAACAGCACTTTATCTTGAAACCATTGATATTAAAGAGTTTTAGAGAAGCTTAACAAATCTTTATCATAGGGGTTGACAAATAAAACAGTATGGTTTATAGTAAAAGTGTTAGATGAAGTGTTAATTAAACACTTAATAACAAAAACCTCAGAGAGGAGGACAAAATGTTAACAATCAATCCAGTAAAATTTAATACAGTAAAACCTATTTCTTTCGGTGAAGGAAATTTAAATAATATAACCCCGAATGTAGCGATATTATCACTACAAAACCCAAATGCGAAGATTAACTTTGAAAACGACTTAAATCGTACTCAAAAGGCAGACATGGCTCAAAACCCAAATATGCTAAAAGCACTTGGTGCTAAGCTTCGTAAGACTTATAATATACTATTTTCACCTGATTACGACAGAGCAAATAGAAGCCACAGACACATTGCGTTTATGGGTTAATGCCCTGTCACTTTACCCCGAACTTACATCATAGATAATAACAATTAACCATGTTGCTAAGTAATTTTTTATAACTTAAATCGGTTCAAACCAAAAGTTTGAACCGATTTTGTATATTCTCAGAATGACGACTGATAGCAACTATTTCTGATTTAAACTTATCGTCTTAACGCCCTTAACGACCTATCGACTTATCGTCTTTTTTTAACAAACCATGACGGCTGGGTGGATACCCCGCCCTACTTCTGATAGCAGCATCTAAATCAGTTTCGTGTCGGCATAGCAATGCCGACCTACTTCTGGGTTCTTTCGCTAATCGCTCAGAATGACGACAAATGGCAGCTATTCCTGATACGAACTTAGTGCCCTAGTGCCTTAGTAACTTAGTAACTTCTTCCGATACGAACTTCGCCTCTTTGCCTCTTTGCATCTTGGCATATAAATCAGTTTCGTTGTTGGGCTGGAAAGCCCAACCTACTGAAAAAGACGTTAGGTCCGTTACAGTAAATAAAATATTATCGTCATTCTGAAAGCTTAGAATATTAGTATGAGCGGGTAGCGAATACTTAATATTCTTGCTATTCAGAATCTATTATTAATTTATAATAGACTCCGGATCGGAGTCCGGAGTGACAGTTTCGTTACAAATATTTTTCATGTATAGTCGCTATTCTCGTCATTCTGAGCGTTTAGCGAAAGAATCCAGCTAATATTAATCTAATAAAGTTGCAATGAATAAAAATCAATTCAACTGAAACAGACCATGCGTCTTTGCCTCTTGGCATCTTTGCATCTAAATTCCGCTTAGCTGCTTCGCTTCCTAGCTGCCTAGCTGCTTTCTGAACTGGATTCCTTCGCTGTCGCTCGGAATGACGTGAATTGCTTCTGTTTCGGACTTAACGTCTTAACGTCTTATCGTCTTTTAAGACAAAATATCTGTCAAAATTATGAACTGAACATTGTAAATACTTTTTCTACATTTTTACTAATCAATTGTTTTACCGTATCGTATTCAGTATTCAAAGCCGACAATTCAGTATCTATATTTTTCATCTTTAATTCTAAGTTTTGTTCTTTGTAATTTAATTTGCTTTTCTTAATATTGTATTCTGCCTCAGCTCGTGCAATCGCTTCATCATCAGTAATTTCTGCAATATGATCACTTGCTGTGTAATGCCCTTGATAAAAATATCCGTCTGTATTCAAACTCATCACAAATAATTGACCATTTTTCAACGCATTATTCAAATAATTTGGATCTTGTATTTGTTGTTGTTTTATTTTGTCAGTAGAAGCACCATACATACATAAAGCGTTGTACAGTTGGTTATAAAAATCGGCATTTAATTCGTTAGTATCTGTTTTGGCTGACACGTTTTCAACCAAAAAAGTATAATTCAAATCATCTGTAACATAGACACTTTTCTTTGCAGATGCCTTATCAATAGTGTAACCACTCTTAAAACCATCCATAACTGCGGCAAAGTTGGTTAAATAAGATTTTAACAAGTTTGTCAAGCTGAATGAATAAGTGTTACCACTATTAATAATTCCGTTGCTTGATCTAGCTGTGTTTTGCAAATCTGACCAATTTCCACTGCCGGAAATTGTGCCTTGTAGTTGCGCTTTTGTAATTTCAAGTGCTTGTGCCAAGGCATCATTAGATTCATTATCGACATTCAACCCCTTAAATTCAGTAGCACCAGCATTATAACCTAACAATGTTGCCATTTCTTCTAAAACATTTTGAGCTAACTTTTCAAACTCTGTTCCTGAGTCCATATAAGCCGTAAACTCACATTTTCCACTCAAAATATCTCCAAGAGTAAGAGTCTTCATACTATCAGATGTTAGAGATTGCCCATCTTTATTAATTCTAATCTGACCATTTTGTTTAGGATCTGAAACTACATTATCAGTTTTTGTAATCGAACTGAAACCCATTGCATATTTCAAATCTCCTTCTTTATGTTTAACAGATTTTGTTGGAACATATACGGTAATATCAACCGGAGCAATACTATTCGCCGCCAATTTTAATTTTGTATTTGCAGGAATTGAGTCACCGGTTTTACCTGTTACTGCTGTACCATCACTCTTTGTTCCTTGCCAAGTAGCTTGTGCATTTTGTTCTTTTGAACCAATATCATAACCATTTATTGCAATATCAACAATATCTCCTGCTTTATATGTAGTCAACACATAATTTCCGGCTTTATCTAATTTAGTTCCAGCAGCAGTTACAGTTCCTGCCGGATTTCCTTCTGTTGCAAAAACATTTACAATAGGGTGCGTAAGTTCTGTATTTGCCGCTAATGATACGATATTACTGTTTGTATCTCCTTTTTCATATTTTGCATCTTTTAAGTGGTTTATAAATGTAGGAGAATTCATTGCATTCGCAATCTTTTTATCACTGATTTCTCCACCAACTCCAATTTGAGTATAACTACCTTTCAAACCTTTAATACCAGAAATAACCGAACCATCAACCATTCCGACAGCCCCAAGTTGTTCCAAGAAAGCATTTCTTCCTTTTTCGGAATATTGATTTACAGTAATTTCCTTACCATCTTCATTTTTAATTACAGCTGTTTTTTTAGGATTTCCATTGTTGTCAACAATACCTGCTTTTACAGCAGCATTAAACATACTCTCAGACAAAACAACACGCCCTTGCGTATCGGTTACTAAGAAGGCATCGTACTCATTCAAAGCAGAAGGAGTCATCATCAAGTCATATGACAAGTTGTACACATCGCCGGTTCCATCACAATTACTGTCTGCGTCCCAAACAAGTTTTGTTGCAGTCAAAGCGTCTTGATACTCCTGAGCAGCTTTTTGCTGTTCTCGGGTAACAGAAAGTTTTTGTTGTGCAATTTGCATTGATTCAAATTCACAATTCATCTTTCTTGAAGTTATGGCTAAAAATCTTGCTTGTGAAGCTGCCAATCCCATTGTAGTAACGCTTTCCTTTCAGTTTTTCTTAGTAACTTACATGTCTTTCTCTCGTATTAACGACATTTTTGCTAAAAAACTTTAAGAATATAATCAGGTTTATTAAGATTTTGTTACAATAGGTTTTTAAAAATACACAATAAAAAAGCCCTCTAATAGAGGGCTTTTTGCAATTTTGATTAATCAATAATCGCTTATTTGATTTCAACAGTTGCGCCAGCAGCTTCAAGTTGTTTTTTGATAGCTTCAGCATCTTCTTTTTTGATACCTTCTTTAACTGCTTTTGGAGCGCCATCAACTAATTCTTTAGCTTCTTTCAAGCCAAGACCTGTGATAGCTCTAACTTCTTTCAATACAGCGATTTTGTTAGCACCAGCTGATGCCAAGATTACGTTTACTTCAGAAGCTTCGTCAGCTGCTGCTTCACCAGCTGCTGCTGGAGCTGCTGCAACTGCTACTGGAGCTGCTGCTGATACGCCGAATTTTTCTTCCATAGCTTTTACTAATTCAGCTGCTTCTAACAAAGTTAATTTTTCAATTGATTCTAAAATTGTTTCTACGTTACTCATTATTTTTCTCCTTTTAAGTTGTTTTTGTACTTATCGTTTGTGTCTTGGATTATTGGCGACTCGAAACTTTTCATTTCACTACATAAATTTTATAAAATTTATTCCGTTTCATTAAGTTTCTCGTTATGTCGTGCTGGGTTCGCTAAAGCTCACGCGGCACACTTGCCAAAATCCGCTAAGCAGTTTTTTGATCTCTGACTGCTGCCATTGCTCTTGTAAGTTGAGCCATAACTGCATTGATAGATCCAACAATTCCAGTTGCAGGTGAGTTGATAGAACCAAGAATTTTTGCAAGAAGTTCTTCTTTTGAAGGCATTTTTGCCAATTCTTCTGCTTCTTTTGCAGACAATAGGTTTCCATCTAGTGCACCACCAAGAATTGCACCTTTTTTAGTATCTTTAATAAATTTTGCAACTGCTTTTGCAGGACTTACTTGATCTTCAAAACCGAAAGCGATTGCTACTGGTCCTGTCAAAGAATCAGCAAGAACTTCAAAATCAGTACCCTTCAAAGCGATTTTTGCCAAAGTATTTTTAGTTACCATGTAGTCGCCACCATCTTTTTGAAGGCTTCTTCTCAAATTAGTGATTTCTTCTACAGTATATCCTTTATACTCTGTCAAAATAGCTACTTGGGCTTTTTCTGCTTTTGCTTTTATTGCATCTATTTTTTCAGATTTAAAAGCTTTTGTTGCCATGATTAGCTCCTTTGTTTTTTGTTGTTTATCGACCTAAAAATACAAAAGATTTTGCATCTTTCATATTTGTCCGCAAAATCTACCAGGTTAACATATCTATTTATAAATTATTATATTTCGACTGTTTCCTCGGTTAGCTGATTTATTAAGGAAGCTTTTAAAAGTCAAGGTTACTCTTTTCTTTTATTTTTCACTCTTTAAAGGGTCTTGGGATTTATTAATCTTGCCCTGTCCGAGTGTTGCTTCCGCTAACTGTCTGCGGTTACAGCTTTATAATACAAGAAACATTATAAAAAATCAATAGTCTAATTAATCTTTCTTAATCAAAGACCATACATCGCTGTTCTCATCAGGGTTTATCGCATAAGACCCTCTCAAAAACGGCTTAAAATTCGCTCCATTCAATAACTCATAACGCATACAAAAATTACTCAAACAAACAGGTTCATTTTGAATATTCAAACTTACTAATTTTTCCAATAATGGATAAACTTCTTTTTTAAAGTTCGTTTTTTCATCATAAACATCAATAGCAATATGACTGATAAAAATCCACTTTCTCTTTTTCATATTAGTTTTAATTCTGTTGGTAACTAGATTTATAAATGTTAATAAATTATCAACT
>ERZ1026880.851-NODE-851-length-14218-cov-17.540352_pt1 | contig 14218 bp, 10 predicted proteins | sample MGYA00380170_ERZ1026880 | MGnify/ENA primary metagenome ERZ1026880 (study PRJEB33269, sample SAMEA4719806) | human gut metagenome | biome: human-associated habitat; feature: organic feature; material: feces | place: Cameroon | collected 2013-10 ...
TTATCTATTGCCAAGACTTTTCTTTTATTTCCCATCTACTTTTCGACTCTACTCAGTTAATATTAGTATATCACATTTATAACTGATAATTAGTGTTAAAAATACAATTTTATCAGTTATAACTGATAAAAAATGAAAATTGATAAATGATTTAAGATATGAAATAAATAGGAATGCAAATAAAGACACTTTTTTATCCAAATGACATCCTTATTAATTATTGTCATTCATTTTAAAGTAGTTGTAGGAGGCTACATATGAACTACTATTTGGCAATTGATATTGGAGCATCAAGTGGAAGACATATCCTAGGTCATTTAGAAAATAATAAGATGATTTTAGAAGAGATCTACCGCTTTTCCAATGGTATGGAAAAAAAGGATGGACATTTAATATGGGATGTTGATGCGTTGTTTGAACATATCCTTTTAGGAATGAAGAAGTGTAAAGAAAAAAATATTGTTCCAGTTAGTGTGGGAATTGATACATGGGCGGTGGATTATGTCTTATTAGATGAAGGAGGTAATCGTATACAGGATGTGTATGGATATCGGGATTCTAGGACAAATGGTGTGGATAAAGAAGTATATAAAATAATTTGTGAAGAAGATCTATATAAGCGTACAGGCATTCAGAAACAGATATTTAATACGATTTATCAATTAAAAGCAGAAGATAAACTAGATGAAATAAATTGCATATTGATGATACCGGATTATTTTAATTATTTGTTGTCAGGACAAAAAATTACAGAATATACAAATGCATCTACAACACAATTGGTAAGTCCAGACACAAAAGACTGGGATTATGACCTAATTGAAATGTTGGGATATCCAAAACATATTTTTACCAAGATAAAAAATCCCGGATATGTTGTGGGAAATCTAAAACCTGAAATTCAGGCTGTTGTTGGATTTGATACACGCATTGTTTTACCCGCAACACATGATACAGCATCTGCGGTATTGGCAGTTCCTAGTAATGAAGATGTACTGTATATTTCTTCAGGAACTTGGTCATTAATGGGCTGTGAATTAAAAGAAGCTAATTGTTCTTTAGAAAGTAAAGAAAAAAATTTTACAAATGAAGGAGGTATTGATTATCGTTTTCGCTATTTAAAAAATATTATGGGCATGTGGATGATTAATAGTATGAGAAAGGAAATAGCGAACGAATATTCATTCGATGATATTTGTGAAATGGCAAAAAAAGAAACAATCACATCCATTGTAGATGCACAGGACCATCGCTTTTTAGCACCTGTTAGTATGGTTGAGGAAGTGAAAAATGCATGTCTTGAAACGGGACAGGAAGTGCCTGAAACCATAGGTCAAATCGCAAAAGTCATTTATCAATCATTAGCAGATTGCTACAAAAATGTTGCGAACGAAATTGAGAGAATGACAGGGAAAAAGTATAGTTCCATTCATATTGTAGGTGGTGGAAGTCAAGCCATGTATTTAAATGAATTAACAGCGAAAGTATGTCAAAAACAAGTTTATGCAGGTCCTGTAGAAGCTACAGCTATAGGAAATATTGCAGCTCAAATGCTTTCAAATCATGAATTGATGAATCTTTATGAAGTAAGAAAATGTATCTTTGACTCTTTTGAAATTGTCAAAGTAGAAGGAGATTACTATGTTAGTTAATACACGCGCAAAAGTTGGTGTCTTTTCCATTGCACTAGGTGCATATTTACCGCAGTTTCCAACTTTAGTACCTGAATTTGAAAGTCAGTATGAAAACTTTAAAAAAATAATTCCAGATACAGTTGAAATTATTGATGGTGGAATTGTCACAACAAAAGAAGCTTCTCAAAAAGCAGGAGATCTATTTAGGGCAGCTGATGTGGATGTAGTTTTCTTACAACTACTAACTTATGCAACCTCATATAACATGTTGCCTGCCATTCGAGATATTGATGTACCTGTCGTATTGGTGAATATCCAAAAATTAGAGGCACCAGATTATGTCAATACGGATACACCAAAGTGGCTAGGTGAATTATATGCTTGTGGAGCTGTAGGTGAAATGGTGGCAGACCTTGAAAGAGCAGGAAAAAGACATGCCGTTATAACCGGGATAGCCAATCAGGATCCAATTGTTCAAAAAGAAATAGAAGAATGGTGTAAAGCAGCACAAGTAAGAAGAAGATTTAGAAACACAAATCTAGCACAAATTGGACGTCCATATCCAGGTATGATGGATTTATATATTGATGAAACAAATTTATATCACCGTATGTGGGTGTACACGAAACAATTTGATTGGGAAAAAATGTGGGCGATTGCCGATAATGTTACGGATGAAGGGTTGATTCAAAAAAAAGCCGAAGAGATTCTGGATACGTTTGAAATTGAAGGAAATGCGACTGTGGAAACCGTATGGGATATGGCTAAATATGTAGTTGCCTTTGAAGAGTGGGTAAAGAAAGAGGAAATCGGATTAATCGCATCACACTATGATGGATTTGCGCAAGGTGTCGCTGGAAAACTAGATAGTATGTTGATTCCTGCATTCTCTATGTTGATCAAGCAAGGCACCGCATGTGCAGTTGAAGGTGATATTAAGGTGGCTATGGCCATGAGTATATTAAAAACTATTTCTGGTACTGGTCAATTATCAGAGATGTACTCAATTGATTTTAATGAAGATATATGTATTATTGGTCATTCTGGATCTGGAGATGCCGATATCTCTCAAGCTCATAAACCAACAATGAAAATTGTAGATGTATTCCATGGTAAAACTGGAGGTGGGTATTTAACACAATTTTATCCTCCAACAGGCGATGTAACATATCTTGCGATTACGCAGGATAAAGATGGACACTTTAAATTTGTGGTGGCAGAAGGTGTAAACGAAGATGGTGATATCTTTATGTTTGGAGATACAAATATGCGAACTCGTTTTAGTTGTGGCGCAAGAGAATTTGTGAATCGATGGTCTGAAGCTGGACCAACCCATCATATGGCTGCCGCTGTTGGAAGGCATATTGATACAATTTTAAAAGTCGCAAAAATATTTAATGTACCCGTAGATGTAGTGGTTAGATAGGAGCAGAATATGAAATTTTTAGAAGCAAAATTCGTAAAGGGATTTATTAGAATGTGTGATGATGGCTGGAATCAAGGCTGGCATGAAAGAAACGGAGGAAACTTATCTTATCGTGTTAAGCCAGAAGAAGTAGAGTTGGTTAAGGAAAACTTTAATGCCAAAGAATGGCAACCTATTGGTACAAGTGTACCAACTTTAGCCAATGAATATTTCTTGGTGACAGGCTCTGGAAAATACTTTAGAAATGTGAGTATTCAGCCTGAAGATTCGATCTGTATGATTGAATTAGATGAGAAAGGTGAAAACTATCGTATTGTATGGGGATTGATTCATGGCGGAAAGCCGACTTCAGAATTACCATCACATTTAATGAATCATGAAGTAAAAGTATTAGTGAATCCAGAATATCGTGTAATCTATCATGCGCATACGACAAATATCATAGCTTTGACCTTTGTATTACCTTTAAAAGATGAGATATTTACACGTGAATTATGGGAGATGGCTACAGAATGCCCTGTTGTATTCCCATCAGGAATTGGAGTCGTTGGATGGATGGTTCCAGGAGGAAAAGATATTGCGGTAGCAACTTCTAAATTAATGAAAGAATATGATTTAGCTATATGGGCTCATCATGGAATGTTTGCGGCAGGCTATGATTTTGATTTAACATTTGGATTAATGCATACAGCCGAAAAAGCAGCTGAAATTTTGGTGAAGACATTAAGTATGCAGCCAAATAAACTTCAAACAATTACGGCTCAAAACTTTAGAGATTTAGCTGTCGATTTTAATGTAACTCTACCAGAAAAATTCTTATACGAAAAATAATATTCAAACTGTGCTATCATTTGTATATGAATAAAACATTACTTGATAAGTTAAAACAAGTCACAATTGAAGAAGAAGCTATATTAAATGGAAGTAGAATTGAAAAATCTTTGTATACACAGAAGAATCAGTTTGAAGTAGAAAGCAATAAGGTTTTGGATGCTAAAAATTTAATTACAGTTCGAACGCATACACGTTTTATTGATTTTCCCAATCACAAACATGATTATGTTGAAATGATGTATGTGGTTCAAGGATCTATTCATCATGTGATTGATGGAAAAGAAGTGATTTTAAATGAAGGAGAAATTCTTTTGTTGAATCAGCATTCCTGGCACGCGATCAAGAAAGCGGAAAAGGATGATATTGCGATCAATTTTATTATTCTTCCATCTTTCTTTGACGTAGTTTATGACATGATAGGATATGACAATATCATCGCAAAGTTTTTAGTGGATATTTTAAAAAGAAATAGTAATTCTGGTGAATATTTATTGTTTCAAGTTGCTGATATTTTACAAATTCAAAATCTTGTTGAGAACATGATTCAGTCTTTATATGAAAAAGAAGATGATCATAAAGAAAATCAAATCACGATGGGATTGTTATTTATGTATTTAGTTCGTTATGTGAATCGAACGACAAAAGGGACGACAAAACGTTTTGAAGAATTATTAGTTGAAGCTACATTGGACTATATTGATCATAATTATAAGGATGCAACTCTATTAGAAATATCTTCTCGATTAAAACAACCCGATTATGCCTTAAGCAAGCTAGTTAAGCAACAAACAGGAAGAACGTTTAAAGATTTGTTGCAGTCACGACGTTTTTATCGAGCTGAAGAATTGTTGCTGGATACGAATTTATCTATTGATGATATTATTTATGTGGTTGGCTATGAAAGTCATAGTTATTTCTTTAGGCGATTCAAAGAAAAATATGGTGTTACACCAAGTCAATACAGAAAAAAGCGCAAATAAGGATACTTTTTTCGCAAAAATAGTCCTTTTTAAATTTGATAAAATTGTGTATATTAGAAATAGAAAAAATAAATATTGGCTTGTTACTTCTTTTTGAAGGCTTCCCCCATTAAAATCATATGTATTTTTTTGTGGTGCTCAAAAAGAAGTTTTTATTTTACAGGAGGAATAGTATGAGCGGATATCAAACGATGTTTAAAAAAGAACCAGATAATTGTTTATTTCCATTTTTCTGGCAACACGGGGAAAATCATGCGGTATTAGAAGAATATGTAGACAAGATTCACGAATCAGGCATGAATGCATTATGTGTTGAGGCACGCCCTCATCCTGATTTTGTAGGAGAAAAATGGTGGTCAGATATGGACTGCATTTTGAAAAAAGTAAAAGAACATAATATGAAAATGTGGATTTTAGATGATTCTCATTTTCCAACAGGGTATGCGAATGGAAGAATTGCGAAGGATTATCCTCAATATTTAAAATCCTATATCGATGTACGCCGTTATGATGTACAAGGCCCTTTTAATCAGGCACGTATTGATTTAAGAATCACAAAAGGAAGATCTTTTACAGGTAAAGTTACCCAAAGATTTAATGTGTTAGGTGTATATATGGCTAAACGAATGTATCAATATACTGAAAAAGGTGATTCAATTGATCCAGATACACTAGTAGATATCACATCACAAATGCGTATGAGTGATCGACTATTGACGGTAGACATTCCAGATGGAGCCTATAGTATTTTTACTGTTTTTGAAACAGATAAAGGAAATGAGGATGCGACAAAAGAATATTTAAATCCGCTTGTCAAAGAAGCAACAAAAGTATTGTTGGATGAAGTATATGAACCTCATTTTGAACATTATAAAGAAGAGTTTGGGAAAACAATTTTAGGGTTCTTTTCAGATGAACCACGCTTTGGAAATGATAAAGGACCAGAATGTCCAATAGGTAAAGATATGCCTTTACCTTGGAGAGATGGATTAGAAAAAGAACTTGGATTTGAAATGAAATATTTACCTCTTCTATGGCATATGGCTGGTGGAAAAGAAAGCGAGATTCGCTTTCAATATATGGATTTAATCACAAAACTTTATAATGAAAACTTCACTTCTGTATTAGGTAAGTGGTGTGAAGAACATGGCGTATGGTATTTAGGCCATACAATTGAAGATAATGGTGCACATGCTCGTTTAGGCTATGGAACAGGACATTTCTTTAGAGGCCAAGAAGGAATGCACGTATCTGGAATTGATGTCATTGGTGGACAGATTGTACCAGGTATGAATTATCATCATGATGCTTTTTCAACTGGAGGAAGTAATGGAGAATTCTATCATTATGCCCTGGCAAAACTAGGAACGTCTGCAGCACATTTAGATGAAAAAAAAGGTGGAAGAACGATGTGTGAAGCCTTTGGAGCTTATGGTTGGAATGAAGGACTTCGCACAATGAAATGGATTGCGGATTCATTAATGGTAAGGGGGGTGAATTATATTGTTCCACATGCCTTTGATCCAAAAGAATTTCCAGATTGGGATTGCCCACCACACTTCTATGCGCATGGACACAATCCTCAATTTAGAATGTTTTCAACATTAGACAATTATATGAATCGTGTTATGTCAATATTTAGAGATGGAATATATCCTGCAAAAGTTGGCGTATTCTATCCTGCTGAAACAGAGTGGGCAGGAAATTATATGCCTATTGAAAAAGTATGTCGTGTATTAACAGAGAATCAAGTCTCATTTGATATTATTTCACGCGATTATTTGTTGAACGCAAAAATTTCAGATTACACGTATACAATCAACAAAACTTCATTTGAATGCTTCATTGTACCATTTGGAACTTCTATGCCTGCAGATATGGTATCGGTGTTAAGTTCAATGGTTGAAAATAAAGTTCAAGTTGTATTTATTGGTGCATATCCAGAAAATATAATGGGAACATATAAAGAATCAGAATGGACGAATGTAAAATTAAATTCAAGTGTATGTTCATTATCTGTATTAAATATGGACACTTATAAATCTGTAAGTTTATCAACCAAAGAAAAAGATATAGTGATGGGTGAATATGTTCGTGAAAATAAACATGCTTATATGTTCTTTAATGAGCATATGTCTAAAAAAGTAGAAACAAAGATTCATTTTAAACAATCAGGAAATATCTATCGATATGATGCACTGCATGATGAATTGTTTGAATCTGATGGCAAGTTATCTTTAACTCCATATGAATCTAGTATTTATGTAGTGTGTGATGAAGTGTTGCCAGCTAAAAAAGAAAAGAATATCACATATAAAACTGTAGAATTGCCAAATAAATGGACAGAAAAATATACAGATAGTATGAATTATCCTGATTTTTCTGAAACAGTAGACACAGATAGATTAACATGTGTTCAAATGCTTGATAATTATGAGAATAAAGCAGGTACAGTTCAATATAGTACAAAAATTAATCTTGAGAAGAAATCAACTGTACTGGATTTAGGAAGAGTACATGAGACGGCCCAAGTATTTGTGAATAATCAATTGGTGGATACAAGAATTTGTTTCCCATATACATTTGATTTAACCGATTATATTCAATCCGGTGAAAATGAAATTAAGATTGAAGTCACAAATACTTTAGGAACTCAACAAAGAGATTATCTTTCACATTTCTTAATGATTGAACCATTTGGGGTAGAAGGACCAGTGTCATTGATGCAAGGGGATTGATATGTTTGTAGAAAAAGTAATTCTTAGAAATCGTGAAGATGTAACACTAACAAGCTATATTTTAGATGATTCAAAAGAAATTTTAAAAGGCAAGAAAAGACCAGGGATGATTATATGCCCAGGAGGAGCTAATTTATTTTGTTCAGACCGTGAAGCTGAAGCAGTCGCTTTGCGCTTTGCAGGTATGGGATATCATGCATTTGTGTTGCGATATTCAGTTTATCAACAAGGTAAATTCGATAGGAATGCTACATTTGAAGTGGATCCAAATAGTGTTTTTCCCAATCCAATGTTAGATATAGCAGCAGCTATGTTATATATTCGTGATCATAATGAAAAATGGTTGGTGGATATGGATAAAGTTGGTGTTTGTGGATTTTCTGCAGGAGGCCACAATGCCTTAATGTACAGTGTATATTGGGATAAAGATATTATTACTTCGTATTTTGATCGTCCAGCATCTGATTTTAAACCAGCTGTAGCAGTTGTAGGATATGGATATGGAGATTATGTAGCTATGCGAAAAGGTGGAAAATTATGCACACCAAATAATCCAATCGATATTTCATTGTTTGGCACAAGTTTTCCTACATTAGAACAAATGGAATCGGCATCTCCATGTCGTATGGTTAGTGAAAATACACCACCCATGTTTTTGTGGTGCACTTCTCAAGATGAATTAGTTCCATCTGAACAAACTTTAATAATGGGACTAGCCCTCGCTAGACAAGGAATTGATTATGAGATTCATGTTTTTGAAAAAGGAAAACATGGATATTCTTTGGCTGATCAATCGACGGCTTCTCATGATTATCAGATTAGTGAATCTGTCGCAAAATGGACGGATTTAGTAAAACCATGGCTATATGATCATATTCCGGTAAATGATTTGGAGGATTGATATGGAACAAGTATATAATCCATATCTTCCAAGTTATGAATACGTTCCGGATGGAGAACCAAGAGTATTTAATGATCGATTATATGTATACGGCTCTCATGATCGATTTAATGGAACAACATACTGTATGGAACCTTATACAGTATGGTCTTGTCCAATCGATGATTTAAGTGACTGGATGTGTCATGGAATGATTTATGATGGTAAGGAAGATGCATTAAATGAGACAAAAGAAAGATTGATGTTTGCGCCAGACTGTATCGAAAAAGAGGGTACTTATTATTTGTTTTATGGATTGGATAATTCTAAAACAATTTCAGTAGCTACTTCCAATACACCAGAAGGACCTTTTACTTTCTATGGCAATGTACACCATCCAGATGGAACGGTGTGGGGAATGAAAGAAGGAGATCGTCAACAATTTGATCCAGGAATTTTTATTGACGATGATAAAAGGATCTATTTATATTCTGGATTTTCTTCAACGCCTGAAGTAATTGAGAGAATTAAAAAGAAAATACCTGGTAACGCATTAAAAAATTTTAATATGACATGTGACGGAAGCTGGGTATGTCAATTAGAAGAGGATATGTTGACATTAAAAGGCGATTATAAAATGATTGTTCCTGGCGTAGAAAATTCGAGTGGAACAGGATTTGAAGGTCATGAGTTTTTCGAAGCTTCTTCCATGCGTAAATACAATGGGAAGTATTATTTTATATATTCTAGTGTATTAAGTCATGAATTATGTTATGCCATGTCGGATTATCCGGATCGTGATTTTGTGTATAAAGGGGTATTGCATTCCAATGGAAATATTGGGATTGATGATAAACCAACATATTATTATGGAAATAATCATGGCTCTTTAGTGGAAATAAATGGACATTATTATATTTTTGGACATCGCCATACGAATTCACATCAATATTCAAGGCAAGGAGTTGCAGAAGAAATCTTTATGAATGAGGATGGGACTTTTAACCAAGCTGAAATGACTTCGTGTGGGTTAAACGGAAAACCATTAAAAGCTGGAACATATCCTGCATATATTGCGTGTGTATTGATGAAGGATAAAGCTTTATTATCCAGTGAAAAGACAGACTTAAGCATGCATCCATCAATTACTCAAGATGAAAAGAAAGAGGCATATATCACGAATATCCAGGATGGAGTTGTGATTGGCTTTAAGTATTTTGAAATGGAGAGTTTAAATTCAATTTCAATTTTGGTGAAGGCATCACTAGAAGGCATGTTTTATGTTCGTAATGAATATGATGGGGAAAATATTGCTGAAATCCATATTTCTGCATGTGGTGATTGGAAAGAATTTAAGGCGGATATACACTGTTTTGGTGAAAAAAAAGCAATCTATTTTATATATAAAGGGGAAGGGTGTGTTGATTTTAGAGAGTTTACATTAAATTAAGTTAAAATCACTTAATTTTGATTAAATATTTTAAATTAAGCGTAAGATTAAGTTAAAATTAATTTGACACCGCTTTCAAAGCGTATTAAGATATAGGTGTAAATAGGATTGTTACTTCTTCGAAGGCTTTACCTAAAATAGTGAATGATTATATGTATATGGTATTTACTATTTTTTGTAGACTTCGATTTTTTTATAAAAGGGAGATTGTATGAAAGTTATCAAAAACATAAACAACAATGTGTCTATTTGTGTCGATGACAACAATCGAGAAGTCATAGCTTTTGGTAAGGGAATAGGTTTTAAAAAACCACCTTATGAACTTGAACTTTCACAGATTGATCGTACATTCTATGATTTAGATGAACATTACATATCGCTTCTAAATGAATTATCTGAAGATTTGATGAGTGTCACATTGGAAATTGTAGATAAGGCGAACAGCTATTTGAAAGTTGAGTTAAGTAAAGTGTTCTATTTCACATTGGCTGATCATTTGAATTTTGCGATTCAAAGAGCTAAAAAGGGTATGGCCATAAACAATCCAATGGTAAATGAAATTCGTCATCTTTACGAAAAAGAAATGCGACTTGGAGAGTGGGCAGTAAAGTTGATCAAAAAAAGATTGGGTGTAGTTTTACCAAGAAGTGAAGCTGGGAATATCGCGATGCATTTTATAGATGCAGAGGTTGCGGTTTCGACATCTATGGAGGATAAGACAGAACAGTTTGTAGAAGATATTACGGACATTGTGAATGATACATTGAATATTATTATTGATCGAAATGATTTCACATATTCAAGATTTGTGACACATCTTAAGTATTTATTAAAAAGAGTAAGTAATTTAGATGAGGCAAAATCAGAAAATGTGAAAATGTATGAAAGAGTAAGAGCGGAATATCCGTATTTACTAAAAACAACAGAAAAAATTAAAGAATATATGACTGCTTGTCTAGGGATTGAACCTAGTGAAGAAGAATTATTATATTTGATGTTACATCTAAATAGACTCTGTGCAAGAGAAGGATTGTGACCTTAAGTGGGCTTTACCTGATGCATAAGTAGTAAGGGAGTACTGTATTTCCTTATGACTTTGTATCAGGTTTTATTTTTGGCTAAAAAGAACTGGTGGCGCCAAGAGTTCTTTCAGCATATAAGCTATATTCAGAAAAAAGAAGAGAGAGGAGAAAAAATATGGCAAAGTATGAAGAATTGTGTACTCAAATTCTTGAAAACGTTGGTGGAAAAGAAAACGTTACTTCTGCAGTACACTGTATGACTCGATTAAGAATTAACTACAAGGATCAATCAAAAATCAATGTTGATGCGATCAAAGGTATTAAAGGAGTATTAGGGGCTCAATTTTCTGGGACTCAGTTCCAAGTGATTATTGGACAACACGTATCAGATGTATATCCAGAATTCTGCAAAATTGCAGGTATTGGAACGGCTGATGCGATCGATGAAAATTTAGATAAAGAACCTTTTGATATTAAGAAAGTTCCAAATAAAATGTTAGACTACATTTCTGGTTCAATCGCTCCAATCTTACCTATCATGATGGGTGCAGGATGGTTTAAATTATTCTATGCATTGTTAGGACCTAATTTATTAAATGTATTACCAGAAACATGCGACTTAATGCGTATCCTTTATATCGTTGGAGATGCAGGATTCTACTTTATGCCAGTCTTCATTGCTTGGGGTGCTGCGCAAAAAATGAAAACAAGTATTCCATTATCATTACTATTAGGTGTCTTGTTGGTGGATCCAAATATTTTGGAAATCGTTGCAGCTGGTGAACCATTTAAAATGCTTGGCTTTATTCCAATGCCATTAAACAACTATACATCATCATTAGTTCCTATTTTATTAGCAGTATGGGCATTAAAATATGTGTTTGATTTTGTGAATAAAATTGCTCCTAATTCAATTAAGATCATTGCTGTTCCATTATTAACATTGTTTATTATGGTACCATTGATGTTCTGTGGATTAGCTCCAATTGGAAGCTGGATCAGTACAGGTCTAATGTATTTCTTCTCATGGCTATATGATACAGTAGGATTCTTAGCCGTTGCGTTAATCGGTGGATTCTGGATGTATTTAGTTGCGACTGGTATGCATGTTGCGATTTGTCAAATCGCATTGATCAATATTACTACATTAGGATTTGATCCAATCGTATTAGCTGGATCAAATGCTGCTAACGTAGCATTAATGGGTATGACAGTGGCTTATTTCTTACGTACTAAAGGTGAAGAAAAACAATTGGCTGCTACAAATGCGATTACATTATTAGTGGGTGGTATTTCTGAACCTACACTATTCTCTGTATTGTTAAAAAACAAACGTGCCATGGTATCTTATACAATTGGTGGTTTAATTGGTGGTTTGATCATTGGATTGTCTCATGCAGCAATCTATACTATGGGTGCGTCTAACCTTCTATGCGTATTATCATATGCTGGCGGACCTGGAAATAGCTTTATCATGGGTGTTATAGGATGTGTTGTAGCCTTCGTGGTTTCAATGGTTGTTGGTTTAATTACTGGATTTGGTGATGATGCGAATGGTTTACAAAACTTCAAACCAAAAGCAAAAAAAGCAAAATAACAAATAAACTCAAGGCAGATTAAGACTTTGGTCTTGACTGCCTTTTAGTGCGATTGACATATAGGAGGAAAAATTAAATGAAAACATTTAAAAAAGATTTTTATTGGGGTGGAGCCACTGCTGCCAATCAATATGAAGGGGCATGGAATGTAGATGGGAAAGGCGCCTCTATTTCAGATCATTGTACAAATGGATCTCACACATGTCCAAAAAGATTGACTGTTGATTTTGAAGAAGGAACTTTATATCCTTCAAGAGAAGCTACAGATTTTTATCATCATTATAAAGAAGATATTGCATTAGCCGCTGAAATGGGCTTTAAAATCTTCCGTATGTCAATTAACTGGACAAGAATTTTCCCTACAGGAATGGAGGAAAGTCCTAATGAATTGGGTTTACAATTCTATGACAATGTATTTGATGAATTAAACAAATATGGAATTGAACCATTAGTAACAATTTCACATTATGAAATTCCATATGGATTAGTAGAAACATATAATGGATGGTATGGAAGAGAATGTATTGATCACTATGTTCGTTATTGTGAAACCATTTTTGAACGATACAAGGATAAAGTGAAATTCTGGTTAACATTCAATGAAATCAATTCGGGTACAATGCCAATGGGAGCTGTTTTATCTTTAGGATGTGTAAAAGGGTATACAGGACCAGTAAATCAAGTGCCAGATGAAAAACAAGTTCGTTATCAAGCCTTACACCATCAATTTGTGGCAAGCGCAAAAGTTGTTAAATTAGCCCATGAAAAATATCCTCAGTTCAAGATGGGAAATATGACGTTGTTTGCGACAAAATATCCAAACACTTGTAATCCAGATGATATCTTAAAAGCACAAAGAGAAAATCGCAGAATGAACTGGTTCGTATCCGATGTTCATGTGCGTGGATATTATCCTTCTTATATGGATCGTTTCTTTGAAGAAAATAATATTGACACTTCCTATATTTTAGAAGGTGATGCTGAAATCTTAAAAGAAGGAACTATTGATTTCTTTACATTCTCATATTACATGTCAACATGTGAATCAGCAGATCCAGAGGTAAGCAAAAAAGTAAAAGGAAACTTAGTTGGTGGTATTGCCAATCCATATTTGACAGCTAGTGATTGGGGATGGCAAATCGATCCAAAAGGATTACGCTATACATTAAATGAAATTTATGATCGCTATCAGTTACCTATGATGGTTGTTGAAAATGGACTTGGGGCATATGATAAACTAGAAGAAGATGGAACAATCCACGATTCATATCGTATTGATTATTTACGTCAGCACATTGCACAAATGGAAGAAGCTGTAAAAGATGGTGTCGATTTAATCGGATATACACCTTGGGGATGGATCGATGTAGTATCTGCATCAACGGGTGAAATGGCAAAACGCTATGGATTTGTATATGTAAATAAATATGATGATGGAACTGGTGATTTGGGACGTAGAAAGAAAGATTCATTCTACTGGTATAAAAAAGTAATTGAATCAAACGGAAAGGACTTAGACTAATATGGGACTATTTGACAAATTATTTGGAAAAAGCGAAACGGTACAACTACCTGAAATTGCAGATGATGCGATTATCGCATTAGGTAATGGAGAATTAATTGATGTGACAACTGTCAGTGATGCGATGTTTGCCG
>ERZ1026880.853-NODE-853-length-14186-cov-3.652820_pt1 | contig 14186 bp, 15 predicted proteins | sample MGYA00380170_ERZ1026880 | MGnify/ENA primary metagenome ERZ1026880 (study PRJEB33269, sample SAMEA4719806) | human gut metagenome | biome: human-associated habitat; feature: organic feature; material: feces | place: Cameroon | collected 2013-10 ...
TGACAAGGGCTATGTGGGGGCCACCCAGGGCCTGTCCTTCATCCGGGCGGGGCTGAACACGGTCGTGCCGCCGCTGCAGCAGGCCGTCGTGGGCTTTTCCGACCTGGTGCTTATGGTGGACTTTGACCTCTTGGAGGTCCTGACCGAGTGGAACAAGATGCCGACCGTGGAGCCTTATGTCAAGCTGGACATCACCCGCTACATCACCCTCATCTCCAAGATCCGGGAGCAGGGCTTCACCCTGACCAAGGAGGAGGAGCTGCGGGCGGCGAACATCCCCTTTGACGAGACGGACGAGGCCCTGCGGGAGCTGTTTTTCCGCTTCCTGCGTCTCCAGCAGCAGGGAGAGCCCATCGAGCAGCCGGAGCTGGCGCGGGACACGGCCCATACCCTGCCGGAGCTGGAGCTGTACTGCCGGAAGCTGGACCTGTATTTTTCGTTCGCCAAGACCTTTGGGTGCCCGGTGGACGAGGACGCGCTGTATGACCAGCGGGAGGACGTGGCGGAGGAGATCAACGAGATCCTGCTGCACCGGCTGAAGAACAACATCCGCTTCTGTCCCCTGTGCGGGAAGGCCCTGCCCCTGCACCACCGTGGGCGGGTGTGCGACGCATGTTACCGAAGGATGCGGAAGTGAGAGGAGTTTCTCTTGACACCCCCCTTTCCATTTGATACACTGAGCAAAGAGAAATCATTTTTGTTTGCCGACATGGCAAACAGAGAAAACGAGAGGAAGGTTTTTTATGAGTGACGTGTATTCCACGCTGTTTTTATTCAGCGCAATCTCTGCGGCGTCGGTCCTTTTGGGGCTTCTGTTCTACATCCTCATCGCCGTGGCCGCGTGGAGGATCATGGTCAAGGCCGGGGAGCCGGGCTGGAAGGGCATCATCCCCGTCTACAACATTTATAGCCTGTACAAGATCAGCTGGAAAACCAGCATGTTCTGGGCGCTGCTGGTGCTGGAGCTGCTGTCCAGCATCATCCAGAGCGCCAGCGACGGCTTCCTGCTGTCCTTCGTGGGCTGGATCTGCTCGGTCGCCGGTCTTGTCATCGGCATCATGGGCCTGCATAAGGTCTCCAAAGCCTTTGGGCATGGGGCTGGGTTTACCCTGGGCCTCATCTTCCTCAATCCTATCTTCCTGCTCATCCTGGGCTTCGGCAGCTCCCAGTATATGGGAAACCTCAGCTGGCCCAACCAGGCACGGTTCTGAGCGAAAAAACAACATCGTCATTTGGCAAAAAAGAAGCGTTCGCCTTGACAGGCGGGCGCTTCTCCTTTATAATTATAGTGTCAGCAAGTATCCGCCAAAGAGAGAAACAAAATCTCTACCCGAGAAAGGATGGTACTGATGCAATACGAGATCAAAGGCGGCGCATTCCCCGTGGTGATCTGCCAGCTCAACGACGGCGAACAAATGATCACCGAAAAAGGCTCCATGGTCTGGATGAGTCCCAACATGGAGATGAAGACCTCCGGCGGTGGCGTGGGGAAGATGTTCTCCAAGGCCTTCTCCGGCGAGAGCATGTTCCAGAACATCTACACCGCCCGCGGCGGCAACGCCCTCATTGCCTTCGGCTCCAGCTTCCCAGGGCAGATCCTGGCGCTGGAGATCGGGCCAGGCAATGAGATCATCCTGCAAAAGGCAGCCTTCCTGGCCTCCGAGCCGGGTGTGCAGCTGTCCATGCACTTCAACAAGAAGCTGGGCGCCGGGTTCTTCGGCGGCGAGGGCTTCATCATGCAAAAGCTCTCCGGCCGCGGCATGGCCTTTGCCGAGGTCGACGGCGAGCTGGTGGAGTACACCCTCGGCCCCGGCCAGCAGATGATCGTGGACACCGGCAACGTGCTGGGCTTCGAGCGCACCGTGGCCATCGACATCCAGCAGGTCAAGGGCCTGAAAAACAAATTCTTCGGCGGCGAGGGCTTCTTCAACACCGTCCTCACCGGCCCCGGCAAGATCTGGCTCCAGACCATGCCCATCTCCGGCGTGGCCATGTCCATCTATCCCTTCCTGCCCACCAAGGGCAACGGCTGAGTGTTTCCGCTCTGAACTTTCCCACAAAACCCAAATGATCCCAGATCCCCCAAGCACAAAGGAGCGCAGAAGTCTATGCTAGGAGCTTGTCTCGATGCCGTGCGGGCCTCGGTCCCGCTGGTGCATAACATCACCAATTACGTCACCGTCAACGATGTGGCCAACGTCCTCTTGGCCTGCGGCGGCAGCCCCATCATGTCCGACGAGCCGGAGGACGTGGAGGACATCACGGCCCTCTGCGGCGGCCTGAACCTGAACATCGGCACCCTCAACCAGCGGAGCATCGAGGCGATGCACCGGGCGGGCAAACAGGCCGCCGCGCTGGGCCACCCCATTTTATTGGACCCCGTAGGGGCCGGGGCCTCCGCCCTGCGGACGAACACGGCCGTCAGCCTCATGCAGGAGCTGCCCCTCACCGTCATCCGGGGCAACATCTCCGAGATCAAGACCCTGGCCCTGGGCAGCGGCACGACAAAGGGCGTGGACGCAGACGTGGCCGACGCCGTCACGGAAGAGCCCCTGCCCCAGGCCATCCAGTTCGTAAAAGACTTTGCCCAGCGGTCCAAGGCGATCATTGCCATCACCGGAGCCATTGATCTGGTCAGCGACGGGACGCAGTGCTACGTCATCCGCAACGGCCGCCCCGAAATGGGCAGGATCACCGGAACGGGCTGCCAGCTCTCCGGGCTGATGACGGCCTTCCTGGTGGCCAACCCCGACCGCCCGCTGGAAGCCGCCGCTGCGGCCGTGGCGACGATGGGTCTGGCCGGGGAGCTCGGCTGGCTCCACATGGCCAAGGGGGAGGGCAACGCCTCCTACCGCACCCACATCATCGACGCCATCTACAACATGACCGGCGAGACGCTGGACAAGGGGGCAAGCTATGAACTGCGCTGAACAAGACTTACTGCTCTACGCCGTCACCGACCGGCACTGGCTGCACGGCCGGACCCTGCACGAGGTCGTGAAGGAGAGCCTGGACGGCGGCGTGACCTTCCTCCAGCTCCGGGAGAAGGACCTGGACGAGGCCTGTTTCCTGGACGAAGCCAAAGACATCAAAAACCTCTGCCATGCCTACGGTGTCCCGTTCCTCATCAACGACAACGTAGACATCGCCCTGGCCGTGGACGCCGATGGCGTCCACGTGGGCCAGAGCGACATGGAGGCCGGGGACGTCCGCGCCAAGCTTGGCCCGGATAAGATCATCGGCGTCTCCGCCCAGACCGTCGCCCAGGCCCTCCAGGCCGAGGCCCACGGGGCGGACTATCTCGGCGTCGGGGCCGTGTTCCCCACCGGCTCCAAGGCCGACGCCAAGGAAGTGGAGTGGGACGTCCTGCGGGAGATCTGCCAGGCCGTCTCCATCCCCGTGGTCGCCATCGGCGGCATTACCCAGGAAAACGTCACCGAGCTGGCCGGGACGGGCATCTGCGGCGTGGCGGTGATCAGCGCCATCTACGCCCAGGAAGACATCCCGGCAGCCGCAAAGAACCTGAAGAACACCGTGAAAGAGATGATCACACCCCAATGAAACACGCGCATCTGCATTACGGTTGGGTGGTCTGCATCACTTGCACGCTCCTGCTCTTCATCACCATGGGCACGGTGTCCAACGGCTTTTCCGTCTACCTGCCCTACATCATGGACGAGCGCGGCCTGACCCACGCCCAGACGTCCTCCCTCGTCACCCTGCGGTGCCTCACGGCGTTTCTGGCCATGTTGGTCATTGGCTGGTACTACAAGAAGGTATCGCTTCGTCTGGGCGTGAGCATCGCCGCCTGCTGCGCGGGCCTGTCCTACCTGCTCTACGCCAGCGCCCAGACCTATCCCCTCTTCTGCGTGGGCGCGGCGGTGTCGGGCCTGAGCTACGGGTTCGGCTCGATGATCCCCGTCTCGCTCCTGATGAACCGCTGGTTCGACCGGCACCGGGCCTTGGCCCTGAGCATCTGCGCCACGGGCAGCGGCATTGCGACCATCGTCCTGCCCCCGGTGACGACGGCCCTGGTGGAGCACCTGACCATGGGGACCGCCTTCCGCATCGAGGGCGCAGCGATCTTTCTCCTGGCTGCCCTCATCTTCGCCGTCCTGCGCAGCGACCCGGCGGAGAAGGGCCTGGCCCCCTGCGGGCATCAAGAGGCCCCGGCAGGGCAGGAAACGCCCGCGCGCAAAGCCCACGGCGACATCCCCCGCGCGGCCTTCGTGCTGCTGGCCTTCGCCAGCCTGTTCATGGGGGCCGTGGCCAACCCCGGCTTCGTGCATCTGTCCGTCCTGTTCAGCGGGGAGGGCTTCTCCGCCGGTGCCGTGGCCGCCATCATCAGCGGCACGGGCCTGATGCTCACCCTGGGCAAGCTGCTCTACGGCGAGACGACGGACCATGTGGGCGGCTGCAAGTCTACCCTGCTCTTCGGGGCGATCCTGGTGGCGGGGCATGTGCTGTGCTGCCTGGCCTTCCTGCAAAGCATCCCTCTGAGCGTCCTCACTGCCGTCTGTATGGGCGTGGGCTACCCCATCGCGACGATCGGCCCCTCCGTCTGGGCCAATGACCTGGCCTCCCCCCGGCAGTACCCGACTGTTTTGCGGCGGCTGCAAGTGATCTATGCCGGCGGCGCTCTCGTTTTCGCCACGGTCCCCGGCCTCTTGGCCGACCGCTTCGGCGATTACCTCCCGGCCTACATCCTGTTCTCTTGTCTGGTTCTGGTCTCCCTGCTCCTCATCGCCCTGTCTTACCGAGCAGGACGCAAGGTCCGAACAGAACACAAAGCCTGACAAAACCAAAGCAGAATAAAAAGACAAGAAGCGAAAAAGCGTTCCTCCCCGTTTTCGATGGGAAAGAACGCTTTTATTGTTTTATCCTAGAAAGAGCAAAGAAAGCTCAAAAAACGCAGCAATCGCCTCAGCGATTTTGCGCCCGCTCCTCCCGCGTCCTGGGCTTGTCGAAGTCCGGCAGCAGGAAGGTGCCCACCAGGAAGGTCAGGGAGTAGAAGGCGGTGAAGAGCATGGCCGTCTTCCAGGTGGTCACGTTGGCCAGGTGGACGATGACGGCGTAGACGATCATTTGCAGGATATACGCCCCCGTCCAGTACAGCGTCATAATGACGGCGACCTTCTGCGGGTTCGCCCCCGGCATCCGGGCCGGCAGGGTGAAGAGGGAGGGCGTGGAGATGAAGATCACAACGCCCATCAGGATGGCGCACACCGTCGCCACCGTCCCCGACGGGGTCAGGATCATCACGAAGAACGCGATGGACTGGGCAAAGCCGGAGAAGCGGAAGAGGGTGATCTGGCGCTTGAGCTTCTTGGCCAGCACGATGCCGAGGATGGTCCCCGGGATGCCGGTGAGGGCGATCATCGTGGAGATAAACTGCGAGTTCACCGTAAATTCCGGGTGCAGGGGGAAGAGATAGAGCATGACCGTATACATGACCAGCCGCCCGGTCATCGTGAAGATGAACTCATAGAGGAACGGTTCTTTCAGGCCGTCCTTGTACCGGTAGAGCTTCCCGCCCTCGCTCTGGTCCGTCTGCTTGGGCGTGGCGGCAATAGGATAGCCCCGCCCGACGATGAGCCACAGGACCAGCAGGATCACGCTGAACAGGCCATAGAACAAAATCACGCTCCGCCAGGAGACCAGCCACGCCCGCACGGCGGAGATGCTGAAGAGCGCGATCAGATTGCCCGTGTTCGGCCCGGCGTTGTTGATGCCGATGAAGATGGGCTGCTGCTTCGGGGAGAAGCAGTAGACGACGTAGGGCGTCATGCAGATCATCAGCACCGCCCCGCCGAAGCCCAGCAAAAACCGGCTCAAAATAAAGAACGGGAAGGACGTGGACAGCGCCCCGATGATGACCGCGCAGGTGAGCAGGCAGGAGAAGGCGACGGTCTTCTTCGGCCCCAGCTTGACCAGGATCCAGGCCGCCACAAAGTTGCCCACGATCTTGGCCGCGGAGATGGCGTTGTTCACGGAGGAGGGCACATGCCCCACCCCGAACTCCTGGATCATGTCGTTGGTCACCACAGAGCCGACCATCCAGGACGCGCTGAAAAACGCATAGGTCAGAAACAGGATGATCTCAATGGCAATGGCTCTACGGGGGCCGATGGTTTTTGGCGGCATGGTTGCAAACCTCCTCCCGTGTCCCGCAAAGCAGCTGCTCTGCGTGCAAGTTAAGTTGCAAAATCAAGGCGGACACTTGAAACATTTCTGTCATTCTACCCTAAATTTACCGATACGTCAAGCCAAAAAACCGAAGGTTTTCAGGAATTTTGACCAAAATATTGTGTATCCTTTAGCACCGGCAATAAAATTTCTAGTTCCCAGCGCCCAGTTTTTTGCTATCCTAAGAGGGAACGATACGCAAGAAAAGTACCGCAGGAAGGGGGTCGTTTGCCATGGCGCCGCAGGCCGCTCAGACATTCGGATATATGCGCGTGTCCAGCACCGACCAGAACGAGGACCGCCAGCGCCGCGCCCTGGCCGACGCCGCCGTCCCCCAGGAGCATCTGTATTTAGACCGCCAGTCCGGCAAGGATTTCCAGCGCCCCCAGTACCAGCGCCTGGTGAAGCGCCTGCGGGCCGGGGACCTGCTCTGCGTGCCCAGCATCGACCGCCTGGGCCGCAACTACGAAGACATCCAGGACCAGTGGCGGCTGCTCACCAAGGACATCGGCGTGGACATCTGCGTCCTGGACATGCCCCTCCTGGACACCCGCAACGGCAAGGACCTCATGGGGACCTTCATCGCCGATCTCGTCCTGCAAATTCTCTCCTTCGTGGCCCAGAGCGAACGGGAAAACATCCGCACCCGCCAGGCCCAGGGCATCGCCGCCGCCCGCGCCCGCGGCGTCCACCTGGGCCGTCCCCCCGCCCGCGTCCCCCAGGACTTCGACCGCATCGTCCAGGCCTGGCAGGACCAGTCCATCACCCTGGAGCAGGCCCTGCAGCAGGCCGGGGTGGGCAAATCCACCTTCTACCGCAGGCTCCGCGCCCTACGCGCCGGGGAGCAGGTGTGACCTCCTAGTTCTTCAACAGGTCCGCCAGGCTGTATTCTCCCGGTGGGATCTTTGCCACGCGCCGGTATTCCAAGATCGCATCGACCAAGCTTTGCGCGTCCGTAAAATAATGGCGAACAAATGCATAGGCCTTCACGTTTGTCATGTGAAATTCTGTTTTGCAGAACTCGCTGGGCTTCTTTTGCGTTCGCTTAAATTTATCATACGCTTTTTCCTTGTGAATGATCAGCATTTCAATTTCCGGTGCCGTGATCACATTGATCACATCGACCTTATGTGCATACGCCTTGCTCAAGGTAAAGTTTTCTCTCCGCGAATCCAAAACACGAACCACAGAAATCGGGGCGGAAAACCCCTTGCGCAAATAGCGCTCTTCAAATTTCTTGGCACTGCGGCTGCGCAGCACACGTTCCTCCAATAAATCTTCCCGTGAAAAAATCAACAGGTCATGGTCCAGCAGAATGTCCATGATCGCTTCTTCTGCACTTCCCTCGCAGATACAAGCGATATACTTTGCAAGCTCCATCCCGTGCCCCCTTACTCTTCCGGGGTGACCAGGCTCTTTTTCAGGCGCATATAGGCCTCATAAGCCGGGGTCGTCCCCTCCAGAAAACCGCTTTGGTAGGCGTCACTTTTTTTGATGTCATTTCGATGGAGCAGATTGCTGAGGTTCTCTACGGTGATTCCATTTCGATTGCGAATGATGTGGATGGCGTCGTTCCGGTCATATTCGTCCAGCAGCTCAGGATAATGCGTCGTGAACAGCAAGACCCCGCCCTTTCGGTTGAGGCGGCTATCCATAAAAAATCGAAGGAGCGTCGTAACGATCTCTTTGTTGAAGTGGTTTTCGATCTCATCTATCAGAAGATAGCCCCCAGAGCGCAGGACATCCTTCACCATAGAAAAGGTGATGATCCCCTTGATCGTTCCCGAAGAAAGATACTGCTCCAGTTCCCGTGCATCGTGTAGCGTGATCTCCTCCTCTCCCTTGAATTTTAAGTGGATCAAATTGTTCCGGTTTCCCTCTTCAAAGCAGAGCGTTTCAATGGTGGGGTCCAGAAAAGCGATCACCTCTAAGGGGATCGTTTCCGAAACAGGAAGCACATTCACATTCGTATAGGACAGCAGACTGTACAGCGCCAACCGGTCTTTCGTCTGCTTATTGTGGGCAATGATAAAGCTCACATCATCGGGCAAAAACATCTCGTTTTGGCTCCGGACAGACGACGGTGCGATCCCGGAAAAATCCGTCAGATATTTCTTGGACTTTACACTGCTCAGCGGTTTCTCCCACAGAGCTTCCCGGACAATGGCATACACACGCTCCCCTGTTTTTACGGTTCTCGTCGTGATCTCGGTCTCCAAACAGCAGCTTTTTTGCGCTGCGTCATAAAAGTAGAGCCGAAGCACAGCCTTGCTGGCACTGCCTAGGATCGACCTAGTCTCTACATGGTTGATCGGCTCGTTGTTCAGGATGCTCAGCGCCAGCTGGATCACTTTCAGCACCGAGGTCTTTCCTGAGGCATTGATCCCAATAAACGCATTGGTCGTGTGCAGAAATACGTTTGGTTTTGCAGTCAATGGAAAAAGCGTCTCTCTGTCCTCTTCCCCTACCCTCTGCTGGGCATAGAACACAATGTCCAGCTCTTCCCGAAACAGCGACAGCCCCTGGGCTACGATACGAAGCAGCTTCATTGTTTCCTCCTAACCACGAGTTTTTCGTGTTTATTTTCTACAAGAGCTAGTATACTAAACTTTCAAAAAATTATCAACGTATTTTCCGTTTTTATAGACTTTATAAAAGTTCCCTCTCTGCCAAACAGCAGAGAGGGAACTCTTGACATAATGGACGATTTTACAGGAAGAACGACTGAATCTGCGTGATGAGCACGATGACCATAATGATCGGGATCACAAACCGGAAGCAGAACTTAAAGTACCCCGCTCCCTTAAATTGATGCCCGCTCTGCTCGCACTCGTCCTTGACCAGGTTGGGGAATACCCAGCCCATGAGCAAACTCATGAGCAGGGCGCCGAGGGGCATCATGATGCCCTCGGTGAGCATGTCGTAGAAGTCCAGCCAGCAGTCGTTCCACATGGCGAAGCCTGCGCTCTCTGTCGTCAGGCCCAGCAGCTCGTAGGGGGCCTTGACCACGGCGCCGCCGCTGCCCAGGGCGTCCAGGGCCACGGGGATGCCGATGAGGAACTGGAGGACGGCGAAGATAAGGGCCGTCTTCTTGCGGTTGGGTTCCTTGCCCCTGTCCAGCTGCCGGTCCACCACGGCGGAGGTCAGCACCTCCATCAGGGCGATGGAGGAGGTGACGGCGGCGATAAAGACCAGGAAGTAGAACAGGAAGCCGATGATGTTGCCGGCCTGGCCGCCCATGCCGTCCAGGAAGACCTTCTGCATGGAGGCAAACAGCAGTCCAGGGCCTTGGGCGTAGTCCACGTGGAAGGCTGCGCAGGCGGGCAGGATCATCATACCGGCCAGGACGGCGAAGATGGTGTCGAACAGGGGCACGATGACGGCGTTCTTCTGCAAGCTCTTCTGCTTGTCCAGGTAGGAGCCGAAGGTGATGTTGATGCCCATGGCCATGGACAGGGAGAAGAAGACCTTCCCCGACGCTGTCTTCAGCACGTCAAAGAAGCTGCCGGGGTTGGAGAAGAGGCTCATGTCCGGCTTGAACATGAACTTGTAGCCTTCCAACGCACCGGGCTGCATGGCTACAAAAATGATGATGCCGATGAGGATGATGCCCAGCGCCGGCATGACGGCCTTGCTGAACTTCTCGATGCCCCCCTGCACGCCGCCCATGACGATGGCCATGGTGCAGACCAGGAAGAGGGCGAAGAAGAGGATCATGCTCTGGCCGCTGTACAGCAGCCAGCCGAAGAAGCCGCTGCCCTGCCCGGCGAAGCCGTCCGCGCCGAAGATCTGGACCAGAAAGCCCAGGCAGTAGCGCAGGACCATGCCGCCCAGCACCGCGTAGAAGGACAGGATGAGGAAGGGCGAAATGACCGCCATCCAGCCAATGAAGGAATACTTTTTGCCCAGGGCCGCATACGCGCCGCCTGCGCCTTTGCCGGTCTTTCGGCCCAAAGCAAACTCGCCCAGCATCCCCACGACGCCCACCAGGGCGACCAGGATGAGGTAGAGGACGAGGAAGGCAAAGCCGCCGGTCTTGCCCATTTTATAGGGGAAGGCCCAGAGGTTGCCCAGGCCAATGGCCGAGCCGATGGCCGCCATGAGGAAGCCGAAGCTGCTCCCCCACTGACCACGTTTGGATGTCTCCATAGTGAATTTCTCTCTCCTTAAATCATGATGTGATGTTTTTATAGTTTACCTGATACTAGCAAAAATTTCAAGTTATGCAAAGCATTTTCCCGTCTTTTTGACGAAACTATTTTCTTTTGAGATTTTTCAGGCGCTTTGGGGAAGAAAAATGGCAAAGTAAACAAAAAAACATCCGTTTCCCTCTTTTCAAGTCCGGAAAAATCCGGTAGAATAGAGCAAAATGGGGGAGAATTTTTTCTTCCCCCCCATGCAACGAGAACTTTGGCAGAAAAGAGGAGAGCACCCATGCCCAACTACCGTCTCACCCTCTGCTACGACGGCACCCGCTGGAAGGGCTGGCAGAAGCAGGGAAACACCGACCACACCATCCAGGGAAAGCTGGAGACGCTGCTCTCCCGCCTGCTGGACCAGCCCATCGAGGTCGCCGCCTCCGGCCGCACCGACGCCGGGACCCACGCCAAGCGCCAGGTCGTCTCCTTCCGCGCCAAGACCGCGCTGACCACCCAGGAGATCCTGGACGGCCTGCGCCGCTACCTCCCCGCCGACATCGGCGCTGTCTCCCTGGAGCAGGTCGAGCCGCGCTTCCACGCCCGCTTCTCCTGCACCGGCAAGACCTACACCTACCGCATCTGGAACAGCGACGAGCCGAACGTCTTCGAGCGCAACTACCTCTACCACCTCCACGAACCGCTGGACGTGCCCGCCATGCGCCGCGCCGCCGAGGACCTGTGCGGCACGCACGACTACAAGGCCTTCTGCTCCCTCAAGCGCACGAAAAAATCCACCGTCCGCCGGGTGGACTGCATCACCATCCAGGAGCTTGGCCCGGAGCTGCTCTTCACCTTCGAGGGCAACGGCTTCCTCTACCACATGGTCCGCATCCTGGTCGGGACCCTCTTAGAGGTCGGCCGCGGCAACCTCCAGCCGGAGGAGATGGGGGATATCCTCGTCTCCCAGGACCGCAAACGCGCCGGAGAGACCGTCCCCGCCTGCGGGCTTTGTCTGGTGGATGTGCGGTATGAGAAGTCGTAAAGTAGTACGTTGGTACACTACGGAGTGCTTGCGGTAGGTAGCCCTCATTCGTCTGCTTCGCAGCCACCTTCCCCCCAGGGGAAGGCTTTAGGTGATACCATATCTCATAAAAAGGTACAACACTGCAAGTTTGTACCGCGTAAACAGAGCCTTCCCCGAGGGGGAAGGTGGCCCGGCGAAAGCCGGGTCGGATGAGGGCCACCTGCCGCACCTGAGCCGCAGTGTACTAAGGTAGCCACCTAGGATTTAGAACCACGAATCCAATCCTCCGGCTCCGCCGGACACCATAAGGAGGTCCCGCCATGAAACGACGCCTCCCCCTGATCCTCATCCTGGCGATCCTAGCCGCCCTCGTCGTCGCCCTCTTCCTCCCCCGTCCCCTGCTCAAACCCAACAGCGACTACGAGGTCCTCATCGTCCGCTACAACCCCACCTACGACGCGCAACCGACCGACATCCCCACTTTTGACAGTGACGCCATCGTCGCCTGCCTGCGGAACTATAAGGCGGAAAATGCCTTCACGACAACGCCCCCTTCCTCCTCCTACACAGACATCTTGTTGGAGATCACCGTCCGCCAAAAAGTGGACCAGGGGGACGATTGGAAAACCTTCTGGTTGGGCAAAACAAATTACGTCTACTTCGGAAAGTTTATGTACCGCATCCCAGACGGCAACGCCCTCCAGAACGAACTGCTTCAAATCCTAGACCTGCCCTCAGCCGGATAAGCTAGTGGTGGCAAACGATTTACAAAATACTCTCCCGCTCCAAGTCTAGGTTGTATTTCTCCTAGTTTTGTCCTATACTAAACTCAGAAAGGAGTGTTCCCCATGATGGTCAACACAAACAATATGGTTTCCCTGACCGAAGCCAACCAAAATTTTTCCAAAGTAGCCCGTCTAGCAGATGAGCGCGGCCCTGTGGTCATCCTGAAAAATAACGCTCCTCGCTATCTCGTCATTGAGTTCAGCCAGGCTGAGGGGATGCAGGAAGCTCCGGACGAAGACATCCTCTCCCTTTCCCACCGCATCATCGCCCAAAACCGGGAAGCCTATGAGGAACTGGCCAAATGAAGGGGCTCTCTGAACGGCAAATTCTCCTACTGCACGACCACCTGATTCAGGAAACCGGCGGCTCCCCTGGCTTACGGGATAAAGGTCTGTTGCGCTCCGCGCTGGCTGCTCCGTTTCAGAGCTTTGGCGGCGTTGATGTATTCCCCTCTCTTCAGCAAAAAGCTGCGCGTCTGGCCTACGGCCTAATCAAAAATCACCCCTTTGTGGATGGAAACAAACGGATCGGTGCACACGTCATGCTGGTCTTTCTCGCTCTGAATGGCGTGGAATTAAATTATACACAGAAAGAACTGTCTGACCTGTTTTTGGCAGTTGCCGCAGGGCAAGCAGAGTATGAGGAGATCCTCTTCTGGCTGTTAGAACATGACCGATAAAAAAGAGATGATAGCCCGGACCCACGTCCGTCTATCATCTCTTTTTCTATCGTTAGGAAGCAAACAGTTTACTCGTCGTCCAGTTTACTCGGCTCATGTTTCCTTACAAGCTCTCCAAATATGCTTTCACGGGAAAGGGCTGGACCTGCTCGTCCTTTCTCAAATACAGCGGGTGGTGGGGGTGGCCCTTCTTCGACCGCTTCCCCGCGCACAGCCACCGGGCGTGATATTCCTCCCCGATGGCGATCATGTCCCGCAGGCAATCCTTCAAATAGGGCCGCTGCTCAATGATGGTCCCCCAGGCCGCCCAGACCGCCGGGGTGTACCCCTCCCCCACCTGGGAAAGCACCCAGCGAAAGGCCGCCATGTTCTCCCGGTGCAGGGCTTCGTTGCAAACTTCGTCCATGTCCTGGGGCCGGGTGGCCCGCTGGGCGTAGACATTGAACATCAAAAAGCTGTCAAACCCATTCCCCTTGGCGATGCGCTCCACGGACTTCAAGGTGTTGTCCAAGGCCCCCGGCGCAGCCGTCGAGGGGTTGATGCCAATACAAATGAGCGGATTGGCCCCCTTCGTGCCCAGCAGATACCGGTACTCGGCGTAGTGGTCGGGGATGTAGAGCCAGCTGTCGCGGTCAAAGTCGTCGTTCGTGGGGACTTGCGCCTGCGCAAAAGAGAGGATGTCCAGGGCCTGGCTGGGGCAGGTGGGAATGTGCATAAAAATCTTCCTTTGTTTTTGGTTTTGTTTTTTTGACGGGTCTCTTGCATTTCTCGAAAATATCTTCTATGATACTAACACGACTGAAGGGGGTTTGTCGAGTGCAGGAATGGTGTTGCGTTGATACACTACGGACTGCTTACGTGACGTGGCCCTCATCCGACCCGGCTAGCGCCGGGCCACCTTCCCCCTCGGGGAAGGCTTTGCGCAAGTGGTGAATAAACGGAGCGTGGTACCAAGTTTGCACAACGTCCCGAGAGCCTTCCCCTGGGGTCAAACTGTCCGGGGGACAGTTTGATTCAGTAAAATCTTCCTTAAACAAAGGTGGCTGCGAAGCAGACGAATGAGGGCTACCTACCGCAAGCACTCCGCAGTGTACTAACGTAGACCGGCCCCCCGCGCACCCACGCATCCAATCCCTCCGGCTCCGCCGGACACCATAGAAAGGAGGCCCACCCATGCCCCGCACGAAAAACCTTGACCTCACCCAAGGCATCATCTGGAAACAACTGCTGCTGTTCCTGCTCCCCATCGCCGCAGGCACGCTCTTTCAGCAGTTTTACAGCACCGTCGATGCCATCGTGGTGGGCCGCTTTCTCGGCTCCGACGCCCTGGCCGCTGTGGGCGGCTCGGCGGCGGTGATCGTCCAGCTGGTGG
>ERZ1026880.857-NODE-857-length-14150-cov-4.451011_pt1 | contig 14150 bp, 11 predicted proteins | sample MGYA00380170_ERZ1026880 | MGnify/ENA primary metagenome ERZ1026880 (study PRJEB33269, sample SAMEA4719806) | human gut metagenome | biome: human-associated habitat; feature: organic feature; material: feces | place: Cameroon | collected 2013-10 ...
GGCTAAGCTCGAATTGCTGAACGACGCCGTGCACAACCCCTTCAGTCTGAAGCCGCGAATCGTCGCGCTGGCTACTTCGGCATCGCGTGACGCCGAAAACGCCGCCGACTTCACGAACCGCATGCGCGATCTGGGCGTTGAGGTGCGCGTCATCCCCGGTGAACTTGAAGCTGCTCTTTCTTTCTCGGGCGCCACGGCGGAATTCCCCGGCGAATCGACGGTTGTCGTTGACGTCGGCGGCGGTTCGACTGAAGTCGTCGCAGGTCGATCGGGAAACGCCCCCGTTCTGGCGAAATCGTTTGACATCGGATGCCGTCGCATGACCGAGCGTTTCCTGAAAACCGACATCCCAACTAAGGCCGAGATCGAAGCCGCACGCACGTGGATGCGCGATCAAATGGCGCCGTACTTCGCCGAGCTTCACTCGCATGGATTCACCGGTGCGCGTATGGTTGCGGTGGCGGGCACGGCGACAACTGTCGTTTCCATTCGCGAGGCCATGGAAACCTACGACTCGTCCCGCGTTCATAAAGCGCGCGTCACGCGCGGGCAGCTTGACGGCATCGCCAGCCGACTGGGGTCGCAGCCTTTGGCAACCCGCCGTCAGACGGTCGGCCTTGATCCGGACAGAGCCCCCGTGATCGTGGCGGGCTTCTTGATCTTGCAAACGATCATGGATCTTTTGGGCATCTCGGAGTTCACGGTAAGTGAGTCGGACATCCTTCAAGGTATTGTTTTGCGGGTAGCCAACGAATAGTGCCCATTGGGGCTTGCATTCTTTGCTAAAGTGAACAGCGTCGTGCGCGAATGGGAGCGTGGCGGAATTGGCATACGCAGCGGACTTAAAATCCGCCGCCTTCGGGCTTGTGGGTTCGAGTCCCACCGCTCCTACCAGTCCAAGAACGCGCAGCCGACGTTTGTCGGCACGTGCTTTTTTTGGGGGGGGGGGGCGCACGCGGGTGGCGTTTAGACGCCGCTTCGTTCGTTAAGCACTATCGTGAAGCAGGGGACAAAGAAATCCATGCCTAGCATCAATGAAATCCTCGCCCAGGGCGGCAAACCCGGTTCGTTCGAAGAGTATCTTGCGTCCTATGCCGACCAGGTCGGCGAGCTTATCAACGCATTCATTCCGCGCGGTTCGCATCCTGATATGGACAAGTACCTGTACGATCCGCTGCGTCGCTACAGCCAGAACGGCGGTAAGCGCCATCGTCCGCTGATCTGCTTCGCTGCATGCCTGGCCGTTGGCGGCAACGCCGAAAGGGCGGTCAGCGCAGCCGCTGCGATCGAGCACTTCCATACCGCAGCGCTCATTCATGACGACATCGCCGACGAGGCCGAGCTTCGCCGCGGCGAGCCCTGCCTGCATCTTACTGAGGGAACGGGCCTTGCCATCAACATGGGTGACCTGGGGCTTTCCTTGGTAAACGGTACGGTCATCGAGGACCCGATCCTCGACGACGCCACCAAGGTCCGCGTCATCAAGGAGCTCATTGACATGACGCGCCGCACCATCGAGGGTCAGGCTCTTGATATCGGTTGGGCGCGCGACGGCCGTTACGACATCACGCCCGAGGATTACCTCACCATGGCTACGCACAAGACGGCTCACTACTCGGGCGCCGTGCCCCTGGCCATCGGCGCGATCGTGGGCGGCGGAACTGACACCCAGGTCGAGGCGCTGCGCAACTACGGTCTCGATACTGGCTTGGCGTTCCAGATTCAGGACGACCTGCTGAATCTTATTGGCAAGACGGAAAGCACCAAGAAGGGCTTCCGTGACGACATCACCGAAGGCAAGCGCACGCTTGTGGTGGTTCACGCTCTGCAGAACGCCGACGAGGTCGATCGCAAGCGCATTATCGAGATCCTTTCTTCGAAGGAGAAGGATCCTGCGGTGCTTGAAGAGGCCGTCCAGATCATGCAGAAATCGGGCAGCATCGATTACGCCCGCTTGTATGCCGAGAACCTTACCAGCATCGCGAAGAACCGCCTGATCGAGATGGTTCCTCCGTCGGATTCCCGCGATCTGCTGATTTCCATGGCTGATTGGTTCGTCAATCGCTTGAAATAGTCCGTCTGCATTCGCGGCAGAAACAACGATTCACAATAGCGCCTTGTCGGCTTAGCTCGGCAGGGCGCTATCGATTTTCCCGGGTGCTGTGAATCGGAAAAATCGCTCTGCCAATTCAATGTAAGGGTGATCCTTGGAACGATGCGTATGTCCGCATGGTCTATCATGGCAGGCATGGATACGATTAAACAAAGTGACAAAGGGCCCGCAGTCGAAGATGTCCAGCATCGTCTGGCTCGTATCGGCTTGCTTGACAGCGCCCATGTCGATGGCACATTCGGCCAGGAAACCGCACAGGCAGTTCGCGCCTTCTGCAAGAAGGAGTCGCTGCCCGAGTCCGACGAAGTCGACGAGCGCGTTTGGTCGGCTTTGGTCGACGCGTCGTTCTCGCTGGGTGATCGCACGTTGTTCCTTCGCATGCCGTATTTCCACGGTAACGACGTGTTCGATCTTCAGCGTGCTCTTGGCGCGCTTGGCTTTTCTTGCGGCAATGAGGATGGCATTTTCGGCGCGTACACCGAAGACGCCCTGCGCAAGTTCCAGGTGAACCTGGGCCTTCCTGCAGATGGCATCGCCGGTGCTTACACATACGCCGCTATCCGCAATCTCCATCATTCATGGGAGGGCAAAAAGCCCATCGACGTTCCCATCAACATCGGCTTCGCGCGTGCCGCCGATGTTCTGGAACGTCATGCCCTGTGCCTGTTTGGCACCGATGCGTTCACGCGCAGCGTTGCGTCGCGTATGTCCAATCTTGCGCTTGCGACCAACCCGGCCTCGAAAATCCTGAGCGCCGATTCGCTTTTGGTCCAGCCTGATAATCGTATGCTCATGGTTCACATCATGCTGCCCGAGGAAACCTGCCCCGGCGACATGCCGTGCGTAAGCTATGCCCCCGAGGGGTCTTTGTCGCTGCGTCTTTCGGCTGCGTTCGAAACGCTTGCTGCAAAGGGCGCCAACCGTTTGGCTGTTGTCACCCCTGGCACTATGTGGGAAGACGCCGGCGAGGATCGTTCCGCACAGCATTTCGCAATCACGCTGCTTGATGCGCTTTGCCTAGCGTTGTCCAAGGAGAATTAACAGGAACAGAACGAGAGAAGGAATATCGATGACGCGTCCTATGACCATTGCGGAGAAGATTTTGGCGGCTCACGCCGGACTTGATGAGGTGAGCCCTGGTCAGCTAGTCGAATGCGATCTCGATCTTGTTCTTTCGAATGACGTGACAACCCCAATCGCCATCAAGACGTTCAACGAGATCGGCGTTGGCAAGGTCTTCGATCCTACGCGTGTCCTTATCGTCCCCGACCATTACACGCCGAACAAAGATATCAACTCGGCCAAGCAAGCCAAGGCCGCGCGTGATTTCGCTCGTGAGCAGGGCATCACCCATTATTGGGAGGTAGGCTGCGTTGGTGTCGAGCATGCTCTTCTGCCCGAGCAGGGCGTTGTTGGTGCGGGCGACCTGATCATTGGCGCTGATAGCCACACGTGCACGTACGGCGCGCTTGGCGCTTTCTCAACGGGCGTCGGCTCCACCGATGCAGGTGTTGGCTACGCAACAGGCAAGGCGTGGTTCAAGGTTCCCGAATCGTTGCTGTTCAAGATCGAAGGCGAGCTTGCCCCCGGTGTTACCGGCAAGGACGTTATCCTGTACATCATCGGCATGATAGGCGTTGACGGTGCCCTTTACTGCGCCATGGAATTCACGGGAAGCGCTATTCGCTCCTTGAGTATGGACGAGCGCCTTACCATTTCCAACATGGCCATCGAAGCCGGCGGTAAAGCCGGCATCATCGAGGTCGATGACGTCACGCGCGCTTATATGGACGGTCGCGTCGAGCGTCCATATACCGAATACCATTCAGATCCCGATGCCCAGTACCGGAAGGTGTACGAAATCGACGCCGCCGACATTCCGCCGACGGTTGCTTTCCCACATTTGCCCTCCAACACGCGCCCCGTTGCCGAGGCTCGCGATATCGTCATCGACCAGGCGGTCATCGGCAGCTGCACCAACGGCCGCATCGAGGACATGCGTCAAGCTGCTGCGGTGCTGAAGGGTCGCAAAGTCAATTCCAACGTGCGCTGCATCATCATCCCCGCCACGCAGCAGGTTTACCGTCAGTGCATCGATGAGGGTCTCATGCAGATCTTCCTTGATGCCAACTGCGCAGTTTCCACGCCGACGTGCGGTCCGTGCTTGGGCGGCTATATGGGCGTACTTGCCCCAGGTGAGCGCTCGATTTCAACCACTAACCGCAATTTCGTCGGCCGTATGGGCGACCCAACCAGCGAAGTTTACCTGTCGTCGCCTGCTGTTGCTGCGGCATCTGCCGTTCTTGGGCGCATCGGCTTGCCGACTGATTTGGATTAAGGAGCGTTTGATGAAATTCGAGGGAACGGTTCATAAATACGGTCGCGACGTCGACACCGACGTCATCATTCCGGCGCGCTATCTTACCACGTCCGATCCGGCCGAGCTTGCAAAGCATTGCTTGGAGGATCTTGACTCCGAGTTCGTGAAGAAGGTCCAACCAGGCGATATCATCGTTGCTGAAGAGAATTTTGGCTGCGGATCTTCGCGCGAGCATGCTCCTATCTGCATTAAAGCTGCAGGTGTGAGCGTCGTCATCGCGAAGAGCTTCGCGCGCATCTTCTATCGCAATGCCATCAACATCGGTTTGCCTATCATGGAATGCCCCGAAGCGGTTGATGCTATCAATAACGGTGACGTGGTCGAGGTCGATGCCGACACTGGCGTTATTACTGATAAAACCACGGGTCAGACGTTCCAAGCCCAGCCTTTCCCGCCGTTCTTGCAGGAGATCATCGAAGAGGGCGGTTTGGTCGCCCGCACGAAGAAGGTCCTTGGAAAGTAAGTGCGCCAGATTCCTCGGCAAGCTTGTCTAGCCCAGCTTGCCGATGCGGACGATTTCGTACAGGTGGGGTGACTTCTTGTAGCGAACCTCGATGGGATTCGCATGAACGGTGCTCTCGGCAGACAGACGCACGTTCGAGCCAAGGGGCGAAACGAAGCGCGCCTCCTCCTTCTCGTCGAATACCACAGCGGCAACGCGGCCGGTCTGACCATTGACCGCCATGCGTACCTGCTCGCCTTCGCGCCCGTCCGATGCGGGGCGATCGAAATAGTACACGGGAACCAGCATAAGCCCCGATCCATGCTTGCGGATATTGCGCGCCCACGACTTCATCTTCTTGGGGTTCAGACCGAATGCCTCCTGAAGATCGTTGCCGATGACGTAGCGGCCGACTTCGTTCACCAGCACGTTGTCGTTGATAAGGCCGACAACGGCGGCAACGCGGAAGTTCCCTTCTTGCATCGCGGGGTCGAAATGCGCTGTCTCAGAGTAGTCCCACGGTTCAAGAAGGCTAAGAAGGGGCATATCAAAGAAGTCGGTTTTAGGGTAAGCCCAGTTAATGAGCTCGCTGTAGATCAGCGTGTCTTTGCGGAACAACCCGCCGGGAAACGCGGTCATCACATGAAGATCGACTGCCGCAATGGGCAGGTATGCCAGCGTCATCTGATTGTCGATGCAGTCGTTCATGTCGTGCTTGGCGAACGCATCGGCGTGCTGCTGCACGAACTGCCGGGCGTTGGCGCGTGCCTGCTGTTCGGTGATATGGCAGGGAAGAGCCTGCTCGGGGACGTATTCGGCGCCCGATCCAATTGAAAGGCGCTTGCTGAACGTTCCCGGCTTGCAGCAGTCTGACATGGCTACTTTGTTGCCGCAGGCGGGGCATTCGAACACGCTTTGAGTCGATTCGCCCTCGAACGACGCGCCGCAGTACGGGCAGGGAATGCTGATGTGCTTAGATTCGCTGAGCTCCTGCGCGGTGGCAGGGTCATCATTCAGGATCTTCTCGAACAGCGACATGCTGCGCCAGTAGTATTTGAAGTAGTACCACTCTTTTTCCTCGGGAGGTTGAAGCGTGCCCGCAATGATAAGCTTCAGCAGGTCCTTTTGCTTCTCGAGGGGCTTATGACGGAAGCTGATCAGGGCGTTTGGCTCGGATTCGCCCTTGCTCCAGGGCTCGCTTGCGGCGCAATACGCGCACTCGAAACTGCGCTTTGCCTGGTCGGAGTACATGGGGCCGCCGCAGCTCTTGCATTTGATGGCGAATACCTCTTCCATTGCTGCCTCCTTGGAATCTGAAATGTTGTCTAAAAGTATGTTTGAGAGTGTGCGAACCTGGCAAGACCCTTGTGTCCCAATGTCTTGATCGGGCTGTTGGGGGAGGGGTGCAAGCCTGTCTCGGCTTGATTCGGGATTTCTCGTTTCCGCAGGGAGTTGGCAAAACGATCGATATCTCAGCGAAAGAAAGTAATATTGCGATGCAGGATCAAGGAAAGTATTTGTTATACATCGCTAATATAGTTATAATCCGCTAACACAGGTGAAACCGCTTTTTGCAAAGAATCATCGCGCACAAGATTTGGCGCGCTTCTGGTAGAGAAGCCAAGGAGGGTGAACGTCAATGCGGAAGACCGTGAAAGGATTGCTGAACAAGATCCTTCCGCTGTTTACGGCAGCGGTCTTGGCGTGCGTTTGCGCGCTTCCTGTTCTCCCCCCCCCCGAAGGATAGCGCCTTTGCCGCAGATAACGGTAATGGTTGGCAGGTTGTAAGCGGCGGGTACGACGCCGCGCACAAGACCAGTCAGGGCATTTCGAATGACCAGCTTGGTAGCTATGACTTTGTAGAATCAACCGACGGCTCCGTCCGCGTGAACAAAACCGTTGAGCCCACAGGCGTCGAAAACGAGTTCATCGTTCGCCTTACGGTTGACACATGCGCAGTTTCGGCGCAGCAGACGGACTACAAGTCGTTTTTCGAGACTGCTCCTTACCAAGGTGTTGTTTCGAATAACCTTCATGGTTCGGATCTCGGTGAGGTTAAGTCATCCGTCAATGGCAGCGGCATCACCGTGACGGCAGATGCTTCTCAAGGTTTAAGTAAAAGCGGTTTTGTCACTGTTCAAGACCCGCAAGGCCGCACGATTGCCGAGAACATGAAGATTTATTGGGACAAAGGCAACAACGTCACCTTCTTCCTTAAGCTTGATGATTCTCATTACGTCATGATGGGCCTTTCCGTAAGGACTGATTCTAAGAATACCGTGCGCCTTTCCGAAGAGGCATATCGCCTTATCAACGAGAAGATTACCGGTCAGGTCGAGCAGGGCCCCAGACCGGAGCTCAAATTCGTGACCGATATCATGGGAGATAACATTGAATATCTGGGGCTTGTAGAGGCCGACGCCGGTACCGCTAGCTTCGATGACGCCTCCACGCTTACTTGGAAACCCCAGTACTCGCCTTCATGCGTCACAGCTAAGGAAGCCCCCGACATCGATGCCGACAGGAATGCTGCCGGCGCGGTTACGAAGCTTACCATCACGCAGAAAACCCGGTACTACGGCGCCGCGTCGCTCACGTATAAAGTGCGTTTGAAAACCGAAGGCCTGAGCAGTTCGTACAATCCTGACGTCGTTTCGAATTCGTATTCCACGAATGAGAGCGCCCGGCTTGTCTATTCGTATAGCACTTACAACAAGGATTCCAATAAGTTCGTGGCGTCACCTGACACCACGATCGACTTCCCAAAACCCCAAGTGAAGGGCATTACGTACGACCTTCGTGCGCTTAAGTGGAATAAAGACGACGACGAAGCGCTTCGTGATGCCGTGTTCAAGCTTACGCGTGAGTGGGTCGATTCGAACGGCGCCTCGCATACCGACGTCGTGGCTGATGACCTGAAATCGGGCGATGACGGTTATGTGACCGCAACGGGCTTGCCATGGGGTACGTACACACTCGAAGAGGTAGCAGCTCCCTCGGGATTCGTTTTGCCGCAGGGCGCAGTGCGCACTTTCGAGCTGTGCTATAGCAAAAACAGCGGCAATCTTCAACTTTCCACTATTTCGTCGGGCGCTAACCGCGCCATGAGCGCAACCGGGGTAGATCGCATCGAGAACGAACGCGTGAAAACCGACGTGAGCCTGCTTAAGGTTGATGCCGATGACAATGCAAAGGTTCTTGCCGGGGCGAAGTTCTCCCTGTACAAGGACAACGGCGACGGTGCTTTCAGTACTGGCTCCGACGCATTGGTCTTCGGCGATTACGAGACCGACGACAACGGTAAAGTCTCCTTTCCTCAATTGACGGCGGGCACTTACTTCTTGAAGGAAACCTACACGCCTGCGGGATACCAGTTGAATAACGAGGTGTACCGCATTCGGGTGTTCGACGTGACGGGCCAGGCGGGCGGGACTGTCGGCAATATGATCCAGGTTGGTAAGGTCAACGGCGCGGACATGCGTGCGCCCGAGACTCCCAACACCGTGACCATTGCCGATAAGCCCGTTCCTTTGATGCCGGTCACAGCGGGTCCTGGCGTGCGGACTCTTGTCGCCGCTGGCGTAACGTTGCTGGTTTTGGGAGGCGTTTGGTTAGCGGCAGCCCGCTATCGCGAGCAGCACAAGCTTTGCTCTGCGGCTCATGCGGCGCAAGCTAAGCATCATTCGTAATGGGGATGACTGGCATTTCGCCGACATTGTTGTCGGTTGGAAATAGAAAGAAATAACTGGAAGGGCGAAGCCCTGAAAGGAGAAAGACATGCTTAAACAGAAGTTTGCAAAGAAGGCAATGGGCGCTTTCTTTGCAGCGTCGCTTGCCACGGGCCTTATGCTCGCTCCAGCATCGGCGTTCGCCAAATCGGGCAGCTACGATGTCGATGACGCTTCGATCACCATCACGGGCATCAACGACGAAGACACCGTCAAGTTCTACCAGGTCTTCGATGCTGACATCGACGCCACCAATAATCTCACCTACACCACTAAGGTAGCGGGCCTGCCGGCTGAGTATGACACCGCTGCTGAAGTGGTTGGCAAGGACGGTCGTACGGTTGCGGATGCTATCGCTTCCACGGTTACCGCTGGGGACGCCTACGTACACCGTTAAGGCTGAGGGCGGTAAGGTTAGCCAGAGTCTCGATTCCGGTCTGTATTTGGTTACTGTGACTACTACCAGCGGCAAGACGAAGGTCTATCAGACCATGCTCGTTGACGCTTCGCCTAAGGCCGGCGACAACGGCAAGTACGTTACCGCCACGCTTGCGGATACGGCAGCCAAGTCCCAGGATGTTCCTGCTCCCGAGAAGAAGGTCGTCCCTTCTGCTGGCGGCAATGGCGCGACGACGACGGACACCTACTCTGTCGGCGATATCGCTCAATTCCAGATCGGCGCCACCATCCCCAGTTTCCCGGCTAATGCCACGTACGCTTTCTATTCCATTACCGACACCCCTGATGCCGGTCTTGCGATCGATGGAAGCACCGTTAAGGTCTATGGCGCAGATGGTTCCGCAATTGATGCAGCCAACTATGAGGTTTCCCTTGTGGATGGTGCCCTAACTGTCGCTTTCAAGTCCGATTACCTCAAGGGCAACCCTGGTCAGAAAATCAGCGTGACATACAGTGCCAAGGTCAACGCAATCAATATGGCTACGGGCGTTGTGGGCAATAAGGTCGTCGGTACGTTCACGCCCAATCCTTACGAGGATTCGAAGGTCACCACTGAGCCCTCCAAGACCGAGGTTAAGACTTATGGCTTCACCTTCAAAAAGGTTAAGCCGAACGGGGATGCTCTGTCCGGTGCCGAATTCACGGTGACGGACGGCAACGGCAAAGCCGTGACTTACGTTGATGCTGCTGGTACTACGCACGCCGATGGTAAGGTTGTTTCCGACGCTAACGGTTACGTGTACGTGAACGGCCTTGAGGCTGGCACCTATACCATTACCGAGACAGGTGTTCCTGCGGGCTTCCAGAAAGTTGATCCTTTCCAAATCGTGCTTAATGATTCCGATACCGGCGACTCCCCGGCCACCCTTGACGTGACCGAGAGCAACTTCGATCTCACCACTTCCGAAGTTATCGACCCCGAGCAGGGCAAGCTGCCCACCACGGGCGGCGCAGGCACCATCGCGCTGACTGCGGGCGGCATCCTGCTGGTTGCTGGTGGTTCTGCTCTTGCTCTGCGCAATCGCAGCCGTAAGAACAACTAACGTCTTTCGGCGTCGATGCGAATCGAGCAACATGGACGTCACGTGAATGTGGGGAAGGGGCATCGCGCCCTTTCCCCATTGTCGTATGCACAGAAGAGCTATGATTGGTCGCAAGGCGCAAAGGACGAGTACGGACCCAGAGGCGGGCGAAACCCCAAGAACAAGCGTGGAGCCGAAGGTGAGCGCGGTCCAGATAACGGAATCGACCTTGAGAGCGGGTGCGTCCCCGAGGATAAGCGCGACATCAAGGGAAAACGCGGCGGACGGGCTTCTGTCGTCATCCCCATTCTTGTCGTGCTCGTGGGCGTTTGCATGATCGCGTACCCCTTCGTAAGCGATTACCTGAACAGGCTGGAGCAAGCGAAGGTTACTCAGAGCCTTACGCAGACAATTGGGGAAACGCCCGCAGAGGACTTAAGCGCGTACATGCAGCAGGCTGAAAGCTATAACAGTCGACTGCTGTCCGGGGCGGCCTATGTGGTTGACCCGTTCGATCCCAGCGCTTCGACGGTCTCAAACCGCGAGTATCTTGATTGCCTGAACCTTAACGGCGATGGGGTCATGGGGCAGATCGTGCTTCCTGAAATCGGCATTAACCTGCCGATATACCACGGAACCGAGGGTGAGGGGATGAATCACGGCGTTGGGCATGTTGTGAATACCTCACTTCCTGTTGGCGGTCTATCCACTCACGCAGTGCTTGCCGGGCATACTGGTTTGCCGAGTGCGGTTATCTTCGACAAGCTAGATAAGCTGAGCATCGGTGATTACTTCATCATCCAGGTTCTTGGTGAAGATCATGCATATCGTGTGACCTCGAGTGAGGTCGTGCTTCCCGACGACACCTCAAGCCTTGCGGTTCAGGGCGGGAAAGACCTTGTGACGTTGGTGACCTGCACGCCTTATGGCGTCAACAGCCACAGGCTTTTGGTGCATGCGGAAAGGTGCGACGTTCCTCAGGACTGGATCGATCGCAAGGCGTCGGGCGATGTTTCGCTGCCATTCCCCTATGGCGTTACCAAGCAGTCGGTTCCTCCCTTCGTGATCGGGATCCTTCTTGCTGCGGGAGTTATCGTTGCGTTTTTAGTTCTTCCGATAGTAAGAAGCCGGCGAAATGATGATGCGCGATAGGGTCAAGACGGCAAAGTCGCACGCTGCGGGATCGAGCACTGCTGGGTGCATGCCGCGAGGACGTGTGCTGTTGCTTCGCGCGTTCAAGCTCGGGCGCAGGCGACGCGCTCCCGTCGCCGTTTCGCCATCGTGGCATGGATGATCGTATTTGTTGGGGCGTTGTTTTTGCTAGCGCCCGATATCACTGACTTCATTTACCGTGCAAATACGACGGATCAGCTGCAAACCGTACGCAATGCAGCGGCTTTGGCTGCCGGTGATGATGCGCCTGGTGGCGTCGCGAACAGCACCGTGCACACGCAGTCCGGCTCAGACGATTCCGCCATTCAGCTTGCCAAGGTGGGTGAATCCGCATTACCTTGGCTTCGCGAGTATAACGAGCGGGTTAGGAGCGGGATCGGTCCTTCGGTTGACGACCCGTTCGCATTCAGTTCTTCGGACGGCGCTTTTGCCGAGACGGGGTTGTCTGGTGGTCCTGTGGGCGTGATCAGCGTTCCTTCGATGGATTGCGAACTGCCGTTGTATCTGGGGTCGACCGAGCAAAACATGGCGCTCGGAGCCGCGGTGGTTGCTGGGACATCTGCCCCTATTGGTGAGGTTGGCTCGAACTGCGTCATAGCCGGGCATCGTGGGTACTCGGGTGCGCTGTTCTTTCGCGAGATCGAGAACATGAAGCTTGGCGATGTCGTGACGCTTACCACGATATGGGGCACCTTCACGTACAAGGTCGTCGATTTCAAAATTGTGCTCCCCACGGATTTGAGCGCAGTGTCAGTGCGACCGGGGAAGGATCTCGTGACGCTGTCCACGTGCCACCCGTACCCCTACAACAGCCATCGCTATCTGGTGATTTGCGAGCGAACTGCCGATACTGAGGGGGTTGGGGTTGTGCCCGATTCTTCATCCGTCCTAGGCGATCTGCTGGGACTTGGCCTCGTAAGGTCCAACGAAGGGCCCCTGCTTGACGATGGTCGCATTAATGCGATTTTCTTCGAGAACAGTGGCCGCTTGGTCGGTCGGGTTTTGCTGGTCGTTCTTGTGGTTTGGGCTGTTTGGGGCGCTGTATGCGCTCTTTCGCGCAAAGCATCCTAAGCTTTCGGTTGCAGCCGATTTTGCCCCGCTCTGGTTTCAGGGGTGTTTCGAGCTGAACTGTTTGATGTCGCTTGCAGCCCAGGGGCGTTAGTATTGGCTTGCGAATCAGTAACGTGTTGAAAGAGGTAAGCGAAATGGCTGCAGCGTATAACATCTGCCTTTTGCCAGGCGACGGCATCGGCCCCGAGATCATCGCTGAGGGCGTGAAGGTTCTAAAGGCCGTTGGTTCGAAATACGGCGTCGAATTCAATTGCGCGGATTCTCTCATTGGTGGCGCCGCTATCGATGCGACGGGAGATCCGCTTCCCGAAGCAACGCTCGAGGCCGCTAAAGCTTCCGATGCAGTTCTTCTTGCGGCGGTTGGCGGACCGAAGTGGGACTCCACCGATCCGGGTGCACCTCGTCCCGAGCAGGGTTTGCTGGGCATTCGTAAGGAGCTTGGGCTATACACCAACCTTCGTCCCGTGAAGATTCATCGGGCGTTGGCAGGGGCTTCCACGTTAAAGCCCGAGATCGTCGACGGCGTTGATCTGATGATCGTGCGTGAGCTTACCGGTGGTTTGTACTTCGGCAAGCGTGAGCGCTTCTACGACGAAGAAGGCGCCGGCGTTAACGGTGCAAAGGGCCAGCGCGCCTATGACACGCTTGAATATCGTGAGTACGAGGTCGAGCGGATCGCTCGAAAGGCGTTTGAAGCGGCGCGTAAACGCCGCGGCAAGGTGACCAGCGTCGATAAGGCGAATGTTCTTGAGACCAGCCGTATGTGGCGTGAGGTCGTGCATCGCATTGGCAAGGCGGAATACCCCGACGTGGAGATCGAGGACTTGCTGGTTGATAACACCGCCATGCAGCTCATCAATCGCCCTGCGGAGTTCGACGTCGTCCTTACCGAGAATATGTTCGGTGACATTCTGTCTGATGAGGCTGCCCAGATCACTGGCTCGCTCGGCATGCTCGCAAGCGCAAGTTTGGGCGACGGCGTTGCGCTATACGAGCCCAGCCACGGCAGCGCACCTGACATCGCGGGCAGGGGTGTTGCCAATCCGCTTGCTCAGATCCTTTCCGTCGAGATGATGCTGCGCTACAGCTTTGATATGCAGGATGCGGCTGACGACATCGCGCGTGCCGTCACCGAGGTTCTGGATGAAGGTTGGCGCACAGGCGACATCAAGGATGACCAAACCGCCGATGACCACATGGTCGGCACAGCGAAGATGGGCGACTTGGTAGTCGAGCACTTGTAAAAGACGTAACACCGTTTGGAAAACTGCTTCAGCATTTCAGCGGCACGCATGAGCGGGCCGCTTCTTTCTTGTTTAAGGGACTGCTGGCATCCGAACCGTTTTTCGCGATGTGCCCGGCCGTGCCCTTCATTCCATGCGAGATCGCTTCGCGCGCAATAAAAGAAGGCCGCCCATTCGGGCGGCCTTCGAAGCAACAGGGGAGTTGCGATTAGTGCTCCAGAGAAGCGATGTACTTCTCGGCAGCGGTTGCGGCAGCAGCGCCATCGCCAACAGCGGTGGCAACCTGACGCAGGAACTTCTGGCGAACGTCGCCGGCTGCGTAAACGCCCGGAACGTTGGTGGACATGTTGTCGCCGTCGGTAACGATCCAGCCCTTCTCGTTCAGGAACGGCTGCTCGCCCAGGAAGTCGGTGTTCGGATCCATGCCGGTGAAGAAGAACACGCCCTGGCACGGCATCTTCTTTTCCTCGCCCGTGGTGACATCCTTAAGAACGATGCCCTCGACCTCGTCCTCGCCG
>ERZ1026880.858-NODE-858-length-14144-cov-20.637732_pt1 | contig 14144 bp, 17 predicted proteins | sample MGYA00380170_ERZ1026880 | MGnify/ENA primary metagenome ERZ1026880 (study PRJEB33269, sample SAMEA4719806) | human gut metagenome | biome: human-associated habitat; feature: organic feature; material: feces | place: Cameroon | collected 2013-10 ...
CAAGTGTTGGATGATTTGAAATTTGCTCTATCTAATTAAATGATAAATAAGAATGCTATATATGTCAAACAGAGTGGATTTAAGGCAGATTGCCTTAAGGTTACCTTGTTGTTAAAATAAGGATAAGAAGAACGGAAAGAAAGATAATCCATGATTAGTTATGAAGATGCAAAGAAAAAAGCGCTGGAATTAAATAGTGATGTAAATGCATGTTATGAGTTTGATAATGCCTATAGATTTTTGAATAAAAATGATGATAGTGTTGGTGATAAAAGCGTAGTCATCTTAAAAGAAGATGGTAGAGCATTGAATTACGTAAACTACATCCTAGATTATGCAACAAGTAATAAGATGAAGGAAATTGAGTTTTAAAGCCAATAAATAGTAGTTTGGAGGTGAGATCATTATGGATAAATATACAAAAATAAAACATCTTTTTGAACAAAATAGAGATGAAGAAAATGCTGTAAAGATGTCAAAATATATGAGAGATTTGTTCAAATTCTATGGATTAGCAACTCCAATAAGAAAGTCATTTTATAAAGATTTACTAAAAGAAGAAAAAGTAAGTAAAGTTGTAGATTGGGAATTTTTAGATAAATGTTATGAAGATGACTATAGAGAATTTCAATATTTAGTCATGGACTATTTAGTAACTATGCAAAAATATTTAACTTATGATGATGTTTCTAAAATTTTTAAATATATAAAGTCAAAACAATGGTGGGATACAATAGATGGACTAGATAGAATCGTTGGAAATATAGCATTTAAAGATGAAAGAATAAATGATTTGATGTTGAAATGGTCAAAAGATGAAGATTTCTGGGTAAGAAGAATAGCAATAGATCATCAACTTTGTAGAAAAGAAAAAACTAATACAGAATTATTAGAAAAAATAATTGTAAATAATTTTGGTAGTAATGAATTTTTTATAAATAAGGCTATTGGTTGGAGTTTAAGAGATTATTCTAAAACAAATCCGAAATGGGTTAAAGAGTTTGTTGGAAAATACAAAGACAAAATGGACAAGTTAAGTATTAAAGAGGCTAGTAAATATATTTAATTAGCAATACAAATTATAGTTTAACCAAAAAATTCCAGTTTGGCGGTGTGAAACAGAGAAGGAATTATCAATATACCATGTGAAACGCCCCAAGCGCTGGCTGTACACATTGCAGAGTTGACGGAAGATTTAGAGAAATTGCATTCCGAAAAGGCACTCCACAAGGATATTGTCACCATGGAGCCGGTCTGAAAAAGTTGGAGATGCAAGATCGAAAGTTAATGATAGCGCAAAAACAGTAGTATTATGTGAATACGTCATTCATGTTGTGTGAATTTCTGTTCTTCTCCTTGCAATTACCCCATCTGTGCAATATGAAACAAAAAGGGTATCAGAACGCTGCGTTTGGATGCTTCGTTCTGATACCCTTTTACGATATAGTTTCTTTTACAGCGGCGACAACGATTACCAGAATTTCGTCATCTCTTTCTGCAACACTGCACTCCTTTTTGATTAGCGATTTTTTCTCCACACCCATTGCAAAACAGAAAGAGGCATGATATAACATGACCAGAAGAACCGAAATGGTCATTTGGATGGTGAAAGAGCTTGGTTTTTACCGACTATGAAACAGAACAACTTCACAAGGCGCTGCGCCGTCACACCGGGGATGAAGAAAACCTCAGTGGATCAGCTGACAAAGGCTGTCGGTATCGCAAAATGTTCGTTTTATAAATTCTACGAATCCAAGGAACGGCGCTTCTTTGGCTGCCACGACGGTGTGGGGACTGATTCTCACAGTTTCCCATAAGGAGTAGATTGGGGAGTTGTATCCGCAGGTGCTGGAAGCACTGGTGTACGGCGCTTGCAGGGAGCTATTTGAATAAGCTGAAAAGCCGCAGAAATGCGGTTTTTCCAAGGTATGCTAGTTAGTCAATTCTAACCGTGCGGCTGCACACACGATTAGATAAATCTAACGCCAAAAGGAATGAAAGAGATGCGAGAACACAAGAATTTCTGGGACAAAAATGCCGGACGTTACGACCGCTTTATGCGAAAAGATCGGGCGGCGTATGACGAGATGTATGTGCTGATCCAGCCGGTTGTAAAAGCCAAGACGGTATTGGAGCTGGCGACCGGCACGGGATTGATTGCAAAACACATCGTAAACGCGGCGGCGCACATCGAGGCGACGGACGTTTCCGCAGAGATGATTGCCGAGGCAAAGCGGGATAATCGTTCGGCAAAGCTGTACTTTTCTGTGCAGGATATGTTCTGTCTGCCATATGCGGAGGAGTCTTTCGATGTGGTAATCGTATCCAACGCACTGCACATTGTGCCGCAACCGGAGAAGGCCCTTGCCGAGATCCGCCGTGTGCTGAAGGACGACGGTGTGCTCATCGCGCCCACCTTTACCCATGCTGGAAACTCGTTTTCCGGCAAGGTCAGAGCATTTTTCATGAAGCGTGTAGGCTTTCCCCTCCACAGCAAGTGGACGAGCGTGGAATACCTGCGCTTTCTAAGTCAGAATGGCTGGACGGTGCGGAAAAGCACTGTTCTGAAGGCATCCTTCCCGCTGACCTATGCGGAATGTGTGAAATTGGAGGTGTGATAAGATGTCATTTTTTGAGAACACCAGAAAGCCTGTGGGGCTTGGCGGGAAAATCATGGTCGCCATGATGAATCTGGGGCACAGTCCTGTGGCACGGTGGGGACTTCGCTTTTTGGAGCTTACTCTGGACGCCAAGGTGCTGGACTGCGGCTGCGGCGGAGGGGCGAACATCAAGAGACTTCTGAAAAAATGCCCGGAGGGTATTGTCAAGGGCATTGACTATTCCCCCGTCAGTGTGGAGAAATCCAAAAAGGTCAACAAGGTCGCCATAGCGGAAGGCCGCTGCACAGTTCTGCAAGGCAGCGTGGCGAATATGATCTTTGAAGACGACTGGTTCGATGCGGTAACAGCCTTTGAAACTGTCTATTTCTGGTCCGATCTGCCGCAGTGCTTCCGGGAGGTTTACCGGGTGCTGAAGCCCGGCGGGACATTACTCATCTGCAACGAAAGCAACGGCGATACGGACAAGGACAAGAAGTGGACGGAGATCATCGGCGGCATGACCATCTACAAGGACGCCGAGCTGAAGACGTATCTGGAGCAGGCGGGCTTTCACGATGTGCAGATACACAAAAAGAAAAGCTGGCTCTGCATTACGGCGTGGAAATGAGGGAGGCAATCAGGTGAAGGACAACGAGGTTCTATTCGACCGCAAAAGCCATGTGCTGTATTCAAAGCCTTGCAAGAAAGAGATACGGGCAAAAATCGCCCTGCACTATCCGGAAGCAGAGCGGGAGACAGTATGGGAAAAGGTGCAGCGGCAGTACGCGGTCTTTCTCTCCGACTGGCGCACCGACTTGGGCGGCAAAAAGAACTTCCACAACGGCGTAGGCGGCACCTACGACTGCATCGCCATCATGAGCTATTATGTGGTCTGCAAAGCAGTTACTTCGTTCCGTGAAATCGAAGAGATGGAGGAAAATCTGATTCTTCCGACTTTCCGCAAGCTGAAATTTGTGGACTGCAACAAGCCGTTCTGGAGGAAGCTGATGTACAAGGCGTTTGTTCGTGCGAAAAGCGGCTGCGACAAATGGCACGATTACGAGATGTCGGTTGCGCCTTATGAAACCGACAAGCCTATTTATTATGAATTTACGGCGTGCCCGGCAGCGGAGTTTGCTATCAAGCACGGTCTTACGGATATTATGCCCGCCCTGTGTAATGTGGACTTTGCGTCTATGGAGCTGCTCCATGCAAGGCTTATACGGACGAACACCTGCGTGAACGGCTGCCGGTGCGACTATACCATCTGCGGCGATCAGGACCCGTACTTGAAGGGACATCCCGAATACCGGGATGAGGCGGGCTTCAGGAGGAATCGGTAATGCTTTTACAGGTGATTTTGGAAGGCATCGGGCTGGGCGTCCTGCTCATTTTGGTTTGCGCCATCGGTATCCGCAAGGGCGCGGTGGGCATGGTACATCTTTACAGCCAGGAGGTGCAGGAGAGGTGCGTAACGCTGGGACTTACAACACACGCGAAAATCAAGCAAAATGCTTTGATTTTCAAAGCTGTCTGCGTCCCCGGATACATCGCCTATGTGCTGGTCTGCGTCTATGCACTCAACGGCGCAAAGGGCTTCGTTCAGGGCTTTTGGCAGCTGCTGGTCATACTGTCCGTTATGAATCTCATAGACCGATTTTGGGTTGACGGCTATTGGGTAGGACATACGAACGCATGGGAAATTCCGGGAACGGAAGACCTGAAACCCTACATTACAGCCAAGGATAAGGGCAAAAAGTGGCTGTTCGGCACAATTGGTATGGCGGTCATTTCGACAGCACTGGCGGCGATTATGATGCTTTTTATGAAAATATGAGGTGATAGAAATGATGTTTCAAACATATGGCGACAGGAGGAATCCTACCGTGCTGTTCTTTCATGCAATGGGTGTGACAGGAGCTAGCAGCGAACCGATTGCGAGGTATTTGCAGAATCAATATTTTTGCATCTTGCCCACCTCCACCGTTTACTGCGAGGGGCAGAAATATGTCAGCAAGCTGGACGAAATACGGCAGGTGGAGGGCTTTCTGCATCGACAGGGCGTGGAGCGGCTGGCGATGGTGGTCGCTTCTTCCATCGGTGCAGACCTTGCCATGGCGTTTCTGACGCAGACGAAGCTGCCCGTGGAGCACGCTTTCTTTGACGGCGGGCAGTTTGCGCAAATCGGAAAAGGTACGCGCCGCATGATAACGCCGTTTCTGTATTTCGCTATCAGGAGCCTGTACTGGTCGAAGGGCGGCACACTGAAAAAGATTCTGTGGTGTGACGACGATTCCATAAAGCCGTATTTTATCGCCGCAGGGGAAAATCTGACCTATACAAATTTGCGGCGGCATATTCTGGAAAGCCTGGAGGATAAACCCTTTCCGTCCCTTCCCGAAGAACTGCAAAAGCATATCTATTTCGAGTTTGGCAGCATAGAAGATCATTTCAAATACCGTCAGGCAGTGATGGAAGCCTACCCCTGCGGCCATTATCCCGTGTTTGAGGGATACGAGCACATGCAATATCAGATACGCGATCCAAAGGGGTTCGCCGAAATGCTGACCCACATCGCCGAGCGTGACTGTATGCCGGAACTGCCATTTATCAGAAAGTGAGTGATACCCATGAAATACAAAATCGAGAAAAACACCGTGCAGGAGACGCTGATCATTCCGCTGTATGCGCGGAAGGTCTGCTCAGAACTATACCCGAATCTTTACCGGGACGAAACAGCGGTTCGCCTGATTGACGAGATCGACTACGATTTTTCTGAGGCGGAGAAAAAATCCCGCAGCCTCATGCAGCGTTTCGGGTCACTGGAGGTGGCCATGCGGCAGAATGACCTTGCTTTTGAGGTGCGGGATTATCTGAAATCTCACCCCAATGCGGCGGTGGTCAATCTAGGCTGCGGGCTGGACAGCACCGGAAGAGCCTGCGACAACGGAAGCTGCAAGATGTACAATCTGGACTTTCCCGATGTCATAGCCGTGCGTAACGAGCTTTTGCCCGCCGGGGAGCGTGAGGAAAATATCCCATGCGATTTGAACAATACCGAATGGTTTAGAAAAATTGACTCTTCAAACGGCGTGGTGTTCTTTGCCTCCGGGGTGTTCTACTATTTTCTGACCGAGCAAGTCAGAGCACTTTTGCGGACAATGGCAGACTTCTTCCCCGGCGGCGTATTGGTATTTGACGCAGCAAATCGAACAGCGGTAAAGATAATTGCAAAAACATGGCTTAAAAGTGCGAAGATTCAAGATGTGGGCGCGTATTTTGCAGTTTCGGACGCTCCCAAAGAGATCAGTGCGTGGGATAGCCGCTTGCATGTTTCCAGCCGAGGCTATATGCTGGGCTACACCGATTTGAAAGACCCATCCGTCAGCGGCTTTTTCCGTTTTCTCGCCAAAATCGGCGACGGAATGATGAAAATGCAGATTGTAAAGATAAGATTTGGAGGCAATCAATGAAAATTCTGGTATATGGTGCAGGTGTTTTAGGATGCAATTTGGCAAGGAATCTATTTCGTGCTGGAAAGGATGTGACCCTGTTTGCGCGGGGAAACTGGGCGGCGGAAATCAAACAGAACGGCTTGCGGATCAAGGACAAATTTTCGCCTCGCACATCGGTCAGCCGCATTCCGGTGGTGACCGCGCTTGCACCGGATGCAGCATACGATGTGATTTTTGTGGCTCTGCGCTATACACAGTTGGATTCCGTTCTGGACACGCTACGAACGAACCGGACGAAGAACATCGTTTTTGTGGGTAACAATGTGCAGGCAAGAGCGCTTGCAGCGGCACTGCCGGAGAAAAATGTCTTGTTTGCCTTTGCGCTCTCTGCCGGGCATCGGGAACCTGACCGGGTTGTTTCTATCGACCTGAAAAAGATCACTATCGGTCAGCTGCCGGACGCAGCCTCTAATAAACAATTAATCGGGCAGATATTCTGCGGCACAAAATACAAGGTCGCTTACGAGCCTAATATGGAGGATTATCTGCTCTGCCATGCGGCGTTTGTGATGCCTGCGGTATTCGCCTGCTATAAGACGGACGGCGACCTGAAAAAGCTTAGGAGAAATACGGTGTACCTTGACCGGGTGATCGATGCCAATATTGAAGGCTATCGTGCCATACGCAATGCGGGACACGACATTTTGCCAAAGGCGGATGCAGACTTTGAGAGCGAAAAGTACCGCAAGACCTGTCTGCGTTTCTTTAAACTCATGTGTGCCACCTCACTGGGCAAACTATGTGCCTCCGACCACGCCATGAATGCCATAGACGAAATGAGCGCTCTGAATCGGGATATCAAGCGGTTCTTTGATGAGAACGGCGCGGCTTATCCAGCGTGGCAGACGCTGGAGGCGGAGGCTAGGAGGTACTTACGATGAAATACGTCGGAATCCCTTTCGGCATGTGGACGCTGTTTGCAGGCTCCTTTCAAAAGCAGCTGACCGCTGTGCTGGGCTATGATGCAGCCACCGCAAGAGCCATCACGAAAAAAGCAAAGCCGAAATACAGGGAGATTATCTCCGAGTTGCCTGAATTTGAAAAGGGTGACCGGTTCAAGATGAACCTCGTCAACTGCGCGATGATCAGTGCGTTCATGCTCTCCATGCCGGAGCGCCCAAAGGTGGACAGACTGACAGATTACTACGCAAAATCCATGATGACAAAGCCCATGAAATGGTTCTGCCGAATGAGCGGAAAGAGCAAATTCACCGAAAAGGACATTGCCGGTATGAAAGCCACCGCCGCGCTGAGAGCCGCTGACCGCAACCCCTACTCGTGGAATATGGAGTTTTATGAATATCCCGACGATAGCGGCTACGAGGGACGCTTCACCAAATGCGGCATCTGTGTGCTGATGAAAAAGCTGGGGCTATATGACCTCACTCCTGCGCTGTGCCGTCTGGACTACACCATGAGCGAGGCGGGCGGCGCGACTGATTTTGTGCGGCAGTACACTCTCGCCTCCGGCGGTCCATACTGTGACTGCGGGTATAAAAAGAAGGGCTTCGTGAAAGCTGGAACGGAGGCAGGACGATAAAGGAAACCTATCTCTCCCGTGATTTTCGGGAGACTGCGACACCAATGTCATTAATATAAGCGCTGTTTATAATTGGTAATCTCTATACAGAACATTAAAAATAGGAATAGAACTATCTTGTATCAGATATCTATTCCTGTTTTTTTTGCTTTTGCTGATTTTTCAAACAATTTCAGGTATGACAAAAATATCTCTACAATAGAAATTGTATTTTCTGAAGATTTGTTTTACGTTATTATCAGAGATGATCTCCACTATGCCGCATAGTAGTCATTCATGTATGCTTTAAGTAGAAAATAAATTGGAGATACATATGAGCAGAAAAGAATATATGACAACTCAAAAAGGTAATTTAAAGAAATTTAAGGATATGAATATATCAAAGCAATGCAAGAGCTAGGAGAAGAAAAAATAAAGAATTTGTGATATATGATGAAGTTCAAGAAAAAATAATGGAGCAAATGCAGAAAAATAAATTGGTAATATTATGATGACAAAATCAATTATTTGCAGCATTCCATCGATTATCTTTCTGATGATCAGTGTGAATGCTCATAAAGAACCAAAAGCAGTATGCTTCTTCAATTTTACAAAACGACCAATTGTAGATGATGTAAAAAGATTTAATCTTGCAATCTCTAATTTATGCATTGTAATATAATAGACTATTAAGAGCGTTCACGTTTATGTGGACGCTTTTTCAATACCTGCAATGATTAAATAATACATAAATTTAATATTCTGACATGAATAGTGTCAAATAAAGGTATAGGTTATTAGTGAAAGGACTATATATTGATAGCACTGGAATGTTTAAGACAATTTGCCTTAATGACCTGGGGCAGGGGAGGATGAAATCATGGATCAAAAGATATTGGAAAAGTTTAAAAGTGGTAAGCTTGATCGGATTAACAAACAGATGAGTGTTTCCAGGAATAAAATGGATGATCACATTACTCAAAGAGAAGTAGAGATGATGAATTATAAGGTGGCTAATGAGATGCTTACCAAGTATTCATTTGATGAATTAATAGAGCATGCATTAGTAGATGCAGAATTTGATGAGAGTGATTGTTATGGATGTTTGCTGGCACTTAGCATATTACAAATAGCGAATGGTGATAAGGATATAGCTTTCAAAATGTTACGTGAGGATACTGCGATTGTTGAAGCGTATTATGGACAAAAGATGGATGTTGAGCTTCTACGATTTAAAGCGTTGTCTGAGATAAAAGAAGAAATAGAAGGAAAATCAAAATGTTAAGGCAAGTTGCCTTAAGGATAATAAAGGGAAGGAAAAAGATATTATGAAGTGTTTGTTTTCGATTTTACTTGCAGAAGTATTGTATTTAGTTGCGATAGTTTGTAGATGGTGTATTGTGATAACACATTTCGTTGCATATCTATATACTGGATTCTTTGTGTTTATGTTATTTTTACATTTTACAGGAATAGCCAGGGTGTTAGATCATTATACTTCAACGGAGTATATAGTAAGTGTAGGAGCTATTATTGTATTTTTCTTGTCTAAATCTATATTTGAATATTTATCCGTAAAAGCAAGTAATGCTCATTATAGATTGTTGAATTATTAATGTAAATTTAAATATATATAGTTTTTTTTCTTGTCATATGGTCTTATTTGAATGCCGGTAGTTACTAGATATACTTGATTGTTTAATACGTATTCAGATCCATAGCAAATAAATGTTAAGAATCCTTCTACAATAGCAAAGTCTACACCATTTTTGATATCTGCAAATTGAACCATGTCTAAACAATCGTATAGATTGCATTGTTTGATGACTGGTTCTTTTTCTATATTTGATTTATCAAAATATTTATATATGACTGCACAATCATAATCGTCATATTTGTGAAGTTTTTTTATGATTGTAGAGCATTCTTGATTGTGTTGTTCTATTTCTGATTCAGTACAATCTAATATTGATTTAGAGTTGAATAATTTCATGTTCCGGTCTCCTTGCGTTTGGTCTTAAAAGAAAAGGATTTTATTGTTTCATTGTAACATTTTAATGATGAATGTAAAAAACTATAGGTTCTATATTTAATAAAAAGAAAGAGCATTAATATAGAATAATTGTATTGAATGTATGATGATATATATGAAAGTCAAAAAAAGGATTAAGTTCAATTTTGATTGACTCAATCCTTTCTTTTTAGAGAGACGGTTTTATTCGCTTTCGATGATTTTATTAAGTTTTGGCTCTAAACGATTGATAACATTTGTCACAAGTGCATTACCCATCATAAAGTAACGACGTTTTTCAGGCATACCTGTATCTGTCCAATTGTCTGGGAATCCTTGAAGCCTCTCAGCTTCAATTGGAGTTAATATGCGTAATTCTCCGGTTTCCATATCAGGGATGATGTGAGTGGATCTATTTACAGAGCCTTCGCTCGTTAACATAGTTCTTCCAGGTAAATCTAAAGCATCGTATGGGGACATGGAACCTTCTGAATAAAAGTATGGTTCTCCATTTGGCTTTGTACGAGCAATTTTTTTTGCTCCTCTTAAGTATGTGAATTTTTCTTTTTTATCGCCAGTTAAGATATAAGAATTTAGTCCAGTTCTAGTTTCTCTGATTTCGCCAAGAGTAATTGGATTTTCCTGGATAGGTTTGGTTTTTTCTGTTAAAACAGTTCCATTGATCATGATACCAGTGTTTTCGAAGTTTGCTCTGAATTCGCTTGTCATTTCAACGGTGTCTTTGTATTGTGATAAATCGATTACGTTTGAATTATCACAAATGGATTCAGGTTGTTCAACAGGAAAACATTGTGCAAATAAACCGGCTTTATAAATATAATGCTTGGCATCGTCGAATTTGATTTGTTTATTATATTTAAGAGTCTGTTTCCACCCAAAAATAAAAATTCTTCTTCTTCGTTGCGCTGCACCATAATCAGCAGCGTTAATGATACGCCATTCAACATTGTAGCCTAAATCACTTAGAGTACGTAACATAATCCCAAAATCTCTACCACGTTGTTTCGATGGAGATTTTAATAAACGGTCAACATTTTCCAACAAGAAGAAAGGAGTGTTTTTTTCTTTTAAAATACGTGCAATATCCCAAAACAAAACACCTTTTTTACCTTCGATACCTTTTTCATTAGATAAAGAACGTGCGACAGAGTAGTCCTGGCATGGAAATCCACCGCAAAGTAAACTGTGATCAGGAATAGTCTTTGCATCAACTTTAGAAATGTCTACATTACTACACTCATTACCAAATCTAGCTGCATAACAATCGTAAGCATGTTGGATTTTTGTGCTAGGTTCCCATTGGTTTGCCCATACAAAATCCCAATCACGATTTTCGATAGCTTTTCCTTGTTCGTTAAATCCTTTAATATTATTCAATCCAACGCGAAAACCTCCTACGCCTGCGAACAATTCAATTACAGTTTTTTTCATGCCGGTCCTCCTTTGCGTTATTGGTGCTATAATAAAGTTAACAATAACATTAATAATAATAACAAATTTAGACGAATTGATCAAGATTAAATTATAACATAAATTCAATTTGATTATAAGTTATGAAACGAGGTAAAGCCATGTTATTTGATTATGATGATAGAAGTATAGATAGTATTTTTGAATATGCAAAAAGACTAGAAGGAATGACATTCAATGAAATTAGTGATGAATATAATCATTCTTTAAAGAAGTTCTACACGAACCCTATGGAACCACAATCTTTTAAAATAAAGGAAGATACAGTTGAATATAAAACACCTGGAGAGAATGCAAAAGGACAATTAGGCAATTTTCTTGAAAGATACTATTTTGGGTATATGCCGAATGGTGTGCAGGATGCAGATTTTTCAAAGACTGGTGTTGAATTGAAACAAACATGTATAGATCAAAAGAAGAATGGTGATTATTCAGCAGGAGAGAGACTTTCTATTACAAACATTTCTTATAAAGAACCTGTAGAAGATGATTTTTATAAAAGTCATGTATGGGCAAAAATCAAACTGATTTTATTGGTGCATTATTTGAGAGATAAGTCGAAAAATAGAATGGATTATGAGATAAAATATGTTAATTTGTTTACTCCTCCACAAGATGATTTAAGTATTATAATACAGGATTATTTGAATATTATAGAAAAGATTAAAAACGGTAAAGCACATGAAATAAGTGAAAGTGACACTTTATATTTGGGTGCAAGTACAAAAGGTGCAAATGCTGAAAAAAGCACAGTTCCTCAATATTATGGGGATCATACACCGGCAAGAAAAAGAAATTTCTGCTTTAAGAGACAGTATATGGATTACATACTCCATGAATATGTGTTGAAGGATAGGGTCCCTTGTGAATCAATAATTAAAAACAATCAATTAACAACAGTGGATTCTTTCGAAAACCAAATTTTAAACATGATCAACAGAAATTCGGGAAAGACGGATGAACAGTTATGTCGTATGTATAGTAGACCATATAATAACAATAAAGCACAATGGATCGACTTAGCATATAGAATGTTAGGAATAAAGAGCAGCCAGGCGGATGAATTTGTGAAAGCAAATATTGTAGTTAAAGCTATTCGTATAGAAAAAAATGGTAAGATACGTGAATCTATGTCATTACCAGTTATTGATTTTAAAAAATTGGCTGCAGAAGATTTTGAATATTCTGATTTCTGTGAGTATTTTGAAGAAACTAGATTTTTATTTGTGGTATATAAATCAGATGGTGTTCATTATGTTTTAAAAGGTGCTCAATTATGGAATATGCCGTTAGGTGATTTGTATGGTGAAGCAAAAAATGGTTGGGAAGCTATACAAAAGAAAATCAAAGAGGGAATCAATTTTACTGTTAAAGGTGATGTTGTTTCAAACGATTTACCAAGTAAGAAGGATAATAGAATTATCCATATCAGACCACATGCACCAAAAGCTGCGTGTAAATTAAATAATGGTTTTGAAAAAGGAAATCTTCAGCGAGATGCGAACCAATTACCAAATGGGGAATGGATGACTAAACAAAGTTTTTGGTTGAACAATACATATGTGTTGTCTCAATTAAAAATAGAAATCGATTAATTTATCATAGCACATAGGAAGGTTAATGTTTATGAAACATCAAAAGTTAATGACAACACCTGAGATATCTAAGCGGATGTCGAAAGTAAAGTTGAAGAAAAATGATGTAGAAACAAAATTAGCAAAAGCTTTATGGCATAAAGGCTTTAGATATAGATTAAACTATAAGAATCTTCCTGGGTCGCCAGACATTGTTTTAACGAAATATTACATAGCCATTTTTGTTGATGGTGAATTCTGGCATGGTAAAGATTTTGAAAAAAGAAAAGAGATTTTAAAAAATAATAAAAAGTTCTGGATTGAGAAGATAGAAGAAAATATTTCTCGTGACAAAAGAAATGATGCCCTTCTAAATAATATGGGATGGATTCCATTGCATTTTTGGAGTAAAGATGTAGAAAAGAATTTGGATGTGTGTGTTGATGAGATTCTAGAATATGTGTCTTATCAAATGCAGGGAAGAATAATTGAATGAATTAAAAATTGGCATGTTTTGAATTATAATACTTCAAATGACAAAAGTAGATAGCAAAACAGTTGGAAACGATAAGCAATATGGTTATTCATCTTCTCAACAAATATGGATAGTTCGCCACTCTATATATAATATAGAATAGCTTTTATGGCTTTTAAACGATATTGTTGAGGTATGAAAAATTATAGTTTTTATGTTGATTTTTTTATGTAGTCTAATAGTTATCGAAATTTCGGACTGTATCAGAAATGAACAGTCCTTTACTCTTGGAGGATAGTTAAATGGTACCATCTAACAAATTAAACTTAGCTGGCCAACGTTTTGGAAAGCTAACAGCAATAAAAGATACAGGAAAACGGTATAGAGGCCTGGCTATATGGCAATGTAAATGTGATTGTGGTAACAATTGTGAAGTGACTTCAAACCATCTTAGAACAGGTCATACAACAAGTTGTGGATGTAGATTAGGGAATCGAAATGATTTAACCGGTCAAAGATTTGGTAGGCTTGTTGCACAAGAATATGTTGGACGAGTAAATAACAACACCATGTGGAAATGTATATGTGATTGTGGGAATGAAGTTGTTGTTAATGCACATTCATTAAAGTATGGTAAAACAAGATCGTGTGGTTGTTTAAATACAGAGGTGCGTTCTAAAACAGCTAAAGATCGATTTGGCTTTGTAGATGGAACTACATTATCTGGTATTTCTTCCTCTAGGAAGATAAATAAAAACAATAGTACTGGAATTCGTGGCGTATCTTTTGATAAGAAACGTAATAAATGGGTTGCTCAGATTACCTTTCAAAGAAAGAATCATTGCTTAGGACGATTTGATAAAAAAGAGGATGCTATTAAGACCAGGTTGGAAGGCGAGGAGCATTTCTTTGGAAAGTACAGAAAGGATGGTAAATAATGGCTAAACAGTTTAATGTTG
>ERZ1026880.859-NODE-859-length-14130-cov-27.105151_pt1 | contig 14130 bp, 7 predicted proteins | sample MGYA00380170_ERZ1026880 | MGnify/ENA primary metagenome ERZ1026880 (study PRJEB33269, sample SAMEA4719806) | human gut metagenome | biome: human-associated habitat; feature: organic feature; material: feces | place: Cameroon | collected 2013-10 ...
TTGCTGGTGATGTTGAAGGCAACGCAGGTCTCGCTGTTCAGGCCCAGCTCCTTGTAGTTCTCGACCTTGGCCTTGGAAGCGTTGTAAACAACGAAATCAGGCTCAAAGTTCTCCAGTTCCTCAGCGGTGGGCTGGATGAACATGTTGGTGACGAAGTGTGCCTGCCAGGCCACCTCCACGATGAAGCGGATAGCCATGCGGGTGTCCTTGTTGGCGCCGCAGAAGGCATCGACAACGAACAGGCGCTTGTTGCACAGCTCCTTCTTGGCGATGTCCTTAACAGTAGCCCAAGTGGCCTCGGTCATGGGGTGGTTGTCGTTCTTGTACTCGTCGCTGGTCCACCAAACGGTGTCCTTGGAGTTCTCGTCCATGACGATGTACTTGTCCTTGGGGGAGCGGCCGGTGTAAACGCCGGTCATAACATTGACGGCGCCCAGCTCGCTGACCTGGCCCTTCTCGTAGCCGGTCAGGTCCGCCTTGGTCTCCTCTGCGAACAGAACATCATAAGAGGGGTTATGCACGATCTCGGTCGTGCCGGTAATGCCATACTTAGTCAAATCCAGATTTGCCATGTTTACATATACCTCTTTCTCTATACTTTTGGCTGAATGGGGAGCAGGGGACTAAGTCAGCCTCCTAGTGCCCCATCCTGACATTTATTATACAAAGATTCCGGTATAAAAGCAAGTTGAAAATCCTGCAAAGATTGTGACATTATTGTTAAAAAGTGCAAAAAAGCCGCACGGCAGCGGGCCGTGCGGCGGGGGCATCCTTTTTTATGCAGGTTTCTTACGCATCCGAGCGCGAATAAGCGTTCTTCATGCCGCTGCTCAGCTCAAACAGAACCTTGTTCAGTGTGTCGGTCGTTTCTGCCTTCGCCATCGCGGCCAGATCCGCGTTTGCCTTTTCGCGCAGGGCGGCGCGGGCGGCGGGGTCAGCCTCGGCGCGCTGGGCATCGTCACAGGTGTTGATGATGTGGTTTGCCTTTCCACCGACGCTCAGGGTGTAGCGCTCAATGTGGAACACTGACTTCGCGTAGGACGCATCGGCCATCGCGGCCAGCAGACGGCTGGCCCAATAGAAGTTGTCGGTGGAGACATCCCCGGTGGTGTTGGCCAGATATTCCGGCGCAGTGTCCACATTGGCATAGAGGGGCAGCATCGTGTTGAAGGCGTTGGACGCAAAGGCCAGCCATTCCACAGCGCGGAAATCCTCCGGCATATCGGGGCGGAGCTGCAGCAGCGCCATAAAGTCGTTGCGGTTTACGCCGATGGGGCGGTAGATGCCCTTTTCGGCCGCCGTAGCTGCGTAGGGGTCGTAGGGCGTGCCCTGATAATGGGAGGACAGCACATACTTGATGTCCTCCGGCGTGATCTTTTTCTCCGGCACCATGCACCATGGCAGATCGTCGGAGCGCGGCGTGAAATCGGCATCGGGGCCGTCCCATGCGAAGGTGTTGGGGTTGAAATAGCGCAGCATGTACCAGCCGCGGGGCGTGTTGTAGACATGGTCGGCATCGTCATGGCTGCCGAAGGCATCGCGCGGGTTCAGCGCACCGCCCTGTGCAAGGTCCAGATGATACCGGTTGATAAACTCACGCAGATCGGCAGAGCAGATAAAGTCCTTCTGCTCGCCCAGTGCATCGTCCAGATCCAGCATATCCAGCCCCAGCTGGTTGGGCATGACGACATACACATCATCGGGCACGCGGCGGGCCATCCAGTGGTGGCCGCCGATCGTCTCCAGCCACCAGATCTCGTCCGTATCCTGAAAGGCGATGCCGTTCATCTCATAGGTGCCGTACTGCTCCAGCAGGCTGCCGAGGCGGTGTACACCCTCACGCGCGGAGCGGATGTAGGGCAGGACCAGATAAACGATGTCCTCCTCGCCGATGCCGCCCTTGACGAGCGGGTCGGCCCCCAGCACGCGCGGGTTGGAGGTGATGGTCTCGGTGGCGGTCATGCCGACATTGGCAGCGTTCACGCCGCTGGCAGCCCACAGGCCCTTGCCCTCCACAGCGTTAGGCACAGCGGTCATCCGCAGGCCGCCTGCGGGCAGGGGGATCTCAACGCCAGAGATCACCGACTTATATACCGCAGGGTAGTCCTTCGGTTGGAACACAGCGAGCTTTTTGGCAGTGAAATGGCCGGAGCCGGAGTCATCGTTGCGGGCGATCATGGTGGAGCCGTCATACGATGCGTTTTTGCCGACCAGAATGGTTGTACAAGGCATTTGCAAATCCTCTCCTTTTTATACTCTACACGGACGGGGTGCAGCCTGACGGCAAACGACATTTTACGGAAAAGCCGCGGGCCGGGCATGCCCGGCCCCTACAGCACCCATCCGGTTCCTATTATAATGCAAACGGCGCAAATTTCAATCACATTTCCTGTGCCACACCCTGCGGCAGCACACCGGTCTGGTAGGCCTCCACAAGGGCGCAGAGGTCGCGGATCAGCGCCTGCTTGCGGCCGCCCTCATCGGTGTCGCGCACAAGGATGCGCTGGGGTGCCGTGTAGATGTATTCACTCTTGCTTGTGATGTCCTCATCCTCATGGATGGCCTTCTCGGCGCTCTCAAACGGCTGGTGGGTGCGCAGGATCAGTCCGCGCGAGTTGTAGACCAGCGTATAGCCCGCAATGCCGGTGCGCTGGTGATAAGCACGGCAGAAGCCGCCGTCAATGATGATGAGCCGCCCGCCGCCCTTGATGGGGCTTTCCCCCTCGATGGCGCGAACCGGCACATGGCCGTTGACGATATGGCAGCCTGCACCCGCAAGGCCGAACTCCCGCAAAATGCGCTCGGCCGTGTCCAGTGCGGCGATATGCTTATAGTAGGGGTCCTTGATCTCCCGGTGGGCGGCAGGGTCGGCAATGTAGAGCCGTTCAAAGGTCGTCATGGCACTGCGGCCGAAAAGCGGCGATTTGGCACCGCACCACAGATACCACAAAAAGTCCTGCCCGGCCAGCCGCGCCGGGCTGCCCGGCGGTGCGCTGTAGCCCTGCCGGGCACGGCGGTCGCAATAGTCAAACAGCTGCTTGCCGCTGCGCGCCACCCCCTCAAACCGGATGGCGGCAAAGGCGCCGTCCTCGGTCATCGGCACGGCGCCGTGGTAGAGCAGGTTGCCGTTGCAGATCTTGTAAAACGCGCCGTGCGCGTAAAGGAACTGCACATGGCGCTGCAGACGCTCGCTCTCGGCAAAGCTGCGCACCAGCCCGGCGATGACATGCCCCTCCTCGGCGGTGAGCGTGGTCGGCGCGGCGGGGTCCACAGTCGGGAAGTCGCAGTCCAGCAGGGGATAGACGGTGCCGTGGTAGTCCACCGTGCCTGCTGCAAAATCAATATGGTTCAAAAAGTCGCGGCCCTGCAGATCGAAATCCGGGTTGCGGGCGATGACCTGCGCCTCAAGCTTGAGCATCATCACGGTCACGGCCTTGTGCATTTGGGCGGCGGCGGTCAGGTCACCGGCCGCCGTGCGCGGGTCGGCGTGGGGGATCCAGCGCGACACATCGGAGTCAGCGTAGGTGCTCTGGGCAAAGCGCTCGAGCTGGCGCAGACTGATGCCGTAGCCGCCCTCCAGCGTGTCAAGGTTGTTGTAGGCCAGCGTTGTTTTCAGCACCGTCATAATGCACAGCGGGCTACCGGCAGCGGCCCCCATCCAGACAACATCATGGTTGCCCCACTGGATGTCCACCTGATGGTGCGCCATCAGGCTGTCGAGAATACGGTCGGGGCGCGGGCCGCGGTCAAACAAATCGCCCACGATATGCAGCCGGTCAACGGCCAGCCGCTTGATGACCTCACAGAACCGCACGATGTAGGCGTCAGCGCGGTCATAGCGCAGGATGCTCTCGATGATCTCACCGTAGTACTGGTCCTTGTCGTGGTCCTCAAAATGGGCGTGGAGCAGCTCGTCCAGAATGTAGCCGCAGTTCTGGGGCAGGCAGCGGCGCACATGGTCGCGGGTGTGCTTGCTGGAAACGAACCGGCACAGGTCGATCAGCCGCAGCAGCGTCAGGCGGTACCATGCGTGCAGATCAGGCTGGCGCGCCTTCAATTCCGGCAGCTTCTGGTTGGGATAGTAGACCAGCGTTGCCAGCTCGGCGCGCTCCTCGGCGGGGACATCAGGCCCCAGCACGGTGTCGATCTTCTCATGGATAACGCCCGATGCGCTGTTCAGGATATGTACAAACGCCTCATGCTCACCGTGCAGATCGCTCATAAAATGCTCGGTGCCCTTGGGCAGGCGCAGCAGCGCCTCGATGCGGATAATCTCGCTGGCGGCTGCGGCTACCGTCTGGTATTTTTGGGAAAGCAGGCGCAGATAGCGCAAATGTTCATCAGAATACTGCACGGGCAGGCTCCTTCCTGTACTTTTGGTTCCTACTTATGGATTATAGCACACTTTTCAGCAAAGCAAAAGGCCGCCGTCCCAAAAAGACAGCGGCCGAAACGCGGTATTTCAAAAAAGCAGCTTAAATAATATCGACCTCCACCGGGGTTTCAAACAGGCGCATGACCTCGGCGCGGTCCTGCGTCTGGCCCAGCGCCCACATCAGCTTGACGGCCACGGCCTCGGGGGTCATGTCGTGCGCCTCCAGCACGCCGGGCAGCTCGCCCACGGCGCGGCCCACCTCATAGACGGCAAGGTCGCACCCCTCATGAGGGACCTGAGTCGTAAACACAGCCAGCCGTCCGCTGTCGCACCAGCGGCGCAGTTCGGCAAACATTTCGCCCTGCTCACCGCCCGGCAGGCCGCCCACGCCGAAGCTTTCCAGCACAAGCGCGCGGTAGTGCGGGGCCAGCAGCGGGATAATATCTGCCCGCATACCCGGCACCAGCCGCAGCACAAAGACGGCGGGGTCGAGCTGCTCATAAAACTGCACGGGCGGCAGGTCGGCCGGCCGCCGCAGGAAGGGGATAAGCCTTGTGTCGCGGAAAACGGCAGTCTCCGGGTAATCAATGCTTGAAAAGGCGTCAAAGCTGCGGGTCCGCGTCTTGCGGGCGCGGGTGCCCAGAATGACTTTGTTGTCAAACACCAGCTGCACGCCCCATGCACCCTCGCTCACGGCGTAGACAAAGGCGCGATAGAGGTTGTTGCGGGCATCGGTGTCGCGGTTGTAGATGGACTTCTGGCTGCCGGTCAGCACGACCGGCTTGGCGCTGTTCTGGATCATGTAGCTCAGCGCGGCCGCCGTGTAGGCCATCGTGTCGGTGCCGTGGGCAATGACAAAGCCGTCATAGGCGGCGTAGTTTTCCCGGATGCTGCGTACGATCTCCTGCCATTGCGCAGGGCCGACATTTGTGGAATCGAGGTTGAAAAGCTGCACTGCATCAATCGCACACAGGTCGGCCAGCTCCGGCACACAGGCCAGCAGCTCCTCCGAGGTGATGGCGGGGGCCAGCCCGCCCGCAGCCGTGGGCCGGCTGGCGATCGTGCCGCCGGTGGCGAGAAGAAGAATTTTTTTCATCAAAGTACCTCTTTGGCTTCCCCCTCGGGGGAAGCTGTCCGCAAAGCGGACTGATGAGGGCAGAGTCCGCCTTATAGCCAATTAACGGGTAATATCCGGTGACTTTCCCCTCATCCGCCCTCGGTCGGGGCCTCGGGCACCTTCCCCCAAAAGGGGAAGGCGCATATCTTTCACTCCGGCCACAGCAGGTGCCGGTCGGCCACGATTCGGGCGTCCAGTGTCCTTGCACCGGCGGCAAAGCGGACGGTCACGCGGCCGCTCTCTGCGCTTTCCACCGTGCCGGGGCCGAACACGGCATGGCGCACCCGCGCCCCAACCGCCGTGATCGCCGCCATATCCACGGGCGGCAGCGGCTTGCGCGCCGCCGCCGGGGCAGGGCGGTACCCTGCGGGGACGGCATCAGGGCGGCTGCGGTGCCCCGGCAGACCGGAAAGCACCTCCTGCGCAAAGGACGAGCGCTCGGCCGTGCAGTCAAACAGCACCAGCTCCTGCCGGGCGCGGGTCATCGCCACATAAAGCAGCCGCCGATCCTCCTCATACTGGCGCGTCTCGGCGGGGGTACGGCAGCACAGCTCCGGCTTGGCCGGCAGGATGCCGTCCAGCACATCGAGCAGGATCACCCGGTCATACTCCAGCCCTTTGGCGGAGTGTATCGTGGAGAGCAGAAATTTGCACCCCGGCGGTGTGACATGCTCCTGCACGATGGTGCGCAGCTCCGCCAGCCGCCGGAGCAGCCGCCGGGGCGTAGGCTCCTGAGCGCCCAGCATTTCCAGCACAGCCAACTTGGCGCGGTCCATGCCGTTTTTGTCCAGATATTTGCCGTAGCCCAGCTGGTCGGTCAAAAACCGCACAGCATCGTCCGCCGCCATGCGGGGCAGGCGGGCCAGCCCTGCGGCCACCTCGGCCATCGCGGCGCGGGTGCGCGGGCGGATGCTGTCCTCATTGATCAGCGCTGTCCAGCAGCCCTGCCCGTACTGCCGTGCCTGCCCGGCGGCGTACAGCGCCTGCGCCCGTGTCACCGGTACACCGAACTTGAAATAGCAGCGCAGAAAGGTGTCGGCATCGTCCGGGTGGGCTGCCAGCGCAAAAATATCCGCGACATCCCGCACGATCTTGTTGGTAAAAAAGGTCTGCTCGACCGCCTTGCAGCCGTAAGGCACGCCGCGCCGCTCACACAGGTCGATGATGGGCAGCGCGCTCTCATGGTTGCGGAACAGCACAGCGGTCTCGACCTCGCAATGCTGCGCCTCCGCAAACAGAAAGGCCAGCTGGTCAGCGCGGCGGCGCACCTCCACGACCCGGATTGGCTCTCCGGCCCCCTGCGTAGGGGCGATGGTCTTGGGCCGGCGGTAGCGGTTGCGCGCCACAAAACGGTTGGCAGCGGCCAAAATCGGCTCCCGCGAGCGGTAGTTTTCCTCCATCAGCAGCACCCGCGCGCCGGGGTAGGTCTTTTCAAAGTCCATCAGCGCCTGCGGGTAGGCCGCGCGGAAGCCGTAAATGCTCTGATCCTCATCCCCGACCATAAAAAGGTTGCCGCTCTGCTGCGCCAGCACCCGGATGATCTCATGCTGCACGCGGGAGGTATCCTGCGACTCATCCACGCAGAAATAACGGTACCGCTTACGGAACGCCGCCGCCACGGCGGGCGCGCCGTTCAGGATCTGCAGCGCAAAGCAGAGCTGGTCATCGTAGTCCATCTTGTGCCGCGCCTTGAGCGCCTGCTGGTAAGCGCGGTACAGCTCCGGCAGATTTTCAAGGTCCGTCTCCAGCTCGTCAAGCTCGGCATCGGTCAGGCACATATTCTTAATGTAGGTGATGGCCGTGCGCAGCTCCTTGAGGGTGCTTTCGGCGGCGTATTCATGGTTGATGCTCTGCCACAGCTGCAGCAGCAGCGGCGTTGTCTCACTCTCGCTCTGCAGCAGGTCGGGCGGTGTGCGGCCGTACATCCGGCTGTAGAGCGCGATGATGCGCGCCGCCACGCCGTTGATGGTGCGGAACTCCATCCGCGCCGCCTCGGCCTCCCCGAACCGCGCGGCAAACCGGGCGCGCATCTCCTGCGTGGCGGCCACCGTGTAGGTCATTGTCAGGATAGACTCCGGTGCGATGCCGCAGACCTCGGTCATGTAGCCCAAGCGGGTGATCAGCACGGTGGTCTTGCCGCTGCCCGGCACCGCCAGCAGCAGCACCGGGCCGTCTACGGCCGCAACGGCGGCCCTCTGCTGGGGATTCAGCGCCGCCATGTGGGCGGTCTCAAACGCGGTTTTCTCCATGGCGGCCTCCTTTCTGCGGCGCTGGGTGTTAGCGGGGCGGGCAGCCCACACCCCTGTCAATCGACTTATTCTACCACATTTTGCCCGCAAAAGCAAAACCTGCCCGGTGTGCCGGGCCCCGAATTTGTCAAGGCTGCAAACTGTCAAAACCTGCCGGTTTTTGACCGCGGTATTTTGGCATACCAAGGTATTGGATAAACCTGCGGGCTGTGGTACAATATGTGTATTAATGAATTTCTCCCTTTACCAAAGGATGTCATACATGAAACAGAACCGTTTAAATATACGCTGCACCGAGGATTACGCGGTGCTGTACTGGGATAAGCCCGCCGCTGCGCCGCGCGGGGCGGAGTACACGGTCTCCCTCAACGGCGAGGCCATCGGCCGCACCGACAAGACCCATTTTACGATCGAGGGTCTGTCCTACGGCAGCACCTTCCGTGTGGATGTGGTCAGCGGCAGCTATTGCGTCGGCTCCGCCACGCTGCAGTTCGGGCAGGAAAAGCACCGAATCGACATTACCGCTGCGCCCTACTTCTGCCGCGGTGACGGCCAGCTGCTGAACACCGACAATCTGCAGCGCGCCATCAACGACTGCGGCCCGGACGATATTCTCTATATCCCGGCGGGTGATTTTTTGACCGGTGCGCTGCGGCTGCACAGCGATCTTGAAATCTACCTTGCCAAGGGCGCTGTGCTGCAGGGCACCGCCAACATCCATGACTACGCCCCGCGCATCCCCAGCCGGTTTGAGGGGATCGAGATGCGCTGCTATTCCAGCCTGCTCAACGCCGGTGAGCTGAACCACAAGACCGGGCCGAACTGCCGCAACATCATCATCCGCGGCAAGGGCACGATCTGCGGCGGAGGCCAGACGCTGGCCCGCAAGATCATCGAGGATGAGCGTGCGCGCATCAAGAGCTTCCTCGATGACAATAAGGAACTGGTCGAAAGCTGCGAGAACAGCGACACGATCCCCGGCCGTGTGCGTCCCCGCCTTATCAACCTGAGCAACTGTGAAAATGTCTGGATCAGCGGCGTCACCCTCAAAAACGGCCCATCGTGGAATGTCCACATGATCTACTGCAACAATATCCAGACCGACCACTGCACCTTTGTATCGGAGGGCGTCTGGAACGGTGACGGCTGGGACCCCGACTCCTCAACGAACTGCACACTGTTTGCCAGCGAGTTCTTTACGGGGGACGATGCCGTGGCCATCAAGAGCGGCAAGAACCCCGAGGGCAATGAAATCGGCCGCCCCTGCGCGCATATCCGGGTGTTTGACTGCCGCAGCGACTGCGGCCACGGCATCTGCATCGGCAGCGAGATGAGCGGCGGCGTGGAGGATGTGCAGATCTGGGACTGCGACCTTGCAAACTCGCTGTCGGGCATCGAGATCAAGGCCACCCCCAAGCGCGGCGGCTATGTGCGCGGCGTAACCGTGCAGGACTGCATTGCGCCCCGTGTCATGCTGCACAGTGTTGCCTACAACGATGATGGCACCCCCGCCGAAACGCCGCCGAAGCTCAGCCATTGCTTCTTTGAGCGGCTGACCCTGACCGGCGAGGTGCTGGACCATGACCGCAGCCGGCACGATGCCGCCCCGCTGGAGATTGCCGGCTTTGACACGCCCGGCTATGCGGTGGAGGATATCGTCTTTAAGGACATTACGATCCAAAAGCCGTCCGTGACCCTGCCGCTGCGCCTCTGCCGCGGCATCACGCTGAGCAATATCAGCTGTGTGGAGCCCTGATGCCCGCATTTGTAAAAAAAATTTAAAAACACACCGCACCCCCTTGCATAGCTGTGCAGGGGGGTGTATTATTATCTTGCTGCAATTATTAACACATGATAACTATTAACAGGAGGTGTGTAATGCCTGACAACGAAAACACCGACCTTGGCTGGCTGATCCAGTTCCTCGGCCGTGTCAACACACTGGGCAAGCGCGGGATGCGCGCAGCGCTGGCCAGCCAGCCGCGCTGCCGCCTTGGTATGCTGGAGCATCTGCATTTCCAGATCGAGCAGTCCGGGCAGGACGGCAGCATCTATGTGTCTGAGCTGGCCCGCGCAATGCGCCAGCCGATGCCCGCCGTCTCGCGCGGGCTGCGCCTGCTTGAGCAGGACGGCCATATCCAGCGTGAGACCGACCCCGATGACCGCCGCAAAACGCTCGTGCGCATCACCCCGGCGGGGGAGCAGGCCCGCCTTGCGGGGGAGCAGGCCATCAGCGGCTATTTCTCCCGCGTTATGGCGCGGCTGACCCCGGAGGAGCTGGCCCAGATGGTGGCCCTGAAGGACGCCTTCCTCGCCGCCATCGTGGCCGAGAACGATGCCTTGGAGCAAGACCTTGCAAACAGGAAAGGAGACCCCGCGCATGATCAAGATATTTAAGCAGCTGGGGCGTCACTGGGCGGCCTGCATCGCTGTGGTGGCGCTGCTGTTCGTACAGGCCTACTGCGACCTGAGCCTGCCCGACTACACCAGCAAGATCGTGGACATCGGCATCCAGCAGGGCGGCATTGAAAGCCCTGTGCCCGAGACCGTCCGCGACACGACCCTGCAGGCACTGGAGTTGCTTATGTCCGAGCAGGACGCCGCGCTGGCCGAACAGTGGTACAGTGCCCCCGATGCCGACGGTGTGCGTACCCTCTCTCACGATGCCACCGCTGCCATGTCGGAACTGGAAAACGCGTTTGCCACGCCTGACATCGTGCTGTACATGGCAGCCGCCAAAAATGCTGCCACCGCCGCCGGCACGACCGAGACCGTCACCCCCACCGCCTACGACCTCGATGCCGTTGCGACCCAGTTTGCCGCGATGTCTCAGGCCCCCGGCGCACGGGAAATGCTGCAAAGCCAGATGGCCGCCGCCTTTGCCTCTCTCGATGATTCGGTAGCGGGCAGCCTGTCGAGCCAGGCCATGCTGCTGGTCGCGCTGGAATATGAGGCACAGGGCATCGCCCACGCTGTCCAGATGGGCTATCTGCTGCGCACCGGCGGCCGGATGCTGGCCCTGACGCTGCTGATGGTCGCTGTGGCGATCGCTGTCGGCTTCATTGCCTCCCGCGTGTCGGCTGGCATCGGCCGCGACCTGCGGCGCGATGTGTTCCGCACCGTTGTCGGCTATTCCAACGCCGAGATCGAGAAGTTTTCCACTGCATCGCTCATCACCCGCACGACCAACGACATCCAGCAGGTGCAGTTCGTCTGCGTTATCCTGCTGCGCATGGTGGCCTACGCGCCGATCCTCGGCATCGGCGGCATCCTGCATGTGGCCGGCGGCAACACGGGGCTGACATGGATCATCTTTGTCGCGGTGGCGGCGCTGCTGCTGCTCATCGCTGTGCTGATGAATGTCGCCATGCCCAAGTTCAAGCAGATGCAGACCCTTGTGGATCGGCTGAACCTTGTCAGCCGCGAGATACTGACCGGCATCATGCCGATCCGCGCCTTCAGCCGCGAGGCCTTTGAGGAAAAGCGGTTCGACCGTGCCAACACCGACCTGATGCGCACCCAGCTTTTCACCAACCGCACGATGGTCGCCATGATGCCCTTTATGACGCTGATCATGAACGGCACAAGCCTGCTCATCGTCTGGTTCGGCGGCAAGGCCATGGATATGGGTACGATGCAGGTCGGCGAGATGATCGCCTTCATCACCTACACGATGCAGATCGTCATGTCCTTCCTGATGCTGTCGATGGTGGCCGTTATGCTGCCGCGCGCCGGTGTGGCCGCCGACCGCATTGACGAGGTCGTCACGACCCCCGCCACCATCCACGACTCCGCCGCCCCCAAGTCCCTGCCGGAGAACGGTACCGAGGGCGTGGTTGCGTTTAACGATGTCAGCTTCCGCTATCCCGGCTCCGAGGAGGACGCGCTTGAGCATATCAGCTTTACGGCCCGCCCCGGCGAAACGACCGCCATCATCGGCTCGACCGGCTGCGGCAAGTCAACGCTGCTCAACCTGATCCCGCGCTTTTACGATGCAACAGCGGGCAGTGTGACTATCGGCGGTGTGGATGTACGCGAGCTGACCCAGGCGCAGCTGCACGACTGCCTTGGCTATGTACCCCAGAAGGGTGTGCTGTTCAGCGGCACGATCGACTCCAACCTCAAGTTCGGCGGCGACCACATCACCGATGCCGATGTGCAGAAGGCCGCTGAGATCGCACAGGCCACCGAGTTCATCTCCGCCAAGGCGGAGGGCTTTGCCAGCCCCATCGCACAGGGCGGCAGCAATGTCTCGGGCGGGCAGAAGCAGCGCCTTTCGATTGCGCGCGCCATTGCCAAGCACCCGCAGATCTATCTGTTTGATGACAGCTTCTCGGCGCTGGACTACAAGACCGATGTGGCCCTGCGCCGCGCGCTCAAGGCCGAGACCGGCAGTGCCACCGTTATTATTGTGGCGCAGCGCATCTCGACCGTGCTGCATGCAAACCAGATCATCGTGCTGGATGAGGGGCGTATCGTCGGTAAGGGCACTCATGCCCAGCTGATGGAGAGCTGCCCCGAATACCGGGAGATCGCACGCAGCCAGCTGAGCCAGAAGGAACTGAATTTACAGAAGGAGGATGCGTGATATGTCAAGACCCGGACGCCCGACAACGGAGCGTGCCAAGGACTTCAAGGGCACGCTGCGCCAGCTGCTGGCCGCCATGAGCAGGTATAAGCTGTCGCTCATCGTGGTCGTTGTATTTGCAATTCTTTCGACGATTTTCAACATTGCAGGCCCCAAGATTCTGGCCAAAGCCACCACAGCGCTGGCCACCGGTTGGATTGCCAAGCTGCGCGGGGTCGGCAGCATCGACTTTGCCTACATCGGGCGGGTGCTGCTCTTTCTTGCGGGGATGTATCTGTTCTCCGCTGCGTTCAGCTTTCTGCAGGGCTGGCTGATGACCGGCCTGTCCCAGAAGGTCTGCTACGACTTCCGCGACCAGATCAACAAAAAGATCAACCGCCTGCCGCTGGCCTACTTTGAAAAGCGCACCGTCGGCGAGGTTCTGTCCCGCATCACGAACGATGTTGATACGCTCGGCCAGAGCCTGAACCAGAGCATCACCCAGCTGATCACCAGCGTCACCACGATGATCGGCGTGCTGGTCATGATGCTCTCGATCAGCCCCAAAATGACGCTGATTGCACTGCTGATCCTGCCGGTATCGCTGGCACTGGTGCTGGTGGTCGTCAAATTCAGCCAGAAGTACTTCAAGGCCCAGCAGGCCACCCTCGGCGTGGTCAACGGTCAGGTCGAGGAGGTCTACGCCGGGCACAATGTCATCAAGGCGTTCAACCGCGAGGCCGCTGTGCTGGACGACTTCAACACCGCAAATGACAAGCTGTACGAATCTGCGTGGAAATCCCAGTTTTTGTCGGGCCTGATGCAGCCCATCATGAGCTTTGTAGGCAATTTGGGCTATGTGGCGGTCGCCATTGTGGGCAGCATCTTTGCTGCAGCGGGCACCATCACGATCGGCGACATTCAGGCTTTCATTCAGTATGTCCGCAACTTTACCCAGCCTATCCAGCAGCTCTCGCAGGTGTCGAACATGCTGCAGAGCATGGCCGCCGCAGCGGAGCGCGTCTTTGAGTTCCTGAACGAGGACGAGGAGAACCAGCTGGCCGACCCTGCCCGCCGTGCCGACCCTGCCAGCATTGACGGACAGGTCACCTTCGACCATGTGCGGTTCGGCTACACACCGGACAAAACAGTCATCCATAACTTCAGCTGCAATGTCAAGCCCGGGCAGAAGGTTGCCATCGTTGGTCCCACCGGTGCCGGCAAGACCACGATGGTCAAGCTGCTGATGCGGTTCTACGATGTGGACGCCGGTGCCATCACCCTCAACGGCCACAATGTCCGGGACTTTGACCGCAGCGCCCTGCGCGAGGGCTTCGGCATGGTTTTGCAGGATACATGGCTCTTCAAGGGCACCATCATGGAGAATATCCGCTACGGTCGGCTGGATGCCACCGATGAGGAGGTCATTGCCGCCGCCAAGGCCGCGAACGCCGACCACTTTATCCGCACATTGCCCGGCGGCTATCAGATGGAGCTGAACGAGGATGCCTCCAATGTCAGTCAGGGACAGAAGCAGCTTTTGACGATTGCGCGCACGATTCTGGCGGACAACCGCATCCTGATTCTGGATGAGGCTACCTCCAGCGTGGACACCCGCACCGAGCAGCGCATCCAGACTGCAATGGACCGCCTGATGGAGGGCCGCACCAGCTTTGTCATCGCCCACCGTCTTTCGACCATCCGCGATGCGGATCTGATCCTCGTCATGCGGGACGGCGACATTATCGAGCAGGGCACCCATGACGAGCTGATCGAAGCCGGCGGCTTCTATGCCGATTTGTACAACAGCCAGTTTGAGGAT
>ERZ1026880.861-NODE-861-length-14123-cov-11.887973_pt1 | contig 14123 bp, 15 predicted proteins | sample MGYA00380170_ERZ1026880 | MGnify/ENA primary metagenome ERZ1026880 (study PRJEB33269, sample SAMEA4719806) | human gut metagenome | biome: human-associated habitat; feature: organic feature; material: feces | place: Cameroon | collected 2013-10 ...
ATTTATAAGTGTGAAAAAGATATGTTTTGAAATATATATGTATCATAATGTATTTTTATTGTGCAGATACAACAAAAAATAATTGGGATAATTGTCGGATTTGGCGAAAAAAATAAATAGGATTGACAAAGAGGTTGTGCAGATATACTATTGTATCAGATACAAAGTAATACATATCAAATGCGAGATATGAAATTACAATTGTACGTACTACTAATAAAGACATGCGCATGATCTTTAGGTACTATCAAAACAAATGAAAATTGGGAGGAAGAGTTTATGTTTTGGATAGAACTTTTGATCGTCCTGGCGATTATTTTTGTAGGCGTTCGCCTTAGTGGACCGTTTTTGGCATTTGCCGGTGGAATTGGAATGTTGATCATGACATTTGGTCTTCATGTAAAACCGTCAGATCCACCTGTAACTGTAATTTTAATTATGATTGCAGTAATCTGTGCAGCTGGAATGATGCAGGCCTGCGGCGGACTTGATTATCTTGTAAAGATTGCGGAGAAAATTCTTCGTAAAAATCCGAAAATGGTAACTGTTCTGGCACCGATTGTTGCTTATATTTTTACTTTTATGTGTGGAACAGGACATATTATTTACAGCCTTCTTCCGGTTATCAATGAAATTTCCATTGAAACAGGAGTTCGTCCGGAAAGACCGATTTCCGCATCTATTATTTCATCACAGCAGGCAATCACAGCGTGCCCGATTTCTGCAGCAACTGTCAGTGTACTGGCATTTCTTGCAGAATCACAGTATACATCTGTAAATATTTTTACATTGCTTCTGGTATGTGTTCCGGCAACTCTGATCGGTACAGTTGCAGCAGCGCTTTCTGTTCTGAAAAAAGGTAAAGAACTGAAGGACGATCCGGAGTTTCAGAGAAGAGTTGCGGCTGGTGAGATTGAAGATTTTGCAAAAAAAGCATTAGAAGGAAACAAAAAAGATACAAAATTCCAGGCAACAAAAGAGGCAAAGATTTCCGTAGCAATCTTTCTTATTGCAATGGTTGGGATTGTATTACTTGGTGCAGTGAAATCACTTGTTCCGGTATTCGCAGATGAAACAAGCCTTCCGCTGACATCCGTTATTGAGATATTCATGCTGGTTGCAGCAGCACTTATGGTTCTTCTTACAAAAACAGACAGTAACAAGCTTCTGGAACAGCCAGTATTTCGTACAGGTATGTTTGCAGTAGTTCTGGCATTTGGTCTTTGCTGGCTGGTAAATACATTCATCGCAGATCAGTCTTCCTTTATTACAGATAATATGTCTGCGTTGACAAATCAGTATCCATGGATATATATCATTGCAGTGTTTATTGTAGGAGCTATTACAACCAGTCAGTCATCCACTACTATGATCATGGTTCCGATCGGAATTGCGCTTGGTCTTCCGGTGAACATTATTGTAGCTGGCTGGATCGCATGCTCATCCAACTATTTTATTCCTGCTTCTGGCCAGTGTGTAGCAGCTCTTGCTTTTGATTCAGCAGGTACTACAAAAATCGGTAAATTTGTCCTGAATCACAGTTACATGCTTCCGGGTCTTGTTTGTACCGTAGTTTCTGTAGTAGTAGCAATTGCACTTGGAGCAGTAATTTTCTGATTTTATTGATTGGATAGTCGGAAATTTTTATAATTCTGACTTTATGTAGTGTTTTCTCTCTTGTATGATCCGACTATCCAATATAAGAGAAGCATTTTAGAATCATTATGGAGAATACAGGAGGAAGAAATGAAATTTGCACCAATGAATTATCATTATTTGAGATATCCTCTGAAGAAATTTCTGGACAAGGTAGAACAGTCAGTATTTAACAGTATTGATCTGTATTGTAGTGCACCACAGTTTAATATATTTGATTATTCTCTTTTTTCATTACTTGAATTGGAAAAGGAGATCAGGAGAAGAGACCTAAGTGTTATGGCAATGACACCGGAGAATTGTACATACCCGGTTAACTTCTGCACACAGGATAGAGGAACACGTGAGTCCAGTATTCGTTATTATCAGCGAGCTATTGATACGGCGGAATTTCTTGGTTGCCATAAAGTTCAGATCAGTACCGGATTTGGATATTTCGATCAGTCACCGGAAGAGGCATGGAAGTATTGCAGGGATTCTCTGCAGCAGTTGGGTGCTTATTGTGAGAAAAAGAATGTGGAGCTGATGCTGGAGGAGTTGAAGGTAACAACAACGAATGTGCTGATAAAAAGTTCAGATCTGAAACGAATGATAGAAGAAACAGGTTCATCTCACATACATGGTATGGTAGATCTGGATCAGATGACCTATGCCGAAGAAAGCATAGATAATTATATGGATAATTTAGGTGCTCAGCTTGTTCATGTGCATTTTAACGATCGGGGACATACAGTTCCCGGAGACGGAGATTTTCCAATGAAAAAGCATTATGAGGATCTGAAGCGCAGAGGATATGAGGGGACAATTTCTTTTGAAATATGTGACCGTCGTTATTACTGTGATCCGGATAAGGTAATTGATGACATTACAGAATGGCTTAAGAGCAACACAACCGAATTAAGTTAATAAGGTGGATATCTATCCACTTTATATAGAAACTAAAAAGTCAAGATTAAGAAGAAAAGGAGAACAAACATGGGATACAGAAGTACAGATATTAAAAACATTATTGCAGAGATCATTGAGGACAAAAAAGAAAAAGGAGGAGTAAAATCTTTATATTTTGTAGGCTGCGGTGGTTCTCTCGGAGCACTTTATCCTGCAAAAACATTTATGGAGACAGAAAGTGCAGATATTAAATGTGCACTGATCAGCAGTAACGAGTTTGTACATTGCACACCGAAGGATTTTGGTGAGAATTCTATCATCTGCCTTTCTTGCCATAAAGGAAACACACCGGAAACAATTGCAGCTGCAAAGCTTGGTAAAGAGATGGGCGCTTCCGTTATCATTCTTACATGGCTGGCAGAGTCTGAAATCGTAGAGTTTGGTGACTATATTGTTCAGTATGAGTTTGATGCAAGCCCGGATCATCTGGAAGGAAATATTGATTATGCAGGTGAGAAAACAATGTGTGCACTTCTTGTTGCAGTAGAAACTTTACAGCAGACTGCAGGATATGAAAATTATGACAAGTTCTATGCAGGTGTTGGAATGATCAGCAATATTATCAAAAATGCAAGAAAGCACGTAAAAGAGAGAGCACTGGCATTTGCTGAAGAGTATAAAGATGATACTGTCATTTATACAATGGGAAGCGGCGCAGGTTATGGCGCAGCATATATGGAAAGTATCTGTATTTTTATGGAGATGCAGTGGCTGGATTCCAGCAGCATTCACACAGGTGAATTTTTCCATGGACCATTTGAGATCACAGATGCAAACCGCGCATTTATGATCCAGATTTCCGAGGGAACTACAAGAGAACTTGATGAGAGAGCATTGAAATTCCTGAACAAATATGGAAAACGTATCGAAGTTCTGGATGCAAAAGAGCTCGGATTATCTACTATTGATGCATCTGTAGTGGATTATTTCAATCATTCTCTGTTCAACAACGTGTACCCGATCTACAATCATGAGCTGGCTGAGAAACGTGAGCATCCGCTTCCAACCCGTCGCTATATGTGGAAAGTAGAGTACTAATCAGAGAAAGCCGGGGTGTGGTACAGATGAAGGATTTCAGGATCATCGCAATAGGCGATAACGTATGTGATAAATATCTTTCCAGGGGAAAAATGTATCCAGGTGGACAGTGCGTAAATACCTGTGCATTTTCCGGAATGAATGGTGCTAAAACAGCATATCTTGGAAAATTTGGAAGCGATGAGGTTGCGAAATGTGTACAGGATACATTGAAAGAGCTGAAAATTGACTATAGCCATTGCAGATATTTTGAAGGAGAAAACGGTTTTGCCCTTGTCACATTAAAAGGAAATGATCGTGTATTTCTCGGATCAAATAAAGGCGGGATTGCCAAGGAACATGCCTTTGATTTTACAGAAGAGGACATGGAATACATAAAAGGATTTCAGCTTATTTACACGAATCTGAATTCTTATATTGAAGAAGAACTTTCCATATTAGAAGAAACCGGTGTACCGATTGCCTATGATTTTTCTACAAGATGGACAGATGAATATCTTGAAAAGATATGTCCGTATGTAACGGTGGCAATCATGTCCTGCGCACATCTGAGTTCAGAGAAACGGGAAGAAGAGATGAAAAAAGCACAGGCAGCCGGAGTTAAGATCGTTCTTGGTACAATTGGAGAAGATGGCTCTTGGGTACTTTATAAAGATAATTTCTATTATACAAAAGCTATATATGCAGAAAATGCTATTGATACCATGGGCGCCGGAGACAGTTACTTCTCTGCTTTCTTAAGCTCCCTGCTGGAAACTTCAAAGGATGGAAGCCTTATTGAGGAAAACGATGAGAAAATGAAAGAACGTCTGTTAACCGCAATGAATAAGGGTGCTGCTTTTTCCGCAAAGGTATGTGCAATGGAAGGTGCTTTTGGCTATGGAGTTCCGATTGAAGGAAAGACAGAACTGTAAAAACATGTATGAAAGGGGATTTATACAATGAAACCAGATATGTATGAAAATAATGGAGAAGGTATTCTCTGTGTTTACAAAAATGAAAAATGGCTTGTATGTATTAAGAATTGGAAACCGGATAATGATATTGAAGGAATCGCACATCTCGAGATCCATCATTCCACAGACGAACAGTTTGTTCTTGCAGCCGGGAAAGCAATTCTTATTACAGCAGAGCGTAAAGAGGGCAAATTTGATATCGAACTTACATTAATGGAGCAGGGTAAAGTTTACAATGTACCAAAGGAAGTATGGTTCTATTCTATTACTCAGAAAGATACTAAGATGATGTATGTACAGGATTCTAATTGCTCTATGGATAACAGCGATTTTATGGATCTGACTGCAGAAGAGGTAACATATATTCAGGAAAATGCAAAAAAACTTTTTGCAGAATAAACAAAGATAAAACAGAGACGGTATCTGATTGTTTATGAAAAGACAGGGAGAGTGTGATTGGTATTTAAGCACATTCTTCCTGTTTTTATTGTTAGGGCAAAGCCCTGTTTTACATTGTGGAGTTTTTCGTTGATCCGAAAAACGGAACTTTGGAAAACAAATATTTTAAGGATGTTATGCAAGAGAAAAGGTGTAAAAATTGTGGAAGCAGAGATATGTCCAGATCACGTGCATATGTCAGTTGAGATTCCACCGAGCATAAGTGTATCGTATTTTGTAGGGTATTTAAAAAGCAAAAGTACATTAATGATATTCGAACGCCATGCAAATTTGAAATATAAATATGGCAACAGACATTTAAAATAAGCCCGAAAGGGCTTGGTGGGTAAGTGATGTTGCGATTAGCGAATCTATTTCGACGAGTCTTTAGACTCCAGTGCCGGTAAGAGACCCTTATAGGGTTAAAGCAAACCACCGGCTAAGCCGGTGGTCGTGATTCGGGACTATTCTTTTTTCACAGCCCCTTGTTTATAGTATGAAATGTTCAACCTGTTCCATTGTAATTTTGAGAGCGGAAATATCTGCCTGTATATCACCAGTCTCCAGGGAATGATTGGCGTGTCTGGTGAGAAACAGAGGGACTTCTTTTTGCTGGGCCAGAGCCTGAATGGAGGTGGTCTCAGCCCATGGATCGGCAGTGCCATGGAAGGCAATGCTGCCCTGAAGCGGGAAGGAGAAGGTGTCTTCTAAAGGGGTAAAGAGGATATTTCTTACTTTTAAATGATGTTTGGCTGCATAGGCAGAAGAGATGGCAGTACCAATACTTTTGGAAATAAAAAGGATGCTGCCGTAGGAGAACCAGTCGATAGTATCGAGAGCCTGTTCTGTCTGTGCAAACGCAAGCTCAAAGGCCTGTTTCATTTTGATGGAATCGCCTTTGATATTTCCCGGGAGGTTACTGTAGGATACAGTATGAATCTGATAGCCGTGTTTCTTTGCAAGGCGGCTGGCGTAGTACAGAAGAGGCTTATCTGCAGTATAGCCGATGCCTGGAAAAATGACAGCCAGTTTGGGAGTATTTTTATCTGCTTCCGTGAGGTGGCTGGTGGCTTTGGTGTACAGCATCTGCCGACGGATATTTTCCTGAAGATCCTTTAAAGTTGTGGAGATATTGCAGGAATCGGATGGAAGGTAATCGTAATCAGTAATGACATTATTTTCTTCCATGGAATAAACGATATGTGACGCTCCCATGAGTTCAATATCGTCTTCGATATCTGAGAGTAATTCTTCGTATGTTTTCATTTGAATCAAATCCTTTTTATTTAATCAATGTATGTGTAAAAACAAAATAATTATTACATGTTTCAGCAAAAGTGGCAATACTCTGGCACTTTTTATTTATTTCGTATATACTGGAAACATTACTGTGAACAGTAACGTTATAAACACAAAAATGCAATTCTCAGAGTTATACTGTTTTTGTAAGAAGAATATGGGTAACTGTTCACAGGTAATATCCCGCGAGGTGTTTTGCCATGAATATGGCAAAATCCCGAGACATACGGGGCAAAATGCTATCACCGAAGGTGATTTGGAATGCATTTTGACCAAGTTACTGTGAACGGAGTGAACAGTAACGAATATGGTTCTGAGAATTGTAGTTTGCAGAAAAGAGGACAAACATACAGGAACAGCTCGATGTAATGATGGAGATAACTCAGAGGGAATGAAAAAGGGGGAATGTCGTATGACAACGATTTCTTTTCCTGTGATTCAGATAGAAAAAACAGGGAAACGATTAAGAAATATGAGAAAGGAGAACGGCATCAGAGTTGCTGCTTTGTGTGAATACATGGGCGGCATATCTGAGCAGGCAGTTTACAAGTGGGAACGCGGAGCGTGTCTTCCTACAATCGATAACCTGCTGGCACTCAGCCATCTGTACCATGTACAGATGGAAGACCTGCTGGTATACGAAGAGGCCGAGATGGCCTCTTCTGGTTTTATTAGTGAATATCGAGGAGATATCAGTGGTACAGTATCTGGTTATGCATGCACAGCTGCATAACGGGGACTGGTTAAGACGCGGAGCATGTGATCCATCGGGGTAATGTTTCCATCAAATTTGTAGTTGAAGGAGTTGGTTCCGGCACCACTCGCGAGAGCAGTACCCCTGGTGTGAGATCTGACCGGAGTCTGCATCTGCCAGCTGTTGACATTATGAAATACAACAGCTGGCAGATGATAGCCTTTGGCTTCAAATGCAGCTTTTGCGTTGTCATAAATGGTTTTATCCGGATTTTTCATCGCACTGTTAAATTCCATGTCAGAGATGATGAATAAGGTGGAAGGCATTTCTTCCTGAGGTGTGCCAGCATTAACCGCTGTCCGGAGGATCAGATCAAAAACCGCTTCAAGGTTTGTTGAAAATTCCCACTTGCTGCTCTGGATATAGCGAAGCTTCTCCTCAAGTGTCCGACCATGAATTTCCACCAGTTCAGGTGTCGATGAAAAAGTAATGAATGTATTGTGAAAAGTACCAGTGCAGTGTTCTGCATGATACAGCCCCAATGCCTGTGCGATCAGAGCCGGACTTGGAGTTCCGTAGCGGTGGCAATACATGGAGCCGGAAACATCGATCACAGAAATTGCATTCTGTTCACATACTTTGGAAGTCTGCTGATTCCAGAGAGTTTCCAGAGTAGCATTTGCAGCGTCAGGTTCGCAATGTGGAAGTATACGGCCATGTGACATTAATGGACGCAGGATCTCATATGGATAAAGCGTACCACAGTGGATAGATTTCTGACCGTTATCTACATCTGACAGGAACTTAGAAAAACGTTCGGCATCCTGCTGATGAAAAGATTTGTGATATTTGAGCATTGCTCCTGCCGGGACCGCTTCATAATTGATTTTGTCCGGTTTTTGGCTGGTGAGATAACGCTCCGTCAGGGCAATATTTGCACGAAGCGTGGAAAGAAGCTTGCGGTACTGACCGGCACCCATCCCAAGTGCAGAGGCGAGAACTTTTGCCTGTCCTCTTTTACGGGCACTTGAGGTATTGATGGAAGGAAGCCATTTGGCAAGAAGTGAAATATGTGCGTTGATATTTCCTGCTTTTCGCTCTTTGAGAGCTTCACAGTCCTGGTTTAACTGAGTGCGGATCAGCTCGACAACAGCTTTCTCAGACGGAGTCCCCATCAGACACATGAGGTCATCGAAACGTCCGTATTCAGAAATTAAAGCAATATTTTTTCTGGCAGATTCCGGCCATGTTTTGGCGGTATGCCGGATCAGGTTGCGGAAAAGCTCACGCTCACCAAGGCCCTCCCGGATATCGCGGATATAGAAAAGGAGCTTCATTGCCAGCTCTGGATTTTCGATATAAGCACGATCAAAGAGGTGAATCTGGTCACGGTATGAACGATGACGCATACCGCCAGCGACAGCAAACAGATCCAGACAGGCATCACCGGATGAAGCATGAGTTTTTGCCCCGTTCAATGTCTCTGTAAAGCTTGCTTCTTCTTTAAGATTATCAAGAAATGACATATGCTGCTCCTTTCTGTGAATTAGTCTGGTCATGATTTGCAGAAGCTTCCAGACTTTTTAATAAATTATATCGTAGCTGTTTAGTACCCTCGCGGGATACTGCCTGCTGCTTGACTTATATTATTATGAGCGAGACGCAATGTAAGATTTCATCTGATATATGTATTGTTTTTTTGGCGTAAATACCTTTCTTTATACCACTTCAACGTGGATCACCTCCAATCAGAAGTTATCTGTGTCATGGATAAAAGATTACCTGAGTAACAATAGAAAACTCATAAGCTGATTTGTTTCGCTGCTGTATGCGCCTGATTTTAATATAAGATTTTTTTAAAACGTCTGTGAAGTCTGCCTTCCGCAAAACTTCTTTTGAAGGAATGTGTTCCTTCGATGCATTAAGATTAGCATAGCTTCCAGTGCAAAACAATGAACCTGTGGTTTAGAAAAATCCGAAAAACACTCTTCCCTTGCTTTTATCTTCTCAACAAGCTATACTAATCTGATAGATATAGTATGAATTGGAGGACTTTTTACATGAAAATTGCAGTAACTTATGATAACGGCAATGTTTTCCAGCACTTTGGAAAAACAGAGAATTTCAAGGTTTATGAGGTAGAGGATAATAAGGTTGTTTCCAGTGAAGTGATCGGTTCTAATGGGACAGGACACGGTGCACTTGCAGGACTTCTTGCAGAGCAGGGGATTGATGTCCTGATCTGTGGCGGAATCGGCGGCGGTGCACAGAATGCACTTGCAGAGGCCGGGGTTCAGTTATGCTCAGGTGCTCAGGGAAACACAGACGAGGTGGTAGAGGCTTACCTTAAGGGTGAACTGGTTTCGGCAGGAACAACCTGTGACCATCATCACCATGAGGAAGGTCATTCCTGTGGCGATCATGAAGAGGGACATTCCTGCGGAGGAACCTGCGGTGGTGGATGCGGTGCACATAAACCGGCATTTACAGGCCCGAACGTAGGAAAGACCTGCCGTACTCATTACAAGGGAACTTTCAATGACGGAACTCAGTTTGACTCTTCTTACGATCGTGGACAGCCGCTGGAATTTGTCTGCGGAGCTGGACAGATGATCAAAGGATTCGATGCAGCAGTTGCCAATATGGAGGTCGGAGAGATCAAAGAAATCCATCTGATGCCGGAAGAAGCATATGGCATGCCGGATCCGAACGCGATCTTTACACTTGAGATCGCACAGCTTCCGGGCTCTGAGAATCTTACTGTCGGCCAGCAGGTATATCTGTCCAACCAGTACGGACAGCCATTCCCGGTTAAGGTAACTGCAAAGGAAGAAACTATGATCACTTTCGATGCAAACCACGAGATGGCAGGTAAAGAACTGAACTTTAAGATTGAACTTGTGGAAGTAAAATAAAATTTTATTTGAATAACTGCGCGTCGCATTCTCGTTACTTTCAGTGATGAGTTAGGCGCGCAAATTTTTTACAAAAAACATAAAAGAGAGTTTTATTGGACTTAAAAAGAGTTATAATAAAAAAGAACAAATAGGACTTATTTGCATCATTACAAGATAGAAAGGTTAAGAAGCAGATATGAAGATTACATCCAGCTATGGCGTGGAATTACGAAAACAGAATATCCCGATCCGTCAGACACTGGATGTTTACAGGTCTGCAGTCAGCTATCTGACAGAGATTTATGAGCAGGTATGGGAAGAACTGGAAAGAATTCTGGAAACGAAGAAACGTTTCAATGAAGCAGAACATCTGATACATACAACGAAAAAAAATCAGGCTCGTTTTGATTTTGATATTCGTTTTCCAAAGATGCCTTCCTATCTGAGAAGGGCAGCCATTCAGCATGCTCTGGGAAGCATATCCTCTTACAAAACTCGAATGGGGATGTGGGAAAAATCAGGTCAAATAGGAGGAAAGCCAAAACTTGTATATGAGAATCATGCCATGCCGGTCTTTTATCGTGATGTGATGTACCGGGAGAATGAGAACGGAAAGGATGCTGCTTATCTGAAGTTATATGACGGTCATGACTGGAAATGGTTCCATGTACGGTTAAGTCACACGGATATGGAGTATCTGAGGAAGAACTGGTCCGGGAAAAAAGCATCTGCCCCAACATTAGAGAGAAGACACAGGAAATACTTTCTACGTTTTTCTTATACAGAAGATGTGATACTTACGAAAGTACCAATCAGAGAACAGATCATCTGCAGTGTGGATCTGGGAATCAATACGGATGCAGTCTGCACCATTATGCGGTCAGATGGAACTATCCTGGGAAGAAAGTTTATCGATTTTCTCAGTGAAAAAGACCGGATGTACCGTGTGCTGGGACGGATAAGCAGGTTCCAGCGGAAGCATGGCTCTGTACAGGTGAAAAGCAGATGGGCTTATGCGAAGCGTCTTAACACAGAACTCGGAAGAAAGATCGCAGGAGCAGTCACAGGATATGCGGAAGAAAACCATGCGGATGTGATCGTGTTTGAGTACCTGGAAATAAAAGGAAAGATATCGGGAAGAAAGAAACAGAAGCTGCATCTGTGGAGAAAAAGGGATATCCAGAAAAGATGTGAACATCAGGCACATCGCAGAGGGATGCGGATATCCAGGATCTGTGCATGGAATACCAGCAGGCTTGCATATGATGGGTCAGGAACAGTTGTCCGTGATCCGGGCAATCACAGTCTCTGTACATTCCAGAATGGAAAAAGATATAACTGTGATCTTTCGGCATCCTATAATATTGGAGCAAGATATTTTATCCGTGAACTCTTAAAACCCCTTCCGGCAACGGAAAGGTCTTTGCTGGAGGCAAAAGTCCCTTCGGTAAAGCGTAGGATCTCATGTGTATATGCGGACTTAAGAGAATTATTTTCAGAAATGGAACTCTTAAAAACTGCATAAACACAGGCAGATATACAGCGGACTACCTGTGGTGTGGGAACCTGCCATATCTGGCATGGAAAAAGCGCATGACTGTGCATGTCCTAAGTTACAGGCGTATCCGCCGATATTTAGCCTTGTCGCTTAAAGCAACTGAGGAGCATGTGACTTCAGTCATGTGAGATCCACTGATAAGAAAGCGGCTATAATTCCGACAGACAGGGAGAGTAGCTGCTTTTTTCTTTGCCTGGTATATCGAAGAGGTGCCGGTGGCATGTCGGCTTATTCTAAAGTGTCTGAATTTCTGTGCAGGTAAAAGTGCATGAAATATCAGAGAGACTTTTGTGTAAAAGCAGATTTCTGTTTCCGGTCGGGTAAATATACAGATTATATGATATGATACAGGTAAAGACGTTAGGGTCAAAAGAGTTTTTAAGCTCACTGACTTTCCACGTATAGTACCTTGAAAACTTTACACAATCGTTTTGGAATAGATATTCGGCGTATTTCCCTTATATTTCAGTCAGTCCCTTGACTGGATTCTCAGGCTAATACCGGATTTTGAGCATAACGTCCTAAGCCCTTTCGAAATGTTAAGAGTTTCTTGAAATTTAATGCTGCAATTTTACATCCGAAGAAAAATCTTCCACGAATCAGTCCCTCGACCACCGCTTGTTGCTGCAAATATATCGGCGGTTGAACTGCTTAATAATGTCATGATATACAAAAGCAATATAACTACTTTTTTCAAATTTTTTCTCATAACTTCTCCTCCTGTTATTCTCTTTGCATTCATTTTCATCATGTTGTCGCCTCCTTTATTTGATGATTCTATTTTAGCAAAAACGTTTTTCGGATTTGTTCTTTTTTTTCTCTGAAAATTTCATTTTTTTATACAAAAATTTGTTTGTACATTCACAAAAAGAGAGATTATAATAAAACCAGAAATTGCAATTACCAGAAGGGGGATATCAGTGTATACAAAGAAAAAGAAAATAGTTATTACAGTGGCAGTAATAGTGATACTTGTTATTACAGCCGTTTATTTTAGCATCGGGGGAATCCTGGTAAATGCGAAAAGACTGGGAGAAATATCAGGCTATTACACAGGAATAAACCTGAGAGAAGATGGAACAGAGATTCGCAAGGACGATGAGGACAGTGACGTTTTTGATTATAACAGTTGTTACGACCTTATAATTAGCTCAGAAAAGAAGCCATATTTGGATGTTTATGATTCCGAAGCAGCAAATCCAGGGGTCAGAGGATGGATCATCGGATTAAATAATAATACAGTAACATTGTGGCTGAATCCACTGGAAACAGATTTTGGATTTGCTCCTTTTACTGGTAATTCAATAATACCAATATATAAATTCGAATATGAATTAAAGCAAAATAAAATTGTTTTATCACATGATGGAAAGGAGATCCCATTCAGAAAAATTTAATATCAGGAGGAAGAACGATGGCAATTATCACTTTCAACGAAATCATAGAAGTAAACGGAATACTGGAACAAAAACATCTGAATTTCAAACTCCACCTTCGCGATGCCTGCGGAGCACAGGCTTTGTGGATCGAACCACTGGGAAACTGTGCCTGCGAGGGACGTTATGATGAGATGCATCAGGTGATCGAACAGTATTTCCTGGATAAAGGACTGAATGTAAAATACTGGGACGATAAAAAGTTACAGTTTACCCTGGAGAAAAAATAATCCGACTACAAAAAAGTGAGGCATAAAAATGGCAAAGATCAGAGTAATCAAGAAAAATGACGACTATTCCATGGATTATCAGGTTGGCGATATCCTGGAAGTGACAGGAACCTGGTATGGCGGGATCAATGTAAACAGCAAGACAGGAATCCCACTCTGTCTGGACAAAGATGAATATGAGGAAATCCCTGAGAATACAGATCTTTCTCACGAGGAATACGAAAGAGCTGCAAACTACTGGAAAGAAAAAGATGCACAGTCAAAAAAACTGGACCAGGATGCTCTAAAAAAGGCCGTGGAGGAGTATATTCAGGCAAACAACACCTGCGCACTGGCAACCGCGGCAGGAGATTTTGTGCGCTGTACGCCGCTGGAGTATACGTATCATGACGACTGCTTCTGGATTTTTTCTGAAGGTGGCGAGAAGTTTTATGCACTGGAAAAGAACAAGAACGTATGCCTGGTCATCTTTGATAAATATGAAGGTTTCGGCAAACTCAAAGGAATGCAGGTCACAGGCCTGGCATCTATTGTAGAGCCATTTTCACAGGAATATGTACAGGCGGCAGATTTCCGAAAGATTCCACTGAAGGCTCTGGAAAAAATGCCGAATCCGATGAACCTTATCAAAATAAAACCAAAGAAGATCGAATTCGTAAATTCTGACTTCAAGAAAGATGGCGCAGATTCCAGACAGACACTTATCTGCGACTGAAAATAATTCTCTAAAAAGAGTAAAGATGCTTGTTTGAAGAATGCAGTTGTATTATAATAAAAAAGAAATGTTTTCTAATAGGGAGAATTGTATAAGCAGCTGAGCAATGGTATAAGTCCACGAAAACCAAGTGGCAAAATATTAAAAACTAGGAAAGGAAAAGCTATTTCAGATGAAGACAAAACCTATATCTAATCAAGTTATGAATTTATAGGTATGTACCGATGGCTTAGTCGGGAATTTACGACTGTGGAGTGT
>ERZ1026880.862-NODE-862-length-14103-cov-3.704727_pt1 | contig 14103 bp, 14 predicted proteins | sample MGYA00380170_ERZ1026880 | MGnify/ENA primary metagenome ERZ1026880 (study PRJEB33269, sample SAMEA4719806) | human gut metagenome | biome: human-associated habitat; feature: organic feature; material: feces | place: Cameroon | collected 2013-10 ...
AAATGAGGGGGCCGGAGAGGCCAAAGTGGGTGAACAGCAGCTCGCCGAACCCCTCGTAGGCCACTTTCTTCTTCTGGTTGACCACCTTGATGCGCACATTCTTCAGCGCCAGCCCTTGCATTCTGGGACAGTCCTCCCCTTTTGCCTCCAAAGGCACCAGGGAGCCTTGCAAAGCTGTCACCGTGTGCCCCAGCTCAGACGCCAGCCGGTATCCATCGCCGGTGGAGCCGGTGGCCGGATAAGATGCGCCGCCGGTGGCCAGGATGACCGTCTGAGCGGCGAACTGTCTGCCGTCCTCCAGGATCACACCGGTTACATGGCCGTCCTCGGTCTGGATATGGGACGCCCGTCCGTGTACCGTTGACACCTTCTGGTGCTTCATCTCCCGCACCAAGGCGTCAATCACGTCTGCCGACCGGTCAGAGGTGGGAAAGACCCGATCGCCCCGTTCTGTTTTCAGCGGCACGCCCAATTCAGTGAAAAAGGCCATGGCGGCCTCTGGCGGAAACCGATCCATGGCGCTGAACAGGAAACGGCTTCCATGCGGGATGTGCTCCAAAACCCCGCGGGCATCGGTATGGTTGGTCACATTACACCGGCCTTTCCCAGTGATATACAGCTTCCGTCCCATCTTCTCGTTCCGCTCCACCAGGGTCACTCTGGCGCCGTTCCGTGCGGCAGTGATGGCGGCCATCATTCCGGCGGCGCCGCCGCCCACTACGATCACTTGTTTTGTCATACGTTTTCCTCAAAAAAACGGAGCAGCCAAACACCGGTCTGCTCCGCTTGTTTTCTGTCAATCTTGTCCTTGTTTCTCGTACACATCGTATTCTTCCCAGATGCTCTCCAACCGGTTCAGGGAGGACTCCAAGTGTACCGCCTTCTCTCGGCTGATGGCCACAATGAGGGCGTTGACCAGACTCAGGGGCGCCACGAGGGAATCCACGAAGGAGGCCATGTCGCTCTTGGCCAACAGGGAGACATCGGCGATCTTGGTCAGCGGGGATACCTTGCTGTCCGTGATAGCCACCACCTTGGCACCTTGATCTTTGGCGTACTGCATGGCTTTGATGGTGCGCTTGGAGTACCGCGGGAAGGAGAGGCCGATGAACACATCGTCTGCGGAGATGTGGACGATCTGTTCAAAGACCTCACTGATGGAGCTGGTGTCCACGCTGACCAGGTTGTCAAACATGAAGCGGAAATAAAAGCTGATAAAGTTGGCCAGTACGCTGGCGGAGCGGACGCCCAGAACGTAGATGCGCTTGGCGTTGGCGATAGCGGCTACGGCCTGGTTGAAGCTGACCTGGTCAGTCTCATCCAAGGTCATGCGGATCTTTTCAATATCCGACTGCATGACCATGGTCATCACATCCTGGTTGCCAATGCGTTCCTTGGACACCTCCACCCGCTGGATGGCGGTGAGCTTGTTGCGGATCATTTCCTGCAAGGTTTTTTGCATACTGGGATAGCCGTCAAAGCCCAGCTCCGCAGCAAAGCGCACCACGGTGGACTCGCTGACATTGACTGTCTTACCCAACTTGCTGGCGGTCATGAACGCAGCCTTATCATAGGACTGTAGGATGTAATTGGCGATCAATTTCTGTCCCTTGGAGAAGGAGGTCATATTCTCCTGAATATACGTTAAGATGTCTGTCATTTGCAATGCTCCTAATTTTTTGGCTTCATCACTTGCAATCATTGCCGAAGATACTTTGATAATAGCATTAAAACAGAGCAAATGCAAGACAAAAATGCAACTTTGCCGGAAAGCCTTGCAAAATTTTGCAAGCTACTTTCCCCGCAGCGCAGAGATCTCCTTCCCAGTCAGGTAACGCCACTGCCCCACCGGCAGCTTTCCCAGCCGGACAGCCCCTTCCCGTACCCGTTTCAGCCGCAGGACGGTCAGGCCGGCGTAGGCGCACATCCGGCGTATCTGCCGGTTCTTCCCCTCGCAGATGACCATGGACAGCACCCCGCCCCGATCAGTCTCCTGCAAGACCTGCACCCGAGCGCCGTGGAACAACACCCCGTCTACTGTCATGTCCTGACGCAGGCACGGCACCGCCGCCTTCACATCACCGTTGACCCGCACATGGTATTCCTTTTCCATCTGGTGGCTGGGATGGGTCAAAGATTGGGTCAGCGCCCCATCGTTGGTCAGGAGCAGCAGCCCTTCTGAATTCAAATCCAGCCGTCCCACTGGGTACACCCGCACGCCGCAGTCCGCCACCAGCTCCGCCACGTTGGCTCTCCCCTTTTCGTCTGAAAGGGTCGTCACATAACCTCGAGGTTTATGGAGCATCACATAGCAGTGCTCCGGCGCTTTGGCACGGAGGAGGACGCCGCGGACGGTGATGCGATCCCGCTCCGGATCCGCCCTGTCGCCCAGGGCGGCAGGGGTGCCGTTGACCAGCACTTCCCCAGCGGTCATCAGCCGCTCCGCCTCCCGTCGGGAGCAGACGCCGTAGGCGGACAAGATCTTCTGCACTCGTTCTTCCACGGTCATCCCTCCCTTCTTTTCCGTTCCCTCACGATTCCGGATAGTGGTAGAGCAGCTTCGTCTGGCCGATCTTCTTGCCGTCCAGGTAGAATCGCATCACCCCTGCCACGTCCCCTTCTTCCATGGGCACGCCCTGGTTGCTCTGAACGGAGAAGGTGCTGGTGATACGAGAGGCCTCGCCGTCCTTGGACGGCCAAGTGACCTTCTGTTTGGCCACCAGCTCCGCCGTCTTGCCGTCATCGGTCACGGTGGCCACTTTGCTGTTTTTCTTCACCAGAGTGGTCTGCTGGAAGTTGTCAAAAACCCAGTTGCACAGCCGCTCATGGTCATTGTAGTGGTCGTAGTTGTTGAGGGTGACGATAACGATGCGCTGGCCGTTGTCCGGGTTTTTGAAGCAGGTGACCAGGGTGCGGCCAGCCAGGGTGGTGAAACCGGTCTTGACGCCGATGCAGCGCTTGTCCCGTGAGAGCATCCGGTTGTGGTTCTCAATCTGGTACCCATCCTTGGTCTCGATATAGCCGGTCTTGACGATCTTGGCAAAGAGCTTATTTTTCATGGCGTAGCTGGACAGGATGGCCATATCCTTGGCGCTGGAGTAGTTGTCCTCGTCAATGAGTCCGTTAGGCCAGCTGAAGTGGGAGTGGGTCATGCCCAGCTCCTTGGCCTTAGCATTCATCATCTTGACAAATTTCTTCACGCTTCCGGCGGTGTGTTCCGCGATGGCTACAGCAGCATCGTTGCCGCTGCGGAGCATGGTGCCGTACAGGCCGGTCATCAGGGTCAGCTTGTCCCCCTCCAGCAGGTACAAGGACGTGCCGTCCTCGGCGGCGGCGTTCTTGGAAGCGGTGATGACCTGATTGAAGTCGGTGTTGTTCTCGATGACCAGGATGGCGGTCATGATCTTGGTGATGCTGGCGATGCAGCGCTCGGCGTTCTCGTTCTTGCTGTAGAGGATGCGTCCGCTGTCCACGTCCATGACGCAGGCCGAAGTGGCGGAGTTCACCGGCGGCTGGTCGATGGCACAGGCGGTGGAGGTCAGCCCCACCACGCACACCACCGCCAGCACCATGGCCAGCAGGCGTTTCATCGGTTTCTTTCTCATGCTTCTCCTTCCGTTGTCTCTGTATCGGCTTTCGCCGCCTTTTTCTCCGCTTTTGTCGCCTTCCGCTGATCCAACAGGCGGGAGACCTTGGGCAAAAGCACGCCGGCGCTGCTGGCGCCGCCGTAGGAATTGCTGCCGGCAGGCTGGTTTTTGGTGGTAAAATCACTGCCGCCGGAGACCAGGCCAATGCTCACTTTGGAGACGGGGATGACCGTCACCCCCTCTGGGGTGTGGATGGGGTCGCCCACCACCGTGTTCACGTCTACCATCTCCCGCAGCTTCTCCATGGTCAGCTGCACCACTTCTCCTACCGGATGTGTCTTGTTATCCATATGTCTTTTCCTCCTGGGCAGGTGGTTTGCCCTGCCGTTTTTTCCATTGCAGATAGCTTCGCAGCAGCCGCAGGGTCACCAGCAGCGCCGCCCCCACTCGGATAGAGCAGGAGCCGGCGGCGTAGACAGTGGACTGTTCCGAACAGAAATCCACCTCCGCTGTGACCTCTCGCCGCAGAATGTTCAAATGTTGTTCCAGCAGGTGGCAAATGATGCCTCCGCTGATGTTGGCCTTGCCGCAGCGCAATGCCGCCTTGGCCGGGTCGGGCTGACCGGCGAAGGTGTAGTGCAGTCGGAGATATTCTACCCGCAGATGGCGGATCATATCCCCCGCCGCCGACCAAGCCAGCTCCAGCAGCTCCTTGAGCTGGGAGATGGAGCCGCCTTTTAGGATAGTCTGCAAGCTGTTGGGGTGGCTTTCCGCCGGTTTGGGCGGTTTTTTCTCGGTTTTGGGCTTCTTTTTCGCCGCTTTTGTCCGCTTTTCCTTAGGTTTCCGCTTGGGCATGGGCACGATGGTCAGCTTGAACCATCCCAGCCGTGCCCGCACGGTCAGCCCATCGGCAGAATAGGCAGCGATGACCCCCACCCGACAAAACAGCAAGAGGGTCAGCAGCACCGCAAGCGCCAGCAATAGGATTCCTAGTATGCGCACATCACCCCTCCTCCTGCTCTCGCCGTTTTAAGGCGTCCTCCAGCTCCTGAGCCAAGGCACGTTCCCCTTCCCGTTCCGGCAGGGGCGGCAGGTCGTCCAAGGTCTTTAACCCAAAGCAGCGCAAAAAATGGTCGGTCGTCCGGAACAGCACCGGTCGTCCCGGCGCATTGAGTCGTCCTGCTTCTTGGATGAGTCCTCGTTCCACCAGCAGATTCACGGTGTAGGAGGAATCCACCCCTCGAATCTGCTCCACCACCCCTTTGGTGGCAGGCTGGAAGTAGGCAATGATGGCCAGAGATTCCAACGCCGCCAGACTGAGCTGAGGCGGCTTACGCAGGTCTAACGCCTGCCGGATGAGGTCGGCATACTTCGGCGCAGAGCACATCTGATACCGGTCGCCCAGCTGGAGGATACGCATCCCCCGTCGCTGGAAAGCGTACTCGTCCGCCAGGGCGTGGAGAATGCCCTCCACCGTGTTCTTGTCCTGCTCCAGCACCTGACACAGCCGTGCCAACGGCACTGGTTCGCCGGATGCGAATAGAATGCCCTCGATGGTTGATTTTATGTCCTGAAATTCCATAGTCATCCAGCTCCCTTCTCCTCCTCGTCCGCCCAGGTCACCATGCAGTCCGCTCCCTGGCCGGTGACCACGATCTTCCGCCCTCGGCACAGCTCCAGCACCGCCAGAAAGGTGGCCACCACCTCGGAACGGCTCTGGCTGTCCCGAAACAGATCGGAAAAAACAGTGGTGCCGGAGCGGGTCAGGCTGCGCAAGATCTCCGACGCCTTCTCCTCCACCGGATACGGTTCCCGTGCCACGATGCCCTCCAGCTGGGCGGACAGAGGCGGCAGCGTCTCGGCGCTCCGCTTCAGGAGCAGCTTGTTCAGCGCCTGGGGCAAGTCCGTGGGCAAGTGCTGATAGGTGTACTCGGCGGCTGGCAGGAGAGGTTCCGGCGGCTTGGGCAAATAGTCTTTGCCCACTGCATACCGATGCTGCAAGGTAGGCAGCACCGCCTGTATCTTGCTATAGGATGCGCTCCGCTGGCGGGCTTCCAGAGAGGCGATGAGCGCCTCCACCTCACTGGTCACTTCCTCATCTTGGAGGGATAGGAGCATTCTAGTTTTAATGTATACCAGATGGGCGGCCATGGCCACGAATTCGCTGGCTACCTCCAAATCCAGCGTCTGCCGCTGGTTCATCCAGGCCAGGTATTGGTCTAGGATGAGGGCGATCTGGATGTCGGCGATCTCCATCTTGTTCTTGCTCAGCAATAGTAAAATCAAATCCAGCGGCCCGTCAAAGCTCTCCCGTTCCGACCGGTTCTGCACCACCCCGTCCAGGTGGTAAACAGGTACATCCAACGCCACTTACAGTCCGAAAAAGTCCGCTGGGAATCGGGTCAGCTGGCACAGGCTCCGCAGACCCCAGTCCCGCAGCACCGCCAGGGGCGTATCCAGCAGGCCAAAAAAGACCAGCACAAAGAGGGCAGCCATCAGGTAGCGCTCGTAGCGGAGGATGAAATAGTAAATGCGGTCGGGCAGCAGGGAGAACAAAATCTTGGAGCCGTCCAGGGGCGGGAACGGGATGAGGTTGAACATCCCCAAGCCCACGCTGAGTACTGCAATCTGGATGAGCAGCGCAAAGAGGTGGGCATAGAGCTGGACGGTGACGATCTGTTTCAGGGCGAAGTGATAGAGCAGGCTGGCGCCCCCCAGTGCCGCCCAGCCCATGAGGAAGTTGCTCAAAGGGCCGGCCAGGGCGGTGACCGCCATACCGGATTTGGGATGGCGGAAGTGGCGCATATCCACCGGCACCGGCTTTGCCCAGCCGAATCCGGCAGTGATCAGCAAAATCAAACCCAGCGGGTCGATGTGGTGCAGGGGATTCATGGACACCCGCCCCTGCCGCTTGGCCGTCTCGTCCCCCAGGCACCAGGCGGCGAAGCCGTGCCCCATCTCGTGGAAGCTGATGCACAGGAGTGCGGCGATGGCCTGGATGAGCAGGGAGATGAGCTGTGTCAGGTCGAAATGTTCTAAAAAGGTGGAAATTGTATTCATTTTCTGACTCCAATCAGAAGGTATTTCATTTTATTATACCAGAGCCAGACCAGAAAAGACAACTGCAAACAGACAAAAAAGCCCACGCTATCACGAAAATAGCGTGGGTTTGGGGTTGGTGTTTGATTATGCCTTTACGAAACGACGGTAAACCTTCTTGCCCTTCTTGACAATGAGGCCATCGCCCTCGAAGGCGTCAGCGCCATAGCTGTCGGTGAATTCCTCCACCTTTTCGCCATTGACCTGGACGCCGCCCTGCTTGATAAGGGTCTTGGCCTCCTTGTTGGAGGTGGCAAGACCAGCGCAGGTCAGCAGCTTGACAATGGTGATCTGTCCGTCTGCGAACTGGTCTGCGGTCAGCTCGGTGGTGGGCATATTGGTCAGGTCGCTGCCGGTGGAGAACAGGCTTTGAGAGGTCTGCTGTGCCTTTTCCGCTTCCGCTTCCCCGTGAACCAGCTTGGTCAGCTCGTAAGCCAGGATGGCCTTGGCCTCGTTGAGCTTAGCGTCCTTCCAAGTCTCCATTTCCGCGATCTGATCCAGGGGCACATCGGTGAGCATCTTGATGCACTTGATCACGTCTGCATCCTCTACGTTCCGCCAGTACTGGTAGAACTCGTAGGGGCTGGTCTTTTCCGGATCCAGCCACACGGCGCCGGATACGGTCTTGCCCATCTTCTTGCCCTCGCTGTTGAGCAGCAGGGTGATGGTCATGGCTTCTGCATCGTCCTTGCCCAGCTTCCGGCGGATAAGCTCCCGACCGCCCAGCATATTAGACCACTGGTCGTCGCCGCCGAACTGGAAGTTGCAGCCGTACTCCTGGTACAGGTGGTAGAAGTCATAGCTCTGCATGATCATGTAGTTGAATTCCAGGAAGGTCAGACCCTTCTCCATCCGCTGCTTATAACATTCCGCCCGCAGCATATTGTTCACGGAGAAGCAAGCACCCACTTCCCGCAGCAGCTCCACATAGTTCAATCCCAGCAGCCAGTCGGCGTTGTTGACCATCAGGGCTTTGCCGTCGGAGAAGTCGATGAAGCGGGACATCTGCTTCTTGAAGCACTCGGCGTTGTGGTTGATGTCCTCCGCCGTCAGCATCTTGCGCATATCAGTCTTGCCGGAAGGGTCACCGATGAGGGCGGTGCCGCCGCCCAGCAGGGCGATGGGCTTGTTGCCGTTGGACTGGAGGCGGCGCATCAGGCAGAGTGCCATGAAGTGACCCACATGGAGGGAATCAGCGGTGGGGTCGAAGCCAATATAGAAGGTGGCCTTGCCGCTGTTGATCAGTTCCTTTACCTTTTCCTCATCGGTGACCTGGGCGATCAGGCCGCGGGCGATCAATTCATCATACAGTGTCATCGTTTTTTCTCTCCTTTGATTACTTGTTCGGCCGGAGGACGACACCCAAAAAACGCCCTCCGTCCACATGGGGACAGAGGGCGCAAAAATCGAACCATTTTGCACGGTACCACCTCTGATGCGTCGGCTCCTCGCAGAGCGAACCTCAGGGAGTCAGAAACTCCGGCGAAATAACGGTCGCAACCCGACTGTGCCTACTGGGCGGACACATCTCGTTCCTCCGCCGTTGGGACAGCAGCTCCAAGGGGTATTCACGAGGCGCTCACACTTCCTTGCACCGACCGGAAGCTCTCTGCGGCTCACACACATCGCTACTCTTCCTCTTCAACGCTTACTTGCAGCTTATTCTAACCCAGTTTTCCCAGTTTGTCAACTGGATTCTTGCTGTTTTTTTCGATTTTGTTTGTAGCCTTCCGCTTCCGTCAGCAATTCGCCGGCGCTTTTCAGGATGGCGTCCGAGATGCCCGCCCCGCCAGTGAGACGTGCCAGCTCCTCCTTCCGCCGCTGCTGAGACAGGCGCTCCACCTGGGTGTAGGTGCGGCCGTCCCGCTCCCCTTTTTCCACGGAAAAGTGGACGTCCGCCATGGCGGCGATCTGGGGCAAATGGGTGACGCAGAGCACCTGCTTGTGCTGCCCCACGTCCGCCATTTTTCGGGCAACCTTCTGAGCTGCCCGACCGGATACGCCAGTGTCCACCTCGTCAAAGACCAAAGTGGTCACTGTCTCGTTCTCCGCCAGCACATTTTTCAGTGCCAGCATGATGCGAGCCAGCTCACCGCCGGAGGCGATCTTCTGGATGGGCTTCAAGTCCTCCCCTACATTGGCAGACATGAGGAACTGCACTTCGTCCGCACCAGTTTCATCCATACCAAAGGTACAGGCTTTTTCCGTGAATGCCACCTCAAAGCGCACTTTTGGCATATCCAAATCCGCCAATTCCTTCTGGATGCGCTGTTGGAGCCGCACCGCCTGTTTCTTGCGCAGGGCGGTCAGTTTGGCCGCCGCCTGAGCCGCTTCCGACTGGGCAGCTTGCAGCTTCTGTTCCAATTTTTCCAAGGTATCGGCGGCGCTCTGGATGGTCTCCAACTCCGTCCGACACCGCTCCAAATATTGGAGCATCTCCTCTACTGTGCTGCCGTACTTCTTTTGCAGCCGGTAGATGATGTCCAGCCGACTCTCCAGCTGGTCTAATTCGGAGGGGGAAAACTCCATCTCCTCCCTCTTATCCCGCACGCACTCGGCAGCATCGTCCAGGTCATAGCGCAGGCTCTCCAGCTTCTCCGCCAGCTCGCCAAAGACATCGCTGTAGCGTCCCGCCTGACGCATGGCATCGGCGGCTTCCTCCACCAGATCCAGCGCCCCCTGGGTCTCGTCGCTGCCGAACAGGGCGTAGCAGGCACTGTCCACCGCGCCCATGATCTTTCCGGCAGAGCGCAAGAGTTTCTTCCGCTCCGCCAGCGCCTCGTCCTCGCCGGGACGCAGGTCGGCGCGCTCCAATTCAGCGATCTGGTAGGTCAGATTGTCCCCCCGCCGTGCCTTTTCCGCCTCGTCCATTTTCAGGCTGTCCATCTGCTTTTTCAAGCTGGTGAGCTTGTGGTAGGCGGTCTGATAATCCGCCAGCAGCGGACTGCACTGGCCGAAGCTGTCCAGGTATTCCAAGTGACAGGCCGGATCCAACAGCCGCTGCCCGTCATGCTGGCCGTGGATGTCCAGCAGCTGCCGTCCCAGCTCCCCCAGCTGTGCCAGGGACACAGGACGGCCGTTCAAACGGCAGGTGTTCTTCCCGTCCGCCCGCAGCTCCCGCTGGAGCAGCAGGACGCCCTCGGCGTCCGGCGCGATGCCCTGTTCCTGGAACCAATCCAGCTGAGGCAGGTCGATGAACTGGGCGCTGACCAGGGCGGATTTGGCGCCGGTGCGGATCAGGTCACGAGAGGTGCGCCCCCCTAGGACAGCGTTCAGGGCGTCCACCACGATGGATTTGCCTGCGCCGGTCTCGCCGGTGAGGACGTTGAAGCCGCCATCGAACTGGATGTCCGCAGACTGGATGACCGCGATATTTTCAATGTGAAGCAGTAACAGCATTTTGAATCACGCTCTTTCTTCCGTAGCTGGTCATTTCAGCATCATCCGCAGCTCACTGCAAAACTGCTCTGCCGCCTGATTGGTGCGCATGACCAGCAGCGCCGTGTCGTCCCCAGCGAGGGAACCGACCATTTCTTCGATGTCCATGCCGTCCAGTGCCGCCGCTGCGGCGTTGGCAAGGCCAGGCATGGTCTTGAGGACGATGATGTTCTGAGCCAGATCCACGGACGTGACTCCCTCCCGAAAGACGTTGCGCAGGCGGTCGTTGAAGTCTCGGCGGTTCTGGTGGATGGAAACGGCGTACCGATAGCTCCCTGTAGGGGTCAGCTCCTTGATGAGCTGAAGCTCCTTCATGTCACGAGAGATGGTGGCCTGGGTGCAGCGAAAGCCTCGTTCTTTCAGCTCTGCCAACAGCTGTTCCTGCGTCTCGATCATGTGATTGGCAATGATGTCCAGAATTGCCCGTTGTCGCTTTTCTTTCACCATTTCCTCCTTTTAAGTACCCAGCTTCTGGTGCAGGATCTCATAAAAGCTCCGGTTGGTCACCCGCACTAGGTTGATGTGGCTGTCAGAGCTGCGCAGCTCCACCTTGTCATGGTCAGACAGCCGGAAGGAGCCGCCGTCTGGGGAGAGAAAGACCCCTTTCTTGCCGATATGCCCCAACTCCACCGTCACCACCCGATCTTTGCTCAGCACGCAGGGACGCACCCGCAGGTCGTGAGCGCAGATGGGAGTGACCAAGATATTTTCCGCTGTCGGCTCCACAATGGGCCCGCCGGCGGAGACGTTATAGGCCGTAGAGCCGGTGGGCGTGCCCACAATGACGCCATCGCCGCTGCACGCGAACAGCTCCACCCCATCGGCGTAGATGACGAAGTGGATCTCCTTGCCCACAGCACTGGTGCGGATGGTCGTCTCATTCAAAGCAGTGTCCTGATGGATGACGCGGCCATTTCGAATCACACGAAAGTCCAGCATCATGTGGGGTTCCAGCCGGTATTTCCCCTCCACCACCTTCCGCAAAAGGTGCATTTCTCCCGGCTCCAGCTCAGCCATATAGCCCAAGCTGCCGGTGTTCACCCCCAGGATGGGGATGTTGTGGGTGCGGGCGAAGCGAGCCAGATGGAGAATGGTGCCGTCACCGCCGAAGCAAATGAGCATATCCGTGCCCTCCGCCTCCTCGTCCAGGTCTTTCCAGTCAAATTTTTTGGCGAACCGGAAGTGGTCGTCCATGGGGAAGGGCAGGCACACCACGGTCTCCACGCCGCACTCCTTCAGCACCTTTTCCGCCTCGCTCACTACGGTCATGCGCTTATCCCGGTACGGATTCGGACTTAGTATGATCTTCATGTTACCCTCTCCAGTTCTTTATGTGATGTTTCTACCAGGGTATGCAGATCGGGAACGTGGTTCTCTCCCGCCGCAGCGGTGAGCCAGCCCAGGTACTCGATGTTGCCCTCCGGCCCCTTGATGGGGGAATACGTCATACCCTGCACGGTCAGATCGTTCTCCGCCGCATGGCGCAAAAACTGCTCCAGCACCGCCAGGTGTACGTTAGCGTCTCGCACGACCCCCTTCTTGCCTACCTTGTCCTTGCCCGCTTCAAACTGAGGCTTGATGAGACAGACTAGGTTGGCGTTGTCCGCCAGCAGCGGACGCAGGGCTGGGAAGATAAGCCCCAACGAGATGAAGGACACGTCCACCGAGACGAAATCCAGCGGCTCAGGGATCTGTTCCTTCGTCAAGTATCTGGCGTTGGTGCGCTCCATGCACACCACCCGTTCGTCCTGCCGCAGCTTCCAGTCCAGCTGTCCATAGCCCACATCCACGGCGTACACCTTTTTCGCCCCATTTTGGAGCATACAGTCGGTGAACCCGCCGGTGGACGCACCGCAGTCCATGGCAACAGCATCCTGCAAGGTCAGGGGGAAGCACTGCATGGCTTTCTCCAATTTCAGGCCGCCTCGGCTCACATAGCGCAGGGTCTTGCCCCGCACCTCGATAACCGCCGTGTCGGCGATCTGGGCGCCGCATTTGTCTACCCGCTTGCCGTCCACAAAGACCAGCCCGCTCATAATGATGGCCTGGGCTTTCTGACGGCTCTCGGCCAGTCCTTGCGCGGCCATGGCCACATCCAGCCGTGTTTTACTCATCTTTCCGCCTCCCGCATGACCGACGCAATGTGGTCACTGTTGATCCCCAGCAGTTTGCGCAGCTGGGGGATGGTTCCATGCGGCACGAACTGGTCGCCGGTGTTCAGCAGCTTTAGCGCCTTCAGCGCCAGCCCTTCCTGTGCCACCGCGCCTGCCAGCGCCACGCCTATGGAACCTGTTTGGATGACCTCCTCCGCTACCAGCAGCCTGCCAGTCTTTCGTACCGAAGTCAGCACCGTCTCCGGCTCCAGCGGCGCCAGCTGGTTGAGCTTCACCACTTCCACCGAGATGCCTTCTGCGTCCAACGCTTCCGCTGCCGACAGCACCTCTCCGGTCATGGTGCCATAACACACCGCCGTCCAGTCCGTTCCCTCTCGCAGCACCGCCGCAGCACCTTGGCTGTGATCGGCACGGTAGCCATTTTCGCCCCCACGGGGATAGCGCAGCGCCACGGGGCCGGTGAGCTGGTAGAGGGCACGGTGGAGCATGGAGCGCATCTCGGCGAAGCTGGCCGGAGCCAGCAGGGTCAGTCCGGGCACGGTAGACAGGTAGGCCACATCGAACAGACCCTGATGGGTCTCTCCATCGTCCCCTACCAGACCGGCACGGTCTACCCCCAGCACCATATGTAACCGCTGGAGCGCCATGTCATGAATGAGCATATCGTAGCCCCGCTGCAAGAAGGAGGAGTAGACCGCAAACACCGGCAGCATCCCCTGCTTTGCCATGCCGGAGCACATGGCCACGGCGTGGCCTTCCGCAATGCCTACATCAAAGAACCGTTCGGGACAGCGGATGGCAAAGGGGTCTAATCCGGTGCCCGACCGCATAGCGGCGGTGACAGCGCAAATCTTAGGATCCTCCGCCGCCAAGCGGCTCAGCTCCTCTCCGAACACGGAGGAGAAATTCCGCCCGCTGGGGTTCAGCGGCTTGCCGGTGGCCAGGTCGAAGGGGGACACACCGTGATAGGCGTCCGGGGTCTCCTCGGCGTGAGCCCAGCCTTTCCCCTTGACCGTCCGCACATGGAGGAGCACCGGCCCCTCCAGGGATTTCGCCCAACGGAGCAGGCGGGTCAATTCCCCTACTTGGTGACCGTCTACGGGGCCGATGTAGGTGAAACCCATGTCCTCGAAGAAGCTGCTGGGCAGGATGGTACCCTTGATGCTTTTCTTGATCTTGTGGTTAAAGTGATACAAAGCCCGTCCGCCGGGGATTTTTTCGAATACTTTCCGGTAGGCACGCTTGAAGGACAAGTAGGTAGGACGCAGATGGTTCCGTGCCAGCAGGGTGGCGATACCGCCCACGTTTTTCTGGATGGACATTCCGTTGTCGTTGAGGATGACCACCAGATTCTCTCCGCTCTGTCCGGCGTCGGACAGCCCTTCATAGGCCAGTCCGCCGGTGAGAGCGCCGTCACCGATGAGAGCGATGACCTGGTAATCCTGCTTCTGCAACGTCCGCGCCCGCGCCATGCCCACGGCCACGGAGACCGAGTTGGAGGCGTGGCCGGCGATGAAGGCATCGTGGTCGCTCTCCTCCGGCTTGGGGAAGCCGGATAGGCCGCCCATCTTCCGCAGGGTGGTCATCCGCTCCGCCCGACCGGTCAATATTTTATGGCAATAGCACTGGTGCCCCACGTCGAAAACCAGGCGGTCTTTGGCTGTGTCGTACACCCGATGGATGGCCACAGTCAGCTCGACTGCCCCTAGATTGGATGCCAAATGTCCCCCCGTCTGACTGACGGAGGTAAGGAGCGATCTGCGCAGTTCCTGACACAGGACTTCCGCCTCCTGGTCAGAAATTTGGTGCAGATCCTGGGAAAAAAGATCTGGCACAGCTGCGCCTCCTTTCTCGCTGGGTATCAT
>ERZ1026880.864-NODE-864-length-14093-cov-51.081564_pt1 | contig 14093 bp, 12 predicted proteins | sample MGYA00380170_ERZ1026880 | MGnify/ENA primary metagenome ERZ1026880 (study PRJEB33269, sample SAMEA4719806) | human gut metagenome | biome: human-associated habitat; feature: organic feature; material: feces | place: Cameroon | collected 2013-10 ...
TAGCCGCAAGTGAAATTCCAGCCAACGTAGTCCAAGGAGCTGCAGGTATTGTGATCGCATTAATCGCATATCCAATGGTAAAGAAAATCGTACAAGATAAATTAAATTAAAAGAGAAATCAAAATCGATTTCTCTTTTTTATTTACAACGAACTGTCACTCTATTTTTCGCATCCAAAGTACATGTAAATAAAGTCAAAGGATACTCCGAAGAAGTCATATCCTCAACACTATCCGGCGTTAAAGTTTCAATTAAAACAACACGATATTCAAACTGATTTCCAAGTGCATCCGTAAATACGACCTTACTACCCGGATCTAAACTATGAATTCTTCCAAAATGAAACCAAGAATTATGTGCCGCAATCACCATATTCCCTTTATATACACTGCCCGAATATCGACAAGGCGCAAGTTTCATCAAATCATACGTAAACTCACTCGTAACCGGAAGCTTAATATCCAAAGAAGGAATCTCAATCGTTCCAATACAAGATAAACCATCCAGTTCTACTTCAGGCATATCCATATCTGGATCAATCCATATATCTGGATCCAAATCATTCTTTAAATTATAGGCAGCCAATATATCTTCTTCACTCTTTCTAGCCCGAAATGTATCATATACATTAAACAAAGTGAGTCCCAAGGAAAGTACAATGCAGATACAGCCAATATATTTTAGAACTTGCTTAGGCATATACATCCCAGTCCCACAAACAATAATACAGGCACAGGCCACCACAATTGTCCTGTCAAAGGAAGATTAATTTCCGATTTCTTCGAATCCACAACCTTCTTCAAACTATTCTTTAACACAATATGATTCCCTTCTCGATATGAACTCACACTATATCCAGAAGGAACACTTGTCTCAACACAACTCCACCTCATATCACCCGACAAATCATTCCAAGCATATGTCCAATGATTTTCTTCACTTAATACCTGATGATCTACGACTTTACCATCCCCAAGTAAATCTACGCCAATAGAACTCGGACGATTCTTTTTATCGTCATCCTTCCATACTTTTTGAACACGCAAAGAAGTCGTTTCAACTCTAGGCTCATACTTTAATTCAACATCACAATCTTTATCCACATAAACAACAGAAACTGATATTGTATACTCCGCATTATCTAAAGCCTTCACTAAATAAACACCTTTAGTTAAATGAGAAAATAAAGCCTTACCATTCACATCCGATGTAACTTCATCATCCCATTCAATATTGTCACGATCAATATAATCACCAAGAATATTCCAATCCTGTAAAACTGAATACTCTTTAAAAGCACCCACTAAATTATAATCCGCATCCGCCACACGATATAAGCGAACATCTATATTTGAAGCAGGACAAGTCACTGTTAAACTCGAATAATCACTTGCGAAAACAGGAGTACACACAAGAACAAAAAGAAATATACACAATACACTACGAATTATTTTTTTCACGCCCTCTTAACCTCCATATTTTCGAAACAATAAAACCAACCAACAATAAGACAACACCAACACAAGATGCCACAACTAAAGTATCCACACGAGCTGCATCCGAAGTAATATTTGACTCATCATACAAGCTATCCACTACACGATGACCACGAACCATCAAACGCTGCGTATTAATACCATACGGCGTACACGTAAGTAACGTACAAAGATCTTTACCTTCTTCAATCTCTAAAGGACCATAATCCTCAGGCTCTACAACCGAAATCTTATCCACCTCATACGCCAAAACCTTACCATACACATGCAGATAAAATAAATCCCCCTTTTCAAGACGATCAATATCCGTAAACAAACGAGCACTTGGAAGCCCCCTATGACCAGAAATAACACAATGTGTACTACTACCACCAACAGGTAATGAAGACCCTTCTAAATGACCAACACCCACCTGTAATACAGAATCATCCACACTATGATAAATAGCTAGCTTACAACGAATCTCAGGTATCGTGATATATCCCATCATACCCGTACCATCCGCATTTAATAAACTCTTATATAAACTAAGATCTGAATCACTTGGAGTAAAACGATTTCCATTATTTACTAAACCTGCATTATATTCAACAGCCGCATCAATTGCAGCCTGCTTCTCCTTCTTATCCATCTTAGCCAAAGTATCCGAATAATTCGCCACAACACGACTCTGATGCAAAGAATTCCAATAATTACTCACCGTTGGATACAACAATAAGGAAAGGCCCGTAATAAAAACAAGTATCGCAATTATAGTTGAAATGTGCTTCTTCATCTTACAACCCTCTCCCTATCATTAATCGAAAATATATTATTTACCCTTAACTCTTCTTTTAGTAACTAATACAACACCAGAACCCAATACTAATGCTCCACCAATCAAGTAGATCATTGTAGTTCCCATACCACCAGTAGAAGGTAGGATTAATCCTGTCTTATTTTCTACATCTACTTGTGTTACATATCCTTCTGTGCCTTCCACTTTAATCTGTTTGTTGCCATTGTCATGAGAGAGAGTAATCTTAATTGGTTTTGTTAATTTGTTATAGCCGTTTGGAGCCTCAATTTCTTTTAGATAATATTCACCTGCAGCCAATCCTTTAATAACTAAGTTTCCATTTGTGTCAGATGTTAAGCTATAATTATCATTTCCTTTATTATAAATATATTCATTTGTTGTATTTTCTTGTTTTAAAGGAACGATTACTGTGCACGCATCATTTTTATACAATTTAAATTTGGCCCCAGAAAGTCCAACTTTTTTACCTTTAGTTGTATATTTCCAAACTGGAATTTTATATGTAAATACACTAGTATAATCTTCTTTTGCTGTCTGATTATTACCATAATTTAGATATGCTGTGTTTTTAATAGCTGTATCCATTGGTGCATCTTCAGTAACTGTAGCATGATATGTTAAAGTAATAACATCCCCTTCATCAAGTTTTTGAATAAATGAATCCTTAAATTTTAAAGTAAAACTATTCTTTTTTTCGTCATCATAATTCAATTCAATTTCTGAGTTTGGATCTGGGTTTAAATAGTTGTTTTTTCCACCCACAGTATTTTTAACATGGTTTGTAGTAACACCAACATGAGGCATGTTTGCTATAACTTCAAGATATTTTAATCCTGTATCAATTTTATCGTGGAAAACATAATTTTTCGCACCATTTCCTATAGTTATTTTTACTTCATAATTAACTACTTCTCCAATATTTACTGTTTTAATATCAACTCGTTCATTTTCAGCCACATCTATTTTTTTAACTACAGTTGGTTCTGTGTATTTAATCTCAATTGTTTGACTTGGATTAGTTGTATTTAAACTACAAAGTGCACCAACAGATGACTCAACCAAATAATAACCTAAAGGTAAGCCATCAAAATTAATAGATCCATCTGTTTGAGGAGTTTGTTCATAATCTGCTTGAATTGATTTATTACTTGTAACTAAAGCTAATGCAGCTTTCGCAATTTCTGCACCATTAGTAGTTTTTGCAGTAACATATTTTCCGTCAGTTACATCAAAGAATTTATTTCCCTTTTCCCCTGTATTGTCATCTACAAACTTTTTCCATTCAGTTGTGTTATTTCCTTTTTGCTTATATGTATATGAATAATTTCCATCTTCAGGTTTCCCATCTGTGTAGTTATAACTATCCAAATCTAAAATTCTATAAATTTTGTAAGTTTCATTGGCTTTTGCATTGTTGATTGTAAGGCTACCATTATTTTGGTTTACACCTTCCTTTGCTTTTACGTTTGTGCCTAATGAGAATACCATCATGAACGCAAACATAATGGCAACAATTTTCTTAATTAGTGTCATTTCTTTCTCCTATTCTTTAATTTGTCATTAAAATAATTCTTTTTATTTATATTTGTCAGAACTATCAAGCTTGCTAAAACCAACATCGCACCTAATATTCTGTAAAGCAGGGATCCATATCCACCTGTAGAAGGTAGTTGTTTAACACGGCTTTGATTTGTCACGGTTACCGTATACCCGTTTTTCACTTCGTTATTACTATAAGATGTGAAATATTCTAGTCTATTAATGACATGAACGTTTGAATCTTTAATTGGATTATACTTATCATCTAACTCGTAAACGTAATAAGTTTTATTTATATCTAGATTCACAAATTTAACTGTTTTTGGAGTTGTTTCACCCGAATCATAAATGATCCTTTTCTTTTGCACCTGTTTTATTGTGTTGTCCTCGGCCTTTTCATATAAACCAAACCAATAAGTACCACTTACTGGATTTGTTTTGTTGCCTCCAACATCCTTAAACAATTTTTCTACAGTAATACCTTGTTGTTCATTAGTAACCTGAAGTTCATAAATTGGTTTGTTATACAAAATCGTTAAATCATGTGTATTGCTGTATTCGATACATTTCTTTACATATTCACTATATTCTTCACCACTAACACTCTTAACATCCATCACATAATAAGCTTTATTATTCAAAATATAGCCTTCTGGAGATGTAATTTCTTCCACTTTATAGATGGTATCGTATTCCATTCGTGGCGTGTCTGATCCTAAAATCAATTCTCCATTTTCATCGGTTTTCCCTTGCCAGCTATGTCCATTTTCTTTTTCAATAATTCCATTTGACTCTAATTGGCATTCAACCATTTTAAATTCAGCGCCAGACAATACAACATCTGTATTATCTTGATCTAATTTAATGATTTTAAGCGTCGGATTCGCCGTGCCCTGAACAGAGCCACCCGCAGTATAAGAATAATTAGAATTTTCTACTTTCACTCCACCAGAAGGCGAATAATTTTTCCAATAAGCCTCATTAGAAAAACTTAAAGTTTGTCCTGGTGGACCATTTATAGTTGCTTCATAAGTAATTGTTAATGGTATGTTATTCGGTATTTCAATTTCTAGCACATTATCATGATATGACTTTTTATAGTCTTTAATTTCACTGGAATCTTTTGTATTAACGATTTTTATTGATTTGTTATCTAATATCAAATTACTGCTTAAATGATCTACTAGCTTTAGTGCATCTCCATCATTTGCCGGAAGCGTTTGTCCCAATTGATTTGCTTTAATTGTAAATACAACTTTTTCTCCACTTGGTGCTTGAGTTTTACTAATATTTTTCTTATCTTCAATACTTATTTCTTTTGAATTCGTTGCAGTATTGATTGTTTGTCCATCTTTTATAAGAGTTACTTCATTTTTAAAATTCTTTGATTTTCCACCTAGTAGGACATCTGGATCTGTTACTTTGCATACAACTTGCACATCTACCGAGTAATCATCTCTCACATGACCTGCAATAAAATCACCTAATTCGATAAATGCTTGATTGTCTTTTACATAATATTTTGTTGTTCTAGACTGGTTATCATCATCATTTGCGGTAATGGTTTTTTCAGCCCATCCTTTGCCAAGATCATTTATAGATTTTGATTCAATAGTACCTTGACTCTTCTGTTTTGGGCCTATCCATTTAACACGAATATACGCCAAATCCATACCGTCTGGAATCTTTTCTAAAACCCTATATGAACCAGATAATTCCCCTGCATAATTCAATTTAAATGCCCATGATGCATAAGTCCCTGTGCCAATTAAATAACCTTTCGCAATTCTAGTAGAATCTTGTTTGTCCGTTCCATCATTTTTACTTTCGACATTTTCTCCATCATAAGTAAATGTCTGACCATATTCCTTTAAAATATCTGGACAACTATACAAGATTTTATTTGCAGAAGATTTTTCAATAAAATCTGAACTTGACTCATCATCCTTAGTACTAATACTATTTTTAAATTCAAAGGCATCACGAGAATCACTCGGTAAAACGGATGGTTCTGTTTTAACAATCATATAAACACTTTCTCCATCGTTTAAAGTGATATCTTCTTTAGCCCTTAAAGTTAATTCACTATTGTTATCTGTACCTTCAAAACTCAAGTCATTTGTATAATTAACTTCAAATTTATCCATTAAATTTTCATATTGACCTTTATTAAATTCACTGAAATCACTATATTCTGTTACAGCTTTATTCCCCTTATAAACACCAACCAATGAACCAGTATGTAAATAAGAAGCTTTAATAGAATCACTTTTTACAATAGAATCCTTAAATATCGTGCCTTCTTTTATCTTTGTTCCACCTATATTGATTACCCAATATAGTTCTCCCTTTTTAAAGCTTTCTTGATCTGCAACAGGCGGCTGGTAATACCATGAAGATTTACCAACAGTCATATTTAAACTTCCACTTATTTTTATTTCAGTTGAAGAAGAAACATCATTCTCATTAAAAGTAAATCCAGTACCTACTATATTTCCTTCTAATGTAAATTTATTTTTTATTAGAGTCTGTGTATACGAATCTTTGTTTACTGGTTGTGCATAATATTCAAAATGATATGCATATTTATTATTCTCCCAACCTAATTGTTTAAGTTTTAAAGAAAACGAAGACAGTTTATCAATCTTTAACCATTTTGTTTCTTTTACAACATATCGTCCAGATTCATAGGCCAACGCATCTACTTTGACATAGCCAACATATTCCATATTTTTAGAATTTAATGTATCCTTCATTGTCATTTCAGTGACATCCCAATCTTCTAAAGTTTTGTTTACATCAACCGTATAAAGATAACTTCCTTCAGGTACAGTAAAACTATTTTCATTTATTGAAGACTTATTTATTGATCCATCCTTTGAATCCAATACATACTGATTATCATTTAATTTAATTGTTTTATTTTCTTTTGTTGCCTCACCACCAACTTGTTTCTTATTCCATTCATAACCCGATATTGTCGCATTACAATTATAAGCGTTAAATCCTGGAGAAAAATTTTTATCCGCATTATCAGCAGAAGCTATCCAACGATTCTTAATGTCAACTGAATTCGCATGCATCGCTGCTAAAGCATCCGGCTTCACAGTCACTTTATAAGTAACATAATAAGAATCTCCTGGATTTACAACAACAGGATTATCCTTGCTACCGCTAACTTTAAAACAAGTTGGATTCTCTCTATCCTCCCAATTTGTTTCATAGTTATTTTTATCTTTTGACCAACTAACCACATATTTTGTAGAATCAACTTCCGTAGTGTTATTTCCATTTACTTTAAACAATTTTACAGAATCTTTATTATATGTCACATAAGGAAGTATTTTTTCATTAGTCGCATTATTGCTATGATTTAAATAGTCATAGAATTCAAAATTCTTTAAAGAATAATTACTAGTATCCTCCAACTTAAAATCAAGCTTATACTCAATTGTATAGGTTCCATCCTCATTTCTTATAAAATCTTTATCACCATTTTTCACTACACTTTTTGGCATCTTATAATCAACGGTCGGAATAAATGTTTTTTCAGATTTTCCTTTATCGTAGTATTCACTAGTACCTTTAGAATATACAACAGCACTATTATCAATATGTTTACCATTTAAAGCATCCTTATCTACAAGCTTTACATAATACGTAAGAGTACGCTTTTCATTAGGAGCCATATTACCAATATTCCAAACTAAATTTCCAGGTTTTACATCTGGTATTGGATTTGTTTCACCATTCTTTTCAACGCTCAAATATACTTTTCCATGACTAGCACTATTGTTGTTTTCTATTTTCTCAAACGGATTATATTGTACCGCACTATCTGTTAGTGTTTTTTCAGTTTGACTCATTCCAACATAAGAAACTAAGTTATTATTTTGCGTAAACTTATCTACAACCGTAATATTCTTACAACCATCAATTCCAGCCTTAACAATTACAGTATATTTAATATAGTCACCCTTCTTCTCTTCTCCATCTTTACTATATTGTTTCTCTACTGTAACATCTCCAAACTTCTGTATTACATCTTGTCCAAAATTTAAATAGATTGTTTTATCTGCAGTAGTTAATTTTGCTGTTCCATTATTTTGATCTAAGTGACTTAGATCCATTTTTCCTTCTATATTGAAATCTCCTTTTAATGTATTATTACCTGAAGTCACTAAATTTTTTAAATAAGTTTCATCAAAACATACATATACTTTTTCATTTTTGACTGTTATAGTTCCAACTTCTTTACCTGCATCAAATATTTTCCCTTTAGGCTCTGCATTACGTAAAAATTCAGGAACATTATAAATCAAAGTGTTATTATATTTTTCATGTAAATCCTTTGTAGATATCTCTTTATACTTTACTTTAATCTGAATATCCGTACTATCTGGTGAAACTGATCCTTCCTGAACTGTTTGCCATACACCATTAAGTTGATAAAGCACATCCACAGATTCAATATTATTTTGATTTTCACTTAAATTAAAACCTTCAGAAGTAACTTGGGTTGATTCCTGCTGTTCTTCTTCATTACTTTCATCCTGTTTACTTTCTTCTGATTCTGCAACTGTTTGTACTTCATCACTAGACTCTGTTGTCTCTGGTTGTGTATTCTCTTCTTCTACAGGCTGTTCATCTTCTTTTTCATAACAATCTTCAGTATGTTGATGTACTTCTTTATCACACACTAATTCATCATCTTGATAACACTCTTCAGTATGAGTATGTTCTTCCATTCCACAAATGGTTTTACCCTCTAAAGTTATGGCAGGAAGAGTCAGCGCATACACCACGCAAAAAACAACTACGCAAGAAAGGGCTAAAGTCATCTTTTTCCATTTCTTTAACCTAGCTTTATCCTTAAGTAGTTTTTTTACATAATCCGAAACCATGCTCTCTCACCTACTTTACGCTTCCTATTTGATCAAAAGGCCAAATTCTAAAAATAATCTGCCCCTCTATTTGTTCCTTTGAAATATCTCCTATCGCTCTACTTCTAGAATCGATAGAAGTATCCCTGTTATCACCCATTAAAAACCAATGCGATTCAGATACCTGATGTGGTAAATCAATATCACAATTACCCAATGCTTTTTCATTTAAATACTTCTCATCCAAAGCCTTACCATCCACAGTTACATTGCCATCCACATCCATATCTACCCATTGGCCAGGACCTGCAATAACACGTTTTACCAACAACTTATTTCCCTGCCAAAAAGCGACAATATCTCCCGACTTTAAATCCGTATTCTTTACAGAAACAACATACTGCCCCTGTTCTAAAGTAGGAGACATACTATAGCCATAAATAGATAGTACAGGCATCCATAATGTAGCTACTAAAACAGAAATAGCCGCGACCACAACCAATATGCCAACCGTCCCTTTTAAAGTCTTACGATATACAGCCCTATCCTTTAATCGCTTCTGTTCTGATTCTATTTCTTCCATTGTTAAATCATTTGAATTTGTAGTATCCTTTTTCATCTCACAAATGACATCCACCAACTCACTACGACTCAAATGCTTTAAATCCTTCTTCTCCATATCTAACCCCTACATCCATTGGTAGCACTTACTTCAAGTCAGCGAAAAAAACTTACTTTATCAACTCGTAAACTCATTTAGTAAAAAAAATTGTACAAATTATCAATAATGTATTCCTAAATACATCAAATATCCCTTACCTATCAAGCATTTTAAGATTCACTAACTTTTGGCAATCCACATATTACGCTCCTTAAAACATTTTTTCAAACGCCAAAATAACCATGGTTATATTTATTTATGGTTATATATAGCTTCACATATGTTTTTAACAGTTATTTTTACTTTTTGGTTATATATGTGCCCCCCCCGAAATAAACTCGATTAAAAAGTGCAACAGAATTGTTAAAATGTACAAAAAAAAAACAGGACTCATTACGAATCCTGTTCTTCCCTATAATTCAATTGTAAGGTATTTTAAACCACCATACTTAACCTGATACTTATATATATTATACATAAGCTCTAACCACTCCGTATCAGTGATTTGGTTATTGCCAATACAATCAATCAACATGTTTTCAGACTTTTTTAAACACTCCATATTCTGAACCCACTTTTTATAATTCTTACTATTCGGCTCCAGTGCCATGTCTATGAGATCATCATACTTCTCATTTACAGCCTTATATATAACTCGAATATTCTCAATCGTAGGCTTTTCAATCGTATCGATATAATCAAAAAATCTCATATATATTATCACTCCTCTGCATCGAACTATCCACATTATAAACCACACAATTATACCTTGTATAGAAAAAAGTGTCCATTAAGACACTTTTTTAAATATGTTTATAATTTCATTTTCCAATACATTCATATCAATCGGCTTAGAAATATGCCCATTCATACCTGCAGCCATTGCCATTTTCTCATCTTCCTCAAACGCATTGGCCGTCATAAAACAATTCAAATCTAACAACTATTCGGTTTTATATATTATTGACATCTTTCCATTACAACCCTATAATAATGATAGAGACAGGATTCCTGTTATCGAAAATATTGTTCGCTCACCGTTAGCGGCTTATAAGTAAACGGATCGAAAATATTGCTCGCTCACCGGAAGCGTCTAATAAATATCCGGCTCGAAAATTTTGGCTCTGCTACATAGCAGAGCCTCTTTTATAGGTGATGAGATGATATTTCAAGAAGGATATGTATACCATATTAAAGACGAATACTTTGAAAAAGTACAAGACAAAAACTTAATGCAAAACAAGGAAGGCGGAACATATCGTCCAACTTTTTACTGCCTGCGCGACAGTGATACTTCTCTATTGTGGATGGTTCCACTAAGTTCTAGAATAGAAAAGTTTAAAGCAATACACGATAAACAAGTGGCAAAATACGGAAAGAGTCTAACAATTGTTTTAGGTGAATTTGATGGTAAAGATGCTGCCTTTCTTCTCCAAAATATGTTTCCAATCAGAGATTATTACCTCGACCATGTACATACACGAAATAATAATCCAGTTCCTGTTAAACATTCTATTCAAAAAGAAGTAACAACTCGAATAAAGAAAATCCGTAAACTTCATTCTAAAGGAAAAAAAGTTGTATTTTCTGATATTGATCGGCTTGAACAGATTATGTTGGAAGAAATACAAGATAACTCAACCAATTAATTTTACGAAAAAGCGACAGTCAAATTATATATTTAGACTTCGCTTTTTTATTTTTTCAAGTTCCCAAATAATACATCTTATCCAAAGTCAATTGCTTGTATAGAAAAAAGTGTCCATTAAGACACTTTTTTGAATATGTTTATGATTTGATTTTCCAATACATTCACATCAATTGGCTTAGAAATATGCCCATTCATACCTGCTTCCATTGCCATTTTCTTATCTTCCTCAAACGCATTGGCCGTCATAGCTAGAATTGGAATACCTGCCTTTTTTGAATTCTTAAATTGACGAATTCTTCTTGTAGCCTCATACCCATTCATATTTGGCATTTGTATATCCATCAAAATTAAATCATACAAATCTGAATCCACTTCAGATAACCGATTTATACAAGCCAAACCATCCTCAACACGATCCAACACTAAACCACTCTGTTCTAGAATCGCCATCGCAATCTCGGCATTTAAATCATTATCTTCCACAAGTAATACATGCTTACCTTGCAAGATGGATTTTTCATCAAGAACATCCAACTCTTGATTCATTTCTATACTATCCTCATCCAATATTCTATGCTCAAAAGTAAGAGTGAAACAAGTACCCTCACCCAGTTTACTCTTGACACAAATCTCTCCATTCATCATATCCACAAGATTCTTGACAATCGACATACCAAGACCTGTACCCGAAACCTTTCCAATCGTTGTATTGTATTCTCTAGAAAAAGAATCAAATAACGTTGGAATAAAATCTTCACTCATTCCAATACCCGTATCTTTGACCTGTGTTTGAATTTTGACATAACCAGGTTTTTCACAATCCAATTCCTTCACATCAATCTCAATACGACCACCATCAGGCGTATACTTAAACGCATTACCAACTAGATTCATTAAGATTTCACGAACCTTAAAACCATCACACAAAATATGTTTATGATCCACATCCACACTCGTTGTAAATACAATATTCTTTTCTTGTGCACTCGACTCGAATACGCTCTCGAGCTCTTCTACTACAATCCCGATTTGCTCGGCTCTTTCTTCGACAACCATCTTACCACTCTCAATACGCGCCATATCCAGCACATTATTAATGATGGAAAGTAATAACTTGCCACTCTGCTCAATCTTATTTTGATAATCCACCAGGATTGGATCTGTCAAATACTGCTTCATCAATTCATTGTAGCCAAGAATCACATTCATAGGCGTACGAATATCATGCGACATATTGTTTAAGAAATCCGTCTTCGCCTTATTCGCCTCTTCCGCCACAATATACGCCTCTTTTAATTTCGCCTCCTGCATACGTTCCTTCTTAATCAAATCATCAATATTTCTTGTACCAATCACCGCTACACGACTACGATCCTTTTTATAAACATACGCAATACGTATCTCATGATAAAGAATACTATCACCCTTTTTAAATTCATAGGTCATCGAAAAATCATCATGATTGGAACATAACGCATCTAATGAAAGCTGCTTTAAGAAATCCGCACGACTTTCATCCGTCACAATCTCATCGGCATAGGCCGGCAACAATTCACACCACTGATTTTCATATTCACGACAAAAATCCGCAATACGCTTTCCATTCTCACCCACTTCACGATATGAAAAGATTTGACCTGATGTTAGCATATAAATAGGACTAGTCAAAAAGAGAAAATTTACACCAGTGGTACAATAGAAAGAGGATGATTCAAAGACAAAGGAAGGCAAAAGAAAATGGCAAATAAAAAGAAACAGTTTGATCAAGAATTTAAACAAAATGCAGTCAATTATTGTTTAACACATCCAGAACTAAGTCGTAAAGAATGTGCTAAAAATTTAGGTATTGGAGATAGTACTTTATACAGATGGAAGCAAGAAGCTAAAGCCAATAACAATCAGGCAGCATTTACTGGTTCAGGGAATCTAACAGAGGCTGAGCTTGAAAACAGACGTTTAAAACGTGAATTAAAAGATACGCAAGATGCTCTTGAAATTCTAAAAAAAGCCATCAGCATTCTGGGAGAATAACACAAGTTCTGTACTGTCTTGTTTCTGAAGAGTCTAAGGTCGACAAAGACTTTTCAGTGACTGGAGTGCTATGTAAGCTACATTTGTCAAAATCAGGATATTACAATTATTTACATCGAAAACCAAGCAAGCAATCTATATCTAAGAAAAATAGGATGCAAGCGATTCAAACTATATATGATGATAATCATCAAATTTATGGTGCACCAAAGATAGCGAAAGAGATGCAAAAGAAAGGCGAAAAAATCTCAGAAAGAACAGTAGGCGTATATATGCGAGAAATGGGTATCAAAGCCTGTTACATTAAACCATATGTAAAAACAACCTTTGATAGTGATTTTTCAACAAAGCTGCATAACATTTTAAAAAGAGACTTCTCGCCAAGCAAGCCAAACGAGGCATGGTGTACAGATATAACGTATATATTTACCTTGGAAGGATTTGTATACCTTACAAGTGTAATGGATCTATATTCAAGAAAAATAATTGCATGGACATTATCAAGAACATTGGAAGTGGAAGAAGTATTGAAATGTATAGAGATGGCTAGAAAGCGCAGAAAAACAGCGGATCCTGTAATTATACATTCGGATAGAGGAGTACATTATACAAGTAAACTCTATAAAAAATTAACGGCAGGATTGATTCTAAGTTATTCAAAAAAAGGCACACCTTGGGATAATGCATGCATAGAATCTTTTCATTCAGTAATAAAAAGAGAATGGTTAAATCGTACTTTGATTTATGATTATGATCATGCATATGATTTGTGTTTCGAATATATTGAAACATTCTACAACACAATACGAATCCATAGTCATTGCGGTTATGAATCGCCAAATCAATATGAGAATAATTATTATTCAAAACATTAGAATTTAAAATTTATCTATTTTATGAGTCCTTTTTCTTGACGTAGTACCAATTGTAACACTTGGTGAAGCGGGATCTTTATATGTGAAACACAACGGTGAAAGTGGCTTTTGTCAGGCTCGTCAAATCGAGGTAAAGGATACAACAGGAGCAGGAGATG
>ERZ1026880.866-NODE-866-length-14088-cov-7.938930_pt1 | contig 14088 bp, 14 predicted proteins | sample MGYA00380170_ERZ1026880 | MGnify/ENA primary metagenome ERZ1026880 (study PRJEB33269, sample SAMEA4719806) | human gut metagenome | biome: human-associated habitat; feature: organic feature; material: feces | place: Cameroon | collected 2013-10 ...
AATAGAAAAGGTGAAGGTGTTTTAAGAACATTTTTTTCTAAAAAATTTTTTAAATCCAAAGGAATAATAAATTTTTCATAAGCTTCTGCTAATGCACCATAAGTTGAATGATAAATGTCGTCTGCCTCAGGTGAAAATAGTCCCACTGAGCCGTCGTTTGTAAAGTATGGGTATAATTCATACATCAACTGTAAACCTTCCTTAGTTAAAGTCTAATAATATAGCCTAAAATACGCTCTATATCTCATTTTACATCATTTTTGAAAGAGTTCAACTTCTTCAAATATCTTCATTTTTGCCTTTTTTGCTGTTTTTGGTATAATGTAGGTGGAAATTTATAATTTTTAGTGAGGAAAATATGAAAGTTAGCGTAAAAGTGCCTGCAACAACGGCAAATTTGGGACCCGGATTTGATTGTATGGGAATGGCTTTGCCTATTTATAATACGATTACAATTGAAGAAACAGTTCTTCCGGGAACAGGTATTGAAATCAACGCAATAAATGATGATGCATCGGCTGACGACTTGTTGTTTGAGCACATTCCGCTAGATGAAACAAGTATTATTTATAAGGCTGTTGAACTTTTGTACAACTCTATCGGTCAAACTCCAAGTGAGCTTAAAATTACAGTTCAGTCGCAAATTCCGATAGCACGTGGATTAGGAAGCAGTGCATCAGTAATCGTTGGTGGACTTATTGCTGCTAATGAACTTTTGGGAAAACCTGCTGATGAAGTTGCTCTATTATCTATTGCAACAGAGGTTGAAGGGCACCCGGATAACGTTACACCGGCAATTGTTGGCGGTTTGGTAATAACTTCACAAGAAGATGACGGTTCTATTGTTTACAAAAAGCTAGATTGGCCGGAAGAGTGGAGTATAACTGTTTGCGTGCCTGATTACGAGTTGTCAACAGATATTTCTCGTTCTGTTTTGCCTAAGGAAGTTCCAATGGCAGATGCGGTGTTTAACGCAAAACGTTTGGGAATGTTTGTTCATGCGGTTCACACAAAAGATGCAGAACTTATGAAATTAGCTCTTCATGACAAATTGCACCAACCGTACAGAATGAAGCTTGTTCCGGGATTGGATAAAATTATGGAGAACTTGAAGCATGAAGAAAATGTTCTAGGTTGTGTTTTGAGTGGAGCTGGCCCTTCTATCATTGTTATTTCTCAGAAAAACGGTTTAGACAAAATAAAATCAATTGTTAAAGACACGTGGGAAGAGATGAATGTAAAAGTAAACATCATGACTCTTCCTGTTGAACAGCAAGGTGCACAAGTTATTAGTGAATAGGTGCAAATATGGACAAAATTGATTTTAATTCGTTAGAAAACGCCATCAAATCACTTGATGAGATAATTGAAAGATATAACCGAGAAAGTTATGATGATGCGGTTAGAGATGCACTTATTCAGCGATTTGAATACACATATTCATTAAGTCTAAAATATTTAAACAGGTTTTTGAAGCTAATGTTGCCTGAAAGTGAAGATAATTTGACTTTCAATGAAATCATCAGGGAAGCAAATAAATTTGGACTGTTAGAGTCGAATTTGGAACAGTGGACTGTTTACAGACAAAAACGCAATATGTCATCGCACACTTATAATGAAGAAATCGCCAAAAGTGTTGTGGTAGTTGCTTATGAGTTTCAAAAAGAAGTTCATTTTGTGTTGGAGCAATTAAAAAAGAATTGTAATGATTGATTTGGAAGAAAAATGTATTTGTTTGGGTCGAGGGTAAAAGGGACAGCTCGCAAGTATTCTGACATTGATATTGCAATTCTATCTGATGAGTTAGACGAAAATAAAAGATTAAAAATATTGTTTGAATTTGAAAATTCGACTCTTCCTTATCAAGTTGATGTAGTTAATTTAAAAACGGTTTCAGATGATTTTAAAGCTCTAATAGAGAATGATTTAATTAAATTATAAATAAAAAAGAGGGTTCATCGTTTTGATTGAATCCTCTTTTATTAACCTTGACCTGTCATTTCCGGTTTTATGCTTTGAGCTCCGGCTTTTTCCTCTTCTTGGTATGCTTTGTATTCGTTTTCAGCTATTAGAATTTGCGATTTCAAGCTATCTAATCTTACTTGTAGATCTTCTTCCAAATCTTTTATCGGTTGAAGCATTGACTCTTGTTTCATTTCAAACATGTTTTCATAATAGTTTTTAGCTTGTGCATACTGCATTTGCATTTGCATTTGCTGTTGATTGTATGCATACATAGTGCTTTGATCAACTCCGCCATTTGCTTGACCATTCAAGAAACCATTCGCAGTTTTATCCATACCTAAACCACTCATTAATCCCATCGAATAGTTTGAGTATTGAGCTTGCAGTTGGTTTGAGATATTACGCTTTTGAGAGTCAAACATTTTTTGCATCGTTTGGAATTGCTTCGTCACTCTGCGGAGTTGACTCTGGATCTGCATTTGTTCAAATTGTAAATTTCGGAGGTACTTTCCGGCCATTAGTTTGCCGTAGGCACCCATTAAGAAACCCATGATCTAATATCCTTTACGTTTATAGTCCTCGTAAATATATAAAGTATTTTTTCTATAAGAAATTGCCTTTTTAACGACATGAGTGTTTACATTTCGTAACAATTGCTTATACAAAATATATAATTAATATCAAACTTATTTATAATACGTAACTAAAATATCAGGCTCAAAGCTTTTTATATCAGAAAACTTAAAATTCAAAGACTTATTAATGTCATCAATTTGCTGAAAATCAAAGCAAGATAACGCACTATTATCACCTGTAATTTTAGGCGCTATAAAATGATAAATTTTATCAGCATATTTGAGCACTGAGCCTGTAAGATGCCCGCCACTTTCGACCAAAACACTCTTTATCCCGAGCTCATAAGCCTTGTTAAATACAAATTCCAAATCTAATTTATCATCGTGCACAGGTGTTTTAATAAAATTTACTCCACCTTCAAACATGTCCAAAGAGTCGTTAAACAAGTAAATTTCGCCGTTTTTATAAATAGGAGCTTCAAGATTTGTTCTTAATTTTCTATCAAGAATAATCTTTTTTCGATGCAACATAGTCGGATTATCAGCTAAAATCGTTGCAGATGATGTCATTATAGCGTCATAACGATTTCTGATAACTTTGACTTCTTCCCTTGCTTTTTCCGAAGTAATCCATTTTGAAGAACCATTTTGGGTCGCAATCTTTCCATCAAGCGTTGTCGCCGTTTTTATTGCTACAAAAACTTTTTTCTGAGTCATGTTTTTTATAAACACTTCATTTAAAATCTTACATTCATCTTCCAAAACATGCTCAACAACTTCTATTCCTGCATTTTTAAGTTTTTTTATCCCATTTCCGGCAACAATTGGATTAACATCTTGCATGCCTATGACAACACGTTTTAAGCCTCTTTCTATAATCAAATCTGCACAAGGAGGAGTTTTACCATGATGCGAACAAGGCTCTAAATTCACAATCAAAGTTCCACCTTTTTCCTCTCCGTTAGTTAGTTTTAGCAAAGCATCACGTTCTGCATGGTTTTCACCATATTTGTGATGAAATCCTGTCGAAATCTCATTTCCGTCTTTATCAAGTACAACACAACCAACAAGAGGATTAGGAGAAGTTTGTCCTTCGCCACCTTTTGCCAGTTCTATACATTTTTTCATATATTTGTCATAGTCCATATTTGTATTGTATAATAAATAAACAGAATTGGGATATTAATATAAGGAGAGAAATTTATGGATTTAAAATATATTGGGCACAGTGCTTTTGAATTTACACTAAAAGACAGATCAATTTTGGTTGATCCATACGTTAGCATTAACCCAAAATACAACTGGCATGAACGTAATATTACAGATATTTTTGTAACACATGCACATGGAGATCATTTGGGCGAAGCTATTGAAATTGCGAAAGAAAAAGATGCTACTATTACAGCAGCATTTGAACTCGCAAATTACCTAAGAGAACAAGGTTGTAAGGTTCGTTCAGTTGGCTTTGGCGGCTGGATTAACTACGATTGGGGAAGAGTTGTATTTGTTCCGGCTTTCCATTCAAGTTCTTTGCCTGATGGAAGATACGCCGGAGAAGCAGCCGGTATAATTTTTGATATTGAAGGTGCAAAAATCTACCACGCAGGTGACACTTGCCTAACTTCTGAAATGAAGACTCTAAAAGAATTATACAGACCAAATATCGCTCTATTACCTATTGGTGGTAACTATACAATGGACGTTGAACACGCTGCCGTTGCAGCTGACTGGATTGGAGCTCAAACAGTAATTCCTATGCACTACAATACTTTCCCTGAAATTCAAGCTGACTTGCAAAGATTTATGCAATTAATTCAAGTAAATAACTCCAATTGCATTATCTTGGATCCGGAAAAAGTTAATTAGTCGAATTTCCTATTGAAAAAATTGCTATTTGACGATAATTTGACAATAAAATGGAGATAGATAATGGATATTTTATTTGTAATTGACAGACTGGAATTAAAATATTTTGAATTTAATAATCTTGTAACAAATTTTTGGCTTATCCGTGAACTTTTACGTGAAAATAAAAATGTTTGGATAACAACTATTGATAAATTGGGGCTCAGAGCGGGTGTTCCTTTTACACACTGTTATGAGGCTTACGAAAAAGATGGAAACATTTTTTATGACAAGTCAGAGCATTTAAAAAACATAAACGATTTTCAGCTCGTAATGTTTCGTCCTGATCCACCTGTTGACTTGGATTATATCAGTGCAACATATATTTTTGACTTTGTAGATAGAAGTAAAACGCTCATTCTAAATGATCCAAAAGCGATTAGAGATTTTAACGAAAAAATGCATACGTGCAAGTTCTTAAACTTGATGCCTGAAAACATTGTAACTTCTTCAAAATCTGACATTATAGAGTTTTTAAATGAGCATGAAGAAATTGTCTTAAAACCGCTTAATGCCTGCTTCGGTTCAGGTGTTATGACACTTAAAAAAGGTGACAAAAACACAGCTGTTATTATTAACACAATGACAAACAATGGCACAAAACTTGCTATGGTACAAAAATATATTCCAAAAGCAAAATTCGGCGACAAGCGTGTAATGTTTTTGGGCGAAGAAGTTTTAGATGTTTGCGTACAAAAACTTCCGTCAAACGACGATTTCAAATTTTGTGAACACTGTGATAGCAACATTATAAAGGCTGAATTAACTCCGAGTGAAAAAGAAAAATTCACACCTGTTGCAAAAGAATTGACAAAACTCGGCTTACCACTTGTCGGACTTGATGTAATTGACGAAAAAATTATCGAAATCAACGTTACAAGCCCTTGTTACTTCATAAAAGAGGTAAATGGGCACTTCAATTGCAATCTGGAAAAGAAAATCACAGGATTTATATTGAAACAAGTTGATGAATTTTTGTGCTGTAAAGTGTAATATTTTAACAAAAAAGCGGAACAAATGTTCCGCAAGGTTTCATAGTATAGTTTCCCAAGATGTTTACAACTAACAAATACCTGTCAAAGAAAATTTTTGACAGGTATTTAGTGTAATTTTTACAATTGTTAATAATTTATTTTACTCTTGAGAAGACTTCAACATTTACATCATCAAAAGTATTCGTGTTGAAATAGGCACAAGACGCAACCATAGCAGCGTTATCGGTGCAATATTTCATTGGTGGAGCAAAAACCTTATACCCTTCATCTTGCAATGCAAAAATCTTCTTTCTAATCTCTGAATTTGCGGCAACTCCACCTGCAATAACAACTTGATTATAATTATTTTCTTGCAAAGCACGTTTCAATTTATGCAAAAGAGTTGAAGAAACAGTTTCTTGAAAACTTGCACAAATGTCTGCAACAGGCATTTCTTTACCGTCAAAAGACTTAACAAGTCGCAATACTGCTGTTTTTAACCCGCTGAAACTAAAATTGTAGCCATCTACACGAGATTCCGGCAACTTAAACGCAAAAGGATTTCCTTCTTGCGCCAATTTATCTAACTTTGGACCACCAGGGTAAGGAAGTCCGATAAGTCTTGCAACCTTGTCATAGGCTTCTCCGACAGCATCATCAATAGTTTCTCCAAGAATTGTTTGCTCAGAATACGATTTTACATCAATAATTTGCGTGTGTCCGCCACTGACAAGCAAAGCCATAAACGGAGGTTTCAAGTCAGTATCAAGATAATTACCGCAAAGGTGTGCGTTAAGGTGATTTACACCAATAAATGGCTTGTCATAAGTCAAAGCCAATGTTTTAGCGGCATTAAGTCCAACAAGTAAACAACCGACTAGCCCCGGGCCAACAGTTCCGGCAAAAGCCGTAATATCTTCCGGATTAAGTCCAATATTTTCTTTTGCCTGCTTAAATGCTTCTTCAATTACAATATTAATTGAATCTAAATGCTCTCTTGCTGCAATTTCAGGAATTACGCCCCCAAATTGAGCATGAGTCTTAATCTGTGATGCCACAACGTTTGCAACTACTTCACGACCATTTTTCACAATAGCACAAGCAGTTTCATCGCAACTTGATTCTATTGCCATAATATAGTTATCATAACCGCTTTCCGGTCCAATTGTAACAGGTTCTTTTGAGAACAATTTATTTTTTGTATTTTTCATAGTATTATTATAATATAAACAAGAAAAGGGATAAAATGAAATTTATAGATAAATCAAAAATTAGGGTAGTATCAGGACGTGGCGGCAACGGAATGGTTGCTTGGCGTAGAGAAAAATATGTTGACAAAGGCGGTCCGGCAGGCGGTGACGGCGGACGTGGCGGTGATGTATATTTGATTGGCGACGAAAATATGTCGACTCTAATGGATTTTAAACATAAATCAGTATTTAAAGCTGATGGTGGCGAAAACGGTAGTATAAAAAATATGCATGGTCGCTGTGCAAAAGATTTGTTTATAAAAGTTCCTGTTGGAACAGTCGTTCGTGACGTAAAAACAGGAAATATTATTGCTGATTTGACAGAGCATGAACAAAAAGTTATGGTTGCCAAAGGCGGACGTGGCGGACGAGGAAACGCTAGATTTGCAACTGCTCAAAAGCGTGCTCCACAGTTTTGTGAACCGGGAGAACCGCCGATTGAAAGAGAATTGTTCTTAGAATTAAAACTTATCGCAGATGTCGGACTTTTAGGTATGCCAAATGCCGGTAAATCAACTCTAATTAGTCGCATAAGCTCTGCAAAACCTAAAATTGCAGATTATCCGTTTACGACACTTATTCCAAACCTCGGAGTTGTAAAAAAGCGTAGCGGTGACGGCTATGTAGTTGCAGATATTCCGGGGCTAATCGAAGGTGCATCAGAAGGCGTTGGACTCGGTCATGACTTTTTACGTCACGTTGAAAGATGTCGTTTCTTAGTACATCTTGTTGATTCAACTGAGGAAAATCCTTTTGACAACTACAAAAAGATTAATTTAGAATTGGAAAAACATTCGGAGCACCTTGCAAATCTTTATCAAATTGTAGCTTTGAATAAAATTGACTCGATTGATGAAGATAAAAAAGCTGAATTATTGAAACAATTTAAAGAAGTAGCCCAAGATGTGTTTGAAATTTCTGCCGTAACAGGTGAAAACGTTGACAAACTCGTTGATTTTATGGGAGAAAAGGTCGATGAAATTCCAAAACCTCAAACAAACATTGTTGTTGAAGAGGATTTGGGTGCTTATAATAACGATGACAGCTCATTTGAGATTTACAAAGTTGCAAAGGATACTTATATTATTGAAGGCGGTAAAATAGGAAGAATTGCGGGAGTTACAGATGAGCGTAATTCTGAGCAGGTTATCAGGTTCCAAAACATCATGAAAGGTATGGGCGTATTTGAAGAGCTTGCTAAAAAAGGCATAAAAGACGGTGATACAATCATTATCGGTCACTTGGAATTCGCCTTTTATTCAGATGAAATATTTGGATAATCTATCTAAAAGGAGTTTATATGACAGTAATTAATGCAAAATTTAGTGTAAACACAAAGGGTAATACCGACATAATAGATATTACGCAAAAGGTTAAAAATGCCGTTTATATGCATTCTTTGCAAAATGCAGTAGTTCATGTTTATGTTGCCGGAAGTACGGTTTCAATAACTAATATTGAATTTGAACCTGGGCTTTTGGTCGATTTACCTGAGGCTTTGGATAGAATTGCTCCAATGGATACAGATTATCATCATGATGCAACTTGGCATGACGGAAACGGCTATGCACACGTCAGAGCTTCAATTGTCGGGAATTCAACAATGGTTCCGCTGATTGATGGAGCTTTGCAATTAGGACAATGGCAACAAATCGTGCTTGTGGATTTTGATAATAAAGCAAGGACAAGAACGGTTTACGTGCAGATTGTTTATTAATATTACGAAATCGCCATTCTAAGGTTCTACCGAACCAAAAGAAACCCACTAATAAATATACAGTAATTAATCCTTAAATTTTAAAAGAGATTCAATATCAATTTGCAAAACATTTGCAAGTTCTAAAACCTTTGCAAGTGACATATTTTGACGACCACATTCAATACAGGCGATATAATTCTGACTCTTATTCATGAGTTCTGCAAGTTTTTCTTGCGTTAAATCTTTCCGAATACGTTCAATTTTTACATTTTTTCCAAACTTTTTCAGCAATTCATCTCTATTCATAACTTATAATTATACAAAGCTTGACTTATAACTTGTAGTTACTTATAATTTTTATTATATAAGTTATAACTTATAAGTAAAAGGAGAAATTATGAAAAAGAATGGGTTCACACTTGCTGAGGTTTTGATAACACTCGGAATTATCGGTGTTGTTGCAGCAATGACTTTACCAACATTAATTCAAAATCATCAAAAACAAGTGTATGTAAATGGGTTAAAAAAGGCGTTAAGTATTTCACAAAACATGATTAAGCAAATGCAAGCAGATGAGGGAGTAAGCGACTTTGGTTCTACACATTTGTTTTCAGATGGAGTTTGTGTTTTTGCAGATTCAACGTGTGAAGATAGTTATGGAAATCCTTCTGTTTTTGAAGAAGTTATACCAAAATATTTAAAAGCGGTAAAAACTTGTAAAGGCGAAGCTTGTACTCAAAAAGTATACCATGCATCCTTTTGGTGCGATGAAAATAACAAATGTAAAAACGAAATAGCGAGGGGTTCTACTCCTATACCTTGGATTGCTGCTTATATTCATAACCTTACTGGCTTTTACACAGCTGATGGTATGATATTTTATTTTTTCCCACATGGTTTGGTTGTTAATAATGATTACAGACATGGAAAAGCTGTTGGCGTTATGGTTGATGTAAATGGGGACAAAGGTCCAAATATCGAGAATGTTGATCTTTTTATTTTCGCAATAGATAAAAATGGAAAACTAGGAAGTATTCCATACGAAACAGACCACTTTGATGCGATTAAACACCTCATGTCCAATGGCTGGAAGATGGATTATTAATTTATAAACAAAGTTTTAAGAGCTGTTTTTATAAAACGGCTCTTTTATTTAAAATAAAGATTGTTGATTAGTTGGTTTTGCTATTTTATAGCCAAGATGCCTGTACGTTGCAGGCGAAACCTTTCTACCACGTGGCGTTCTCTGCAAAAGTCCGGCTTGAAGCAAAAATGGCTCACAAACATCTTCAATTGTCCTGACATCTTCCCCAATTGCGGCTGCTATTGTTTCAATTCCAACGGGGCCGCCATCATATTTTTCAATAATCAAGCGTAAAAGACTTCTATCAGTGTTGTCTAAGCCATAGTTGTCGATTTTTAAAATATCAAGTGACTTATTTGCAACATCTTCTGTAATTTTACCATCATGTTTTACAAGAGCATAGTCAGAAACTCTTTTCACAAGCCTGTTTGCGATACGTGGAGTTCCTCTTGAACGACGTGCTATTGCATGTGCTCCCTCTTCTGTAATTTCGATATTTAAAATTCCGGCAGTACGTGTAATAACTTGTGCCAATTCATCTTCCGTATAAAATTCAAGTCTGTGAATTATCCCAAATCTATCTCTAAGCGGGCCAGAAAGCTCACCAGCCTTTGTCGTTGCTCCAATTAATGTAAATTTAGGCAACGGAACCCTAAGTGTTTTTACAGTCTGACTTTTGCCTGTCGTCATATCCAAGAAAAAATCTTCCATTGCGGGATACAAAATTTCTTCCGCAACTTTATTAAGCCTATGGATTTCGTCTATAAACAGGATTTCTCCGCCCTTTAAAGACATTAAAATCCCTATGATATCACGTGGACGTTCAAGAGCCGGAGCTGATGTGATTTTTATATCTACTCCCATTTGTTCAGCGATTACGCCTGCAAGAGTAGTTTTTCCAAGCCCCGGAGGCCCGTAAAAAAGCAAGTGATCCAGTGGCAATTCTCTTTTTTTAGCCGCTGCAATCGAAATTTTCAAGGTTTCTTTCAAGGCAGATTGACCAATATATGTATCGAAAGATTTTGGTCTGATACAGTTTTCAAAATTCTTATCATTATCAAGCGCCTCTGATTTAATTACAGAAGTCTTTTTCTTCTCTGCAATCGGCTTGTGCTCAAAATCGTTGTCATCTGCTATTATACTCATTTTTCTCCACCTTAAACCTCAAAACTCAACATTGAAGTTTATTGAATTCACTTTATATTTATGATATCATAAAACCAGTGTATAAGACAAATTATTAAGAAGGAGATTTAATGAAAGTATCTGAAAGATTAGAACAAATTCCTCCATATTTGTTTGCCGAAATTGATAGAAAAATTGCGGAAGCAAAAGCAAAAGGAATTGATATTATAAGCTTAGGTATTGGCGATCCTGATAGCCCTACTCTTCAACCTATTGTTGACGAAATGCACAAGGCTATTGATAACCCTAAAAACCACGATTATCCACCTTATAACGGCACAGAACAATTTAGAAAAGGTGCTTGTGACTGGATAAAACGTCGTTTTGGCGTTGAACTTAATCCGGATACCGAAATGCTTGCAAATATCGGTTCAAAAGAAGCTATTGCACATATTTTCTTTGCTTATGTTGATAAAGGTGACTACACATTGGTTCCTGATCCGGGATATCCTGTTTATCACAATGCGACTATCTTTGCAGGTGGAACTCCTTATGAAATGCCTCTTTTAGAAGAAAATGGTTATCTTCCTGATTTTGATAAAATTCCTGAAGATATTGCAAAAAAATCAAAACTTATGTTTTTGAACTATCCGAACAATCCGACAAGTGCTACTGCTGACTTGGATTTTTGGAAAAAAGCTGTTGATTTCTGTAAAAAATATGACATTTTGCTTTGCTCAGATATGGCATATTCAGAAATGACTTTTGACGGCTATAAAGCTCCATCTGTATTACAAGTTGAGGGTGCGAAAGATGTTGCAATTGAATTTTACTCTCATTCAAAATCATATAATATGACAGGTTGGAGAGTCGGCTTTGTTTGCGGTAACGCAGATGCTGTAAAAGCTCTCGGCACAATTAAAAACAACATTGATTCAGGAACTTTTAAAGCCATTCAACAAGCTGCAACAACTGCATTCACGGTTGATGAAAAATATATTACAGATTTGAATAATATGTACCAAGAACGTCGTGATGCCGCAGAAGAAGGCTTTAAAGAACTTGGTTGGGACATCAAACCTTCAAAAGCTACTTTCTATTTGTGGCTTCCTGTTCCAAAAGGAATGACATCAGAAGAATTTGTTACCGTTATGCTTGAAAAAGCTCACGTTGTTGTTCCGCCAGGAAACGGTTACGGCAAGTACGGTGAAGGCTATTTTAGAGTCGCTCTTACAAAAGATGTTGAAACTATCAAAAAATGTATTCAACGTATGAAAGACGCAGGAATTCACTATTAATAAGTTATAGGCAACCTTATAGGTTGCCTCTTTTTTAACTTTTGTTAAGCAAATTAGCAATTTTTATCTTCTCTTTGTTTTAATATATACGTGTATAGAATTAGTTTAATTAATAGTGTAAATAATTACGTAAAACCCTGCAAACCGGCTTTTAAAGGTTCTGAAACATCTCAGACAAATCCACAAATTGAGCAGGTAGCTGACGTTAGACCGGATTTTGCAGTAAAAACACCGATGACTTATACAAAAACCGGTGAAATGAATTTGCCTTACGACACAAAAGCTCACTGCTATAAGCTCGCAAATGGGCAAAGGGTTATCATTGTACCCCAGGAAGGCGAAACCGTCCTTAGAACGTACGTGAACACCGGCTCAATGAATGAACCGGATAAGATTAGAGGTATAAGTCATTATATCGAGCACAACCTCTTTAACGGTTCAGAAGGTCTTGAACAAGGAGATTTCTTCAAAAAAGTTGATAAAATGGGAGCATCTACAAATGCTTCAACCGGTTTTGCTGAAACAAATTATTTCATCAGCTCAAATCTTTTGAATGAAAATGATTTGGAAAATAAAATTAAACTTCACGCTTCAATGCTTGAAACACCTCTATTTGCAACCGACAAACTGGAAAAAGAAAAAGAAATTGTAAACTCTGAAATCAATATGATTACATCAGATCCGGAGAATTTGGCTGTAAATAAAATGATCAAGAATTTATACGGTATTAAATCAACATCAAGCGACATGATTGGCGGAACGACGGATAATATTACAAATCTGACTCGTGATGATGTTGTAAATTATTACAAAAACAACTATTATCCTGCCAATATGGTTACGGTAATCTCAGGAGAAGTGAAACCGGACGAAACAATGAAACTTATTTCGAAGTATTTTACGTCCAAAAACCAACCGAAAACACCTCAACATAACGAAAATTTGACTCCGACTCAAAAAGCGTTACGTGAAGATATTATTTCTGATAAAGCAACCGCTTCAACTGTTGTTGTAGGTTTTAACGGGCCTGCATCAAATAATACAAAAGATAGAGTCTATGCAAAAGCGCTAAACTTGCTTTTGGCAAGCTCTAAAATTTCCCGCATTGACAAGGAATTGAAACAATATAATTCAAATTGTTTTCATGATATCGAAAAAATCAGCACTGATCCAAATGCCGGACAAGTTCTGATGTTTGTTGCAAATTGCAGTGACGAAAATTCTGAAAAAGTTTTAAAGACTATTTTTAATAAAATTGGTAACATTACAAACAACCCGCCAACAAATGACGAAATGCAAATTATAAAGAAGTTAATGTTGCAGCGTTTTTCAAATATTTTTGAAGACTCATACCGAACAAACAATGCAGTTGGCACCTTTATACTTGAAAACAATCAGAACTACTTGAACGAATATGAAAATATTGTTAAATCAATGACTGCTGATGATTTGGTTAATACTGCAAAAAAATATTTAGACGTTAACAAAGCCTCAGTAACAATGGTTCACCCGTCATCTGCAACAGAAGAAACTATCAAACAAAACCATAAAACTGTTTCATTTACAGGTGCAAACAAAAAAGAAGCAATCAACCTATCTTCTGTAAAAGAATATAATTTAAGAAACAACATACGTGCAGTTACGATAAACTCTAAAACTGACACAGTAAATCTTGTCCTAAAATTAAGAAATGACAACTATGTACCGGAAAAGCCGTCTGCTATGCTTGTCCTTGGTGAAATTTTCGATGAAGGTACAATGTTTAGAAAACAAGAAGACTTCGAAACAGATATGGCAAAAAATGGTATAGGTGTTGCGACAGGTGCAAGTGAAAATGCAATAACTTCTGTTATTACCTGTGACTCTGAGGATTTGAAAAAAGGACTAGATGCATTAAAAGAATCAGTAGAAAATCCACGTTTTACACAAGAAGATTTTGAACGTGCCAAAAAGAACATAAAAGAAAACACTACATTATCTGAAAAATCAGCCTATGACAAGCTTGATAGCGAGCTGTATAAAGGTTTGCCGGAAGGATATTCCAAAGAACAAATCTTGAATGAACTTGACTCTCTTACTCTTGAAGACGTAAAACATTATTATAATTCTATTGTTCAAAATAGTGTTGGAGAAGCAGTTGTAGCAGCTCCATTTAACAAAAAAGCAGAACTTAGCAACACATTATTTAGCGGTTTAACAAAGCTTAATCCAAC
>ERZ1026880.867-NODE-867-length-14084-cov-5.458408_pt1 | contig 14084 bp, 14 predicted proteins | sample MGYA00380170_ERZ1026880 | MGnify/ENA primary metagenome ERZ1026880 (study PRJEB33269, sample SAMEA4719806) | human gut metagenome | biome: human-associated habitat; feature: organic feature; material: feces | place: Cameroon | collected 2013-10 ...
GACCGCATCCTCATCGACCCGCGCAACGTGTGCGGCGACGGCGAGAACGTCTACAAGCTGTAATTCATTAAAGAGATGCAGGGAGAAGCAAGTTTGAAGAAAGTGATGCTCGTCTTCGGGACGCGTCCGGAGGCAATCAAGATGTGCCCGCTCGTGAACGAGCTCAAGAGCCGCCCCGACGAGTTTCAGACGGTTGTGGCCGTGACGGGTCAGCATCGCGAGATGCTCGATCAGGTTCTGAGTGTTTTCGATGTGGTTCCCGACCATGACTTGGCAATCATGAAGCCGGGGCAGACGCTGTTCGATGTCACGTGCGATGTGCTGCTGAAGCTGAAGGCGATTCTCGAGGAAGAGAGGCCTGACGTGGTCCTCGTGCACGGCGACACGACTACGAGCTTTGCGGCGGCTCTCGCTTGCTTCTACCTGCAGATTCCCGTGGGGCATGTGGAGGCGGGCCTGCGCACTCACGACGTCTATAGCCCATGGCCCGAGGAGTTCAATCGTCAGGCCGTGGATATCGTCAGCGAGTACTACTTTGCGCCCACCAAGGCGAGTAAGCAGAACCTGCTCGACGAGGGCAAGCGTGCCGAGAAGATTTGGGTGACCGGCAACACCGGTATCGACGCTCTGCGCTCCACAGTGCGCGAGGACTATACCCATCCGGAGTTGGAATGGGCTAGCGACAGCCGCCTGATCTTAATCACTGCACATCGTCGTGAGAACCTTGGCGAGCCCATGCATCGCATGTTCCGCGCGATTCGACGCGTGATGGAGGAGCATCCTGACACCAAGGCGATTTATCCCATACACATGAACCCAGAGGTGCGCAAGGCGGCCCATGGGGAACTTGATGGCTTCGATCGGTTGCGCATCATCGACCCACTGGAAGTGCTCGACTTCCACAATTTCTTGGCGGCGAGCCATCTAATTCTCACCGACTCAGGTGGCATCCAGGAGGAGGCCCCGAGCCTGGGCAAGCCGGTGCTGGTGATGCGCGACACCACTGAGCGTCCCGAGGGCGTAGCTGCCGGCACCCTGAAGCTCGTCGGCACCGAGGAGGATGTAATTTACCGAGAGTTTAGCAGGCTGCTATCAGACGAGGATGAGTACGTAGAGATGAGCCAGGCTTCAAATCCTTACGGCGACGGGCATGCGAGCGAGCGTATTGCGGATGTGCTGGGAGGCAATCGATGAAACTGAAGAAGAGGTTCACCCTTTCTCTCAAGAACAATCTACGCTTCATACCTGATGAAGCGTACATGCGCATGTATTTCAAAGCGAAGCTCCATTATGAACCCGATTTTGAGAACCCCAAGACATTTAATGAAAAGCTTCAGTGGTATAAGCTTAATTATCATAACCCAGTCTTGACGCAGCTTGCCGACAAGTACGGTGTCCGTTCCTTCGTTGAAGAGCTTGTTGGTGCCGAGTATTTGGTCCCTCTCTACGGTGTATATGGCTCAGTCGAAGAGATTGACCTGGAAAAGTTGCCTGAGAAGTTTGTGCTTAAGTGCACCCATGATTCGCAAAGCACTTTCGTATGCACCGATAAGACGAAGTTCGACTTCGAGGAGGCCAAGAGGCGATTGCGTGTGGCTCTTGGCCGCAATTGGTATTGGCAAGGTCGTGAGTGGGCATACCTTGATATTGTGCCACGTGTAGTTGCCGAAGCGTACCTTGATGAGCCCGGCAGGGAGACCCCGACGGACTATAAATTTTATTGCTTCGATGGCAAAGCGGCGCTCGTGCAGACGGACGCTGACCGGTTCACCAACCATGATATGCAGTATTTTTCGCCAGAGTGGGAGCAGTGCGGTGACATTAATCACAAGTTTTCCGACCATGAACCCACGCCGAAGCCTGAGAACTACGAGCTCATGCTCGAGCTTTCTGAGAGGTTGTCTGCGGGCTTCCCGCACGTTCGTGTTGACTGGTACAACATCGGAGGAAAGCCGTATTTTGGTGAGATGACCTTTTACACAGGCGGAGGCTACGATCCCTTTTATGCTCTTGAGGAGCAGCCGGATGAGCTGGATCGAGAGCTCGGAGAACTCTTTGTGTTGCCTGAGGGAAGTGGCTCCAATATAAATAGTGTCTTGTCCCGGCAGATAGGCATTAGTTTTTCGGGAGATAATGATGCCTAACATTTTGATGGTTGGGCCTAGCCCAGAATCTATGGGCGGCATTGCAACAGTCGAGAAGAACATGCTTGAGGCGGCGCACCGTAGAGGCGAAGAAGTTACCTTTCTTCCAACGACCATAGAAGGGGGTAACGCTAGGAAGCTGGCAACGGCTATGGTTGCGTATGCGAGGTACCTAAGAGGGCTGAAGAGTTGTGACCTCGTTCACGTTCACATGGCTTCGCGCGGCAGTTACCTTCGGAAAAAGGTTTTCATTGCAGCAGCCGCTTCGCATAAAAAGCCAGTTCTTCTCCATTTACATGGTAGTGAGTTTGCTATGTGGTATGACGAGGAATGCACAGAGGGTCAAAGGCGTGATATCTGTCAAACATTTCGTCTCTGCAGCAGGATTGTCGTTCTGTCCGAGGAGTGGAGGGACTTCTTGCTCAACAGGCGTATTTGTGATATTGAGCAAGTAAAGGTTCTTCATAACGCAGTGAACATTCCGGGCGAAAACGTGACGGACTATACCTCTAATACCGTTTTGTTCATGGGGCGTCTTGACGAACGCAAGAGCCCAAACGTGCTTTTGCGTGCTGCGGCTCGCACTCTTCCTGCGCATCCAGATGCCCGATTTGTTTTCGGCGGAGATGGTGATGTGCGTGCATACGAGAAGCTAGCGGATGAGCTCGGCATATACGACAAATGTCGTTTCATCGGATGGGCGGCTGGCGAAAAGAAAGACGAGGCTTTTCAAAACTGCAGTATTTTTTGCCTTCCGTCTAAAAACGAAGGTATGCCTATGAGTGTGCTCGAGGCAATGTCGTACGGCTTGGCGACGATTGCGACTCCTGTTGGAGGCGTTCCTCAAATCATCAACGATGGCGTGGACGGTTTCCTGTTTCCGGTCGATGACGTCACTGCCCTGACAGAAAAGCTTGACGTTCTCATGAGTGATAATGCCTTGAAAGAAAGAATTGGCAAATGCGGTCGCGCATGTATCGAGAAGTCATTCTCCCTCGATGCCTATATGGACCAAATCGATACAATTTACGAGATCATTCGTAAATGATTTCGATTGATTTCAGCTATTTAGGTATGATGCGACTATGAGAAAGGTCATTCATTACTGTTGGTTCGGAGGAAAGCCTCTTTCTGATACGGCCGAGAAGTCCTTGGCTTCATGGAAGAGATTTGCGCCTGGATTCGAGTTGAGACAATGGAATGAGGATAATTTCGATTTCGAAACCTGTGAGTGGTCGAGGGATGCCTATGCAGCAAAGATGTGGGCTTTCGTTGCGGACTACGCCAGGTTCAAGGTGCTGCATGAATACGGTGGGATCTACATGGACGTGGGCAGTGAGCTTATCCGCGACATAACGCCCCTTTTGGGCAGCGTTCCCTTCACCGCAATAGAGGAATCCTCGTTGACCGCCACGACCGGGCTGATTGTTGCGGTTGAGCCGCATGATCCTATAATCGAAGCATGCGTTGCCAGGTATGAGTCTATGCAGTTCTCTATCGACCCCGTATTTCTCGATAAGACCACTGTCAACGAGGTGTTCACAGCTGAGCTCGAGACAATTGGATTCAGGCGCGAGGACAAAGAGCAGTCTTTCGGAGGTTGGCGCGTTATGGACTCCAGGGCATTCAACCCCGTGTATGGTTTCGGCGGGTATCATATTAAGCCGTGTACATACAGCATCCACCGTTCTTCGGGCAGTTGGGTCGAGCCCAAGTACCGTATCAAGAGGAGCGTAGTGCGCAAGTGCTCGCCTTTTATTGGCAGGCGGCTTGCGCAGATTCTCGGACGAGTTCTCATGGAGGTGAGCGACGGGGGTTTGATTGAGGGGTCGAAGCGTATCCTCGGTGTTGCTCGAGAGAAGGTCGCGAAAGGACGGGAAGACTAACGTGAGCACTTTCTCTAAAGACACAATCCACTACTTCGGTGCACCGGGTGTGAAATTCGGGCGCCTGATTGGCGATTTTGGGTACCGTTACGTTTTCTACTTGAGGATGTGCCAGGCGGGGGGATTGCGAAAGCTTATTTTCACACTGCCTAGGAAGCACCTTTCGAGGAAATGCGGGCTTGAAATCTCTCCATCAACCCAGATTGGCGAGGGGTTCTATATCGGCCATCCCTATGGAATCACGATCAACGTGGATGCTAAGTTGGGGCGCAACGTCAATATTCACAAGGGGTGCACCATCGGCCAGGAAAACCGCGGAAAAAGAAAGGGCGTTCCCACGATAGGTGACCGTGTCTATCTGGGCATTAACTCCACGATTGCGGGTAACGTTACCATCGGCAATGATGTTTTCATTGCGTCGAATACGTTTGTCAATCAAGACATACCCAGCCATTCGATCGTCATTGGCAGCCCTTGCAAGGTTATTGAAAGGCAAAATGCGACCGAGGGTTACATCATTAACCTGGTTTAGTTCAGTCTTCAGGATAGGTGAAACGCATTTTGAAACATGTAGGTATACTCACATTCTCCAATACTGTGAACTATGGGGCGTCGCTCCAGGCGTGCGCGCTTCGTAGGGCTGTGGAGTCTTTGGGCTGCTACTGCGAAATCCTCAATTATAGCAACAGGGAGCTTGACAACCGCGAGTTGGGTTCGCATTTTTCGCTTAGCCCATCGGGCGCTGCGCGCTACTTTCTGAGGCGGGGGTTCGAACGCCGCAGGGTAGCGGCGTTTTCGCGTTTTGCCGAAGCCAACTTGAATCTTACGAACAAACTCGACCAGGCGGCTCTCATCGATGAGGCCAAGACGCTTGATTGTATTTTTATCGGCAGTGATCAGGTTTTCAACCCTCGCGTTAACGGACACGACCCCGTTTTCTTGGGTGCAGGTATCGCAGATGTTGCTCGTGTCGCCTCGTATGCGGCCAGCTTGGGCGATGCGACGGCCGAGGCAATCGCTGCATGTGATGAGGGCGCTGCGGAGAGGCTCGCCACATTTTCGGGCCTCTCGGTGAGGGAACCCAGCTCCATGGAAGTGCTGCGCGGCATGGGCCTCGAGCCTGTTTTCATGCCGGATCCGACGCTTCTGCTCTCGTGTGACGATTGGTCGGAGCTTGCCGTAGGGGAAGGCCTTGACTCGATTCCCGAGGAATACGTGCTGCTCTACACGCTCAACTCCGAGCAGAAGCTTCTGGACGGGGCCTTGGAGGTTGCGGGGCGGTTAGGCATCCCCGTCGTCTGCCTGCATTACAACACCAAGGATTTTCCTGGCGTGCTTAATTTGAGGGACGTTGATCCCGGTGCTTTTCTGGAGCTGGTGCGTAGGGCGGCGTTCGTGTGCACCGATTCCTTCCACGGCGCATGCTTTTCCCTGAACTTCAATAAACAATTTGTTGTAAAGACCTCTGAAGCCGCCGTTCAGAGCAACGTTAGAATCACCGACCTTTTGGCGCGCTACGGCATCGAGGACTGCTTATACGCCGCTGGCGAGCCGTCGGTGCGCAATGTGGATTACGGCCGTGCTAACCAGATTTTGGATCGCGACCGCGCTAACGCTCTCTCGTTCATCGCTGAGTGCATAGGGCTTTAGGGGCCGGTACTGTCCTATGTTTGCCAAGAATACTTTCTGGAACCTTGTCTACCAGCTGACCGCCGTGGTCGCCGGCTTCCTGATCCCAAAGGCCATCATCGGAGTGTACGGCTCCGAGGTCAACGGCCTGGTGACCTCCCTTACTCAGTTTATCGGATATTTTGCGCTTGTGGAGGCCGGAGTATCGGGTGCGGCGACGTTCGCTCTGTACAAGCCGCTCGCTCAGGGCGATTGGAAGGGTGTCAACATTGTCGCGTCCGCGTCGCGGGCCTTTTACCTGAAATCGGGTGTTGTATTCCTGGTCCTGCTGGTAGGGCTTTCTGTCATCTACCCGATATTTGTTTCGGCAGGCACGCTGTCGCTGTGGGAGATTGCGACATTGACCTTCCTTTTAGGCGCGAAGGTTGTTGTTGACTTCTTCTCGCTCTCAAAGTACAGGGTGTTTCTCACTGCCGACAAGAAGAACTGGCTAATCCAGCTCGCTTCGACCGTCTACACGCTGCTGAACACCGCAATTATCATCGTGTCCTCGCATTTACGTGTGCCTGTCGTGGTGGTCTACGCGCTGGCGCTCGCGGCCGTGTTCGCCCGAAGCGCCATCCTGGCCGTATATACGCGACGGCGCTACTCCGAGTTTGACTGCAAGGTAGATTACGGGGATTTCAAGTTGCCGCAACGCTGGGATGCCCTATTCCTGCAGATTCTGGGTGCGGTGCAGTCGGGTGCGCCCGTTATTTTGGCCACCGTGCTGTGCGGAAACATGAGCGAAGTCAGCGTTTTGGCAGTTTACTTGCTGATTTCAAACGGACTGCAGATGATTCCCAACGTACTGGGTATGGGTCTGCAGGCTTCGTTTGGGCGTCAAATTGCAAATGGCGATTACGAAGCGCTTCGCGCTTCGTACAGGCCTTACAGAGCGTTGGTCTATTCAGTGTCAGCCGTTGCTTGCGGATGTGCCTTTTCACTGATACTGCCTTTTATTGACTTGTATGCAGGGGGGTTCCGCGACGCAGACTACCACAACGCGCTTCTCGGTTTTCTCGTGGTGCTGAATGTGTTCCTCTATCATGGCAAGTCTTCCCAGGGGCTTCTTGTTATAGCCGCAGGGATGTATCACGAGACCAGGTGGCAGACCTGCATACAGGCGCTGATCATTGTTGTTCTGGGCGTCCCTCTGACGATGGGGTTTGGTATCGTAGGCACCATCACGGCTTCCTGCCTGTCGAACGCTTACCGTGTGGTTGATTTACTGTTGTTCGAACCCATCAGGATCTCCGGGGACACGGTGTCGAACTCTTTTTCAGCTTTCGGACTGTACGCCCTGCAGACTGCTCTTATCGCGATGCCCGGATATCTTTTCTCGGGCTTAGCTTGCAACTGGGTTATTTGGATTGCGGTCGCTGCCGTCTTGGTATTATGGGGCGTCGCCGTCGTGTGCGTAACGCTCGCCCTGCTCGATAAGGACGGCTTTCGCTCCATCTTCAAAAGTTTCGTAAGGGATAGATAGCCATGTGTCTTGTATCCTCATCGCAAACCGATACAGCGCCCTCCGCTCAGCGTGGGGTGCGTTTCTCCCTAGAGAATGGATCGATGGTCTTCATCCCTCTGCTCTTCTATGCCTTTTTCTGTCAATCCCTCGCTTCGTCTTCAATCGTGCTTGGTGTATGCCTTGTCATCTCCTTCGCGTCGCTCTCTATACACTTTTTGGCTAATGGGAGATTTGCTAGCAAAAGATTTGGTCTGGAGGTTGTTTGGATCCCATTCTTCATTCTTTTTTATGCGCATAGTCTCGTCTTTGGGGTGAGCAACCTGACGCTACTGGCGGTTTACACCATCGTGTTCGTGTGCATGTACGCTGTCTCGGGCGAGAGGGAGTGGGTGTCTTCGTGTATTGGGGCTCTGGTTGTGTTCGCGGCCGTTCACGCCTTATGCACAATAGCCTTCTGGCTTTTCCCTGTATTGTACGAACCAGTGAAGGCGACTTTTTTCTCTTCTAGCTATATGGCGAGCGATTATCGGTCTGGCTTTACTGCGCATTACAGCACCAATTCCATCTATTTGAGCTTCGGTCTGGTGTGCTGGGCGTGTGGGGTGATTGGAAGAAAAGCTAAGCCGCGAGCGAGAGATGTGGTCTTGGGCTTGGTGTTTCTGTTCGCTCTGTTTCTGACGACGAAGCGTGGGCCGCTCCTCGCATCCGTGGCTGCTGTCTTGGTATGCTATCTCTTCGTTAACAGGGATAAGCTTGCGAGTACGGCGTTGAAGGTCATGATCATTGTTGTATTGGCTATTCTAGTCGTGGGTGTGTTAGCGATGTTCGTACCCGGCATCGAGGCAACCTTTCAAAGGTTTGTTGAGCTATCGGAAGACAAGACAGGCAACGGCAGGAGCGAGCTGTACGATTGCGCCTGGAGTATGTTCTGCATGAATCCCCTGCTTGGGAATGGGTGGGGGTCGTATTCGAAATACGTTGCGACGACGTCGCTTGGCGTCATGTATAACAATATAGGCTTCACGTCGATGAGCGCCCATAACGTCTATTTGCAGCTTTTGGCCGAGACAGGCGTCGTTGGGTTGGTTCTGTTCCTGACACCTGCTGCGGTCACGCTGATCGCAGCGATTCGACGTTCGGCCGCGCATCGCGGTGGAGGACTCTACGGGGAGTCGTTCTGTCTTTGGGCCTGCGTGGGCGAGCAGATTTTCTTCCTAGTTTATTGCTTTTCGGGCAACCCTCTTTACGATCCGCAGTGCTACATACCGTACTTTATGTCGTGCGTCAGCGTGTTTGCTATATGTGGGATCGATACCAAGCGCAAGGACAGGGAGGTCCATGGAAATTTGCAATAATCCGCAGCTGTGCAGCGGGTGCTCGGCGTGCCAATCGGTTTGTCCGCGCTCGGCAATTACTGTGATTGAGGATAATAGGGGATTCTATCGCCCCAATGTGGACGAGGCAAAGTGCGTACAATGCGGTCTGTGTGAGGTCACGTGTCCTGCTAACGGGGGAATGGCGGAGGAACTGAAGAGGGGACCGCTCGAAGTGCTAGCGTACAAGAGCACCGACCAAGAGAGGGTTAAGAGCTCCTCGGGTGCCGCCTTCTGGACGCTGGCGCTATACACGCTTAGCGGAGGCGGCGTGGTGTATGGCGCCTGTTTCGACGACGAGTTTCGGGTTGTGCATAGGCGCTGTGTCACCGAGGACGAGGTGCAAGCGTGTAGGGGGTCGAAGTATTCCCAGAGTCTCATGGGGACGACGTACAGCGAGGTTTATGAGGACCTGAGGCAGGGAAGGTGCGTGCTGTATACAGGTGTCCCCTGCCAGATTGCGGGTCTGCGGAGCTTCCTTTCCAAGAAGAGCTATTCTGGGCAGCTGGTAACCTGTGACCTGATATGCCACGGGACGCCGAGCAACAGGCTGTTCCGCGATTACATCGCGTTTCTCGAACGGAAAAGTGGCAAGAAAGTGGTCGGCTACTACCATCGCCCGAAGGATCGGGGCTGGGGCGTTCACATTGAGAAGGCTGTCATGGAGGACGGCAGCGTACTCTACGACACTATCGAAAGTAACATATGGCAAACGTTGTTCTACAGTAATGATGCCCTCAATAATTGCTGTTACAAATGTTTGTATACCAGCGTGGCCAGAGTCGCTGATTTTACGATTGCTGATTTTGTTGGAGTAAATCGTTGCCGTAGGGAGCTAAATGATGACAAAGGTCTTTCCGTCCTGATGGTCAACAGTGAGCTTGCGGAGAGCATCGTTGGGCAGGGCATTTTCGAGCCTGGGGTTGCGGAGATAACGATCGACGAGGTGATTCCCGGTAACCCTATGCTGCAGAGGTCCTCGGTGCCTCAGGGCGACGTAGGGAGGTTTTGGCGGGCGTACGAAAAACGCGGCTTTGAAGGCGCGGCGCGCTATGTGGGAGCCTACGGGTTCGTCAAGACCGCAAAAACTCTGGCTAAGCGCCTTATGGGTAGAGACTGACAGAAAGAAAGAGAGTGCACTTCCTTTGAGTTTTATGGAGTTCATCGAGCGGGCCGCATGTTGGGTTTACGTTCGCGGCAAACTTGCATTCCTGAAGGGCAGGTTTCCCGGCCAGATAACTATGACGAAGGCGTTTAGGCGGCCCTTTTACTGCCGCGTGTCGGCTATGGGACGCATCAACGTGGCAGAGCGGACCTCGTTCAACTACGGGTGTGTTTTGATTGCCCACGAACGCATCGACATCGGCAAGGGGTGCTTGTTCGGACCCAACGTGCATGTATATGATTTCGACCACGGCATGGCGCAGGACGGCATGATGTATCGCGACCAGCCGACCAAGACCTCGCCGGTCCGTATAGGGGATAATGTATGGCTGGGCGCGAACGTAGTTGTGCTCAAGGGCGTAACAATCGGTGATAACGCGGTCATTGCCGCGAACAGCGTTGTCGTAAAAGACGTACCAGCGAATACATTGTTTTACGAGAAGCGCGAGCGGTGTTATAGAAATCTATAGTAGTCGAGAACGGTTGCGGCGATGCCCTGCTTTAATGGGTGTGTAAGTGATTTTGCTCACCGCAAAAAATAGTGGCGCTTATCGAATGGTTGAATTATGTTTTGAGCTTCAAGATAAACTGGCTGATTGCTTTGCCCGAGGATGAAGTCAAGACATTTCCAACGCCTCGGATGGTACATAGCGTAGTAGCTACTTTGACTTCTGGTGGACCATGGCACTTCGTGCGGCCTTAGGCGATGTCATTGACGGTGTCTGCCCGGAGTCGCGTATGGACGCTCGCTATAGCAGCCCAAGCTTTAACTACGTACTGCCCATTAAAGACACCAAGCAACTGGCGGCGAACTACAAGGACGCTCTGCGGGGCTTGATCAGGCCATCGATGACTCTCGCTGCGTTGCGTACGCGTGCAATTTGTTCAGGGGGGGATTAAGCTTGCTGCTGTGTGGAAAGGTCGAGGATGGATCTGAACGTTATCGTTCAAATTGTTGCCTGCGCGCTTGCTACCTTGTGTAGTATCGGCGCGATAGGGGTTGCTGTCTGGACCGTCCGTGAGAGTCGGCGGCCACAGCCTGTCGCCTTCCTTGAACACGTTCGCGAAAAGTCGTGTGTCCTGTTCGTCATCGAGAACTTCGGTACTGGAGTTGCCCAGAACATTGAGATCAGCGGGTTCGATTACGCTCTGGTGGGCGAGTGCGAGAAGGAGAATGTAAAACGCAGCTTCGTTGAAACAGGTATCCCCATGCTGGTTCCTGGTGCCCGGAGGGATACTCTTCTGCTGGGCGGAGCAAACGATATGGGTAAACGGCTCGACGTCTCTTGCTCTGTGACGCTGCGCTATAACGAGCGTGGGCTGCTAGGTAGGTCCAAGCGTCGTGAAGAGGAATTCTTGCTGGATATGGGCTCGTTTGCCGGGAGCTTATACACGATGAGCGATTTTCACAATTTGGTCGTAGCTACCAAGAGCATGGCCGAGTCGTTGAAGAAAATGAGCAGGTAAAGGGGCAAGGCGAGTAATGTAGCGCGGTTTCATAGTTTTTCTGCCTTTTCGGGTGCTGCCGGTTCGTCTTCTGCAGGAGATAGCCACTAATTCAATTGAGAGGCTGACGTCGCGCAATTGATGGTTTAGGTTCTTCGCGTTTCTGTCGATCCCTTCCCGCAATTTAAACCGGGTTGAGGGGATTTCCTTATCCTTGGGCAAATCATTCGTTACGGGTTAATGATCGCTAGCTATCGGGGTGGCAATCGGCGGGGCCTCTTTCGTCGAGGGTGCCGCTCGCCCTTAGGGTACATTCAAAACTCCTGTTTCGTTTCTGGGTAGAAGCGTGTCTACGAGGATGGGCTGCACTCGCTTATAAGCAGTATATTGGACTGAGCGGTTTTCTATCCTGAGCGAGTCCAGCTAGGGCATAGGACTGAGAGGGGGTGAGTCCGGGGTTCTTATGGCAACTAGATAACTGCACGAAATGCTATATTGACTAGCGGATCAAAATAATCCTCGGATGGATGGGTCTCGGTCAATTCAGGAGATCGCTTGGTTTGGCAGCTTGGCGATTTCTAGCGAATGGCGTGTACTATCTAGTAGTCACGGATCGGGTGCTAGATCGACCTTCTGCTAAGGTGGGGCTGTTCGAGGCATCACGTAAGCGCCATGAATCTCGAATGGGGAGAGGATGGTGCTTGAAGAATGGGTATTTGCCCTAACCCACTAATTTGCATCATCTTATTGACTTGGGATGCCGGAGACTGGTCGAGGGGCGCTGTCTTTACTTGCTGTAGATGAATCCTGCAGGGGTAATACCTGCGATCTTGAATTCTCGCAGTAGCTGTTCGATGTCGGGATAAGTCGTAATTTCTTCTTTTACGAATATGGCCACGGCGCCTTGCTTACGCCCTTCGAGCAAAGCGCTAGTTGAAGTTTGAAGACTCGGCATAGCAAGCAGCGTAAGTTCACAACCTTGGGTTCCTGCGAGTGATTGGACGGCTTCGCTTGCAGCCTCATCGATATTGCCCGCAGGAATCAAGGCCGCCGTGTTAGGTGCGTTTTCGTTTTGTATTGAAAGAGCGAGGTTCGTAACAATGAGCTGGTTGGTTGCCTCACTCGCGTCGATGGTGCCAAGATAGGGCAACTCGCCTGTCTCTTCGATGGGACGCCAATCGTGAACACGGCGTTTTGCAGAATCAATAATAATGATCGCGCATAAGGCAATTAACAGTCCGCCAAGAAGCCCCATCAAGCCGAATTTTTTTGCACTAGGTGCTTCGTTTTTGGCGGATGATGCGTGCGTCACCTTTGTGGACTTGGCCGCCTCTTGTTCCTCTGCGGTGCTGGCGGTGTTGTTTGCAGTAGCATTTACTGCATTAATGCACGTTTGTGCGCTAGAACCTTTAGCGGTGATGGTGACGGAGGCGTTGCCGCTGCTGGAGGTAGCTTTAACTGTGATGTTGCTTGTTGTCTTTTCCTGAGCAATACCTGATGCGATGCCGGTAACCGCATTAAGGCTGCCATTGGAGACAGCGACTGTGGCGGAAGCCGACCACTGCGGGTTGTATTTTGCATACAGTGCAGTACCGCCGAAGGCGAGAGCGAAACACAGGATGGGAACGGCGAGAACCCAGACGATGTTTTTCTTTAGCAGCTTGAGTAATTCTAGCAAGGACATCTGAATCTCCCCTATATGAGCTTGTGGCGGCAGGTCGCATATTGATGCGCTTGATAGTTGATCATTTGTATGATACCGAATGGGACGTTAGAATAACATAATCAGTTGGGTATCAAGTAAGATGCCGCATCGACGCCGCAGCGATTTTCGTCGCGCGGCGTTTGTGCGTTCTTGTTTAAGGAAGAAAGGTGCTTGATGAAAAAGACCATGAAGCTGATTGCCGCTGCGGCGGCATGTGTGCTGTTCGTTTTCGCCGCGGTGGGGTGCTCTTCCTCGTCTTTGGGATCTTCGGGCGCAGCGTCCTCTTCGTTCAGTAGTGTTTCCGAGCCGAAGCAGGCTGCTGTTGACACGAACCCTCATTACGTTTTGGTCATAGGTGACGACACATGGGAAGATAACAAGCCGGGCCGCGCCGACCTTATGATGCTGATGCGCCTTGATTTCGACAAAAATCAGGTCACCCTGGTTTCGGTTCCGCGTGACACCAAGTACGTTGACGCTGACGGTAACATCATGAAGCTGAACTTCGTGTACCGCGATCATGGTGCCGAGGCCCAGTGCAAGGCCGTCTCCCAGCTTGCTGGCGTTGACATCTCCGATTACGTGGTAGTCGGGTTCGACGGCTTCCAGAAGATCGTCGAGAACTTCGGCGGCGTCGACGTTGACTTGCCGTATGCGCTTTCCTATAACTTCTATACCAAAGATTTCCCGGATGAAGAATACGACGCCGGTCAACAGACGCTTACTCCGTGGCGTGCGATGGCCCTTTCCCGTGCCCGCACCGGTTACGCCAAGTACGACCTCGACCAAGACTCCGTGCGTCAGGTGGTCAACCGCCGCATGATGGTAAGCCTGATGCAGGCTGCCTACGCCGACCCTTCCAAGGTTGATAACGTGCTCGAGGCGCTTCAGGGCTCTATCACAACCAACATCCCCGTGGACACCCAGGTTGCATGGGCCCAGGCTCTTGCCAAGGACGCTGGCGAGATCACGGTGTACGGCACCAGCGGTCCCTTCGACGGCGACATCGACGAAGAGTCGCAGCTGTTCCTGGTTACCCTTGATCCCCAGAATTGGAAGAACCTGATGTCTGCTGTCGACGCCGGTCAGGATCCGACCGATGCAACCGAGGTGTATGCTGCCGGGCTTGAGTCTCCCAAGGCTCCGATTGCTCAGACGTTCAAGATCGCTTTGTAGCGAACACGGCGATTCGTCCTGGCGACACGTCATATCCTCATCTGAGCTAAG
>ERZ1026880.870-NODE-870-length-14057-cov-56.351093_pt1 | contig 14057 bp, 15 predicted proteins | sample MGYA00380170_ERZ1026880 | MGnify/ENA primary metagenome ERZ1026880 (study PRJEB33269, sample SAMEA4719806) | human gut metagenome | biome: human-associated habitat; feature: organic feature; material: feces | place: Cameroon | collected 2013-10 ...
CGTGGCTCAGATGCCACAGGTTCTTGTCCTTGGAGTAGTTGGTCTCACGGTTGATGCGCAGGGGAACGTTGTGTGCTTCGGCGTAATCGATCTCCTGGTCACGGCTCATGATGTCCCACTCACGCCACGGGGCGATGATGGCCATATCGGGGGCCAGTGCTTTCAGGGCCAGCTCAAAACGAACCTGGTCGTTGCCCTTGCCGGTGCAGCCATGGCAGATGGCGTCGGCGTTTTCTTTCTTGGCGATCTCAGCCAGTGCCTTTGCGATGCACGGACGAGCATGAGAGGTGCCCAGCAGGTACTCTTCGTACTTGGCATCGGCTTTCAGGCAGGGCCAGATGTAGTTCTCAACGTAATCTTTCTTCAGGTCCAGAACGTACAGTTTGGAAGCGCCGGTCTTCAGGGCCTTCTCTTCCAGGCCGTCCAGCTCGGAACCCTGGCCAACGTCAGCGGAAACGGCAACGACTTCGCAGTTGTTGTAGTTCTCTTTCAGCCAGGGAATGATGATGGAGGTATCCAGACCGCCGGAGTAAGCCAAAACAACCTTTTTAATATCTTCCTTTTTCTTTTTCATAAGAACTGCCCTCTTTCTAAAAACTCTGTCCGCCGAAGCGACTGAATATTTATTCATTTCATGCTTCTTATTATACACGCCCTGCAACAAATTGCAACACGGCATATTGCACAAGGAAGTTTCAACTTATAAGTGTAACTTTGTTCTAAAGTTTGCCTTTTGCGGCGTAAAGGGAAAAAACAAAACGGACTATTTGCATTTTTATTCATAAAATTGAATATTTGCCACATAAAGCCCGCATATCGCAGTTGAAAAAGGATGCAGAAAAGTGCCAAAGGGTACAAAAAAGCTCTTCCCCACAAAAACGGGGAAGAGCGGAGAGGAAAAGATGATGACAAGTTGGGAGGATTGATCCTGCAAGGGTAGGACGGTGGCGCTTTGTCCCGGCAAAGTTATTCTTTGCTGGCACATTCGGCGCAAACGCCGGTCACGGTCAGGCAGTGGCCTTCAATACGCAGGCCGGGAACATTTTTGATCAGGGCGTTCAGCTCGCCTTCCGGCAGATCAAGGTTAATGATCTTGTGGCACTTGCGGCAATAAAAATGCTCATGGGAGTTGGGGTCCCAGTCAAAGCATTCGGCACCGCTGATCATGCCAACGCGGCCGATCATATCGTTATCAGCCAGGGTGTTCAGATTGCGGTACACCGTGCCCAAGCTGATATGGGGGCAGCGCTCACGGGCATAACCGTAAATCTGCTGCGCAGAAAGATGCTCTTTATGCTCTTGAATGGTTTCCAGAATAATCTGGCGCTGCCAAGAATATTTCATAGTGAGTGTTCTCCTTAAAGTTACGGATGGTTCATCTTCGACACACTTTTAACGAACGCCGATTTTTAACTTATTTTAACACTGGGGTACTACTATGTCAATATATTAAATGCGAAAAATCCGCAAAAAGTTTCGTAGCTTAAAATAAAATGAACAAACCGGGTAAAACCCGAAAAAATGAAGAATTTTGTACTGCACTTTATTGCGCTATTGTTGTATAATGCAGGAACAAAAATCGGAACAACACCGGGAATGGCTGCCAGCTGATGCCCGCAAAGCCTATGGCTGCGCTATTTGTGCCGCAGCACTGCCGGTACAGAAAAGGGAGAAAAAAACTTTTTGAAAAAATTCAAAAAAATGCTTGACAAATGGTGCCGAAACCCGTATACTAGTGGAGCACCGTTTGAGATGCAAACCACATGGCGGTATAGCTCAGTTGGCTAGAGCATTCGGTTCATACCCGAAGTGTCACCGGTTCAAATCCAGTTACCGCTACCACATGATACAAGATTTCGCTAAAATACTTGGGGGTCGGTTGCAATAGTAGCCGATAAGTTGCTTGCTGTTTTAGCGAAATCTTGTATTATAAGGCCCGTTGGTCAAGCGGTTAAGACACGGCCCTTTCACGGCTGTAACATGGGTTCGATTCCCGTACGGGTCACCAAACTAAGCCTCTGATTTTCTTCGTTGATGCGTTGAAAATTGGAGGCTTTTTCGTTGCCCACTTCTTTTGTACCACAATCGTACCACACTTTTGAAATAAATGCAAGGCCTGTAACATGGGACCAGGATTGCCACGGAGCAAATTATAGCCGTGACAATCCTGCTTTTTTTGTTTCTGTTGTTCCTCTGAAAATTATAAAATCGTGGTTTGGAAAATCGTCAAGGGGCTTTTGCGGCATATCCTCGCCCTTATAAAATTATGGCTGCGGTATTCCACAGTCCCCTTGACAATTTTCAACCATCGCTTTTTTCCGCTGATCGCGGAACAACCCGCAACCCCTTATCCCGAAGGGATAACGAAAGCCGAGTTTGAAAAACGAAAGTGAGGAACACGAAAATGAAAGAGACTGTCAAAACAAGCCGAACCGCAGGTTACCTTGAGAAAATTTTCAGAGCTGTAAACGCCAAATATTTCGGCGGGCAGTTGGAGGAGCCTATCATCACGATTCAGAGCACGCCCAAAGCCTACGGACACGTCACCGTAGCCAAAGCATGGCAGAGAGGCGATACCACCCGGCACGAGCTGAACATTGGCGCGGGTACACTCAATCGGGACATCGTTTATGTCGTATGCACTTTGGTCCATGAGTGTGTCCATCTTTGGAACCTCCAAAACGGCATACAAGATTGCAGCAGGGGTGGGGCGTATCATAACAAGCGATTCAAGGAGGCTGCCGAAGCCCGTGATTTGAAAATCAGCTACGACCCGCGTATCGGGTGGAGCATCACAGAGCCGACCGACGCGCTGTGCGAATTCATTTTAGAGCAGGGCTGGGAGGATATCCAGATGAACCGAATGGAGAACAGCTACACGCCGCGAGGCAGAGGCGCAGGAGACGCCGCAGGCAAGCCGACAGGGACCAGCAACCCCAATAGCCACAGCATCAAATATGTCTGCCCCTGCTGCCGCAACAGTGTACGGGCAACGAAGGTCGTCCACATAAAATGCGCTGACTGCGACATGTTGATGGTTGCGCAATAGCAAGGACCGGGAGCCGAAAAGCTCCCGGTTTTTTCGTTTCAAAAATTTAGGCCGCAAGCGGTCATGACAAAAAGAGGACGGCGCAGGTCGTTGATAACGACTGCGCCGTCCCCATTTTTGCAGCATTTCCAAGAGTTTTTTTGATGTCAACTCCTCAAAAAGCGCCACATTCTATTTCTACGATTTATCGTCTAAAAGCAGGAACCGTCCCCATTATCTTTCGGAGATTAGCACCAACCGACCGCGTGTTCTTCGGGAGGACAGCCATTATCAGTAGGACTGGAAATCACAGGACCACCCCAATCCCAGCTGCCATCGCCATTGCCACCGGAATTGGACCCATCATTGTCCCCACCGCTCGGCTGAGACGGCTCAGGATTGCTCGGCTGAGACGGCTCAGGATTGCTCGGCTGTGCCGGTGCCGGAGCAGCAGGCTACGGATTGCTGGGCTGTACCGGCGTAGCGGGAGCAGACGGCGTAACTGGCGCGGTCGGTGTAACAGGTGCCGGGTTGGAAGGCGTCACAGCAGCGCTGTTGCTGGAACTGCTCTTGGTATAGGTCTTGTTACTGGTTGTGGCCTTCTTCGGTTGCTCAACAGTCACTTCGTAGTTGGCGCTCTCCTCACCGGCAGTTGCAGTGATGGTTGCATTTCCGGAGGAAACAGCAGTTACCTTCCCATTGGAGTCAACGGTAGCAACCTTCTCGTCGCTGGACGACCAAGTGACTGCCGGGTTGGTAGCCTCTTCCGGTGCTACGGTAGCTGTGATGGTCACCGTGTTACCGACATTGAGGATGCCTTCGGTCTTGTCGAAGGTAATACCCTCCACCTTGGTGGTGACAGTTACCTTGGTGGTAGCGCTCAAACCATCTGGCACAACGCCGAATGCGAAGTCGAGATTGTCCGGCACCGTGACAGTTTCGGAATTTTCGCCTTCCGTGGGCGTTTCCTCATCCGTTACAACTGCAGCAGCTTCCTGTGTAGCTGTCTCGGCTGTTGCAGGAGCATCTGCAACAACATAGGTAGTAATGGTGCATTCGCCGTCAGCGACTGCCGTGACAAGGCCATTCTCATCTACGGTAGCTACGCTTTCATCGCTGGAGGTATATGCCAGCTTTACCTCAGTCGCGTCTTCCGGCACAATTTTGGCATCCAGATTCTTGGAATTCTCGCCATTCGTGACAAGCTCCAAGGCTTCGGGTGCTTCTACACCGGTGGGTGTGATGACGACCTTCACATGAGTAGTGGAGGAAATGTTCACATCCTTTGCGGAAGCCGTGACATCAGCCTCACCTGCACCGACTGCAGTGATGAGACCGGTGGCATCGACCGTGACGACCTCTTCATCGGAGGAGGTCCACTCGATGGTGAGCTTCGAGGCGGCCTCGGCAATCTTTTCCTGCTCGGCTTTATCGTCCGTGCCGTACTCGATTTCCAGCTGCTGCGTCTCACCCTTTTCCATCACTACATTCGGAGGCAATCCGATGGAGTTGATGTCAACACCGCATCCAACCAGCGACAGTGCCATTGCTGCGGCGGCAATGACCATCGACATGATTTTCTTCTTCATATTCAATTTTCTCCTTCCCGGCCGACGCTCTGTTGAGGCGCGTCGGCTCTTGATTTTCAGAGCGTGGGGACGGGGGAGATCGCTACGCGACTCACCGTCCCCGACGCGTTCCGATTTTAGCTTTTTAGATAGCTTTGCAGCGCAGCGGCCACCCGGGTCTGGGTAGCTCCGTCCCATGCCGAAAAACTATCCGGGGGAAAGTTCTCACCAAACACGTCGGTGAGTTCCCAGGTCGAGACCGGGACACCGTTCTGGACCTTGACGAGAGTTGGCGCATGGATACGTTTTTCGCCTACTGGGATTGGATTTTTATTATCGTTGGAAACGGTGTATTCGTCGAGGCAGTTGTCCAGCCACGTCAGCAATCCGGCGTAACCTTCCCCCGCTGGTTGTGTCTGCACGGGGGCAGCAGCTTCTGTACTGTAGACGTACCTATCCCGATAGCTGTCTATCTGGCAATATGCCACTGGGAGATTTTCTGCGCGGGCAACATCTGCCAGCACTGGTAGCAGATTGCGGCAAAAGGGGCAGGTCGGAAATGCAAAGATGATGATTCCGTTCTGTATTTCCCGCGCTTCCGTTGCCGTCACCGGAGACAACGTGTTGTCGTAAGGTAAATCTACATTGCGGTAAATTTTACCTTCTGCGTCAGGGACTGGTCGCCCGTTATAAGCCGCGTAGCTCCGGGCTACTGTTGCCCCCGGCAAACCATAAAAAAGTATCAGCGCCGCCAATCCAAGCATTCCCGCGACGTATGCCAGACCCGACACCACGCGGGGAATTTTCACCATACAATCCCACCTTTCCCGATTTGATACCTTTATTATAGCAGGATTCGCCATAAGTGCAAGAAAAAAATGCGTCTCTATGGAGACGAATTTTCCCGTGGTAATTCGGTACAATATTTGTAATTTAGATTGCGGTGGTGATGGGTGAATGCTGTTGCAAGAGGCAATTAAGCTGCGGATTTTGGAGCTTGCTGCCGAGCATGGTTACAGTGTGAACAAACTGGCGGAGCGTTCCGGCATAGCACCTTCTGTGCTGAAAAAGACAGTTAAGCCATACGCCACGATTAAAAATACTTCCACCGAATTGATTGCGCGGATATGTGTTGGATTGGAAATCCCGTTTAAGACTTTTTGGGACAGTCCGCTATTTGATAATGTAGAAACTCGGCAACAAAAAGAGGACGAAAGCCTGTGAAGGTTGACGTCCTCTTTTGATGTTTACAATTCAAAAACAGGGGGAATCAGAAGGGATAATTTTCATTGTCAGTGATAGACATATAGTCTGACGAGGAGGGGGCCTCTACGGGTTCGTCCTTGAGGAAATAGTTTGCAATTTGCTTTTCCTCGACGGTGTTGATGGTCCTTACTTCCATGCCGTCTTTATATACAATAGATTGCCGCACCACGTAGCCGTCCTCAACGGGGACGGTATCGTCTTCCCAGGTGTACGTGATTTCCACACCGGGAAACCAGGCGGACAGTTTTTCAATAGCGATGCAGGCAGGGGTGCGATGCGTGGCAAAAGCAATGCAGTTTTCCGACACCTTTGCATAAGCTACCGCGTTTCTATCCGTTCCCCAATGACCTTTACACCACTCGTGATAGTTGGGGTAGCCATATGCTCGACGATTCATTACATACCTTTTCCCAAGCCGGAACAAACGCTGCTCCTCACTGCCGAGAAGTTTCAAAAACGCAATCTCGTTTTCGTGGGAAGGATTTTTGTATGTAAAGCAGAAAAATTTGTAGAGCTTTTCAGCGCGGTTACTTTCTGCACAGTCATCAACGTCGAGTTCGGAGGGGAGCCGGTCGAGCCGGTTGAAATCGACACGGGCGGAATCTTCGCACCGAATGTGGCTCAGAATGCCGCGGGCCTCGTTGAGGGGAGCATCAACGATGAGGGTTGCATAGACGGGACACTCAGAATAGTTTTTCATAATAGTATTCCTCATATTTGTATCACAGTTCACAGCAGGCGGCGGCGAATGTCACCGCGGGCCAGACCAGTGAGCCGTGAGAGTTGTGTAATGCTGACACCTTCCTGGTTGATGAGGCGGCACAGCAAGGGAACGACGGCAGAGTCGGGGTAGTATTGGATTTCGTGACACTCCATGCCCGCCGTTGAACGGATAAAATCGCGAAGTTCTGCGTCTGTGAAGGCTGGGAGAGGAACGTCCTCCAAAAAGCCGCGGGCATTGTGCTCCGGCTGCTCGTGGTATTGGCGAAGACTTTCCCGGTCACGCAGCGAAAAGGCGTAGCTTATATCGACATGACAGAGGGACTTTTCACGGGGGTCGAAGTAGTCCCGATAGCTGCTCCATTGGTAGTCCTGCATCTGCTGCACCAGTCCGGCCGCAACGGGGTTGCGGTGGATATAGCGCAGGACTCGGAGAAAGTAGCCTTTGGTCGTGACGGCCTGGGACTTGAAGCGGCCTTGAAATAGCGGCCCGGTCCGCTGATACCGCCTATTATAGTAGGAGACATAGCGGACCCCCACGGCTTTCATGACGCGCTGCAGGGCGTCATCATCGGCTTTTGCCAGCAGATGAAAGTGATTGCCCATCAGACAGTATGCAGAAATCGTGAAGTCGTCGTCTGCGCAGAATTCCAGAATGTGGAGAAAATTCAGACAGTCCGCGTCGTCTGCAAAAATTGCCATACGGTTGACGCCGCGCACCATGATGTGATAGATGCCCGTGGCGGACAGCTTACGAGCTTTTCTCGGCATTGGGCTGCGCCTCCTCGGATTGCTGTTGTACATTCCATTCATCAGGGGCATAGATGATGCACTGGATAATGCGGGAAGCGTCCCCGCGGGTCATCTTGTGGGTATCGAGTTTATAGTCGGGGTCAAGTTTCTTAATCAATTTGACCTGTTCGCTGGTGATGGGCTGGTGGTCCCACTTATAGCGTTGCGTCTTGTCCCAGATGTGCTGCTGTTGGACGTGTTTTTGTCTGAGGTCCTGGAACACATAATCGAAGACAAATTGCAGCGGAACAGCGGTTTTGGAGCAGTTTTTGTTCTTGCGCAAGTAGACCATGCCATTGGTCAGCGGCTTGCTGATGCGGTATGTGACATTGGGGATAGGCAGGATATAGCCGCCGTCATTGAGCGCGATCCATGCGACATCGTGCATTGTATAACCTTCGCCAAGTGCCATGACGTCCACCTCCTTTTGTGTATCAATCCAAGTATCGGGGATTTCGTCCCCCGTCAGGATTTCGACGGGGTCGTCCTCGTCCGGTCCTTTTTGTTCGGTCGATTCTTTCTCCGGCTTCGGAGCGGGCAAATCCTTGCCGATTAAGGTTGCAGCGGTGCAAATCGGCATAGCGGACACACCCACGCAGTCAATCACCTTGCAGGATTTTTTGCCGGGATAAAGGCGTAGACCGCGCCCCAGCATCTGGGCGTATAATCCCACGTTGGTGACCGCAATCGGACGAGCCAGGAGGACCGTTTCCGTGATGGGCAAATCAACGCCTTCGGTCAGAACAGCAAAGCAGACGAGTACCTTAATCATGCCAAGCTTGTAAGCCTCCAACAGACGGTTACGGTTCTTCGTCGTTCCGTTTATGAAGGCGGCGGTGCTGGCCCCGTGCTGCTTATTGAGCATTGCGGTCACATTTTTGCCTTCCTCAATCGAGGGGGCAAAAATGATAGTCTGACCCCGGGCGTTTTTATTGTATGCTTCGGCGATCCCGGCTGCGGTGCCCGACATGACGCGGGCAATATCGGCGGCGTCATAGTCGCCGGTGTCCTCCCGATACTGGACTGTGCCGAGGTCATATTTCAGGTCAACCTGGCAGGCCTCAATGGGGCAGAGGTAACCGTGCTCAATACCATAGAGTGTATTGTATTCGCAGAGTATGTCATCGAAGGCCACGTCCAGGCCGATGCCGTCGCCACGAATTGCAGTTGCCGTGAATCCGAAGCGGGTTGCGTTTCTGAAGTAGTCAAAAATTTTGCGGTAAGTAGGCGCAGCGCTGTGATGCGCCTCGTCGATGATAATGGTATCTATACTGTAAGGGTTGTATTTTTCGAGCCGTCCCACAAGGCTCTGCACCGATGCACTGATGATGGGTTCGCCATCGGCGTGAGATGTGCCCTGTTCAATTCCGCAGGGCAGGTCCTTGAGGTATTCCAGCGGCTGCTTTACCAACTCTTCACGGTGAGAGAGAATCAGGACATGGTGGTCGTTTCCCAGTACGTCCCAGCGGACAAATTCCGTGAAGATGCGGGTCTTGCCAAGGCCCGTTGCAATGGTGCATAAGGCGGCGTTGCCTTCGTAAGCTTTCATACGCCGAAGGGTTTCGGCCTGATAGGGTCGCAGCGGGGGCGGCCAAGGGCCGTCCCTTGCGCGGTTTGCTGCGCAGTTCATTAGTAGAATTCTTCCACAGGCTGGAAGCCACGGCCTTCGAGTTCCAACTCCATGCGGAGTTGCAAATAGACCTCTGCCTCAGCATGAGACATATAGAATTTGTACTCAGTGTCCGTGTCGCTCAGGTCAAACAGACCCTCAACGATGAAGACAGAAGCTGTCGGGTCAGAGTAGATGCGCTCCTCCCAGAGAGAGTCCTTGCCAGCCGGGGTGTAGTGCATCCAGTGGGAGACGCCACGGAAATTTTTGATATCCCGTACCTGTAAGTCTGCCAGGGGGTGTTTCTTCTGCAGGGCGATGTTGTAATCGCGGAGTTTTTCCATGATGGTCATAATGCGTACCTCCAAAATTGAGTGTTGACGTTCAAACGGATTATGTAGAGATTATCACGGGGGCAAAGTGGTGATGAGGCCGTCGCAGCCATCGACCTGACGAGGAGGAGCGTCGAGGATTTCTGGGTTTCCTTCGCGGGTGATGGTATCATTCTCGACATAACTGCGGATTCGGCGGTAGTTATCCAGATTGCTGGAAGTCAGATGCAATACAATACCCGGAGGACCATTGCGCAGCAGATTTTCACTCCGTGGGATAATGCGGTCTTCCATGAGCGCGTCAGACAAAGACGGAATGAAGCCGTCGACGATCAACAGGTAATCGCCCTGCTTTTCGCCTGTATATAAGTACTCTGTGCGACCCTGTTCAGGGTGCCAAGCGGTTGAAAGCCTGTAGGACTGCGGCGTGGACGGCTGCACCGAATCATAAATTTCATTGAGAAGCAGATGCCCCTCGTAGTCAAGAAGGATAGAAAGAGGAACCATAGTAAGCCTCCTGAGGTGGATAGAGATGTGAATTACTGTATCTATAATTATCTGCAGTTCGCACGTGCGGTCAACACTTTTTTACGAAAAAATATCGATAATACGAATAAACGAAGCGGATAACGTCTGTACGAATTGCAGGATAATTATACGAAATACAGGAGGTTACCGAAGGTACTGGTCGCCAATGAGGAAGGCCTGGAAGACCGTATTGCTGCCGCTGAGGTCGCGCATGATAAAGCGACCTTTGACCGAAGGAAGGTCAGCGGCAGAACCGTCGCCCATGATGACGATGGAGCTTTGGTCGTCCGCTGCGTGGGCAGAAATACGGCAATCAAGCTGAGCTTTGAGGCTGCCGGGAATGCTCAGTGTGTCAGCCCGTTGAGTGCAGATAATCAGGTGCAGTCCATAGCTGCGGGACTTACGGCCAAGGTTGGTCAAGAGATTAAGGATCTTTGCAATGGTGTCCTTTTCGGCTTTGCTGCGACCGGTTGCGTCAAGTATGATGGAGGCCTCGTCCACAAGTAAGATGCAACGCGGCAGAGGGGAAGACGATACCTTATTATATTCGGAGATATTGGCGACCCCAGCGGTGAGGAAAAGTTTGCTGCGTTCGTCCATAAGGGAGTGCATATATTCCAACTGCTGCAGGAAAGAATCCTCGTCAGTGACAAGGGTACACCCTTGACGTAGAGGACTGGGATAGTCAAGACCTTCCTTCCAGTCGGCGATGATAAGGTGGGCACCTTTGCGCAGTATCTGAGCCACAAGCAACTGAGCAAGTTTGCTTTTGCCAAGACCAGTTGCACCGCAAATTAACATATGAGGACTTTTGGTGAGGTCAATCGTGATGGTGCGTCCTGCAGCGTCCAGACCAAGTTGCATCACAAAATCTTCTTGTGAACAAGAACCGTCCCACTCGCAGATTGCGGGATAGGCAGCAGTGCCCGGTACATACTGTATACGGATTTCGCTGGGCCGGTCCGCGGGGAGAATATCCAGAATTACAATATCTAAGGCAGTTTCCAGCTTGCCACGCCAGTCCTGCCAGTCGGTGAGCGTGAGGCCCCGTCCAAAAAAGACAAGTTCACAGATATTATTTTCTCGTTTGGTGTACTGTATTGGCAGGGGAACTTCATACGCATAATTGACGATAAATCTATATTTGATTTTTCTTTTTTGGGTAAGTTAGTCTTTTGTATATCTTTATTTAATTGCGTTGGATTTTCCAACGTAGGTTTTTCCTGCGTAGGTTTTTCCAACGTTGGATTATCCAATGTTGGATTTTCCAATGTAGGTAAATCCGATACAGGCGGGGTCTGCGGCTGCTCAAAAATCACATAATCTGCGCCGCGCAAGTGTCCTTTCTCGTCGCGTTCCCTTGAACGCACGATATACCCGGCGCGTTCCAGTTCCTTAACGGCTTCCCGGATAGCGTCGATTTTCTCCCGGTTGATAAAGGACAGCCCCGCAAGGGTGTAGTCCCAATCCTCTGGCAAGGACAGCATTTGCGATAACAGCCCTTTTGCCTTTAGGGATAGCTCCTTATTGCGTAAGTGGTGGTTGCTCATAACCGTATAGCCCTTGTTGCGCTCCACTCTGAAAACTGCCATAGCTTCATCACTCCTTTGCTGCATACCTGTTACGCAATAGAAACGCGATTTTGAGGGTTTAGGTATCAATCCCTTATCCGCTGAAAACCGCGTCCGCAAAGCCGCGTAAATCAAGGGCTTTTTCATGCCTACTGCGTAACAAAAGGCATGAAAAAAGCGGCGTTCCTGTTCTTCCTTGTGGGAAGTGAGAAACGCCGCCTGTGCGGTGCGTTATTCTGCTTCTTCGGCTATGAGGTCTTGTATGACTTCGCCAAAGTCTGCCGTAAAGGAAAAAATGAAGTATTCCAAAACGGCGGGGTCTGCGTCCATAGGCTCGGCTTCCTCGGAAAAGGGCAAGCCCATAAGCCCGTAGAGCATTTTTATGATTTTGAACAGCTTTCCCCGGTCGGCGGGGGTGTTCATGGTAACAAGTACGTCGGTCAAGCGGTTTACGGTTTCCATGTCGCCGCCTGTCGTTACCCATACCATTTCTGCGAATGGCTGCGTGATTGCTCCGGTTACAAGGTTTACCTTATCCTTGCTGATTTCGCCGGACGGGAGTATAATACCCTTGTCTAAAAGTACGTTTTTCATGTCGTCCTCCTATAATTTGTGGTGCCAAAATGGTGCCCGGTCTTACAAAATCATCTTATACGAAGATATGGCAAGATAAATGACGATATGCAGAAAACCTTGATTTTAAGCCATTTTCACAAGGTTTTATAAACACTTGCGCGGGCTTATAAGAAGATTTCCGTCTATCAAATCAATAAAAAATAGACGAATAACTTTAGCGGTACGCGAAGTTATTCGTCTATAATTTAATTGATATTACTCGGCAGATTGACTTTGCATGAGTTTGCGTTTAGCCTTGCCGCGGGCAAGCCTATTTTCAAGCAGAGCATCAAGGCGCTCCGTAATATTATCCATATCTCCGTCCATGGGATGCATATACACCCCATTAACACCGGGATGCGTATGCCCGACAAGTTCTTCGTAAACCCAAGTGCTAAGTTCGTTTTTATAGATTGATGAAAAAGTATGCCGTAGTTCATACGGAGTGATGTAGGGTATACCATTATACTTACAATAGATACTCCATCGTTTGCGGTAACATAATTGTCCGGTATACCCAAAAATACGTTCATGCGGATCATTTGGGTCAACCCTATACATTTTTTGACATCCGAGAATTTCTCGGGTGTGTTTTGTCTGCGGAAAGTCGCGCGCTGCGGTTTCATTTTTTCCGGTGGTGGTGATGCCGTGCGCGTTAATTGCGCGACGTATATGTATATAGTCGTTATCGATATCGCCCCATTCAAGCCCCATTAGTTCGCCGGGACGTAAACCTGTAACGACCTGGAATCGATAGGCATAGATTAAGCTGTCTTGACAGATGGTACCATTATAAGGTACTTGCGATTCTGAGAACAGAATATCAAGTGACGAGACATCAAGTGCCTGTTTTTTACTCTTTTTTGCATTCGCGGGTATCTTGATATTAGTTGTACGCAAGTCGCTCCGGATATCTGATGCATCTAAATAATTGCAGAATCCGGACAAATCGCCGCGTATGTTTTTAAGGGTCTTTTGGCTTAGATTGCGTTTTCGATATGCCGTGTAGATGACCCTTTTCATGTCTTGTTTGGTCAGCAGCATGACAGGTGTTTTACCAATTATAGGCTTGATATGGTTGTCATATCTGTTGCGTATGGTATAGACGTCTGTGGTTTCGAGTTCCTTATCCTGTAGAAAACGCTGAAATAAGGTGTCAACCGTTATGCGCTCACTGACAGAAAATGGGGAAGAACCAGATAACCATGAGGTTGCAGATTGGGCGCAAATCTTTCGCCCCTTTTCACCGGGGACGGTCGAGTAGAAAGATTTTCGGACGCCGTTCTTCTGAACGTTGATTTTCCAGAGGTGTTTTTTCTCGATCCAAGCGGCACGAGAAATCATCTTACTTTGCAAATTATTGGACATGTGGACTCCTTAGAGAGCCGACATCATGCAACCGGCTCAACGAAAATAGTGTAGTAGTCTTCCTTTTTAACATTCAACACTTTTCCGATGCGTGCGATTTCCTCCGCTGTAAAGAGTGAATAGCCATTCATCTTTTGTGACAGGGACTGCGGGGTGATTCCGATAGCTTCCGCGACATCGTAGCATTTCAAGCCTGCGCGGACGATTTCGGAACGCAAATAGAGATATTTGCCTTTCATGATAGTAATTCTCCTTTATATTTTAATGGGGCTTAACTATCATGATATGCAGTTCGCACACTATCGCAAGGGGGTATCACCAACTTTTTTAATTTATTCAAAAGCAGTGAACGTGTACCACGCTTTTTATTTAGGAAGTACCACACTTTGTACCACACATAAATAAAAAAGCCCTTTAATAGGATTCACACTAGCAATAAAATTATCGGTAGTATGTATCTTATTAAGGGGCGATTATATTTTTAGAAAAGTTCGATTCCCGTACGGGTCACCAAAAAGCCTTAGCGTTAGCTAAGGCTTTTTTCTTTTGTATTTTAGTCCTCGTACCACACATTATACCACATCTTTGGCGGTTGGAATATATAAAGTAAAGGCAACACCGCACAATTCCCGCCTAACGGCTTAAGCACCGCTCCGGCGG
>ERZ1026880.878-NODE-878-length-13949-cov-7.581474_pt1 | contig 13949 bp, 14 predicted proteins | sample MGYA00380170_ERZ1026880 | MGnify/ENA primary metagenome ERZ1026880 (study PRJEB33269, sample SAMEA4719806) | human gut metagenome | biome: human-associated habitat; feature: organic feature; material: feces | place: Cameroon | collected 2013-10 ...
GTTATAATATAAACTATGAAAAAACTAATACTAATCCTCGTGTTAATGTTAATACCAATCAGCGTGAATTCGGCGGAGCTTCCGAATGTTCAACTGCAATTGAGAGATTACCACGGAATAATAATTCCGGCAGGAACTTTTATTCCGGTAATGAATACACAAGAAATTTCAACACAAAACTGTTCAGAAGGTTACAAGGTTAAGTTTATCGCAACAAACGACCTTTTTCTTCACGACACAATCATAATCCCAAAAGATACGGAATTTTTTGGTTATATTGAAAAAATCAACGATCCTGTTGTCGGCACAAATGCCGCTATGAAAATCAGGATTTCTAAAATGACATTCACCGACGGATACGAACTTCCGATAAAAGGATATCTATACACTTCTAATAATAATATATTTGGCGGTGGAATGTCAGAACCCGTAAAATACAAACCAATGGCTCAAAGACAAACTAAATTACGTAAAACAACAATCCAAATGCGACCGTCTTATGAGCGAAAAATGGGTTCGCACACAACGATAGAAACTGGTTCTAACGAAATAATCATGTTGACATCACCGGCATGGATTACACACACCTTAACAAATTGACATATTACAATTAATAAAATACAATGTACAAGAAAGGGGTAACTATGAACAAAAAAATCGGATTTATATTAACAGCATTAGTTTTATCAGCAGGAATTTCTTATGCTGCACCAAATTACAGTACGCAACCAAATTCTGAAATTCCGCTATATCAACAAAATTACTACCCTACTCAAACATTGAAGGGAAATCAAACATTAAAAGGTAGCGTTGTAACTGTTCCTGCCGGTCAAAATATGCCGGTTGTTGTTACAACTCCGATTAGTTCTGCCAATATGACAACAGGGCAAACTGTTACTGTTGCATTAGGTTCTGATTTTTACTACAACGGAAACCTTATTGCACCGGCAGGAAGCTCTGTTACAGGAACAGCATTGGAAGTTTCTAAGGCAAAACACGGCAGTATGAACGGAAAACTTCTTTTAAGGTTTACTCAAATCGTAACACCTTACGGCGTTCAAATTCCTATTTCAGCAGTAATTAAAACAACTGACAATTCAGGAGTTTTGGTTGGTGGAACTAAAATGGACGTAACAAAGGAATACGGCAAAGATGTTGCAATCGGAGCCGGAGCCGGAGCACTTGCAGGTGTAATCATTTCACCATTGGCTGGTGGAAACATCGGCAAAGGTACAGCTTTGGCAACAGCAGTAGGTGCAGGCGGTGGCGTTGTTAAATCAATCTGGGATAAAGGAAACGACGTTGTAATTCCTGCAAATTCTATGGTGCAATTGGTTCTTACCCAACCGATTACAGTAAACCCTGCAATATATAACAACAATTATTAGCAAATCGGGTAATAATTTTATTTTTGTTTTAAAATAGAATTATATACGATATCAGATACTGGGGAAAATAAATGTCCTTACTAGGAAAATACACAGACAATTTAATAGAAGATGAAGAGCAAAACGCAGGTTACACAACACCGGCAGTGCTAAAAGACGACGAAGATTTGAGCTTAAAAAAATCAATTTTAATCTCGGCAATTCTTCACCCGACAGCACTCGGAGTATGGGGACTTGTAGTTTTAATCCTTGCAATGATGGGGATTACACTCACCATTTTTGAAAAACCAAAACCAAAAACTAACGATATTGAATTTGTTCTTGTAGACAAGGAAGAAACACCTATAAACAAGAAAACACCTTATCGTGCAGACATAAATTCACGTGCAGGCGGTCATCACGATCCAACAAGGAAGGTATCAATGCCATCACCTGCTCCGGGAGCGCCAAAACAACCGACTCAGGCTTCAAAGCCTAGTCCAAAACCGGCACCTGCTCAAAACCCATTACAAAAAATAGTTAAACAGGTGACACATCAGGCACAAACTCCTGTTCCGGCTAAGAAACCGGCACAGACATCACCTGCTCCTGGACCTAAAAAAGCAGAACAGGCAAAACCGGCTCCACCAACAGCTCGTCCATCTTTAAAACCGCCTACAACTCCAAGACCGGTTGCAAAGCCGTCTTCTCCGTTTGCAGTACCCGTACCAAAAGGCGGAACTGGTACAGGAAGATATTCAACAGGCCCAATTAGCGGTTCAGGAGCATCTTCCAAAGGCGGCGGTGGTGGCGGAACATCATCTGCCGGAAAAGGTTCTCACCTTGCAGGCCCTTCACTTGCTCCAACAGGTGGTTCAGGAACTAAAATTGCCAGAGGTGGCGGTGGCGGAACCGGAGGTTACGGCAACCCAGGACCTGGAAATCCGAACGGCAGACCTGGAATTGATACTGTCAGAGAACCTGATTTTGGACCATACATGCGTGAATTACAAAGACGTATAAAGATGAATTGGGATCCACCAAAAGGTAACGAAAGTAAACGTGTAGTTTTATTATTTAAAATTGCAAAAGACGGACGCTTGTTATCTTGCAGTGTGTTCAAGTCATCAGGACTCCCTGGTGCCGACAAAGCGGCAATAAGTGCAGTTCAAGCAACAGCACCGTTTAGACCGCTTCCGGCAGAATTCAAGGGATCAAGTATTGATATTCAATTTACGTTCGACTACAACGTATTTGGAGCACAAGGATACCATTAAAAATTTTTCGAGCGAAGCGAGCGTAATGAACTTTTCACTTCTCACGTTTCACTTTTCACTCGACTAAGATAAAAATAATCACAAAAGAAAGAGGATAAAATTATGGAACTATTATGGAACTCAGTTGCAATGGACTGGCCGGTATTATTACCAATTTTGATTTGTTCAATTTTGGTAGTCGGCGTTGTAATTAACAGATTTTCTTATTACCAAAAGAACAAAAGAGATGTCGTGTCATTTATTCCAAGACTTCAAAAAGAATTAGCAAAAAACAACCTTGACGGAGCTCAAAACTTAGCTATTCAATGTGGCGGAGTTATTGGCGGTGTTACAGAAGAAGCTGTTCGAATTTTCTCTGAACAGAAAAGTGGATTTTCTCGTTCATTTGATATCTCGGCGTCTTTGGCATCAAGAAAATTGGAAAGTCACTTAACAATCTTAGGTACAATCGGTGGTGTTGCTCCATTCTTAGGTTTGTTCGGAACAGTTGTAAGAATTCTTTTTACGTTCCAAGACTTGGCAGCACAAGGTAACCAATCCGCAGCCGTTGCATCAGGTATTGCATCAGCATTGATTGCTACTGCTTTCGGTTTGGGCGTTGCGATTGTTGCAGTAATCTTCTACAACTCATTCCAATCAATCGTAAAACGTTATGAAGACGACTTCCAATTAATCAAATTGTTATTCTTGAGTTTTGTAGATTCAAACGACGAATCAACAACTCCTAGCAATGCGAATATATCTTTGTAAGAAAGCAGCTAGGCAGCTAGGCAGCTAAGCGACTCAGATGCCAAGAGGCATAGATGCAAAGTCCATTACAAATGCGACTCTCGTCATTGCGAACTATTTAGAAAAGTAAGTTGGATTGATTAGAAAGCCCAACATCATAAACAACTAAACCGAAACGGTCTTTTCACTTTTCACGTTTCACTTCTCACAAACAAATCAGGCATCGCCTGACAAAAAATTAACAAGGAAACCCAAAATGTCAATGAAAAACAGCAAGGGCAAAGAAGCTCTGTTCACAGAAATAAATATCACACCATTAACAGATATCTTTTTGGTACTGCTAATCATAATGATGGTTGTTGCTCCAACATTCCAGTCTAATGATAGTTCCATAACCGTTCCGGAGATAAACAGCGGAGTTTCTATTGAACAGAAAAATGCAACCGTATCAGTTACAAAAGAGGGAAATATGTTCCTCAACGGCACACCTGTTACAGAAGATAGTCTTGCAAGCGAATTGACAAACCTTAAACCGCAACTTGAAAAAGCCGAGCTTGTGGTTAAGGCAGACGAAAAGGTTAAGAGCGCAAAGATTATGGAAATAATGAATGCAGCACAAGATGCAGAATATAAAAAACTAATCGTTGCCGGCGAACCTTTGAGTAAAAAAGAACAGAAAGAATTGGAAAAGGGTAAGCAGGTAGGTGGCTAAATAACTGATTAGAGGCAAAGAGCATAGCCAAAGGATACTAAGATACTAGGGCTCTAAGGCACTAAGGCTAATAGCTCGCTCCGCTCGGAAATATATAGATTTGGCTTTCTAGCCCAACATCATAAACAACTAAACCGAAACGGTCTTTTCACTTTTCACATTTCACTTTTTACAAACAAATTAGGCATCGCCTGACAACAAAACCAACACAAGGAAAAACAAAAATGTCCAGAAACAGAGATACATTCAACGAAATTAATATCACACCATTAACAGATATCTTTTTGGTACTACTGATTATCATGATGGTAATTGCACCAATGCTAGATCAGCAGGGCTTGAACTTGACGGTGCCTGAAAATGTTGCCCAAGAACAAGTTCAGAAAGAAACTAAAATTATGACAGTAATAGTCGATTCTGGGGACAAATATTACATTGAAGGACAAGAAGTTCCGGCAGATGAATTGGAAAGCACTATTAAAGCGCAAGCAAAAAATTATCCGGACGGCGTTTTGATTAAGACCGATGCCGATTCAACCCATGGTGCAATGGTTAAAGTAATGGATAGTGCAAGAAATTCCGGTATTACAAGTATTTCTGTTGACGAAATTTAAGTTCCCGCGCTCAACCAAACCCCAATGGACGAAAGTTCCAGCTAGACATTCCATTCAGGGTTTTTACCGTCAGCAACATCAAAAAACTTATTCATTCGTTCTGCAACAGAAGGTTTTTCATTTGGCTGAAAAATAGTGTTCGGTTTTGTCATATCGACTTGACTTGCAAGCGTATCAAGCTTGTTAATTTTCTCTCTAATCGTTTCAAAATGTATTGCCATATTACTCTTCTCTCTCTTATATATAAGAAAAATTTTTGAACAGGCAAATTTCAAAGAAACGAAATTTGTTTACAAAAGTTTATTTTAAACCCTATACAGACAATATTAACAATAGATTCTGAATAGCAAGAAAATTTATTCTTCGCGAACCACTCAGAATAATTTTCTAAGCTTTCAGAATGACGACTAAAATCTAATGGTGCTACCCACGTACCCCCCTTGTGACAACATACGTCATTCTGAGGACAGCAACAATTTGAGTCCGAAGAATCTAATTAATTCAATACAAAGATTCTTCGCTAAACGCTCAGAATGACGACTAAGGTAGTTGCGAACTCTCGTCATTCTGAAAGCTTAGAAAATTTCCCCAAGCGATTAGCGAGGGGATAAATTTTCTTGCTATTCAGAATCTTTATTTTATTCACATTGTTGGGCTAGAAAGTCCAACCAACACTTCTAATAATTCATCTTCCAACCGTCCATGATAATTTTTTCTGCACAGGTTGTACCACCCTCCGTATTCGTAGTTGTTGTCGTACAATCATCATTTATTGTTTGAATTCTTTCCTCGTCAGACATTTCATCTATTACTCCTCCAGCAACCAAGGCTTCATCCCACTTTTTACTACCATAAGGTGTTACCATTACCGTATCATTAAAATCAAAAACAGCAAATGCAAAAATATCACGTCCAACAGTATTTGGAGATTTCAATCCATTTATATCAACAAACATAATAGAGCCATCCGCCTCATCATAGAAAGATATTATCTCTCCACTTGATGTTGTGCCCACTAAACCTGATTCATCAACACCTAAAAACGCCTCACTAAAAGTACTTTCATCATCTGACAAATAATTTATTTTGTAATTATAAATACTATTGCTTGGCGTAGCACCAACATAGACATTTTCCAGTTTAAAAGTTTTTACCAATTTTTCTTTTGTTTTAGCTTTTGTAAAATCAAACTTTGTAATAGGTGAATCCTCGATTATATCAGCACATCGCAACGTTGTACAACCTTCACTTGCAGCCATTTGCTTAAAGCCTTCATTCAAGGTTGTATAAGTCTTTTTCAACTGATTAACCCAAACAGTTTTTTGATAATTTGCAACAAGTGTCGGCAATGTAACCGCTGCCACAACCCCGATTATACCGAGGGTGATTAAGACTTCCGCCAAGGTAAACGCGACGCGTTTAGCAGCTAAGCGGCTAGGAAGCCAAGCAGCTAAGCTTTTAAAGTAGGTCGGCATTGCCATGCCGACATCAGGTGTTAATTCAGATGCAAAGACGCCAAGAGGCATAGATGCATGGTCTGTTTCGAAAAAGTTCTTCATGTGTATTCCTTTCAATTTACTTGTATTATAATAATCAGCTGGATTCTTTCGCTGTCGCTCAGAATGACGGGAATTGCGACTATTATCGATTTCTTGATTACTTAATAAGAGATTCTTCGGGATAAAATTGCTGTTTCCCTCAGAATGACGACTGATAGCAGCTATTTCGGATACAGACTTTGCATCTTCGCATCTTGGCGTCTTTGCATCTAAAAACCTAGCCGCTTGGCTTCTTAGCTGCTTAGCTGCTTCTCCAACTCCACGTACTATATCACGTGTTTCGCTACGATTGCCCCCCCCCCGAAGGCTCTTCTCAATTTTTTAAACATAAACTTTCCTCTCTTTACATGTTTGCACAATCTTATTTTAACATATTTTTTAAAACTTTTCAACCCTTAACCAGTTTTCTGCTTAAATTTCTGCAACAACATATCAGTAAAAAATTTACATGTTTCATAAAACAACAAAGACGAGAAAACTATATCCTCGTCTTTGTTTTTCATATTAATTATTTTGTCAAAATTAATGAACAAGTGACAAACGCATTGTTTTTTCAATAATTTCGTTCAAGCTTTCAGATTTCAAAGAAGCACCGCCGATTAGAGCGCCATCGATATCTGATTTTGACATTTGTTCTTCGATTGTAGAAGGTTTTACAGAACCACCGTAAAGAATTCTGATAGCATCAGCAGCTTCTGCTCCTGCAACTTCTTTAACAACGCTTCTAATCATAGCAATTACTCTGTTAGCTTCATCAGAATCACAAGTTTTACCTGTTCCGATAGCCCAAATTGGTTCGTAAGCGATTACTGATTTAGCAACATCTTCTGATGAAATGCCTTCCAAAGCTGCTTTAATTTGACCTGCAATCCATTTATCTGTTACGCCAGATTCTCTTTGTTCAAGAGTTTCACCACAGCAGATAATAGGGATTAAGCCGCCAGCCAAGATAGCTTTTGCTTTTTTGTTAATCATTTCATCTGTTTCTGAGAAGTATTGTCTTCTTTCAGAGTGACCGATAATTACATAGTCACAACCAGCGTCTTTCAACATTTCAACAGAAATTTCTCCTGTGAATGCACCTGAGTTTTCCCAGTGGCAGTTTTGACCGGCGATAGAAATTTTCTTTCCACCGCAACCACAATCACATTGTACAGAGTGAACTGCACAAATTGATGTGAATACAGGAGCGATTACAACTGTTGGCAATTCTTGTGCTGAATAATCTTTTACAAAATTTGCAATTCCTTCAAAAACTGATTTAGCTTCTGATTGGCACAAATTCATTTTCCAGTTTCCTGCGATAATAGGTTTTCTAGACATAATAAAAATTCTCCTTATTTTTTGTGAAATTTACACTAATATTATATGAGATAAATATTTTATTGCAATAAAATAACTGGGTTAATTGTTTTTAATTTTTTTAAGACTCCGGATCGGAGTCCGGAGTGACAGTTACGTTACAGATGTTTTTCGTAAGTAGTGGCTACTCTCGTCATTCTGAAAGCTTAGAATATTAGTATGAGCGTTTAGCGAATACATAATATTCTTGCTATTCAGAATCTATTATTCGTAATCTGTTATGCATGTCCCAATATCGTAAATATATTAAAGTAGAAAAAGTAGGGCGGGGTACCTACCCCGCCGTCATGAATAACTAAAATTTATTTTACATACTTCAAAATAAGTTCTTTTGTCTTTTCTCGAACCTCTTTGTCGACCTCAAAAATCTCGTCGATTTTAGGATTTTTGATAACTTTATGCTCGTCACACATTTTTTTTGTGATTTCATAAATGTTATAAAGCTTAATTTTTCCGTCCAAAAATGCAAAAACAGCTTCTTCGTTTGCAGCATTCAGGCAAACTGTTGCAGTGCCACCGGTTTTACCCATTTCATAAGCAAGTTTAACGGTTGGAAATTTCTCGTAATCCGGTTTTTCAAAATCCAAATGGGCAATTTCTGCAAAGCTGAAACTTTTTGACTTAATGCCTTCAAAGCGCTCAGGATAAGTGATTGCGTACTGAATTGGAATATGCATGCTAGGAAGTCCGAGTTGTGCGATAACGCTTCCATCAACGTATTCAATTGCAGAATGCACAATGCTTTGCGGGTGAACCACAACGTCAATATCGTCGTAATCAAATCCAAACAAGTGGTGTGCCTCAATAATTTCGAGCCCTTTATTCATCAAAGTCGCACTATCAACGGTAATTTTTTTGCCCATGTTCCATCTCGGGTGTGCAAGTGCTTGTTCAACCGTTGCATTTTTCATATCTTCAACGGTTTTGTGAAGAAAAGGCCCGCCAGATGCTGTGATAATCAATTTATCCACCTGATTAATATCTTTTATGCATTGGTGAATTGCACAGTGTTCGCTGTCAACAGGAACGATTTTTACGCCATATTTCTTTGCCTCAGCCATGACAATATCACCTGCCATAACAAGTGTTTCCTTATTTGCAAGTGCGATATCAATTCCGTTTCTAATAGCTGTCAAAGTCGGTCTTAGCCCGATTTTGCCTGAGCATGCAACAAGGATAATGTCGTTTTCTTTGTCAGAACAGATTTTTTCAAGCCCTTCTGAACCATGAAGAACTTCAAAGTCGCCGTTTTTGTCATTACAGTCGCAAGGAGCGTTATGACAAATATATTTTGGCTTAAATTTTTCCGCCTGCTTTGTTAACAATTCCACATTGTGTCCGCCAGCGAGGGCGATAATTTCAAATTTATCTTGAAGTTTTTTGATAACTTCCAACGCTTGGGTCCCGATTGAGCCGGTTGACCCGATTATACTAATTTTTCTCTTCTTATTTGTCATTATTTTTCCTTTAAAAATAAAATAAGTGAATAAGCCCGTTAAAAATCCACACATCAAACTCTAATTCGAACAAAATGGACGAAAAACTTATTCACTTATCATTTAATTTTATTTATGCACTTCTGAAAACGGTTTGCTCTCGTTTACGTAAGCTGTAACTTGTTTCAAAGCCGGTCTGTAAGCGTTTACTGTTGAGTTTCCACCCAAACAACCGCCTGTACAAGCCATAACTTCAATTAAATTACCCAAGTCGCAAGCGCCGTTTTTAGCGTATTTTTTCAAATCTCTAACTGATTGTTTTGTCAAACCGTCAATTACAACAGGTTTAACCTCAACGCCTTCCGGAATTAGAGCTTGAACAGCTTTTGCAACACCGCCTGTTACACAGTAGTTGCGAGCTTCCGCTGATGATTGAGTTGCGAATTCGCTGTCTTTGCAGTCAGAAACAGTGATTTCTCTTGCTGTAAACCAAGCACCGATTTCTTCATAGTTAAGAACGTAATCTACATTTGAATTGTTAAGTGCTTCACGTTTTTTAGCAACGCAAGGGCTGAAAAATACTGTAATTGCGTCAGGATTTTCTTTCTTAACGATTTCCGCTGTGTAGTACATCGGAGTTCTTGTGTCAGAGCGGAACGGCTTCATTTCCGGCAAATGTTTGTCAACAAGCTCATTGTAGCCTGCACAACAAGAAGTTGTCATGAATTTTTCGCCTTTTTCCATTCTTTCGATAAATTCTTCTGACTCGTTTTTGCTTGTAATGTCAGCACCTTGTGCAACTTCGTAAACATCAGTGAAACCTAATTCCATAATTGCTTCTTTCAACTGAGTTGCTGTACAAGGCAATTGTCCAACCATTGCAGGTGCAATCATTGCGATAACTTTTTTACCTGCTTTAATATTTTTCAAAACATCAATAACTTGGCTTTTTTCGTGAACAGCGCCAAACGGACAAGCTGATGCACATTTTCCACAAGAAATACATTTGTCAAAATCAATCCTTGCATGACCGTCTTCATCTTTTGCAATTGCTCCGACAGGGCAAGCATTTTCACAAGGAACAATAATTCTTTGGATTGCTTGGTAAGGGCAAACTTGTGCACACATTCCGCAATTTTTACATTTTTCAGGATCAATGTGCGATTTGCCATCGTGAACTGAGATTGCACCAAATCTACAAGTGCTTTCGCAAGGTCTTGCAACACAACCTTGACATAAATCAGTTACGTAAATTCTTGATGGAACACAACCTTTGCAAGCAGTTGTCAAAACTGTCAATGGGTGTTCTTCCGGAGTTTCGCGGTTTTCAGCATTTTTTGCAACTTCTGATAACAAAATGCTGTCATCTGTTTCTTCAATAGAAGAGCCAAGTCCAGCGATAACTCTATCTCTAAGTACTGCTCTTTCTTTATAAATACAGCATCTGTAAGGAACTTCACTTCCTTTTGGACGCATATCATAAGGAATTAATCTTGTATTTTCTTCAAAATTGTCACTCAAATAAGCCTTAATAAGTCTTACTAAAATTTCTTTCTTCAAGTGAGCTGTTTGTTTTGGAGTATTCATTGCCATATTTTCTTTTATACCTCATAGCTATTACACATACTAAAATTATGGCATAAACATGAAATTTTTCAAAATAGAAATCAGACTTTTACTAAGTTATTTAATCTTTAATTTTTCTTGCAAGTGACAAGCCGGCAGGCAGTGGCAAAATTACGTTTTCGTAATTAGGGTTTGCGTTAATTGCATCAATAAACGGTTTACACTTAGCTTCATGCGACAAAACGTTGTCACAAGCGATTATTCCACCTACTTTAAGATGTTTATCAATGACTTCGTAATATTTTATGTATTCTGATTTGTTTGCATCAACAAAAGCCAAATCGATTACAAAGTCTGCCGGCAAATCTTCCAAAACCTCTAATGCAGAGCCTTTTAGGGTCGTTATAACATCGTCAACTTTGCAAGTTTTAAAATTTTCTTTTGCAATATCAAGTCTTTTATCCCAAAACTCAATAGTTGTAAGGTGTCCACCGATTGATTTTACAGCATTGCCAAGCCAAATCCCCGAATACCCGTTTGATGTACCGACTTCAACAACGTTTTTTGCTTTTTCTGCTCTAATTAGTGTGTATAAAAATTCTGCCGTAACTCGTGAAATATTCCAAAATTGTTTTTGTGTTTCTTCAAGTCCTGCAAGGATATTTTCGGTTGTTTCATCAAAATATTTTGTCATTTTTAATCCTTAAAACTATTTATTAATTTTGTTAATCTTGTTTGTCACAACAATTGAATTCGCCGGAATATCAATTGGAATTGTCTTTATAACCTTGTTTGTTCCGAGGTCAAAAACAGTGTACAGAGAAGCTTTCGTATCTGTTATAAGAGCAATATTTGTACCTTCAATCCAACTGATTTTTGTAGAAAATCCGTTCGTATTCAAATAAATTGTGTCAGTTACAGAGTCTGTTTTTGTGTCAATAACTTCAACAGAATTGTCACCGGCACCGAGTACGTAAATTCTGTTATGGAATTCCAACATGTCGATAGGTTTTTCGCAAATCTCCATTTCTACAATCAAACCAACCGTATCATAGTCTATAATTGCAATACGATTTTTGGTACGACTTGTAATGTAGATTTTACCGTTTGTGTAAAGAATTTTTGAAACATTTGGGAATTTTCCGATTTCTTTCAGCAAATAATTGTTATCAAGCTCAATTGCCCAGATGTCACGAGTTTTTTTGTCATAGTAGAAAAGTTTTGTGCCATCTTCTGACAAAGTCAATTTTTCGCACATTCCGGTAATTTTAATTTGCTTAAAAAGTGTCATCGTTTCAAGGTTTACCATATAAATGCTGGAATCTGTCGAACTTGAAACATAAGCGATTTTTTTTGCGCTATCAATCACGATTTCGTCAGGCTGAGTTTTAGTGTAAATCTGTTTGATAATCTGATCATCTGCAAGTGAAATCACGTCAACTGACGGCTTTTCATACGCTGTTACGAGCAAAAATCTGTCATTGAAAGCTTTCATCGTAATCGGAACATTCACCTGTGCAAGCGAATATTCAGGAGTTTTTGCTCCTAAATTCAAGACCTGAATGTTTTTTGAGTAAGGTGACGAAACGTAAAAACTTTTACCCCTCAATTGCGGAATTTGTGAAAGAGTTTTTAATGTAGTGCCTGAAAGTGCGGTGACAACAGGTTTTGTACTCTCTACCCTAATTCCCGGATCATTAATCGTTTGGATTTCAAGGTTTCCTACAATTGATTTCATATTTTCTGGAATTACAAGTCCTTTTGGTACAAGCAAATCTTGTGGCAAAAGCCCGTTTCGCAATTCCATTGGTGGATTTGCGAGTTTGTAAATCGTTTTGTTGCCATGAGAATCTGTCACAACTTTCAATAGCGCAAAATCGTTGTTAAATATTACGATATAAGGCTTTGCTGCTATTGTTTTTCCTGCCGGATAAGTTTGTTTTACAGTCAATTTTTCAGGATTAATTATTTTGGCAGGGAACAAAGGTAAATACATTGTCCCGTCAGGCAAAACAATCATTCCATCAAACCTAAAATCGGCTTTTGGAAAACTTTGAGTAATCGTTTGTTGAATATTTTCGGGAACTTTTGCAGCCAAAGTCGGCATTGCACACGTTAGTGTTAATACTGATAATATTACAAGCTTAGTCGCAAAGCTACCTAACTTTCTAGCTGCTTTTTTATTCATTATTGAAATACTCCCTTTACCTTATCCATTACCGAAGTTTTCTGCTTTTTATTTGTTTGAAGTTCATACAATTTTTTGTACAAAGTTTTTTCTTCATCGGAAATTTTTACAGGTGTTTTTACTGCAACGACAACGATGTGATCGCCTCGTTGAGAAGGTCTTTGGATATATGGAACCCCTGCCCCTTTGATTTTAATTGAATTTCCGCTCTGAACTCCGGCATGAACCGTGATTTTTTGTTCGCCATCAAGAGTTTTTACGACAATTTCATCACCAAGAACCGCTTGTGCCGGTGAAATATCCAATCTTGAATAAACGTCGTTACCTTCGCGTTTAAAATCGTTTGAAGGTTTTACGTGAAGAACTACGTACAAATCTCCGTTTGGCCCACCATTTGTGCCTACATCGCCTTCTCTTGCGACACGAATTTTTGACATATTGTCAACGCCTGCCGGAATTTTGATGTTAATTTTCTTTTCTTTTTGAATTTTACCGTGACCTTTGCAAGCTTTGCACGGTTGAGAAATTTTTTGACCTCTGCCTTGGCAATCAGGACAAGTTGTAATTTGCGCAAAAGACCCAAGCGGAGTTCTTGTAATATGCTTTACCTGACCTGTTCCGTGACATGTCGGACAAGTTATTGGCTGAGAACCTTTTTCAGCACCTGTGCCACCGCATTCAGGACAATTTTCAAGGTGATCAAATTTGATTTCTTTCTCACAGCCAAAAACGGCTTGTTTAAAATCGATTTCAATATCAAGCCTTAAATCGTCGCCTTCAACAGGAGCATTCGGATCATGTGCTCCGCCACCAAAGCCGAAACCACCCATTCCGCCAAAGAACGAACTGAATATATCATTCAAGTCGCCAAATCCTCCTGAGAACGGCCCACCTGTATCAAATCCGGCGTTTTTAAGTCCGTCTTCGCCGTATCTGTCGTAAGTTGCACGTTTGTTATCGTCCATTAATGTTTCGTATGCCTTACCGAGTTCTTTAAATTTTTCCTCAGCATCAGGCGCTTTATTTACATCGGGGTGTAATGTTCTGGCTTTTTTTCTGAAAGCCGATTTTATTTCATCTTTTGTGGCTTCTCTTGAAACCTCGAGTATTTCATAGTAATCAGTCATTTTATATATATT